>Ga0308176_10003046_pt1 | contig 10641 bp, 11 predicted proteins | sample PhyCR2_3_FD_203890 | JGI IMG/M metagenome (GOLD analysis project Ga0308176, IMG submission 203890) | Soil microbial communities from UC Gill Tract Community Farm, Albany, California, United States - DLSLS.C.R2 | ecosystem: Environmental > Terrestrial > Soil > Agricultural land | place: USA... | reverse complement strand
CGTACGGCATGGCGAGCGCGCCGCCCAGGATCAGATGGATCCAGCGTCGGCGCGCCCGCCCGCCGAACAGGAGTCCCCAGGCCTTCGTCACCGCGGGGCCCTGGCGGAACGGTCCGCGAAGTGGTGGGCGATGACGGTCGCCACGAGCAGGCCGACGATCATCTGCACAGCGTAGGTGAGGCTCATGGCCGGTGTCGGGCGTTCCGCGAGGTCGTGGGACGTCACCAGGGCGGCGAGCGCCATCCAGGCGCCCCAGCAGGCCACGGCCGCGGAGCCGACCCAGGCCAGGGCGAGGGGCGCGGTGACCGGCAGCGGGCGGCCGCGGCGGAAGGCGAGCCGGCAGGCGCCGGTGACGGCGGCGGCCAGGAACACGACGAAGACCGCCTCCGTGAGTCGGCCGTCGCTCGTGTTCCGCCCGGCCGTGGACCCGAAGGCCCACAGCAGCCGGAGCGCGGCCGGGAGCAACGCCAGTACGGCGGCCGACACGGCGGTCAGCCGCTGCGCGGCCGCCGTGCTCTGCGCGGGCAGCTCCCACACCCGCCCCCGCCACAGGTGCCCCCACCGTCCGCGGGTGTATCCGACGAACAGCGCGCCCAGAGCGAGCCCCTGCGCGATGAACCCGCCGTACACGACGCCGAACACCCACCCGGCGAGGAACGGCCGGTCGTCACCGCCCTGTTCACCCCCGTGGACGGCCAACTGCAGCGGAAACCCGACCATGATCGGTGCGAGCAGCCCGGTGGCGACCCACATGGGTACCGCGAGCAGCCAGGCGGGCACCCGCAGCCCCCAGGGGCGGGTCAGCAGCAGCGCAAGCACGATGACGGCCGCATCCATGACCACGGTCAGCCCGTTGGCGATGGCCATGGTCACCCGTTGCTCCAGCAGCGGACTCCCGTCCGGGACACCGACACGACTCCCGCCGATCCAGGCGAGTTTGAGGCAGAGGTAGGGCACACAGGCGGCGATGGTCACGAGCCGCAGCAGGGGGCGGAGTCGGGAGCGGGTGACGGTGACGGCCGCGGCGCCGGCGTTCGACGAGATCATGGCCCCACGCTCCCGCGCCCACGGCACCGCGCGCTTCCTGCGCGCCGACGATCCGTCTCCGCCGGACGGGGGACACCGGCCTCCTCCTCACAGCCGCCGCGTCGCCAGCGTCAGCCGGTCCCGCGCGTCGAACAGCGCGTCCTTGATCATCTGCTCGTGGGCGGGGGTCAGCCGGGCCACCGGCACCGAGCAGCTGATGGCGTCCCGGGCGGGTGTGCGGTACGGGATCGCCACGCCGAAGCAGCGCAGCCCCAGCGTGTTCTCCTCGCGGTCGACGGCGAAGCCCTGCTCGCGGACCTGGTGCAGCTCCTCGATCAGCTTCTCGCGGTCGGTGATGGTGTGCTCGGTGAGCGCGGGCAGGGTCTCCGGCAGCAGCTTGCGCACCTGCTCGTCGGTGTGGGTGGCCAGCAGCGCCTTGCCGAGGGAGGTGGAGTGGGCGGGCAGCCGCCGGCCGACCCGGGTGAACGGGCGCAGGTAGTGCTGCGACTGCCGGGTGGCCAGGTACACGACGTTCGTGCCGTCGAGCCTGGCCAGGTGGATGGTCTCCGTGGTGTCGTCGGAGAGGCGGTCCAGGGTCGGCCGGGCGGCCGCCACCACCTCGTCGCCGTCGATGTAGGAGGTGCCGACCAGCAGCGCCCGCACTCCGATGCCGTACCGCGTCCCCGTGGCGTCCGTCTCCACCCAGCCCAGCTCCACGAGCGTGCGCAGCAGCATGTACAGGCTGGACTTGGGGTAGCCCACGGCCTCCTGCACGGCCGCGAGGGAGTGCATGCCGGGCTTGCCGGCGAAGTACTCGAGCAATTCAACGGTCCGCACCGCGGACTTGACCTGGGCCCCGCCCGTCTCGCCTGCCGACATCGCCCTTGACCCCTTCGTTCGACGGGAAATAGTCTCCGAGCAGCATATTCATCACCAGAGACAGCGTTCAGTATATCGAACGCGGCTGATGGTTACCCAGCGAATGCGGCCTTATCTGGAGGGACCCGCGGTGGCAGCAGCACCAGTCTGGAGTGTCGACCCGCGCACCGGGAAGCAGCGTGAACAGGTTGCGGTGGAGGCCACAGCCCAGGAGGTGGACGCGGCCGTCCGGGCGGCGCGGGCCGCGGGCGGTGCCCTGGCCGACCGCGCCGTGCGCTCCGCCTTCCTCCGCTCGGCCGCCGCCGGCCTGGACGCGGCCGCGGACGGCCTGATCGGGACCGCCGACGCCGAGACCGCCCTCGGGCCGGTCCGCCTCACCGGGGAACTCGCCCGCACGGTGTACCAGTTGCGGGCCTTCGCCGACATCGTCGACGAGGGCGCCTTCCTGGACGTGATCATCAACCACCCCGACGACACCGCCACCCCGCCCGTCCCGGACCTGCGCCGGTACAGGGTTCCGCTGGGTGTGGTGGCCGTCTACTCCGCCTCCAACTTCCCCTTCGCCTTCTCCGTGGCCGGCGGCGACACCGCGAGCGCCCTGGCCGCGGGCTGCCCGGTGGTCGTCAAGGCCCACCCCGACCACCCGGCCCTGTCCGAGCTGGTCGCCGGGGTGCTGCGCCGGGCCGCCGCCGAACACGGCATCCCCGAGGGGGTCGTCGGCCTCGTGCACGGCTTCGAGGCGGGCGTCGAGCTGATCGGGCACCCGCTGGTCGCCGCCGCGGGCTTCACCGGTTCGGTGCGCGGCGGGCGCGCCCTGTTCGACGCGGCGGCCGCGCGTCCGGCGCCGATCCCCTTCCACGGTGAGCTGGGCTCGCTGAACCCGGTCCTGGTCACCGAGGAGGCCGCGGCCGAGCGGGCCGAGGCGATCGGCTCCGGGCTCGCCGGGTCCATGACCCTCGGCGTCGGCCAGTTCTGCGTCAAGCCGGGCCTGGTGCTGGTGCCGTCCGGCGACGCCGGCGACCGGCTGCTGAAGTCCCTGGCCGACGCCGTCGGCGACACCGCCGCCGGGGTGCTGCTCGACCACCGGATGCGGGACAACTTCATCGCGGGTGTGGCCGAGCGCGCCCAACTTCCGGGAGTGGAGACGCCGGTCACGCCGGGCGCGGGCGGCGAGCACACGGTGAGCGCGGGCTTCCTGACGGTCCCGGCGAGCGGTCTGACCGCCGAGGGGGCGTACGACCTGCTGCTGGAGGAGTGCTTCGGGCCGGTGACCGTGGTGGTCCGCTACGCCGACGACGGCGAGGCCACGGCGGTGCTGTCGCGGCTGCCGGGCAACCTCACGGCCACGGTCCACCTGTCGGCCGGGGAGGCCGCCGGCGAGGGGCGGGGCGCGGAGATCCTGGCCGAGCTGACTCCGCTGGCCGGGCGTGTGCTGGTCGACGCGTGGCCGACCGGGGTGGCGGTGGCGCCGGCCCAGCACCACGGCGGCCCGTACCCCGCGACCACCTCCACCTCCACCTCCGTGGGCGGCACCGCCATCGAGCGGTGGCTGCGGCCGGTCGCCTACCAGAACACGCCCGAGGCCCTGCTGCCCCGGGAACTGCGCGACGACAACCCGCTCGGGCTGCCCCGCCGGTTCAACGGCCTGCTGGAGCGCTGAACGGATCGGCCGGACGCCGGACAAGGAACCTGGGACACTCGCGCGATGGACGTAGATCTCCCCGAACTGCCCTTCTCCCTGCGGACCTACGGGCCCGACGGCGACTGGTCCTACGAGGGCGGCGTGCTCACCGGCTGGGCCGGACCCCGGCAGGACCGGTTCGTGCCGCCCACCGGCGAGGCCCTCGACCCGGCCGCCGACGCGCCCCGGCTGCTCGGGGCGCCCGAGGGGGACTTCCAGCTCATAGCCAGGGTCACCGTGGGGTTCGGCGCCTCCTTCGACGCCGGGGTCCTGTACGTCCACGTCGGCGACCGCGCCTGGGCCAAGCTCTGTCTCGAGTACTCCCCGGACGTGCCCACCGTCTGCACGGTGGTCACCCGGGGGCACTCCGACGACGCCAACTCCTTCACCGTGGAGGGAAGTTCGGTGTGGCTGCGGGTCAGCCGGACCGGCCGCGCCTTCGCCTTCCACGCCTCCAGGGACGGCGGGCACTGGACCTTCGTCCGGCTCTTCACCCTGGGCGAGGAGAAGGAGTCCGGCGCGGCGCTGGTCGGCTTCATGACCCAGTCGCCGCTGGGGGAGGGCTGTGTGGTGACCTACGACCACCTCGAGTTCCGGGCCGGCTGGCCGGACGACCTGCGCGACGGCGGCTGAGCGCGACGGCCGGGGCGCACCCGGGGAACCGGAGCCGCGCCCCGGCACGTCTACCGGGGCATGATCGATGCGCACCGGACTCCCCAGTCCCTGATGATCAGGACGGCCCTGCCCGCGGAGGCCGAGGCCGTCGCCGACGTGATGGTGCGAGCCCGGTCCACGTACTACCCGGACGGCCTTCCGGACCCGGATGTCGACTGGACCGAACGGTGGCGGCAGGCCATCGAACGGCCCGACGGCCAGGTGCTGTGCGCGGTGCGCGACGCCCGCCTGGTGGGGCTGGCCTCATTCCGCACCCCGGAGGGCTCGCCCGCCGGCACGGTGAAGCTGTTCCAGTTCCACGTCGACCCCGGTCACTGGCGCGGGGGCATCGGCACCGCCCTGCACGCCGCCTGCGTGGAGCAGTGGCGGGCCGACGGCACCCGGACGGCCGCGCTCGAGGTGCACGTCGACAACCTCCGCGCCCAGGCCTTCTACGCCCGCCAGGGCTGGGTCCCGGACCCGGAGCACCCGGACGACGGCCACCTCCACCTCAACCTGGTGTTCACGGTCCCCGGGGAATGAACCCCGCTGCTTGAACGTTCACGTACGCGCGCGGAGACCGCCTCCGCCGCCGTACGAGCTGGAGAAGAGCCGAGAGCATGCGCGTCGAAATCTGGAGCGACATCGCCTGTCCCTGGTGTTACGTCGGAAAGGCCCGCTTCGAGAAGGCGCTCGCGGCCTTCCCGCACCGCGACGACGTCGAGGTGGTGCACCGCTCCTTCGAACTGGACCCCGGCCGCGCCAAGGGCGACGTCCAGCCGGTGCTCACCATGCTCACCCGGAAGTACGGCATGAGCGAGGCGCAGGCCCGGGCCGGCGAGGACAACCTGGGTGCCCAGGCCGCCGCCGAGGGCCTGGACTACCGCACCCGGGACCGCGACCACGGCAGCACCTTCGACATGCACCGCCTGCTGCACTTCGCGAAGGCCCGGGGCAGGCAGGACGAGCTGCTGCAGATCCTCTACCGGGCCAACTTCGCCGAGGAGCGGTCCGTGTACACCGAGGGCGACGAGCGGCTGGTGGAGCTGGCCGCCGAGGCCGGCCTGGACGCCGAGGCTGCCCGGGCGGTCCTCGCCGACCCCGCGGCCCACGCCGACGAGGTCCGCGCCGACGAGCGCGAGGCAGCCGAGCTCGGCGCCACCGGCGTGCCGTTCTTCGTCCTCGACCGCGCGTACGGCGTCTCCGGCGCCCAGCCCGCCGAGGTCTTCACCCAGGCGCTGACTCAGGCCTGGGGCGAGCGCTCCCCGCTGAAGCCGGTCGGCCAGGGCGCCGCCGAGGCCTGTGGCCCGGACGGGTGCGAGGTGCCCCAGCACTGAGAAACCGCAGGTCGGCGCGGACGTATAAGGGTCGCTGAGAGGATCCACGCAAAAATCCGCAATGGACTGAGACTTCATCGGGCCGCAGAGTGGACCCATGGAGACCACGGAGACGTTCGAGAGCCTCGTCCGCGCCGAGTTCGCCCCCAGGACCAGCTACCTCAACACCGCCGGCAACGGCCTGCTGCCCGCCCGTACCGTCACCGCCCTGCACGAGGCGGCGCTGCTCCGGGCCGAGGGCCGGCCGCTGCTGTCGCTGTACGAGGACGTCGAGGCCTGCCGGGCCGCGTACGCCCGGCTGGCCGGCGTTCCGGCCGCCCGTGTCGCGGCCGGCGTCTCGGTCGCCGCGCACACCGGTGTGATCGCAGCGTCGCTCCCCGCCGGCGCCGAAGTCCTGACCGTCGAGGACGACTTCACCTCCGTGGTGAACCCGTTCCACGTCCGCGGCGACCTCAAGGTCCGCGCGGTCCCGCTGGAGCGGATCGCCGAGTCCGTGCGCCCGGGCACCGCGCTCGTCGCGCTCAGCGCCGCCCAGTCCGCCGACGGGCGGATCGCCGACCTGGCCGCCGTGCGCGAGGCCGCCCGCGAGCACGGCGCGCGCACCTACGTCGACTACTCCCAGTCCGCCGGCTGGCTCCCGATGGACGCGGCCGCCTTCGACTTCAGCGCCGCGGTCTCCTTCAAGTGGCTGCTCGGCCCGCACGGCGCGGCGTTCCTGGTGGTCCCGGAGGACTTCGGCGGACTGAGCCCGGTGCTGGCGGGCTGGGTCGCGGGGGAGCGGCCGTGGGACAGCTGCTACGGACCGGTCGAGGAACTCGCGCACTCCGCCAGGCAGTTCGACCTCAGCCATGCCCTGTTCACCTACGCCGGGCTGCGCCGCTCCCTGGAGCTGATCGAGGAGATCGGGCTGCCCGCCCTGCACGCGCACGCCGTGGGGCTCGCCGACCGGTTCCGGGCCGGGCTCGCCGGCCTCGGCCACGAGCCGGTGCCCGCCCCCGGCTCGGCCATCGTCTCGGTGCCGGGGCTCGGCGACCGCGCGCCCGGGCTGGGCGAGGCGGGCATCGTGGTGTCCGACCGCGCGGGCAATCTGCGCGCGGCCTTCCACCTCTACAACACGCGGACGGACGTGGACCGTCTGCTGGACGCGCTGTCCAGCTGACGGCACGACCGGGCCGGGGCCTCCCGTCCCACACGAGGAGGCCCCGGCCCGGTGGTCGAGGGGTGGTGCTGCCCGGCCTGCTTCACCGGCGTGAAGTCCCGCGCCCGATGCTGTTTCCTCCGGGGGGCGACCCCCGGACCCCCGGCCGGAGCCGGCTCACCGGACGGGAGTGAAGTCCCGCGCCCCAATGAACTCCGGCCTGCGCACCGGCGCCGCGAACGGCTCCACCGCCTTGTTCTCCACGCTGTTGAAGACGATGAAGACGTTGCTGCGCGGGAACGGCGTGATGTTGTCGCCGGAGCCGTGCATGCAGTTGCAGTCGAACCAGGTCGCCGAGCCGGCCTTGCCGGTGAACAGCCGGATGCCGTGCTCGCCGGCCAGCTTCGTCAGACCCTCGTCGGACGGGGTGCCCGCGTCCTGCATCTGCAGCGACTTCTTGTAGTTGTCCTCGGGCGTGGCCCCCGCGCAGCCCAGGAACGTGCGGTGCGAGCCCGGCATGATCATGAGGCCGCCGTTGGTGTCGTGGTTCTCGGTCAGCGCGATCGAGACGGACACCGTGCGCATGTTCGGCAGGCCGTCCTCGGCGTGCCAGGTCTCGAAGTCCGAGTGCCAGTAGAAGCCGCTCGCGCCGAAGCCCGGCTTGACGTTGATCCGCGACTGGTGGACGTACACGTCCGAACCGAGGATCTGCCGGGCCCGGCCGACCACCCGCTCGTCGCGCACGAGCCTCGCGAACACCTCGCTGATCCGGTGCACTTCGAAGACCGAGCGGATCTCCTTCGACTTCGGCTCGACGATCGAGCGCTCGTCGGCCCGGATCGCCGGGTCGGAGACCAGCCGGTCCAGCTCGCTCCGGTAGACCTCGACCTCGTCCGGGGTGATCAGCTGGTCGACGGCGAGGAAGCCGTCGCGCTCGTACGCCTGCAGATCGGCCGTCGGGATCGGGCCGGGCGTGTCGGGGGAGCCCCAGAGCACCGGGTCCTGACGGGGCACGGCCACCTCACTGGTGCCGCGGCTGGGGTACAGGTCGGTGACAGCGGTCATGGGTGTCACACCTCCTCGGGCTCGGTGAGCAGCGGGTAGACGCCGTTCTCGTCGTGGTCCTCCCGTCCGGTCACGGGCGGGTTGAACACGCAGATGCAGTGGAAGTCCTCCTTGACGCGCAGCGTGTGCCGCTCGTGCCCGTTCAGGAGGTACATGGTGCCGGGAGTGATGGTGTACGTCTTCCCGGTCTCGCGGTCGGTGAGCTCGGCCTCGCCCTTGGTGCAGACGACGGCCTCTATGTGGTTGGCGTACCACATGTGCGTCTCGGTGCCGGCGTACAGGATGGTCTCGTGCACGGAGAAGCCGACCCGCTCCTTGGCGAGGACGATCCGCTTGCTCTCCCAAGTGCCGGACGCGGACTTGATGTGCCGGTCGGTGCCTTCGATGTCCTTGAACGATCGGACGATCACGGTGCTGAACTTCCTCCTGGTCGTACGGTGTGCTGTTCGTGCGGCCGGTGGGCCGTACGGAGCCGGTCAGACGGTCTCGCGGACCGAGCGGGAGAGGATGCTGAGACCCTCGTCCAGTTCCTCGGGGGTGATGGTGAGCGCGGGCAGCAGCTTGACGACCTCGCCCTCCGGGCCCGACGTCTCGATGAGCAGCCCCAGTTCGAAGGCGCGCCGGGCGACCCGCGAGGCACGGTCCTTGTCGCGGAACTCCAGGCCCCACACCAGGCCGCGGCCGCGGTACTCCTTCACGTCGGCGAGGTTCTCCTCGGTGATGGAGATCAGTGCCTGCTCGACCTGCTCGCCCCGGGTACGGGTCTGCTTCTCCATGGCGGAGCCGTCGGTCCAGTACGTCTCGAGGGCCGCGGTGGCGGTGACGAACGCGGGGTTGTTGCCGCGGAAGGTGCCGTTGTGCTCGCCCGGCTCCCAGACGTCCAGCTCGGGCTTGAACAGGCACAGCGACATCGGCAGGCCGTAGCCGCTGATCGACTTCGACACGGTGACGATGTCGGGCGTGACCCCCGCCTCCTCGAAGGAGAAGAAGGCGCCCGTACGGCCGCAGCCCATCTGTATGTCGTCGACGATGAGCAGCATGTCCTGGCGCTCGCACAGCTCGGCCAGCGCCCGCAGCCACTCCGGGCGCGCGACGTTGATGCCGCCCTCGCCCTGCACGGTCTCCACGATCACGGCGGCCGGCTTGTTGAGGCCCGACCCCTGGTCCTCGAGCAGCCGCTCGAACCACAGGAAGTCGGGGACCTGGCCGTCGAAGTAGTTGTCGAACGGCATGGGGGTGCCGTGCACCAGCGGAATGCCCGCGCCGGCCCGCTTGAAGGCGTTGCCGGTGACCGCGAGGGACCCCAGGGACATGCCGTGGAAGGCGTTCGTGAACGAGACGATGGCCTCCCGCCCCTTCACCTTCCGGGCGAGCTTCAGCGCCGACTCGACGGCGTTGGTGCCCGTCGGACCCGGGAACATGACCTTGTACGGCAGGTCGCGCGGGCGCAGCACCAGGTTCTCGAAGGTCTGCAGGAAGCTCCGCTTGGCGGTGGTCGACATGTCCAGGCCGTGGGTGACGCCGTCCCGGGACAGGTAGTCGATGAGCGCCCGTTTGAGCACCGGGTTGTTGTGCCCGTAGTTGAGTGAGCCGGCCCCGGCGAAGAAGTCGAGATACGCGTGGCCGTCCTCGTCGTACATACGGCTGCCCTGCGCACGGTCGAACACGGTGGGCCAGCCGCGGCAGTAGCTGCGAACCTCGGACTCGAGGGTTTCGAAGACGCTCAGGTCGGGCTGGGTGATCGTCACGGTGAAATCGCTCCTCAGTGCGCGGTGGTGGGGGTCAGAGGGCCGATGCGGTACAGCACTTCGGGGTCGTGCGGGCCGTCCGGGAAAAGGCCGGCCGGGAAGAGCACCTCGCGGGTCAGGTCCGCGCCGTGCCGGGCGGCGAACGAGGTGAACAGCCGCTCGGAGGCGGTGTTCCCCGGGGTGATGGTGGTCTCGATGCCGGTGATTCCGCGCTCGGCGGCGAGCCGGGCGGTCAGCCCGTCGAGCAGCGCGGCGGCGATGCCGTGGCCGCGGTAGGCGGAGTCCACGGCCACCTGCCAGACGAGCAGGGTGCGGGGGTCGTCGGGCCGCACGTACCCGGTGACGAAACCGACGGGCTCGCCGTCCGCGTCGCGGGCCACCGCCGAGGTGGCCGCGAAGTCGCGGCACCACAGCAGATAGCTGTACGAGGAGTTCAGGTCGAGGGTTTTCGATTCTTTGGCGAGCCGCCAGAGCGAGGCTCCGTCGGTCACCGCCGGTCGGTCGATCAGCAGGTCTGCTGGTGCGGCAGTCATGCGGAAAGAATTTAGCGAGACAAATTGCAGAATGCACGGGCAGGGTTGCCGCGACTCGCACTGACGGTGGTTGAATGTCGGATTTGACCCACGTCAAACCAGGACAAAAGAACTCACTTGTGGAGTGTGTCACACGCATGAAACTTGCCGGAAAACCCGCCCGTTTAGCTTCGCAAAAACCGGGCAGAAGAAGACGGGAAGCTATCGGCAGGTGAATTCGCGGAAATTGTGAAAGTGATTTGAATTCCCACTCGGGCAATGAAAACGGCCCGCACGGTGTGTGCGGGCCGTCGTTTCACGGACTTCCGTGGTCACCGCCAGGCTTCGGCGCCCGCCCGGCGGGCCGCCGCCACGTCCACCGTCAGCCCCCGCTCGGCGAGCGCCGCGCCCAGGGCCGCCAGGCAGGCCTGCACGGCCTCCGGCGTGGCGTCCGGCCCGTAGTGGTTCACCCGGATCATCTCCTTGCCCAGGGCGCCGCCACCGGCGGCCAGCGGCAGCCCCGGGTCGCTTCCCAGCGCGTGCGCCACCAGCTCCGAGGCCACCGTCCCGGAGGGCACCCGCAGGGTGGTGGCCACCGGCG
>Ga0308176_10003045_pt1 | contig 10644 bp, 6 predicted proteins | sample PhyCR2_3_FD_203890 | JGI IMG/M metagenome (GOLD analysis project Ga0308176, IMG submission 203890) | Soil microbial communities from UC Gill Tract Community Farm, Albany, California, United States - DLSLS.C.R2 | ecosystem: Environmental > Terrestrial > Soil > Agricultural land | place: USA... | reverse complement strand
CCTCGAGCAGCGGAGTAATCTCGCGCACTTCTCTCGAAAGGTCGACGCGCTCGAGGACGAACCGCCCCTTGCCCGAATAAGCCAGCATCTGGCGCGTGAGCTGCGCCGCGGTTTCACTCGCCTGCACGATGTTTTCGGCGAAAGGGATGCTGCGCGAGTCGGGCGGCAGATCTTCCAGGATCAGGCTGGCGTTACCCATGATGCCTGTAAGCAGGTTGTTGAAGTCATGGGCGATGCCGCCGGCGAGAATGCCCAGGCTTTCGAGCTTGGCGGAATGGCGCAGCCGCTCTTCGGCCTGCCTCGATTCCGTGATGTCGATGCAGGAGCCAATAAGACCGGCGAACCGGCCGGCCGCATCGAAGCGGGGCGCCGCCCGGCAGGCGAGCCAGCGATATTCGCCGTCGCGGCGAAGCAGACGGAAATCAGAACAGAATCCCTCGGCTTTCTCGAAGGCCTGAATCCAGCTCTCGAGAACGCGGGAGCGATCGTCAGCGTGGACCAGCGTAGCCCATCCCGCGCCGGAACTCGCCTCCAGCGAAAGTCCGGTGAATTCGGTCCAGAGCCGGTTGCAGTAGGACCAGCGCTTGTGTTCGTCCGCCGTCCAGATGATCACAGGGGCGGATTCGGCCATGTTGCGGAAACGATCCTCGGTTTCCTGCAGGGCGGATTCGGCGCGGCGGCGCTCGCGGCGTTCGTTCAGCTCCGCGAGCGCGCGCGTAATCGCGGGCGCGAGCCTTTCCATGCGCATCTTGAGCACATAGTCGGTTGCGCCGTTTTTGAGCGAATCGATCGCGATCTCTTCCCCGAGCATGCCAGAAACGAAGATGAAGGGCGTTTCGGGAGCTTTCACGCGCGCGATCGCGAGAGCGTCGAGTCCGTTGAAATTCGGCAAGTGGAAATCCGCGAGGATCACGTCGAAGCTGCTGCGATCGAGCGCGAGCGCGAAGTCTTCGCGGGTTTCCACGCGCTGCGCTTCAAACTCGAGGCCGGCTCGTGTCAGCTGGGCGAGTTCGAGGTCCGCATCAAGGACACTGTCCTCCAGCTGAAGGATGGAGATTCGCGGCAAATGATTTCCTCTACCCTATCTGCGGGGCCGCATGCTTCCCGGGGGCGGCTCGTTCAATACTGCCCAAAAGATTCCCAGATCGCTTATGGCCTCGATGAATTCGCCGAACCCGACCGGCTTGACCACATAAGCATTCACCCCGAGATTGTAGCTCCGGATCAGGTCTTTCTCCTCGCGCGATGAGGTGAGCATCACAACGGGCGTGCTGCGCAGCGCCGGGTCTTCCTTGATTTTCTCAAGCACCTGGAGGCCATCGACCTTGGGCAGCTTGAGATCAAGCAGGATCACAGCGGGATTTCCTTCGGCGCGCGTCGTGTACTGACCGCGGCGGAACAGATAATCGAGCGCCTCGGCCCCATCCCGGAGTGTGATCACTTCATTCGCGAGTTGCGTCTTCTCGAGAGCGACGAGCGTCAGCTCCAGATCCCTCGGGTTATCCTCGACCAGCAGAATGGGTTTGAGCAGATCACTCATAGATTTTGCTCCAGAGAGCCTTTTTCGCGCGCTCTGTTCTCCCGCGCAGCGGCTTCCGGAGAATCGGGCAGCGTGAAATAGAATGCCGCGCCGCGATTCACCTCGCCCTCGGCCCATGTGCGGCCGCCGTGACGACTGACGATACGCCGCACGTTAGCCAGGCCGATTCCGGTTCCCTCGAAATCCTCCATCCGGTGAAGGCGCTGGAAAATGCCGAAAAGTTTCGATGCGTACTGGACATCGAAGCCCACGCCGTTATCGCGGACGTGGAATATGGTTTCGCGGTCGCCGCGCTCGGAGCCGATTTCAATCAGGGCTTTTTCACGCGGGCGGGTGTATTTAATCGCATTCGAAAGCAGATTCTGAAACACGAGCCGCAGCATAAAGAGGTCTGCGCGAACCGACGGAAGATCGCCGATGCGCCATTCGATATCGCGCCCGGCCGAGTCGAGTGCAAGCTGGCTGCGAATCTCGGCGACGAGAGTCGCGGTATTCACCGCGGAAAACTGCAGGGAAGCGCGGCCAATCTGGGAAAAGCTCAACAGATTATCCACCAGCCTGCCGGCAAACTGAGCCGATTCGATGATGGTTCCGACGTAGCGTTTCCCGGTCTCGGACAGGCGGTCGGATTCGCGTTCCCGGAGCAGTTCAGCGAACCCGACGATATGACGGAAGGGCGCGCGAAGGTCGTGAGAGACGGAGTAGGAGAAGGCTTCCAGCTCCTGATTGCTACGCGTCAGCTCGCCGCTGAGCTGCGCCATTTCCTCGGCGGTTCGAAGAACGATGCGCACAATGGCATCGCTCAGGTCCCGCGCAGAATCGACTTCAGCCATCGACCAGGGCCTTGAATGCAGCCGGACCGTTTGCTTCCAGGTCTCGAATGAATTGCGCGGGCTCAGGCGCTGGCCATCGGGTTCGGCGGGCTTGCGGGGATCGCCGCCCCACTTCACCGTCGTCAGGACCTCCGGCCGGAACCACATGATGTAACTGTCATGCAGGGACGAAATCGACGCCGCGATCACGCCGCTGCCGCTGGCCGCAAATTCCAGCGCCGGGGGATAGATCTCAGGCAGGCATTCCGAGTGGAATACGCCGGCTTCAGCGTGTTCGCGATCCAGCCACGCCGCAAGTTCCCGTACCTGTGGTTCGGAAGGCGTGATGCCAACCAGACGGCATTCCCTCTCGAAGAGGATTGCGGCTCCGTCGGCGCCCGTGCAGGCCAGCAGGTCCGCCTGATTCTTCGTGAGGCCGTCGAGGAATGAATCCTGCTCCGCCATATGCCTCAGCAGCCGCGACTCAGTGGATTTGAGGCGAATCCTGGTCTCCGCATCGGCGCGGTGCTCGCCCGCGGCGATCTGGGCGGAAAGGGCCTGGGCGATGATGTCGCAGGCGTTGCGGACCTCAAACGAGACGCGGCGAGGCGTTTTATTGTGGCAGGAAACCAGACCCCAGAGCTGGCCATCACGCAGGATGGAGATCGACATCGAGGCGCCCGTACCCATGTTCTTCATATAGCGAACGTGCACGGGAGAGACACTACGCAGAACTGAGTAAGTGAGGTCCAGCGGCTGCCCCGTGCGCGGATTCAGCTCAGGCGTGATGGGCACCGGAGAGTACGCGGCATCCGGGATGAGGCGCAGCCGGTTGAGGCGGTACATTTCGCGCGCCTGCGCGGGTATATCGGACGCTGGGAACCGGAGGTCGAGGTAAGACGGTAATGCCTCATTCCGGTCTTCGGCGACAACGGTTCCATGCCAATCAGAATCGAAGCGATAAACAAGGACGCGATCGAATCCCGTGATCTGGCGGATTTCGCGCGCCGCAATAGAGTTCATCTGATCGATGGTCCGGGCCGGCGCGAGATCGTTCATGAATCGCGTGACGAGGGGATAGACGCTCGAGAACCCCACATTCGCTGCATCAACCGCTTTTTCGAGCTCGATTATGGCCAGGTCCTCGCGACGGTGCGCGATGATCTGCCATGCGGAGTTGCTCGAGCCGGGCAGCGCGATTGACATCAGATAACCGGGCTTCGCATCGAGCCGTTCGCTGTTGAGCGCGAGACGAATGCGGCCTGTATCGGTTTTGAAAAGGTCTTCCAGACGCGCGCCGAGAATGCGATTGAGCGGCATCCCGAAACAATCGGCGGCGTTGATGCTCGCATGCTCGATACTCAGATCCGGATGGCGGCAGGCGAGAAGCGCTCCGTGGGGCTGGATACTGCCTGGAGTGTGGATCGGCTCGCGCTCACACTGATCCAGCGCAGCCGCGATTGCGTCGCGAACAGGCGTCACGCTTCCGGGACTCCCAACCAGCGACCGAAGGACTCGAAAGTGGCTACGGCCGATGAAACAATTTCAGGGCTCCAGTGCGGAGGAGAACTCTCCAGAATTCCGCCGAACTGCTTCCACATGGCGCTTGTCTGCTCGCCATAGCCGGAGAAGAAGGCGCAGCCCGAATCGTTCAGACCGAAGCGCGAGCGCATCTGCCGCAGAAGAATCCGGCCGCCCAACGTAGCGCCTTCCAGTACGTACATGGAGCCGAGAACCCGCGCCGCGGTATCGAGCGAAGGCAGACGCTCGCAGGGCTCGATGCTCAGAATCTGTTCGCGAGGCATTCCGAGGAACTCGAGGTCGCGCGCCAGATTGCCGCTCCTGGCCCGCGGTGCGACGAGGTGGGGCGCTGTGACGGCGGCGCGCTCCTCCCAGGGCGAGTAGTACCCGTAGAATCGGACCAGGAGGGACCGATAGTCTTCGAGAGTGAAATCGTTTCGGAAGAGATCAAGACTATTTTCAATTCGCTGATGGAGCTGAGTCGTCTCCTGTTTCAGCCTCGCGAGCAGCATGCGGAGATGGTCAGACGATTCGATGGTAGCGGATTCCGGCTAACCCTTCGAGCGAAGTGGCGCGACGGCGGTGAACTTACTAACGGAAGGGCTTTATGACGACGGTACCCAGGAACGCCCAAGTGTCGCGAAGAAGAAGACGATGAGTCCCACTAACGCGGCGAGGATGATGGAGTGGGGGAGAACCTTGCGGATGAGATCCCCTTCGCGACCCTCCTGGCCAACCGCGGCTGCGGCGACGACGACCGACTGAGCCGCAATCATCTTTCCCATGACGCCACCGGCCGAGTTCGCCGCGGCCATGAGGACCGGCGGCAAGCCAAGCCGGGATGCGGAGATCACCTGCAGACTGCCGAAGAGAGCGTTCGAACCTGCGTCGGTACCGGTGAGAGAGACGCCGATCCAGCCGATGAAGGTTCCGAAGAACGGGAAGAGACTGCCGGTGTGGGTCATGGCAAGGCCCATGACGGCGTCCATGCCGCTATAGCGCGTGACGAACCCGAGCACCAGCATGGCCATGATGGCCAGCAGGCTGTACCGCATGCGATAGCAGGTACGGAAAAAGATGCTGATGGTCTGCGCCATACTGAGCCCGAGAATGGGCCCCGCGATGAGGCCGGCGATGAAGGTGGCGGTGCCGGCTCCTGAGAGCCATGCTCCATCGAAGATGGCCGGCTCGGGATGAGGCGTTGGGAAGAGAGGCGGCATGCGGAAGACCAGCTTGTCCAGACCGGGAACGGGCCATGCGCCATTCGTCCGGTTCAGAATGCCGGCGACGGATGGCACGCCCCACACGATGACGAGAACGGCGAGGAGGAGGAAGCCCGTCCATGCGTGAATGATGCGGCCGAGGGAAAACTGGCGCGGCTTCAGGGTGGGCGGCGGCTCATCCGGGAAATGCCAGTTTTCGGCGGGCTTCCAGACTTTGAGAAAAAGCGTGAGCAGGACGAGAGTGGCGAGGCCGCCGACGATATCGACCAGACCGTAATCCCGAAAGTTGGACCAGTAAAACTGAAAGCCGGCGAAGACGGCTCCCGCAAGCAAAAGCCCGGGCCAGATTGCGATCACGTGCTTCCATCCAGTGACGAGGCGGCTCAGCCAGAACGGAAGAATCAACGCGGTAAACGGAAGAATGCGGCCCATCATGCGGCTGATGTGCATGGCCTCGAGGCCGGTGACCGCCACCAGAGCGCGCACGGGATTGCCGACTCCGCCGAACGCGACGGGAGAGGTGTTGGCGATGAGGCACAAGACGGCCGCGGAGAAGGGCTGGAAGCCGAGCCCGACCATCATGGCGCCGCAGATGGCGACGGGCGCGCCACCGCCGCCCGAGCCTTCGAGAACCGCTCCGAAAGCGAAGGCGATGAGAAGAGTTTGCAGACGCCGATCCTGAGTGACGCCGCCGATCGATTCCTTGATGACTTCGAACTGGCCGGATTCGCAGGTCAGCTCATACACGAAAACGGCGGCGATGAGAACCCAGGCGATTCGCACGGCCCCGAAGACGACGCCGGCCGCGACGGCGCCGCCGATCTTCGGCCACGGCATACCGAACTCGAAAGCCGCGAGCGCAATGCAGAGGAGGGATGCCCAGATGGCCGCCCAATGGGCCTTCGTGCGGCGCACGGCAAGCAGATAGAAGAGCAGGCATACGGGGAGAGCGGCGCTGAGAGTGGACAGCCACACGTTGCCAAACGGGTCGTAAATTTGTTGCCAGGGTCCCATGAAATCGGCGGGCGAAGAGTAAAGGGTAGGATGTTATCACAGCCGATGGATCGGGCCCTGTTTTGTATGCTGGCTGCTACCGCGCTGGTGCTTACCGGATGCGGGAAGAAAAAAGTGCGCGTAGCCCCTGTGGCATCCGCGCCGGCAAGATCCGCCAGACAATATCCGCGCCCGCAGCAGACGGTAACCCCGGGGACCACGGAACGCGGCATCGCGAGCTGGTACGGGCATCCATATCACGGCCGCCGGGCAGCCGATGGCGAGATTTACGACATGGAGACGCTGGTGGCGGCGCATCGCACGCTGCCGTTTCAAACCATGGTGCGGGTGCGCAACCTGACGAATAACAGAACGGTGGATGTCCGGATTATCGATCGCGGTCCGTTCGTCGATGGGCGGATTATCGACCTCTCACACGCGGCGGCGAAGGAGATCGGTTTGATCGGGCCGGGAATCGGGCAGGTGGAGCTGACCGTGCTCGCGCCGCCGGTGAATCCGGAGCCGGGATTGTTTGCGGTGCAGGTGGGGGTGTTTCGGGAAAAGGCGAACGCGGACCGCGAGACGCAGGCGATGAATGCTTATGGCGGGGCGTTATCCGTGATGCGGCCGGGGAATCCGCCCGTGTGGCGCGTACTGGCGGGTCGGGAGAATTCGCAGGAAGCGGCGGAAAATCTGGCGGCGAAGATACGAAGCGAGCAGAATGTGCCGGAAGCGTTTGTGGTGAGACTGGATCCGCAGGATACGGGAAGGTGATTGGCGAAGCAGGGCTCAGATTTTGCGAGGCCGAAATATAGAAGCCACCATCATCGAAAACGATGGGAAGACTGGGACAGGTAGTGGGGCCGGCGGTGGTGGCCAATATCATTGTCCGAGCCTTGTGTACCTGAACCTGCCTTGGACGAGCGCGCGCAATCGCGTCCCATCGCAGCGGTGAGTAAAACGTTGCCGCGGCGAACGCATTCGAACCCGCCCTTGTGGACCATCCGGATAAGCTCGATTTCGAAAGATGGACTGAATGCGAGATTCAAAAAGCTGAACGCAGGCGCAACAGAACCTCCATTTTCGGTATAGAGTGGACTCTACATCGGCCCGGTCCAGCCGTCGGACCGGCTCAGGAGAGGGGATATGATGCTGCGATTGTGTTTGCTGGCCGCCTGCGTGATGCTGGTCGTGCCAAACGTATATGCCCAGGGGAATGCGACGATCGTAGGAATCGTCAGTGACACTTCCGGAGGAGTCGTGCCCGGAGCGGAAGTCACGCTGACAAACGAGGGGACCGGCTTAAAAGAGACGACAACGAGTGATACCGGAGGCCGCTACAACTTCCAGCGGCTGCCCGTTGGCAACTACCGTCTGGATGTCGTCATGTCGGGATTCAAGAAAGAATCCCGGGCGGGAATCAATCTGACGGCCGAGCAATCCCTGACCGTCAATTTCTCGCTCCAGATCGGTCAGGTCAGCGAAACAGTCGAAGTCTCCGGGGTGGTTACTGGCCTTGAAACCGTCACTTCGACGGTCAGGACTGTCGTCACAAATCAGCTCATCGAGGATTTGCCTCTGAACGGCCGTAACGCTCTTCAACTGCAAACGCTCATCCCTGGCGCCGTAAATCAGTCAGGGGCGCGCGTCAGTCTGTCAGAAGAGGACGGAATATCGGTGAATGGCGCGCGCGGAAACGACAACAATGTCCTCCTCGATGGCGGCCATAACAATGATGTCTATGACGGCACGCCAACGTCCACGCCAAATCCCGATGCTCTTCAGGAGTTCAGTGTCCTCAGCAGCAGTTTCAGCGCTGAATACGGCCGCGGGGCAGGGTCGCTGGTCACCGCCGTGACCAAGTCCGGCACCAATCAGTATCACGGCTCCGTATATGAATACTTAAGGAACGACAAACTGGACGCGCGATCCTTTTTTGGACATGCCGGGCTCGTGACCAAGCCGACTCTCAAGCGGAATCAGTTCGGGGCAAGCCTCGGCGGCCCAATTATCAAGGACAAAACATTTCTGTTTTTCTCCTGGGAATCGCTGCGAGAAAGCAGCGCTACCACGAATACCGGCCAGGTGCTGCCCACGCCCGCTGAGCGCGCCGGAGACTTCTCACAGAGCAAAACCAAACCAATAGACCCGCTGAGTGGAGCGAGGTTCCCGAACGATCAGATCCCTGCGAGCCGTTTTTCCAAAGCAGCGGTCGACATCGGAAACTTACTTTTCCCTCTGCCCAATATTAATGGCAATCAGTTGATATTCAATGCGCCGGGCAGCGACACGCGCGACCAGTATGTCACTCGCTTCGATCATTCATTTACGCCGAATGACCGCATCTATGTAAGTTACTTCTATTACGACACCTATACGAAGTCCAACGCGGGCCTCCCATTGTTCAATGGGTTTAACCACTGGACCAACAATCACATCGTCGCGAATTACACGCGGATCATTACCCCGGCCGTCCTGAATTCTCTCACTTATACTTTGAACCGCCTGGCCTTCGTTCGCGCCGCCGATCCGATTCTGCCGGATCAGTTTCCGGGCAAGCCACCGGCTGTCGCGCCTGGCCTGCGCTATCAGTACTTCGGGGTGAAGACCACGGCTCAGGACCCGCAGTATCCGTATAGTACGAGACTAGGCTCATTTGCCGGTTACTTCGGGACAGGTGGAAATACCTATTTCGACGTGGTTCCATTCGCGCATGAAGTGCGCGATACTCTTGCGTTTACCCGAGGAGCGCACTCGATCCGGTTGGGCGTAGAGGTCGCGTTCAGTGACGCGAACCGGCATGAGGTCTTTAATGCCGACGGCGCTTCGTTCAACTTCGGCGGTACCCGGGCGGGCAATGGATGGGCAGAGTGGATGCTCGGCCTGCCGACTAATTTTCAGCAGTATTCGACTCTCCGATCCGACAATATCTTCAACACCTTCGCGGCTTTCGTCCAGGATGACTGGAAGGCTCGCCCAAACCTGACGGTGAATTTCGGTCTGAGATACGAACCCTACTTCGGAATCCATGACGGGAACAATGAGATCATCGCCTTTCATCGGGGGCAACAATCGGCCCTGCTCCCGAATGCGCCGCCGGGACTGCTAATCCCCGGTGATCCTGGCGTTTCTCCGACAACTTACAATAAGGACTGGAACAACCTGGCGCCACGAATCGGCTTCGCCTGGCTGCCATTCGGACCTGATTCGAAGACGAGCGTCCGCTCGGCCTACGGAATCTTCTACAACACAGAGCGCGGTTATCTGCTGAATGAGACTCAGTTGAATCAGCCGTTCGTTCTCAACGTTTCGATCCCTAACCCATCTAGTTTCGAAGATCCATGGAATGGCTTTCCCGGAGGGGATCCGTATCCGTTCACCGCGCCGACGGATGCTTCGGCGCGCAAGGCATACAAATTCATACTCCCGATGCCGATTTCCCGATTCTTCGATCCCAACTCCGCGACGCCCTATAACCAGCAGTGGAATTTTACGATCCAGCAGCAACTGCCGGCGGAGTTTGTGGTGTCCGCCGGTTATGTGGGATCGAAGGGTACACGGCTTTGGCTGAACCGGGAAATTAATCCTGCGATCTACATTCCGGGTAACGGTCCCGACGGCAAGCCGCTCTCGACGGCGGGAAACATCGATGCCCGACGCCTGGATACGAATTTCCAGGGTATTGACGAAGCTGCGACCACGGGAAACTCCACCTATCACAGCCTCCAGGTTTCAGCGAATCGAAGGTTCAGCAAAGGATTTTATCTGATGATGAACTACACCTGGTCGAAGGCGCTCGATTATGAATCCCTCGATCGGAACGCAAGTCTTCCGCAGGATCCGATGAACATGCGGGCTGAACATGGACCTGCGGACTTTGATCGCCGCCACAATTTCGTCACTTCGTTCCTTTACGATCTGCCGCTCCCAGGGAAGCAGGGCGTGATCAGCAAGTTCACACAGGGCTGGCGAACCAATGGAATTTTTCGATATGTCAGCGGAAGCCCCCTGACGGTAACGCCGGGAACAGATCGAGCTCTCCGCGGGGGAGGAGGGCAGCGCGCCGACGTCACGGGTAATCCGGTACTATCACCAGATCGCTCGTTTGACGAACAGCGCGCGGCGTACTTCAACACCGCCGCGTTTGCGTTGCCGGCGCTTGGAACCTACGGAAATATGGGCCGCAATGCAATCTTCGGACCAGGACAGTACAATCTGGACTTTTCGCTCTTCAAGTCGACGAGTATCACCGAACAAACGAAACTCGAATTTCGCTGGGAACTGTTCAACGCTTTCAATCACGCCAATCTCGGAAATCCGAACACAACCTATAACTCGCCGGCATTCGGGCGCATCGACACAGTGACGGGCCCTCGAATTATGCAGTTGGGACTGAAGGTGATCTTTTAGTTATAGCCAAAACAGTTCCAACCACTCAATGTGTGCGGTTGATGTCCTGGCGGGCGCACCCGCAGATAGTGATTTTTATCGAGCTCAGCTTTTCGGTGGCGACGTAGTCGGCCAATTCGGCGGGCACTCTGGCAGCATGCAGCGC
>Ga0308176_10003044_pt1 | contig 10644 bp, 12 predicted proteins | sample PhyCR2_3_FD_203890 | JGI IMG/M metagenome (GOLD analysis project Ga0308176, IMG submission 203890) | Soil microbial communities from UC Gill Tract Community Farm, Albany, California, United States - DLSLS.C.R2 | ecosystem: Environmental > Terrestrial > Soil > Agricultural land | place: USA... | reverse complement strand
AACGGCGGGGCGACGACGTCGACGAGGTTCGTGGACGTCGGGACGAGCGGCTGCGCGCCGCCGATGCCCGCGACCCCGACGTGCAGACCGATGACGAGGGCTACCGCGTCGACGACGACGGCAACCGGCTCGCCGACCAGGGTTCCGGGCTCGATGACGGCAGGGGCATGGACGACGGGAGCCGCGTGGACGACCGTGGCGACCGGTTCGGCGCGGACCGTGCGGACGCTGCGGGTCGGCCGGAGGCCAGTCGTCCCGACGCCACCGACGAGTGGAACGACGACGCGGCCGGCCGGCACGAGGCGAGCCGCCGCGGCGAGTACCGCCGGGACTGACGCCCCGCCTCCTCCGGCTCCACCCACGACCCGACCCGCGCCCGCCGTCCACCCGCTGGACGGCGGGCGCGATGCTGCGCACACCCTCCGCTCCTCGGCCGGCGCGGTGCCATAGGTTGCTCTAGTCACGCGAACTCCACGGACAGGAGCAGCAGTGCGGATCGGTGTGCCACAGGAGTCACGGCCCGGGGAGACCCGGGTCGCCGCGACTCCGAAGACGGTGGGCCAGCTCGTGGGCCTGGGCTATGAGGTCGTGCTCGAGCGCGGCGCGGGTGCGCGAGCGGCCTTCGCCGACGAGTCGTATGCCGCGGCGGGCGCCTTGGTCGTCGACGGCGCCGAGGCGTGGGGGAGCGATGTGGTGCTCAAGGTCAACGCGCCGAGCGACGAGGAGATCGGGCGGCTGCGGCGTGGCGCGGTGCTCGCCTCGCTCCTGTCGCCGGCGCTCGACCCCGGGCTGGTGGAGAAGCTCACGGCGGCGGGGGTCACGGCCTTGGCGATGGACGCAGTCCCCCGCATCTCGCGTGCCCAGTCCCTGGATGTGTTGTCCTCGATGGCGAACATCGGCGGGTACCGCGCGGTGATCGAGGCGGCGCACGAGTTCGGGTCGCTGTTCACCGGTCAGGTCACTGCGGCCGGCAAGGTGCCGCCGGCGAAGGTGCTGGTGGTGGGTGCCGGCGTCGCGGGCCTGGCGGCGATCGGGACCGCGAACAGCCTCGGCGCGATCGTGCGGGCCTTCGACGCCCGCCCCGAGGTGGGTGAGCAGGTCGAGTCGATGGGGGCCGAGTTCCTGCGGATCGAGGTCGAGGACGAGGGCCCGTCGGCGACCGGCTATGCCAAGGAGATGGGCGAGGACTTCAACCGCAAGGCCGCCGAGCTCTATGCCGAGCAGGCCAAGGACGTCGACATCATCGTCACGACCGCGCTCATCCCCGGCAAGCCGGCGCCGCGGCTGCTGACCGCAGAGATGGTCGCCTCGATGAAGCCGGGGTCGGTGATCGTCGACCTGGCCGCCGCCAACGGTGGCAACGTCGAGGGCGCCGTGGCCGACCAGCTGGTCACCACCGACAACGGCGTCAAGATCATCGGCTACACCGACCTGCCGGGCCGTCTGCCCACCCAGGCCTCACAGCTGTTCGGCACCAACCTGGTCAACCTGGTGAAGCTGCTCACGCCCGGCAAGGACGGGCAGGTGGTGCTCGACCTCGACGACGTGGTGCAGCGGGGCATGACGGTGTGCCGCGAGGGCGAGACCCTGTGGCCCCCACCACCGGTGCAGGTGAGCGCGGCGCCGACTGCCCCGGGGCCGGCTGGCGACCCGGCGGCTGCGGCGGGCCGTGCCGGCGCCGCGGTGGAGCCGAAGCCCAAGCGGCCTGGACGCAAGTACCTCTGGATGGCAGTCGCGGCCGTGGTCTTCGCCTTCGCAGCCGCCGGGTCGCCGGCGGCGTTCCTCGGGCACTTCACGGTGTTCGCGCTGGCGGTGATCGTCGGGTTCTACGTGATCTCCAACGTCGCGCACGCGCTGCACACGCCGCTCATGTCCGAGACCAACGCCATCAGCGGCATCATCCTGGTCGGCGGCCTGCTCCAGATCGGCAGCGACAACACCGTCGTCGCCGTCATCGGCTTCCTCGCCACCATGGTGGCGAGCATCAACATCTTCGGTGGGTTCGCGGTCACCAACCGCATGCTCGCGATGTTCCGGAAGGACTGAACCGCACATGGGCGGCAACGTCACCACACCCAACTGGCCATGCGCCTCGTCCCTGCGGGCCTCGCTCGTGCCTCGCTCGTGTCCTCGGGAGGTCGTTGCATGACCGAGAACCTGGTCACCGCGGCATACATCGTCGCTGCGGTTCTCTTCGTCCTGGCCCTGGCCGGGCTCTCGAAGCACGAGTCGGCCAAGGAGGGCAACTCCTTCGGGGTCGCCGGCATGGTCATCGCTCTGGTCGCCACGATCTGGCTCGCGGTGTCGCGCTCCGGCCACGGCCTGCTCACCCTCCTGCTGATCGCGGTGGCGATGGCCATCGGTGCCGCGATCGGCCTGTGGCGGGCCCGGGTCGTGCAGATGACGCAGATGCCCGAGCTGGTCGCGATGCTGCACAGCTTCGTCGGTCTCGCGGCCGTGCTGGTCGGCTACAACAGCTTCCTCGAGCCGGGCGAGGGCGCCACCTCCGGGACCATCCACCTGGTCGAGGTGTTCCTCGGGGTGTTCATCGGTGCCGTGACCTTCACCGGCTCGATCGTCGCGTTCCTGAAGCTGAGTGCCCGGATGCGGTCCGCACCCCTCGTGCTCCCGGCGCGGCACTGGCTCAACCTGCTCGCGCTGGTCGTGTCCGCCGCCCTCATGGCGTGGTTCCTCACCACACAGTCGATGGTCCCCCTGGTGGTCATGACGGTGGTCGCGCTGGCCTTCGGTTGGCACCTGGTCGCCTCGATCGGTGGCGGCGACATGCCGGTCGTGATCTCGATGCTCAACAGCTACTCCGGGTGGGCTGCGGCCGCGGCCGGCTTCATGCTGGGCAACGACCTGCTCATCGTCACCGGCGCCCTGGTCGGCTCCTCGGGTGCGATCCTGTCGTACATCATGTGCAAGGCGATGAACCGCTCGTTCGTCTCGGTCATCGCCGGGGGGTTCGGCCAGGAGGTGTCCACGGGGGAGGCCAAGGACTACGGCGAGCACCGCGAGACCGTCGCGGCCGACGTGGCGGCAATGTTGCAGGACGTCTCCTCGGTCGTGATCACCCCCGGCTACGGCATGGCGGTCGCGCAGGCGCAGTACCCCGTGGCCGAGCTCACCTCGAGGCTGCGCAAGAAGGGCGTCAACGTGCGCTTCGGCATCCACCCCGTCGCCGGGCGGCTGCCGGGACACATGAACGTGCTGCTCGCCGAGGCGAAGGTGCCCTACGACATCGTCCTGGAGATGGACGAGATCAACGGCGACCTGTCCGACACCGACGTGGTCCTGGTGATCGGCGCCAACGACACCGTCAACCCCTCCGCCGAGGAGCCCGGCAGCCCGATCGCCGGCATGCCCGTCCTCGAGGTGTGGAAGGCCCGCAACGTCGTGGTGTTCAAGCGATCGATGGCGCCCGGTTACGCCGGGGTGCAGAACCCGTTGTTCTACAAGGAGAACACCCAGATGCTCTTCGGCGACGCCAAGGAACGCGTCGAGGACATCATCAAGGCCCTCTAGCGCCCGCCCGGGGGCCCCCTGGACTGGACCACGCGGCATACCTGGCCTCTGTGCACAGACCTCCGGCTTGCCTCGGCGACAGCAGGTGTCTGCGCAGGCAGCCTGGACTCTGTGCACAGAGCCCCGCTGGGCCGGCGGGGGCGGTCAGGTGCTCGTCATGCTCGGCAGCTCGCCCTCCTTGGGGCGGCCGGACAGGCGGGCGTTGCGGTAGCCGTACAAGCCGTACACGAGGAAGCCGACCAGCATCCAGATCACGAACCGCAGCCACGTCTCGACGCTGAGGTTGAGTGTCAGGTAGAAGCAGATCAGCGCCGACAGCACGGGCAGCACCGGCGACAATGGCACCCTGAAGGCCCGCTTGAGGTCCGGGCGGCGACTGCGCAGGACGGGCACGGCGAGCGAGACGAGGATGAACGCCGTCAGCGTCCCGATGTTGACCATCTCCTCGAGCTTGCCGATGGGCGTGAGTGAGGCGACCAGCGCGACGAGGGTGCCGATGGCGATCGTGATGCGCAGGGGCGTGCCGGTGCGGGGGTGCGTCCGGCCGAGGCGCGGCGGCAGCAGCCAGTCACGGGACATCGCGAACACCACACGCGAGGCCCCGATGATCAGCGTCATCACCACGGTGGTCAGGCCCGCCACGGCCCCGGCCGCAACGACGGTGGCGTAGCCGCCCTTCCCCACCGACTCGAACGCCGACGCCAGCGCCGCCTTCGGGTCGATCTGGTCGTACTTCACCATCCCGGTGATGACCAGGGCGACGCCGACGTAGAGCAGCGTGCAGATGATGAGCGAGGCGATGATCCCGATGGGCAGGTCGCGCTGGGGGTTCCTCGCCTCCTCGGCGGTCGTCGCGACCACGTCGAACCCGATGTAGGCGAAGAACACCAGCGACGCGCCGGAGACGATGCCGAGCATGCCGTACGTGCTGGGCGTCAGTCCGAAGAGCGCCTGCACCAGCGGTGCCGCGAGGCCGGACACCTCCTTGGTGTGCTGTGTCGGCGGGATGAACGGGTCGTAGTTCGCGGTCTTGACGAACGAGATCCCGGCCACGATGACGAACAGCACGATGAACACCTTGATGGCGACCAGGACGAGGTTGACCCGCATGGACTCCTTGATGCCGATCGAGACGATGACGGTGAGGACCGCGACGAGGAGGAACGCGAGCAGGTCGAAGTGCGATCCCGGCCCGAGCGACGCCGGCCAGGTGATGCCGATCTTGCTGAGGAACAGCGCGGCATACTCCGCCCAGCCCTGGGCCACGACCGAGGCGCCCAGCATGAGCTCGAGCAGCAGGTCCCAGCCGATGATCCACGCGATGATCTCGCCGAGCGAGGCGTAGGAGAAGGTGTACGCCGACCCCGACACCGGCACCGTCGAGGCGAACTCCGCGTAGCACAACGCAGCCAGCCCGCAGCAGACTGCGCCCAGCACGAAGGACAGCACGATCGAGGGCCCGGCATAGACCCGCGCAGCGCTGCCGGTGACGGTGAAGATGCCGGCGCCGATGATGACGCCGACGCCGAAGACGGTCAGGTCGAGCGCGGACAGGCGCTTCTTCAGCTGGTACTCCGGGTCGTCCGTGTCCCCGATGGACTGCTCGACGGACTTGGTGCGGAACACGCTCACGGTGGCCACCTCCCGGCTGGGTCGGCGACGCGGCGGTGCGACGCCGGGCTGCGCCACACGCTAGCGCGCTGCCCGCGCGACTGCCCCCGGAGAGAATGTCAGTCCTGGCCCCGGTCCGGCGGCGGGTGGATGGGGATGGGGCCGGTGTCCGCACTGCGGTCGCGGGCCTGCAGGTCCGGGCTGCGGTACAACGTGCCCGAGTGAGAGCCCGCGTGCTGCGGGTCGTCCCAGCCCTCATAGGGATCCGGTATGCCGGGTGGTGCCGGCGGCAGGTCGCCCCACCCCTGCAGGGCGCTCGCTTGTGCCATGCCGGAGACGCCGAAGATCTCGGCGCAGATCACGCGGTAGTGGTGGTCCGGCCGGGGCACCCAGTTCACCCTGTGCAGCGCCTGGTCCTGACCGGCCGACTCCATCACGAACCGGCCGTAACCCAGCAGCCGCCCGGGCACCGACCGTTCGTAGGACATGTCGGTCACCTTCATCAGCGGCATCATCGAGACCTTGCGGGTGATGAAGCCGTAGAACAGCAGCAGCCGCTTGTCGGTCGCGACGAACCAGTCGTGCCGCCACTCGGCCACCCGGTAGAGCGCACGCGCCACGAGCGCGAACCACGCCCACCACGCGAGGTTGCCCAACAGGCTCAGCGAAGGCGTCACGTGGGCGTCGACCCACAGGGCCACGACCAGCCCGGCAACGGCGCTGGCCACCGGCGCGGCGACCTTGCCCCAGTGCTGGTGCACAGCCGTGACCAGCCGCTCGCCCTCCAGCAGGTAGCGGTCGAGTTCGCGGTGGCGTTGCTCCGGCACGGCCACGTCGGGAACCGGCGCTACTGACCGAGCAGGGCGTCGAAGAAGTGCCCGACGTTCACGGCGCCGTCGGCGAGGATCGAGCCGGAGGTCTGGACGAGGTTCGCGGACTTGTCCGGCGAGGTGAAGATCGCGTACGCCGCGAACGCGACGAGGACCCACATCAGGATCTTCTTTCCGCGTTGCATGGGGGCTCCTTGGTCGGTGGACGGTGCACCGGGTCGGCACGCCTCGACGACCCATCGTGCCGTAACGGGCATTTCGGACGCCACAGGCGCGCCGCGCGCAGCCAGCCACGCGGCATACCGGCTGGTGTCAGACGACGCCGTAGAGGCGGTCGCCGGCGTCGCCCAGGCCCGGGACGATGTAGCCCTTCTCGTTGAGCTTCTCGTCCACGGCACCGGTGACGATCGTGATGGGGATCTCGAGGTCGGCGAGCTTCTCCTTGATGTGGTCGATCCCCTCGGGTGCGGCCAACAGGCACACGGCGGTGATGTCGTCGGCGCCACGCTCGACGAGGTAGCGGATCGACATGGCGAGGGTGCCGCCGGTCGCGAGCATCGGGTCGAGCACGTAGCACTGGCGGCCGGACAGGTCGTCGGGCAGGCGGTTGGCGTAGGTGATCGCCTCGAGCGTCTCCTCGTTGCGCTGCATGCCCAGGAAGCCGACCTCGGCGCTCGGCAGCAGCCGGACCATGCCCTCGAGCATGCCCAGGCCGGCGCGCAGGATCGGCACGATGAGCGGCTTGGGGTTGGAGAGCTTGATGCCGGTGGTCGGCGCGACCGGGGTCTCGATCTCGAACGGCTCGACGCGCACGTCCCTGGTTGCCTCGTAGGCGAGCAGCGTCACCAGCTCCTCGGCCAGCCGCCGGAACGTCGGGCTGTCCGTGCGCTTGTCCCGCAGGTAGGTCAGCTTGTGCGTGATGAGCGGGTGGTCGGCAACGTGGACGCGCATAGGCGAAACTTAGCGTGTGACCTCCCAGCGCGGCCCGGTGCCGGACGAGCAGTATGCCGCGTGGATGGGGCTGGCGCTCGACCTCGCCGATGCCGCGGCTCGCGACGGCGACGTGCCGGTGGGCTGTGTGGTCGTGTCGCCCTCCGGCGAGGTGGTCGGGGAGGGGCGCAACCGGCGCGAGGTGGACCGCGACCCGACTGCGCATGCCGAGGTCGTGGCGCTGCGGGCCGCGGCCCGGGCGCTCGGGACCTGGCGGCTGGAGGAGTGCACGCTGATCGTCACGCTCGAGCCGTGCCCCATGTGCGCGGGGGCGCTGGTGCTGGCGCGCGTCGGCCGGTTGGTGCTCGGCGCCTGGGACCCCAAGCTGGGGGCCACCGGGTCGGTGTGGGACATCGTGCGGGACCGGCGGGCCAACCACCGCGTCGAGGTCGTGAGCGGCGTCCGTGAGGCGGAGTGCTCACAGGTACTGCTCGACTTCTTCGCGACGCACCGCGAGGCACGGGTGGCGCGATGAGCGGGTTCGTGTCGAACCTCGTCAACGACGTGCTCGGGGCCCCGGCGTGGCTCGTCTACCTCAGCGTGGCCCTCATCGTGTTCGCCGAGGACGCGCTGTTCGTCGGGTTCGTCATCCCGGGCGAGACGCTGGCCGTCATCGGCGGCGTCACCGCGAGCCTGGGGCACACGTCCTACCCGGCGGTGCTGCTGGTGGTGGTGCTCGCGGCGATCGTCGGCGACTCGGTCGGCTACGAGGTGGGCCGACTGCTGGGGCCGCGCGTCATGGGACTGCGGATCCTCGAGCGACGGCGGGCTCGACTCGATGAGGCGCAGGACTTCCTGCGGCGGCGCGGTGGCGCGGCAGTGTTCCTGGGAAGGTGGACCGCCTTCTTCCGCGCGGTGATGCCCGCTCTGGCGGGCTTGAGCGGGATGCGCTACCGGTTGTTCCTGCCATGGAACGCGCTCGGTGGGATCGCTTGGGGTGCAACGGCTGTCACTGCCGGCTACCTCGCGGGGACGTCGTACCACAAGGTCGCGCAGTGGCTCGGGCGCGGCACGGCGGCGGCCGTCGGGCTGGTCGTCGTGGTGGCTGTGGTGATCTGGGTGGTGCGGCGGCGCCGGTCGGAGTCCCACAGCAAGGACGGTGCGGCTAAGCCGCGCTGAGGTTGGCCAGGCTCGCTGCTCGGCCGATTTCATCGGCGGTCGGCTGCTCTAGTAGCCTGCTCGGCGGTGGCGTGTCCGAGCGGCCTAAGGAGCACGCCTCGAAAGCGTGTGAGGGGGCAACTCCTCCGTGGGTTCAAATCCCACCGCCACCGCCATTGACCTGCGGAAACGCCGGTCGGCCCATTTCGGGCCGGCCGGCGTTTCCGTGTCTGGTCTCAGTTCTGGTCTCAGTTGCTCTCCGGCTCGAGTGTGTCTTCCTGCCAGAGGAGCCCGCCGAGCCGGGCGGCGACGTCCTGACGGACGGAGGCCACGACGTGGGCGTAGCGCTGCGTCATGGCCGGGTTCGACCAGCCCATGACGCCCATCATCGTGGTCTCGTTGATGCCCAGGAGGAGCAGCACGGTCGCGGCTGTGTGCCTGGCGTCGTGGAGGCGGCTGTCGCGGATGCCCGCGTCGACCAGCAGCTCCTTCCAGCGGGCCCAGTCCGTGCGCGGGTTGATGGGGTCCCCGGTCTCGGTCGCGAAGACCCAGTCGCCCTCGGTCCAGATGCTGCCGGCGAGCAGTCGCTCCTTGTTCTGTGCCGCGCGGTGGGCGCGGAGCACCTGGACCAGTGGAGCGGGCAGGCCGACGTAGCGGCGACCGGCGCGTGACTTGGTCGCGTCGGTGTCGGGCCGGACGGGGATGCGTTCGGGGCAGTAGCCGGGATATTTCCGGCCGCAGGTCTCGTTACAGCCATGGCGGTACTTGGGGCGCAGCCGGTTCCGACGGATGGCCATGGTCTGGGTGGCGAAGTCGATGTCGCGCCACTGGAGCCCGAGCGCCTCGCCCTGACGCAGGCCAAGAGCCAGGGCGACCTCCCCAGCGTGCGCCGTTGCGGACCCGGGACGCCGCCTTGAAGATCCGCCTGGATCTCCTCGACGGTGAAGGGCTCGACCTCGTCCTGCTCCACACGGGGCGCCTTGGCCACGACGGCAGGGTTCTTGGCGAGGTGGCCGCGGCGCACTGCCTCGTTGAGCGCCGCCCGCACGGTCCTGTGCACCTGGTGCGCGGTCGCGGGTCGGATGGGTGTCCCTGACTTGGTGGACGTCGCCAGGATGTCTGCGTAGAGCCGCTCGAGGTGCTCGGGGCGCAGGGCGGTGAGCCGGTGCTTGCCGATGCCGGGGACGAGGTGGTGGTGGACGGCGACGCGGTAGCCGGCCAGGGTGTTGGCGCGGACGCTGGGGCCGACGATCTCCTCGAGCCAGTGCACGAGCCACGCCTCGACGGTCCAGCGCTCACCGGCGGGTGTGAGAGATGACTAGGCATGGCGCTTCTCGAGCTGCTTGACCTTGGCGGCCACACGTCCGACTTCGTCTTGGCGCTCACGTGGCGCCGGTCCGGGCTGCCGTCGTTGCGCACCCCGACCGACACGCGCCCGTGCCAACGGCCGTCGCCACCCAAGTAGATGGAGGCGCGGCCGTTGGCCTGGCGCGTCCTGCGCGGCGCCGTCACGACGTCCTCAGCCGTTGTTCTTCGGCAGGATGTGGCGCAGCCGCTCGACGACGTCGTCGAGCGCGTCCAGTGGGATTCGGCGCAGTCGACCGATGGCGATCGACTCGACCTCTCCGCTCTTGACAAGCGCATACATCAGGGTCCGACCGATGCCGAGTCGTTCGGCGGCCTCCTCAACGGTCAACACGATCCGCGGTGTGCTCTGAACTGTCATGGGTCCTCCCGGGGCTTCACGGCCTTACAACTGGACAACGGCCTGCAGGGGGCACCATGCGTCCAAGCGCTGGTCAGAAGGGGCGGTACGCGTCGCGGCGGTGTTCCACCCGCAGGACGACGACTTCACGAGCGTTCTCGTTGATCCGGTACAGCACGCAGTAGGTGCCGCGGCGGGCAGACCACACGCCTCGCAGGTCGTAGCGCAGCTCCTTGCCTACCCGCCGCGGGTTCTCGATCAGGGAGGCGGTCAGGAACTCCAGCACGGCGGCAGCGACACCTTCGGGGAGTGCTGAGGCGATGGCGCGCTGTGCTGGAGGGGTCAGGACGAGCTCGTATGGCGGCTTGGCTGTCACGAGCGCAGAGCGCGTGCCGCGTTAACACCTCGCAGGACATCGCCGCGCGCGTAGGCGGTGTCGGCCTCACGGATGTCAGCCAGCGCGTCGGGGTCGCTGAGCACGTCCAGCGTCTCCTCGATTTGCGCCAGATCCTCAGGGCTGATGAGCACGGCTGCGGCATGGCCGTTGCGGGTGATGATCACGCGCTCGTGCTGGCGCTCGACGCGGTCGACGAGTTCGCTGAAGTGATCGCGCACAGCGCGGAGGGGCTCAGTACTCATGGCCACAATTGTGGCCCACGCCCGGCGCGCTGTCTAGGCGCTGCTGGTCGCGGTCGCCGGCGACGTCAAGCGCTTCCTCGGCACCGACCGGTGCAGGTCAACGACCAAGGCGCAAAGGGTGCCGCGTCCCGGGAATGTCCGAATGATTGAGACATCGGGACATTGCATGCCGGTCATGCGGGTCGGTTCGCCGTGGGCCAAGTCGATCGTCCACACGGGGTGGGCCTGTCCCTGGTGATCACG
>Ga0308176_10003042_pt1 | contig 10646 bp, 9 predicted proteins | sample PhyCR2_3_FD_203890 | JGI IMG/M metagenome (GOLD analysis project Ga0308176, IMG submission 203890) | Soil microbial communities from UC Gill Tract Community Farm, Albany, California, United States - DLSLS.C.R2 | ecosystem: Environmental > Terrestrial > Soil > Agricultural land | place: USA... | reverse complement strand
CCATCAGCGCGGAGATGCGGGTCGTGCTCGGTTCCAGCTTTGTCTCCGGCCAGCGCTGATCCAGGAGGTGCTCGACCTGGAGCAGCGACGCGATTTCGTCCGGAGTCGGGACGGGGTCGGTCATCGCAGAGACGCCAGCCTCGTGTTGATTCTCTCGACTTCCTCTCTAGCGACCTGTTGGCGGCCCCGGATCTTGTCGACGACGTCCGCAGGAGCCTTGGCGAGAAAGGCGTCGTTGTCGAGCTTGGCGGTCGTGCCGTTGAGTTCCTTCTCCGCAGCGGCTAAATCTTTCTCCAGCCGACGCCGCTCAGCGGCCACGTCGACAGTGCCCGAGGTGTCCAGCTCGACCACCACAGTGCCGCGGGTCAGCCGGACCTCCACAGACGCCGTCGGAGCGAAGCCGTCGGAGGCGGGTGTCAGCCATGCCAGGGACGTCACCGCCGGGATCTGCGAATCCAGATCCGCCGCCGCGACGTCCGACAATCTGGCAGGCACCTTCTGCCGATCGGCCAGCCCCTGGTCGCTGCGGAAACGCCTCACCTCGGTGATCAGCTTCTGCATGTCGGTGACACGTTGTGCCGCAGCCTGATCCACCGCGAAGCCGGACGACACCGGCCATTGGGCGATGACGAGGGACTCGCCGCCAGTAAGCGCCTTCCAGAGCGCTTCGGTGACGAACGGCATCACCGGGTGGAGCAGTTTCAACAGTGTGTCGAGGACCGCGGCCAAGACCGCGGTGGTGTGACTGATTCCTTCGGCCAGTTGCACTTTCGCCAGCTCGACGTACCAGTCGCAGAACTCATCCCACGCGAAGTGGTAGAGCGCTTCACAGGCGCGGCTGAATTCGTATTTGTCGAACGCCGAATCCACTTCGGCCCGAACCTCTTCCGCGCGGCCGAGAATCCAGCGGTCGGCGTCGGTGAGGGCCTCGGCTTCGGGCAGGGGTCCCGGGCTGGCACCGTTCATCAACGCGAAGCGAGTGGCGTTGAACAACTTGGTGGCGAAGTTGCGGGACGCCCTAGCATGGTCCTCGCCGATCGACAGGTCACCGCCGGGGCTGGCGCCGCGGGCGAGGGTGAACCGCAGTGCGTCGGCGCCGAACATCTCGACCCAGTCCAGCGGGTCGATGCCGTTGCCACGCGACTTGCTCATCTTGCGGCCGAACTCGTCGCGAATCAGCCCGTGCAGGAACACATTCTCGAACGGCACCTGGGGTCCCCGTCGGCCGTCCAGCGTGATGGCCGGATCGTCGGAGACGAACATGCCGAACATCATCATCCTTGCCACCCAGAAGAACAGGATGTCGTAACCGGTGACCAGGACACTCGTCGGATAGAACTTGGCCAGCTCGGGGGTGTGGTCGGGCCAGCCCATCGTGGAGAACGGCCACAGCGCCGAGGAAAACCAGGTGTCCAGCACGTCGGGGTCCTGTTCCCAGCCTTCGGGCGGGGTTTCGTCGGGGCCGACGCAGACGGTGTCACCGTCGGGCCCGTGCCAAATCGGAATGCGATGGCCCCACCACAGCTGGCGCGATATGCACCAGTCGTGCATGTTGTCGACCCAGCCGAACCAGCGTGGCTCCAGGCTTGGCGGGTGAATCACGGTGTCCCCGTTGCGGACCGCGTCGCCGGCGGCCTTGGCCAGCGGTTCGACCTTGACCCACCACTGCAGCGACAGCCGCGGCTCGATGGCTTCTCCGCTGCGCTCGGAATGCCCCACGCTGTGAAGATATGGTCGCTTCTCCTCGACGATCCGACCCTCCGCGGCGAGCGCCTCGCGCACGGCGACTCGAGCGTCGAAGCGGTCCATGCCGTCGAAATCGGTTCCGGTGTCGGCGATCCTGCCCTTGGTGTCCATGATCGACGGCATCGGCAGCTTGTGCCGCAGCCCGATCTCGAAGTCGTTGGGGTCGTGGGCAGGGGTGACTTTGACTGCACCCGTTCCGAATTCGGGGTCCACATGTTCGTCGGCGACGACGATCACCTCGCGGCCGACGACGAACGGGTGCGGCAACGTTTTACCCACCAGTTGGCGGTAGCGATCATCGTCGGGATGCACCGCGATCGCGGTGTCGCCGAGCATCGTCTCGACCCGGGTGGTGGCCACCACGATGTGCGGCTCGGCATCGTCGAGTGATCCGTACCGGAACGACACCAGCTCGCCTTCGACGTCGGAGTAGGACACCTCGAGATCTGAGATGGCGGTTTCCAACACCGGCGACCAGTTGACAAGGCGCTCGGCCCGGTAGATCAGCCCGGCGTCGTAGAGCCGCTTGAAGATCGTGCGCACCGCACGGGACAGACCGTCGTCCATGGTGAAGCGGTCCCGGCTCCAGTCAACGCCGTCGCCAAGCCTGCGCATCTGGGCGCCGATCGTGCCGCCGGAGTCGTGCTTCCAGTCCCAGACCTTCTCGATGAACAGTTCGCGGCCGAAGTCCTCCTTCGTCTTGCCGTCGACTGCCAGTTGCTTCTCCACCACCGACTGGGTCGCGATGCCCGCGTGGTCCATCCCCGGCAGCCAGAACACCTCGCAGCCCTGCATCCGCTTCCGCCGGGTCAGCGCATCCATCAGTGTGTGGTCAAGCGCATGCCCCATGTGCAGGCTGCCGGTGACGTTCGGCGGCGGCAGCACAATCGAGTACGGCTGCTTCTTGCTCGCCGGATCGGCCTTGAAGTAGCCGGCGTCCACCCAGCCCTGGTAGAGCTCGCTCTCCACCGAGCCCGGCTCCCATGATTTGGGCAGGGCGTCGGCTGCGGGCCTTGAACTGGCGGTCACCGAGCCATTCTATGAAGTGCGGTGGGCCAGCCCTGGGTTGAGGGCTGGTTGCCGCCTAGGCCGACGCGGGTTCCGGGCCGCTCGGGTTGCGTATTACTTCTTGCCGCCGAGCAGCCCGCCAAGGATGTCGCCGATCGCGCCGCCCTGCTGGCCGCCGATCACGCTGCCCAGGATGCTGCCCAACGGGTTGTTCCCGCCGCCGCCTCCGCCTGCACCGCCGAGGATGCCGCCCAGGATGTCGCCGAGCCCGCCACCGGCTGCCGACTGCGCTTGCGCCTGCGGCTGCTGCTGGGCCGGGGCCGAACCCTTGGTGAGTTGCTTGCCGATGTAGGCCAGCACGATCGGCGCAAGGATCGGAAGCAGCTTCTTGATCAGATCACTGCTGCCTGCGCCGGTCCCGCCCAGCGCGGAGGCGACGGCGTTGCTGTCGTTGCCGCCGAAGATGCGCGCGACGTACTGGTCGCCCTGCTTTTCATCGACCTGTTCGACGTTGACGCCACCGTCGAGCAGGTCACTGTTGCCCTGCCTGGCAACCGTGGATTCGAGTTCGCTCGAGTCGATGTCGTCAGACTGGACGTTCTGCGCCAGACCTCCGACGAGTGCCGGCACCAACGTCTTGATGGCGTTGTTCACCTCGCCTTGGTCCGCGCCTAGTTTAGTCGCAATGTTCTGTACGGGAATCTGCGCGAAGAGATCGTCGAGACCGGCCATCGTGGTGTCCACCTTCATTGCTGGTTATCGCATGCCGAGGACGACACTAACCCAATTGATCTTGGTTGACAGGGGTTCTGCGCGTGCGGATCAATCCAGTCGGGACGTCTCCAATGACACACCGGCAGCGGGAAATCGAGCCTGCAGCGCGTCACCCATCGCCGCCGCGGGCGTCAGTACACCGCGCAGGTCCGACAGCTTGTCGCGGTCCAGCGCTAGCGCCAACGCGCTTTCGCCGAGCAGCACCGAGGTCGCCTTGTATCCGGGGTCGCCCTTCTGCGACATGGTGGCTACGTATCGGGCACCCGATGTTGTTGTGGTGTATGTCTCGGTGGTGTAGTGCCCATTCTCGCGGGCACGTTCACTCGGACCGGTACCCGGTTTCGGGACGATGTGTTCGACGAGGCCCTCCGGCAGTCTGTTGAAGTAGCGGCTGCCCAGTCCGACAACCACGGAGCTTGCGCCTGCAGCGATTGCCGACGCGACCGGTGCCGCAACCGAAGAGCCGAGACTCTGGCACTCGGAGTACCGGAACCGTTTGCCGTAAACCCAGTCCTGTAATGCGTTGCTGCGCCTGACGATTCGGGTGTTGGTGGGCGCCATCATGAATCCTGAGGTCCATATTCCGTCGAGTTCCGGCGCGATTTGACGGCCTCGCCGCCACGGCAGGTCCGGCTGCGGACCCAATTCGGGCTCGGCTCCGCGATCTGGTGTCAGCGTGTAGGGATCCTCGAGCTGTCGGCGAACTTCCGCATCGCCGGACATGGCACGCACAACGTCCATCATCGACGCGACGGTGCCTCCGGAGAGTCCACCGGCCATCTTGCGCACCACGAAAGTGGTCTCGCCCAATTCGCCGGATCCGTCCGCGACGGCACGCTGATACAACGAGTAAACACTGAGATCTGAAGGGATGGAGTCGAATCCGCATGCGTGCACGATGCGGGCGCCGGTATCGGCGGCCTGCTTGTGATAAAGGTCGATGCAGTTACGAACGAACATCGGCTCGCCGGTGAGGTCCGCGTAATCGGTTCCGGCCGCGGCGCACGCGGCCACCAGCGGCAAGCCGTAGCGGTTGTAGGGCCCAACCGTGGTCACCACGACTTGAGCCTGTGCCGCCATGGCGTCCAGCGTCGACGGCCTGGAAGCGTCGGCGGCGATCAGTGGCCAGGATTGGGCCTTGTCTCCCAGGGTCTCCCGCACCGCCGACAGCTTGTCCTGGGACCGACCCGCCAGTGCGATGCGGGCGTCGCCACCCGCCTTGGCAAGATAGTCCGCGGTCAGTTTGCCGACGAAGCCGGTCGCGCCGTAGAGGACGATGTCGAATTGGCGCTGCGAAGCAGTCATGCGGCTCGACGCTACCCCAGTGTCTCGGGCAGTTCGATCTCATCACCGCGCACGTGACGGGCCAGGAACGCGGTGACGACCTGGTACCAGATCTTGGCGTGCTGCGGGTTGAGCACCCAGTGGTTCTCCGACGGGAAGTAGAGGAACCGGTGCGGGCTCGAGCCGTCCTCGCCCGCGGGCAGGCCCGATTCGGTGAGCAGTTCGTACCACAACCGCAGCGCCTCGCCAATCGGCACGCGATAGTCCTTGTCGCCGTGGATGACAAGCATCGGCGTACGGATCTCCATGACGAAGCGATGCGGCGAATTCGCCGTCGCCATGTCGCGGGTCATCTCGCGCAGCCAGTAATAGGCGGCATCGGTGGTCGAGTTGAACTGGTCGAGCGCCCACAGGCTGGCGTGGGTGACGATCGCGTCGAACCGGTCGGTGTGGCCGGCGATCCAGTTCGCCATATAGCCACCGAACGAGCCGCCCATCGCGGCCGTACGTGAACCGTCAACGCGTTCGTGTGCGCAGGCGGCGTCCGTGATGGCAATCAGGTCGTCGAACGGAGCACCGCCCCACGCGCCCCAACCCCGTTGAACGAAGTCCTGCCCGTAGCCGGTCGACAGCGCGGGGTCCGGCAGCAGCACCGCGTATCCCTGCGCGGCGAGCACCCAGGGGTTCCATCGCCAGTGCCAGGCGTTCCAGCTGGCCAGCGGGCCGCCGTGGATCCACAGCAAGAGGGGCGCCGGCGCATCGGACTCCGGCAGCACCAGCCACGACCGCACCGCGGCGCCGTCGGCCGCGTTCGCCGTGATCTCCGTTAGTGATCCGGGCAGGGCGGGCAGTTCGATGCACGGCAGCGGCGCGACGGTGCCGTCGGGATCGATGCGTACCGGGTGCGGCGGCGCTGCGTAGGAACTTCGCAACGCGTAAACCACGCCCGCGGGTGCGGCGGTCACATCGGTGTACGCATAGTCGTCGGCGGTCAACGCCTCTACCCCGCCGTCGTCGATTCTGATTCGAAACACCGGGCAGCGACCGCCGTCGTCCGCCGTGACGAGCAGGGCCTCTCCGTCGCGCGACCATGTAACCGATACCGGCCAGCGATCCCAGTGTGCGGCCACGGGCAAGGGCTCTTCACCGAATCGCAAGTAGCCCAGGGTTATTCGCGGCGGGGCCACCGGCGTGGAGTACGACTCGCGGATGAACGCGACGGTCGATCCGTCCGGTGAGATCGCCGGGCTCGACAAGTCGGCAGCCGGGTCGTCGGCGACGACGGTGTGGTCACCCGATGCCAAGTCGATCCGAACCAGCACCGAGCGCTGGGCCGCGCCCGGCGCGGGGAGCTGCCACGACGTCACCACGAACCGACCGTCCGCACTGACGTCGAAGCCGGCCTCTCGCAACGCTGCGCCCGGTCGCGGCGTGAGATCCACCGGCGCGGCGTCGTCCGCCAAGTTCAGCCGCAGGAGATGAGGCCCGCCAGGGCCGAGGTCCTTGTCCCAGTAACGGATCGGATAGCCGGTATGAAGAATCGCGGTGATCTTGTTGTCCTTGCGCAGATCCCGCAGCCGGCGGTCGTCGGCGATGCTGCCCGCCGAGGACAACAGTGGTGTGCGCACCACCACTCGCGAAGCATCGCGCGCGGTCTTCACGATCTCGACGCCACCGGGCGGCGAGAAAACCTCGACGGCCTCGCCGCCCGCCGCGGGCAGACTCCACAGCGCCGCGGGCGGCTTGTCGTCATCCTCGGTAGGGCGCACCGCCGCGAACACCACGTCACCGTCGGAGGTGAACGTAGGCGACGCCTCCCCCTTGGCGCCACGGGTCAACCGTCGCGCCGGCCGTTGGCCCTTGGGGTCCAGTTCCCATACCGCGGCGATGTATTCGGTGCCCTTCTGGTTGAGCTCACTGACTGTCGTCACGATTCGCGAGCCGTCCGGCGACACCGCCAGCCCGGACACTCGCGGCAGGGCGCAGTAGGCGTCGAGATCGCCGAAAGGGGTTTCGGTCATGCGACGTTCGTAGCACAGGGCTCCAGTGAGTTTGACTTTCAAACTCACTTCTGGCACGCTGGCGTCGTGACCGTCGTCAAGCTCGCCGATCTACCCGGCAGGCCCTGCCCCATCGCGGCGTCGTTGGAGCTGGTCGGCGAGCGGTGGGCGCTGCTCATCGTGCGCGAGCTGTCGCTCGGCACCACCCGTTTCTCGGACATCGTCAGCGGCACGGGCGCGCCGCGCGATCGCGTCGCCGCGAGACTCAAGGCGCTCGAAGAAGCCGGTGTGCTGCGCCGAACCGCCTACCAAACCGCGCCCCCACGCTTCGACTATCAACTCACGGAGTCCGGATGGGCACTTGTGCCGGTGCTGGACACCCTCTTGGCCTGGGGGCTCGACCATGCCGTCAGCCCCGGCGACCCCGATCGACAACGCAGGTATCGACCATTGAGCGAACTGAAGGAATGAGATGACGGCAGACTTGACCGAGACGAGCACGCGCGAGGACTGGGGACGCCGGCGTTCACGCATCGTCACATGGCACGAACCCGGGCCGAGTACCGCCACGGGCCTCTCGATGGCCGGGGTCGATTATTTACGCGCGATGGCGAATGGTGAGTTGCCGCAGCCACCGATCGCGGGGTTGATGCGGTTCGACATCGTGTCGGCCGACCCTGGGCGTGTGGTCTTCGCCTGTCAACCGGACGAATCGGCATACAACCCGATCGGGGCCGTCCACGGCGGCCTGGTGTGCACGCTGCTCGACTCGGTGACCGGCTGCGCGATCCACAGCACGCTGCCGCAGGGCAAGGGTTACACCTCTGTAGAGATCAAGGTGAACTACCTGAAGGCGGTCCGGCTGAACAGCGGTGTGCTCACCGCGACCGGAACCGTGGTGAAATCGGGATCGCGGGTCGGCTTCGCCGAAGGCGTCATCATCGATGCCGGCGGCGCCGTGGTCGCAACCGCCACCAGCACGCTGCTGGTGTTCGACTTATAAACCCGCGCAACCGAGGCGCTACGTTCGACGGGTGGGGTCACAAAAGTTCGTCGTAATCGGTGCGGGTATAGCGGGTCTCGCGACGGCGGTTGCACTGCAGCGACGTGGACACGACGTCACGGTCCTCGAGAGCCGTTCCGGCACCACGAGCGGGGCGGGAATCAGCATCTGGCCCAAGGCTCTTGCGGCTCTTGACCACATCGGCCTTGGCGACGCGGTCCGAGAGGCCGGGGGCCGGGTGACCGCGGGGGCGCTGCGTTGGCGTGACGGCACGTGGCTACGCCATCCCTCACGAGAGCGGATCGTGAAGGCACTCGGCGAACCGCTGGTCGTGGTGCGCAGATCCGCGCTCAACGATGTGCTGGCCGGCGCGTTGGCGAGCGGGACCGTGCACACCGATGTGACGGTCAACGAAGTCGAATTGACGCCCGACGGCGTGCGCATCACTCTGTCGGATTCAACGACTCGGGAGGTCGCTGCGGTGATCGGCGCCGACGGCACGCACTCGGTGGTGGCGCGTTATCTGAACGGCCCGCTGCGAAACCGGTACGCCGGCTATACGGCGTGGCGCGGCATCGCCGACTCGGCGCTGGATCCCGACCTTGCCGGCGAGACGCTCGGCGCAGGCGTCGAATGCGGGCATGTCCCGTTGGGCCCCGAGCACACCTATTGGTTCGCTACCGAACGCGCCCCCGAGGGTCGGGTGGCGCCACAGGGCGAGCTGGCGTACCTGCAAAGCATGTTCGCGTCATGGGCGGCGCCGTTACCGGCGCTGCTGGCCGCGACCGACCCCGAGGTCGTCCTGCGCAACGACCTCTACGACCGGGACCAGGCGCGGATCTGGTCGAAGGGTCCGATCGTCCTGGTCGGCGATGCCGCCCACCCCATGCGCCCGCATCTGGGCCAGGGCGGTTGCCAAGGGCTCGAAGACGCCGCGATCCTTGCCTGTTTCGTCGACCAGACCGATGACCTGGCGGCTGCGTTCGCCCGGTTTGCGGCATTTCGCAGACCGCGGGTGCAGGCCTTGGTGCGCGAGTCGGCGACGATCGGCAAGGTCGTCAACCTGCGGCCGGCGTTCCTGAGCGCAATGGCCAGTCGAGCGACGGTCCTGGTACCCGAGGCGGTGTTGACGCGGCATATGGCGATGGTGTCGTCGCGGTCCGCCTTCACCGCGCCGACGAGGGGTTCAGCCTAGACCGAACGGCTTGAGGAACGTCGAGCACAGCGCACGCAGATCGACGATGCCCAGCACGCCCCCGCCCCGCATCGTCTGGCATCCCACCGACTTGCTCGGCATGGACCACACCGCCGGGCCGCCGGCGTTCGCGCCACACCGCGGCCAGGCGCCGATGCCCTGAGACTGCAGCACGTTCTCGGCCACCCGGATCTGCTCCTCCCGGGAGGCCGTCGCCGGCGAGCCGACCCCGCCGTTGGCGGCCCAGGTCCCCTGCTTGAACTGCAGACCGCCGTACTTGCCGTTTCCGGTGTTAGTCGACCAGTCGCCGCCTGACTCGCACTGGGCGACGGCGTCCCAGTCCACGGAGTCGGCGTTGGCAGCCGCTGCCGACAGGGTTGATGGGACAACGGCAAGCGCCCCGGTGATTGCGATGAGCCAGGCAGCCTTCTTGGCCATCCCGATGAATGAGTGGCGAATCTTCATCACTTGGTCCTTCCCCGACCCTGTAACTAGTGGGTCTTTCGGGTGAGGAGTGTCAGGCGTTACAAGGGAGGTACAAGTAAGTTATCGAGACGCGATAGATCCCAGCTAGCGATGGGACAAATGAGTAAGAAGAGCCGGATGTGGCATTTGGGGCAAATGAGCAAAAAAGATGGCGCCGGGCCTTTTCGGCCCGACACCATCTGAAAATGTTCGTGGGAACTGGGTATTAGCCCCGCTTGGTATTAGCCCCGCTTGCCGCACACCGGCCACGCGCCGATGCCCTGGCTGTTCAGGACGTTGTTGGCCACTCGGATCTGCTCCTCGCGGCTGGCGTTGTGCGGTGAGCCCGTGCCGCCGTTGGCGGCCCAGGTACCCACCGTGAACTGCAGACCGCCGTAGTAGCCGTTGCCGGTGGCGGTGTGCCAGTTGCCACCCGACTCGCATGCCGCGACGGCGTCCCAGTTCACGCCGTTGTCCGCATTCGCAGTGCCGGTCGCCAGGGCCATCGGTGCCAGAGCAAGGGTGCCGGCAATGGTCGCCAGACCGAACGTCTTGCGGATGTTCTTCACTTCTTTCCTTTCGCCAAGCGCGCGCCAGCAACGCCCGCTGGCGCGGGCGCAGATGCCGTTTTCAGGCAGGAGAGTTGGGCCGTGCCGTCTCGGTCAGGCACGGCAGGGGGAGGTGAAACATCACCCCCACCGGGCGCCACACCCGGCGGCCGCCGAAGGCGATCCTGCCTTCCGCAGCCCCGCTCACACGCAGGTTCGTGGTTTGAAATTATTTGCTCGTTTTCGAGCCGTTTGGACCGTACAAACCGATCCCCAAAAAGTCATAACGGGCGAATAACGTGTCGCGGTTAGATCACGGTCAGATCACGGGCGGTCGTCCTGATCGTCAATGCAGGTCGCTACGGCGTGTTGCCCTCAATGGCACATAGGGACTGGCGCATCGCATTGGTGAGCCAAATCACCATCATTTTGTGACCTGGGACACGGTCAAACTGATTGAGAAATCAAGAATCTGGGCAGAGCTGGCCGAGAATCGGCTCCGGACACCGGCTTTCGTTGTCCCTAATGTTGAAAAGCTTCGCTGACAAGGCCCTACGCCTAGTCAATGTGAAAGATGCTGCCCCGCAGATCGGTTCGAGGCCGATCGCATCATAATTCACACT
>Ga0308176_10003041_pt1 | contig 10646 bp, 7 predicted proteins | sample PhyCR2_3_FD_203890 | JGI IMG/M metagenome (GOLD analysis project Ga0308176, IMG submission 203890) | Soil microbial communities from UC Gill Tract Community Farm, Albany, California, United States - DLSLS.C.R2 | ecosystem: Environmental > Terrestrial > Soil > Agricultural land | place: USA... | reverse complement strand
CCCTCGACCGCCCGGCGGAACTTCCTCCGCCGGCCCGACCAGGAGAGCCCCCATGTCCCTCCGGCACGGCCGATTCCCAACCCCCCTCCCCCCGGCCATCCTCGCCGGCGCCCTCTTCCTCCTCACCGGCTGCCAGTGTTCCCACGAGATGCGCGCCTTCACCATCCACGTCCGCCCCGACTTCGGCCCCGCCCAGGCCTCGGCCCGCCCGGTGGAAGTAAACCTCGTCGCCGTCACCGATGCCGAGCTGACGAGCTGGTCCAATTACTCGATGAGCCAGTACTGGAGCCCCAACGACCCCCGCCGAAAGTCCGCCGACAAGGTCGTCCTCCAATTCTCCCGCGAGCAGGCCGCCGCCAGGCCCCAGGCCGTCCACGACAATGACCCCATCTGGGCCCGCTGGAAATCCAAAGGCGCCATGCACCTGCTGGTCCTGGCCTACCTCCCCGACGTAACCGACGACCGCCCCGGCAACCGCGACCCCCGCCGCCTCATCCTCCCCCTCGACTGCTCCCGATGGTCCGACATCACCCACCTCAAGCTCGCCGTCCGCCCCACCGGCGTCGTGACCCTCACACCCCCCAGGCCCGCCGCCGACGATGCCGACGACCCACTCCTCGCCCCACAGCGCGGCGCCCGCGAGCTGATCGGCATGACACCGATGGCCCGCCGGTAATCCCCCTCACCCTTACCGCATAACTCGGTTGGACTTGCGGCCGCCGAAAACTTGTGACCGCCGGGGAGGAATTCTCTATACTCAAAACCTGTCCCCGGTAACCCCATGACCCTCGCCGAAGTCTGCGAACCTCTGTTCCAGTACGTCTGCCTGCTCAACCGCTCGGCCCGCACCGCCGAAGCCTACGGCCAGCGCCAGGTCCGCGCCCAGCTCGAAGCCATCTTCGCCGACATGCAATCCAAATCCCGCGCCGGCCGCGACCTCGCCGCCCAGTACGACCGCACCGAGCCCGTCCTGGTCTTCTTCGCCGATTTCCTCATCCGCCAAAGCGCCCTCGATTTCGCCTCGGATTGGCAAAACCTCGCCGCCGACCGCGGCGAACAAGACGGCGACGAAAAATTCTTCGACCTCCTCGACGAAACCCTCCGCGACCCCACCCCCGCCGCCACCGAACGCCTCGGCATCTTCTACACCTGCCTCGGCCTCGGCTTCACCGGCTGGTACGCCGGCCAGCCCGAAATCCTCCGCAAGCGCATGCGCCAGGTCGCCGCCCGCCTCCGTCTCACCGAGGACGCGATCAACGCCCGCATCGTCCCCGAGGCCTACGAGCACACCAACACGTCCAACCTCATCACCCCCCCCGGCCGCAGCGTCGTCGGCATCGGCGTCGCCCTCGTCGGCCTCGTCGGCGTCCTCTTCGCCGCCAACGTGTACCTCTACCACAAGAGCTCCAAAGACCTGAACACCGCCATCGACGAGCTGTCGAGGAGCGTGGAGACCACGGCGCGATGAGTTCGTACCCGTCCAACCCGATGGTCCAGACGCCGATGCGCTCCGGCAGCGCCGCCATCGTCATCACGGGCGCCGTCGCGCTCGCCGGCATCGCCTACGTCTTCCGCCACGACCCGCGCCTGCTCCTGATCGTCCTCGCCGGCGGCGGCCTCGTCGGCCTGCTGGTGCTGGCATACGTCGCCGTCCTGCGCCGCGCCGGCCGGGGCGTAGCCCAGCGCCTCGAGCGGGCCGTGCTGACCCAGGCCGCCGCGCCCCCAAAGGCCTTGGCCGGACCGGCCTCCGAACCCGCCCGCCGTGCCGCCCTCGAGGACCTGCGCAACAAGTTCGCCGCCGGCATCGCCAAATTCCGCGCCACCGGCAAGGACCTGTACGTCCTGCCCTGGTACCTCATCGCCGGCGAACCCGGCAGCGGAAAGACCGAAGCCATCCGCCGCTGCAACGTCGGCTTCCCCCCCGGCCTCCAGGACTACAGCCAGGGCGTCGGCGGCACCCTCAACATGAACTGGTGGTTCACCAACCAGGCCATCCTGCTCGACACCGCCGGCCGCCTTCTCTTCGAAGAAGCGCCCCCGGGAACCACCAGCGAATGGTCCGAATTCCTGCGGCTCCTGACCAGGGCCCGCCCCCACTGCCCCATCAACGGCCTCATGCTGGTCATCCCCGCCGACAGCCTGATCAAGGGCACCCCCGACGAAATTGAAGCCAAGGCCGGAAAAATCGCCCGCCAGCTCGACACGATCCAGCGGACGGTCGGCGTGCGGTTCCCGGTCTTCGTGGTGGTGACCAAGTGCGACCTGATCAACGGCTTCCGCGAGTTCTTCGACGGCGTCACCGACCCCACGCTCCAGCACCAGATGCTGGGCTGGTCCAACCCCGAGCCGCTGGACGAACCCTTCAACCCCGAGCACGTGGACAAGCACATGCGCGGCGTGCGCGATCGCCTGCTGAAGCGCCGCCAGGTGCTCCTCATCGACCCCGTCAACACGGAAGACCCCCAGCAGCCAAGGATCAACCAGGTGGACGCCCTCTACGCGTTCCCGGACAGCTTTTCAAAAATCGTCCCGCGCCTGCGGCGTTACCTCGAAGTGATCTTCGTCGCCGGCCAATGGTCCCCGGAGCCACTGTTCCTGCGGGGGATCTATTTCACCTCTTCGATGCGCGAAGGCGCCGCTTTGGACGAAAGTCTGGCCGAGGCGCTTCAGATTCCGGTGCAGAACCTGAACGGTGACACGAAGTTCTGGGAGCGGGACCGTGCGTTTTTCCTGCGCGACGTCTTCACCGCCAAGATATTCCGAGAAAAAGCCCTCGTCACGCGCGCCAAAGACACGCGGCGGCTGCGGCTGGTGCGAGGGCTGGGCATCGGCGCGGCGGCAATTGCCGCGGCGGCGGCGCTGCTGGCCCTGACCTGGACCGGCGCCAAGCACCTCAATCAAAGTATTGGCCGGCAAAGCAGTTACTGGACGGCCGTGCGGGACGACTGGAACGCGCACCGCGACGACTGGGCGATCGTGAAGCCCGTCGCCGCCCGGCCGGGCGTGTACCGCTACAACGGCTTGCGGGAGATGAAGTTAGGCGCAAGCAAGGTCACGCTCGGCCAGTTCTTCGGCGACGCGCCGCAGCGGTCGGAGGACCGTGTGGAGGTGCCCTGGATATTCCGCCCGCAGGTGATGATCCGCGGCGACTTGAACCGGCAGCGGCGCCAGGTGTACCGCGGCCTCTACGAGGCGGCGGTGCTGCGGCCGCTCGTCGAAGCGGTGCGAACGAAGTTGCGGGAAGGCGCCGCGGAGGCGCCGTCGCAGTACGCCGGCCCCGCCGTAGCCCAACTCGCCCGCCTCCCCGCCATCCCCGCCGCCGCAAGCGGCGCCGCGGCCGGCGGGGGACTGATCGAACTGGACCCGCTCTTCCGGTTTCTCCTTTCGGACGAGGATTACGCGCGGTTCAGGGCAAATCATCTCGAATCGCTGCAGGGTGCGTTGGTGTGGGTGTACGGCGGTGGCGAAGTGGGTTGGCCGCCGGCGTGGCTGTTGGCGGAGGCACGGGAGACGGAGAAGGCGATCGGGGACGGCGTTGGCGCGGTTACCGACTACTGGTCGAAGCGCGTGGGCGAGTCGGGGACGGCGGGGCCGGGGGTGATGCGGCTGCGCGACGCGGCCGGCAGATTCGCGGCGGCGGAGGACGCGCTGACGCGCGCGACCGAAGCGCCCGGCGACGAGGTCCGCACGCTCGACGAGTACAAACGGCAGCGCGAGGCGTACCTGGGCGGGATGGAGAAGCTGCGGGAAGCGCGCGGCGAACTGGACGAGGCGGTCAAGGCAGTGCAGCCGCTGACGGGCGGGGGAAAGTCGCTGGTGGACGGGTATCAGGCCGGCGTGGATGCCGAGGCGACGGCGGCGATGCGTGCGTACGAGAAGCTGATGGCGAGCCTGCCGGCGGCGGACGCGCCGGGGACTCCCGCATCCGTCGCCGCGGCAAGGGCGGCGGTGGAGGCGGCGGCGCACGATCTCGGCAAGTTACGCGAGGCGGCATTTCCGGACTCGCTGAAGCAGGAGCTGGCGCGGCTCGAAACGAGGGACCTTGCTACCGAGAAGGTGGGGGAGGGATTGGAGCGGCGGCGGTACGAAATCCGGGCGGCGTTGTACGAGCTGGGGGCGGAGGAGCTGAACGACGCCGAGCAGGCGGGTGCGACGACCCGGGCGCTGGATCTGGCGGCGGGGTTCAAGCGGGTCGAGGGGGAATACAAGGCCGGCGTGGGGCGGATTACGCCGGCGATGACGGTCCCGGACGCGCGCGTGCAGGAGGCGGGGCGCGCGGCGCTGCTGGAAGTGAATCGCGCGGTTTTGTACCGGCGGTACAAGTTGATCGACGCGGTGCTGAACGCGGCGCCGCAAACCGCGGCGGCATTCGCGCAGGCGGTGGCGGAGCGAGCCGCGCCGCTGCCGGCCGTGGCGATCCCGGCGCCGCTCTTCACCGAGCTCAAGGCCGGCGCGGCGGCGGACGCGCGGTATCACCCGCCGGCGGCGTGCGAAGTGCTGGCGGGCGTGGCGGCGATCGGGCCGTACCTGGACGGTCCGCCGAATTCGGCGGCGCGGACCCTCGAGGCGGCGGCGCTGTCGCAGCATTATCAGGGTGTGAGCCAGACGGCGCGACAGTATTTGCGCGATTACGCGCAGTACTGGGCCTCGGCGGTGCCGGCCATGGTCAAAGCGCGGGTGGGGCGCTGGGAAGATTTTTACGTCGATGAAAATAAGCTGAGGGCGTTTACGGCCGACCAGGTGAACGCGCGGCTGGCGGAGTTTTGCCGGCAGGTAACCGGCGCGCTGACAATGGTCGCGCAGGCGGCGCCGGTCTGGCGGCAGGGGCTCGGGTTTGACGAGAAGATATCGGAGTTCGGCGGGGAGGCGGATGAGGCAAGCACGCCGGCGTTTCGGCGGGAGTGCGACGCGCTGGTAGAACGATGGCGGGCATTGAGCCCGGGCGGCAAACCAGACCCGGCCGGGGCGCGGCGGGCGGTGCTCGCGATCAGCCCGAAGACACTGGTCGAACAGTACCTGTTCCGCGGGAGGTCCAAGACGCTGGTGGAGCGGTATTGGTACGACCTATCGCTTTCGTTGCTCTCGACGCTGGCGTCGGACTCGCAGGCGGAGGGGAAGGCGTCGCTGGACAAGTCATTGGCCGAGGTGCGACGGTTCAACCGGTTTCCGCTGGCCGCCTTGCGGAAGGGGGAAGAGCCGTTGACGCCGGCGGAATTGAACCAGGCGAGTGCGATGGTGAAGCAACTCCTGGCGTCGGTGCCGGCGACGTCGTCGGGCACGGGTACGCAGGCGGCGCCACCATTGACCGGCAACAAGGCGGTTGACGAGGCGCTGGGCGAACTGCGAGGCACGGGGTTGCTGGACCGGGACCGGGATTGGCTGCGGCGGATGGACCGATTGCTGGGAGCAATCGCGTCGGACAAGCCGCTGTCGTGCACGGTGTGGGTGCGCGCGAAGGAGCCGAACGGCGCGGCGGTGGGGCGGCCGGTGAACTGGTATTCGGTCGTGCTCCAACAGGGGGGTAAGAACGCCGGGGAACAGGTGCAGGTGGGGCCGCTCCCGTCGATCAGCCAGAGGCTGGGGGTGGTGGCGTGCCCGGGGGAGGCGATCCGGTTTGCGTTTTACAAGTTCGCGACGAACGACAAGGAGCGGCCGACGGCGGGGCCGGAGATTCCGGGGAAGCAGTGGCAGTTGCTGTGGCTGACTCGTACGCCGGGGTCGCGGGTGGAGAAGGATTCGGGTGGGAAGCGTTGGCTGGTTGAGGTGGGGACGCCGGACGGGGTGGGGAGCGTTCCCCTGATATTGGATTTCGATCGGGGGGTGCCCGGGGAGGGGGAGTGGCTGGAGTAGCGGTGGGATAGGTTCGGGAAGCCTCCGAAATTCCCGCGAAACGCAAGCGTTGTCGGTGGCGATTTTCGTGGCGGCGGTGTTCGTGGGGGGGTAAACTCCGGGGGCATTTCTGGTCGTCGGTCCGGCTCGGCGCTAATCCTCACCGAGGTCCGTCATGGATCAGCAGGACGTTTTCAAGACCAATGCGCAGTCGTTCGCGCGCGTGCACGGCATGGAGGCGGGGCATTGGCACCAGTGGACCGAAGACGAGTTGCGGGCGATGCTGATCGAGCAACTGACGCAGCCGATCAAGTTCGATTCGAAGTTCATGTCGGGCGAGATGGTGCGGACGCTGGTGGGGCTGCGGTCGGCGAATTTGCCGAACCGGTTCTGCGATTTGTTCCACCACCCCAGCCCGCCGCTGGGAATGCTGGAGTACGCTAAGCAGATCGCCAAGGCGACGCGGCACCACCCGGACAGCCCCCTTCAGAAGATTTCGACGATCCTGTACTACTCGGCCATCCTGGTGGCGCTGATGCGGTGCGGGAAACGGATCACGGAGTTGAGCGATTCGGCGCTGCGGCAGGGGATCGACTGGGTGCTGCGCCAACCGTGGATCGACCAGTCCACGCGGACGCTGTTCAACGAAGGAGTGGGGTACCTGGATTCGCTGACGGCGGCGGGGGCGCAACCGAGGCAGTGAGGGTGGTGGGGGGAATGTCGTCCTTGTCAGAAAAGAACCCCCACCCCGGCCCTCCGCCGGAGTACCGGGTGAGGGGGATGACCGGGTATAACTTTCGTCGATGACTCAGCGTCTGACGCTCCTGTTGCTGACCGATCCGAAGAACCCCAGGAACATTCCGGTGGAGCTGACGGAGGAGCCGTTCATTATCGGCAGCGCCGAGGACTCGAACCTGCCGCTGAACGACTCGGCACTGCTGCCGTACCACTGCACGCTGTCGGCGGGGCCTGGGGGCGTTGAGTTGACGGCGCTGGGGGAAAACCGCAGTACGTTCCGCAACGGACGGCCGGTGACGGCGACAACGTATGTGAGGGACGGCGACGTGATCCGCGTCGGCGACCTGCACCTGCGGGTGCGGTTCGACCACTCGGGCGACGCGGGCCCGGCCGGCGGTGCGACGGCGGGGCGCGCGACGCGGGAACCGACCGCCGAGCGGGCCGCGGAGCCGAGGACGTCCGATCAACATCCGCTTGAACCCGGCGGGGCCGACAGCCCGCCGGGATTTTCCATTGCGCGCGGGGCGGCGGCGCCCGATCGGGAGGCGGCGGTGGGGCCGCAAGCGGTGGCGGCGCCGGCAGCGCCGGTGGCGCGCACGCCGTGGGATGACGCGGCGGCGGGCGGGGGCGAGGCGCTGGCGGAAGTGCCGGGCGCGGGGGAGGCGGAGCCGCCGCTGGTCGGGATGGCGGACGTGCAGGAATCGCCGGGCGCTGCGGCGAGAACTCCGATTGCGAGCAGCGGCGGCGGCGGCGGCGTCGGGACTGGGTTGGATGTGGCGGCGCCGAGCGGCGATGACTTCATCGATCGCGCGATGGCGGAGTTGTCACGCGAGTACCCCGAGCGCGTCCGGCGGCGCACGCGGCGGGAAATGCAGGCGATGATCGAGCGTGGGCGGGAGCGGGCCAGGGGGTACGGGCTGGAGGAGGAGGGGCACGTGATGCAGTTCCTGCAGTGCGTGATGCTGCTCGACAACGAGCTGGCGTCGCCGAGCAGCCCTGAGGCGTCGGACGTGTACTACACCTTGACGGTGCCCAATAAACCGGCGGCGCAGCGGATCCGGCGGGCGTTGCAAATGGCAAAGCGGATCGCGGCGGACCGGTCGGCCGGGGGCGCGGGCGGGCGGGCCGGGCAATCGGACGATCATGGCGGGGGGCCGGTGTCGCCGCCGGTCGCGCGCGCGTCGTCGGCGTCGCCCGCATCGCCGCCGCCGGTTTACGCGCGGGCGGAGCCTGCCGCCGGGGGAGCGGCGGAGGACCCGTCCGACGCGCCGATGAGCGCGATGGACGTGGGGGCGCAGACGACGCGGGGGACGCCGCCGCCGAGCGTCGAGTGGACGCCGGAGGAGGCGGCGGTGGTGGACGCTCTGCCGGAGATCGAGGGGTTTCAGATCATCGACAAGATCGCCAGCGGCGGGATGGGCACCGTCTATCGCGCGGTGGACATGAAGCTTGACGTGGAGGTGGCGATCAAGGTGTTGCGGTCGCTGCACCCGTCGGCCCAGCAGCAGTTCCTGCTCGAGGCGCGGGCGGCGGCGAAGCTCCAGCACCCCAACATCGTGCCGGTCCTCCGGTACGAGCAGTACGGGCAGGGGGGGTATTTCGTGATGCAGCTCATCAAGGGGAAGGATTCGCACAAGCTGATCCGGCTGTTCGGCGAGCACATGGCGCACGACCTGGAGGCGGACCGGATCCTGGAGCTGGCGGGGATCGACACGTCGGGCATGATCCCGGACCTGCGGGCGGCTTCGCGCGGGGCGCAGCCGTACTACCGGTTCGTCGCCTGCTGGCTGGCCGGCGTGGCCGACGGGCTGGAGCGGGCGCACGGGCAGGGGATCATCCACTACGACATCAAGCCGAACAACATCATGCTGGCGGCGGATGGGCGGATGATGCTGGGGGACTTCGGGCTGGCGACGCTGGGGGGGAGGCAGAGCGCGGAAAACCTGGCGTGCGTCGGGACGCCGGCGTACTTGGCGCCGGAAATGGTGGCGGCGTGGGCGAGCCGGTCGGGTACCAGCGGCACGGATCTGCGCGTGGACGTGTGGGGCGTCGGCGCGACGTTGTACGAGTTCCTGACTTATAAGCCGGCGTACGACGGGACGCTGGCGAAGGTGCTGCGGGACATCACGACGGTCGATCCCGCGACGCCGCGCAACATCGTGTGGCACACGCCGCCGGAATTGGAGCGGATCTGTCTGAAGGCGATGAACCGCAACCCGGACGACCGGTACGCGCGGTGCGGGGAGATCGCCGACGAGTTGCGCAACTGGCTGATGAACAGCGTGGCGGAAGGCGGGTCGCGGAAGGTGGCGTGGTCCTGGCTGCGGCGGCCGAGGTAGGCGCGCCTACTGCGGGGTTGTCGGGCGGGGCTGCGGGGTCGGCGGCGGCTTCTGGTCGAGAAGTTCGCTGAAAGAAAGCGCCGGTTTCTGCGACCCGGGTGCGGCGGGGGCGTCTAGCGCATTGAATATGGCGGCGATCTTCTCCTGATCGAGGGGTGCGCCGGCGAGGGTTTCCAGCCGGTCCGCCGTGGAGCCGATGAGCAGGTACTGGTCGGCGAGTTTGATCAGGTAAAGGGTCTTGCGCGGTTCGAGGCGGTAGGTTTCAACGACCTGCATGAGGCGCGGCCGCGGGGTAAATGGGGTGCGGCCGAGGAAGCGGGGAAGGATTTTGGCGAGCACGAGGAGGACGGCAACGATCCCGGCGAGGGAGATCAGCATCCGGCGGAGCGCGTCGCCGTAGGAGGGGAGGTTGGGCAGGGGGTCGTGGGCCGCTCGCGTGGCGGGCGATTGGGCGTAAACGGCCGACGCGGCGAACGCGACCAGTAAGACCGTCAGCGCGGCGCGGCGGAAGAGCTTGTGGCGATCGGCGCGCATCGACCTACGCCCCTCCCGCGGGCGGCGCGACCTCGAGGAGCCGCAGCCCGATTTCCTGATCGGCGCGCACGAGCTCGCCGGCGCCGATCAGGTCTAGGCGGTGGTAGATGGCGGCGGGTGCGGCGGGGTTTTTCGCAAGCGTGACCGGCGAGCCGGCGTTCCAGCGGCGGATTTGATCGAGCGTCAGCGTAGCGGACCCGATCACCGGGACGGCGGCGATCAGGGGCTCCGGCGGCTTGACCGCGATCGCCTCGTGCACGCGGATCTGGAGCGCGGCGGCGGTGACCGCGACGGAGGCGGCGCCGTCCTGAATCACGGTGGCGGCGGAAAGGGACCAGCCGGTGGAGGTGACCAGCCGGCAGTTGGCGGCGAAGGACTTGAGGTCGGAGGCGCCCAGGAGCAGGACGTCGCCGGGGGCGAGGCGCGCGCGATCGTCTTTGGACAAGAGCAGCGGCGGCAGGGCGAGGCGAAGCTCTAAGGTAGCATCGAGCGAGGCGGGGGGGGCGGGTGGCGGGGCGGACTGCGCCGCGGCGGCGTCGGCGGCGGTCCAGCCGGGTAGGTACAGCGCGATCGCGCCCTCACGGCCGGCGAGGCGCAGGTGCAGCGGGACCGCCGCGAACTTGTTCGACTCGACCCAGGCCTGTGCCTCGCGTGGTCCGGCGAAATGGCGGATGACGAAGTCCCTGGCGGTCGCCAGGGCGTCGCGGAGCACCTGGTCGGAGCAGGCCAAGGCGGCGTATTCGAGCAGTCCGGCTTCCACGTCGGAGAGGGCGGCCGGGCCGCGGAGGTTGGCGAAGTCGGATTCGAGCGCGTCCACGAGAATGCGGCCGGCGGCGGCGTCGAACGCGATAAGGCCTTCGCCGGCGCAGGCGGGATGGGAGAAGATGATCCCAAATTTGGCCGGGGGCGTCGGCGCGGATGCGGCGACGATCTGAAGTTGCGCCGGGCGATCGAGGGTCCGGTCGAGCGCGGCGGAGGTCGCCTGGACGGCCCAGTCGAGCCACAGCCGAGCGGCGGAAGAAAGCACGCCTTCGCGGGTTGGAACGACGGCGGGGCGCAGCAGGGCCTGGAGCTGCCACGCCGGGGGCGCTCCGGCAACGGGGGCGGGCGCCGCGGTGGGGGTCTGTTGTGTGAGGTCGGCCGTGGTGCTCATGAGAATCCGAACGGTCGCCGGCGAGCGTGGGCCAGCCGTGCCGTGGACTATCC
>Ga0308176_10003040_pt1 | contig 10649 bp, 12 predicted proteins | sample PhyCR2_3_FD_203890 | JGI IMG/M metagenome (GOLD analysis project Ga0308176, IMG submission 203890) | Soil microbial communities from UC Gill Tract Community Farm, Albany, California, United States - DLSLS.C.R2 | ecosystem: Environmental > Terrestrial > Soil > Agricultural land | place: USA... | reverse complement strand
TGTCCCGAATCGCTACGCCTGCAAGGTACGGTGTTCAGCGATCACGATCGCGATCCGGAACAGCAGCCTGGGCCATCTTTCACGAGCAGAGCCGGGTCAGTTCTGGCGAGCGTTGAAGCTGTAGTCGCGGATCACGAGCCAGCCCTCGCGGAGGCACTGGGCCACGACCTGGCGATAGAGCCGAGCTGCTTTGTCCAGCTGGGCACGTTGTCCGGGTCGCCGTGTGAGCCGATTCGCGGCGGCGGTCAAGCGAGCTGCCGCGGCGAGGTTGTGAGCTGGCATCAAAGGCTATGTATCAGGTCGTGACTCGCTCTGGGCATGTGCTGCAGGTCGAGACCTCGGCCACTCGTTCGGCCCGACGAGCGCCGTGTTCGCGGGGCGATGGCGGTGGAGCTCGGCCACGGGGTGCGCGCCATGCTCGCGGCGGCAGCATCGGTCACAATCGCGGGCACTGGCGGCGGTGGCCGAGGAGTTGCGATCAGCGCGAGCCCAAGTCTACGATCTCTCCGAATGGCCTGCGTTCACATCGTTGGTGCGTCCGGCTCGGGAACGACTACGCTGGGGCAAGCGCTGGCCGCCCGGCTGGGCACCGTCCACCTGGACACCGACGACTTCTTCTGGCTTCCCAGCGATCCTCCTTTCGAGATGATCCGGGAGCGCGCCGAGCGCCAGGCGCTGCTGGGGGCAGCGCTCATCCGTCATCCGGCCTGGGTGTTATCGGGCTCACTGTGCGGATGGGGCGACTGCTTTATCCCGCGGTTCGATCTCGTCGTGTTCATGTGGCTGGCGCCGGCAATCCGTCTCGCACGCCTCCGTCGGCGCGAGGCCGAGCGCTACGGGCCCGCGGCCATCGCGCCCGGCGGACCACTGCACGACAAGGTCGAAGCGTTCCTGGCTTGGGCCGCGCGTTACGACGACGGCGAGGCTGTGGAGCGAAGTCGAACGCTGCACGAAGCGTGGTTGGCGCGTCTGCCGTGCCCGGTCGTCCGGCTCATGACTACGGCGACGGTGGATGAGCACGTTACCGCCATCGCCCGCCAGCTGGGCGCCCCCTGATCGCGTCGGGCCAGGCGTCCCGGCCGACCGGCGGCCTGATCGCGCGAAGTATCGATGTTCGGCAGAGCCTGCCTGGACTTGTCACCTGCCGCGATGGAGTCTTCGAGCCCAATGGACCTGCGCGACAATTTCATTCCGAGCTGCAGATGGTTGATGTGATGCGTTTGTACCTCGACGATTCGGGGACGCGACATCCGGATCATGACCCTGGTCAAAAACCAGCCCATGGGTGCGACTGGTTTGGGCTCGGCGGGGTGATCCTTCGTGATCGCGACGTGAACACGTTGAAGGCCCGGCACATGGAACTCTGTACAAAATGGAGCATCATGTCCCCGCTGCACTCCTACGAGATTCGGTCGAAGGTCCAGAACTTCCGGTGGTTGCGCAAACGCACAGCCACAGAGCAAGCGGCATTCTACGAGGATATCGGCAAGCTTGTGACGGGCCCAGAACTCACCGCCATCGCATGCGTGATCGACCGGCCGGGTTACAATTGTCGCTATCGCGAGAAGTATGGGCGTGCTCGCTGGTCGCTGTGCAAGACCGCGTTTATGGTGGTCGTCGAGCGCTCTGCGAAGTTCGCTCGCGACAACGGCTGCCTGCTACGCATCTACGTCGAAAAGTCCGACAAGAAGACCGATAGAAACCTCCATGGCTACTACGACGCGATGCGCACCAACGGTCATCCGTTCGACATGGTCAGCGCATCGAAGTACAATCCGCTTACCGCAGCGGAGTTGCGGGAAACACTTTACGAGTTCAAGCCGAAGGAGAAGTCATCACCTCTGATGCAGATCGCCGACATCCTTCTTTGGCCGATGTGCATCGGGGGCTACCACCCCAATAACCGCGCGTATACAGCCCTCAGGGAGGCCGGTACACTGATAGACTGCAAGCTCGTTCCGGAGGACCTGTCCAAGAGGGGCATCAAGTACAGTTGCTGGGATCATGTGCCTGTGCCTAACAGCCGAAAAGACCAGAGCCCGATCGATTGACCGGGCTCTGGGCAGCCACCGTTGGGTGACCTCGTGGGCTAGGCCCGAAGCCACTATACTTCCCCAATTCTGGAACCACAAGACGTCAACACCCAGACGTCAAGCACAAGACGTTCCTAATCTGAACTCTATTTTTACCTGTAATTCAAATAAGTTGCATGATCCCCGCCGACCATGCATGCAGCGTCGATTGCAGCCGTGCATGTGGGCATCGGCCTCCGGCTCGGGGGGAGCCGGGAACTGCGCCACGATCTGCGCGACCAGCGAGGCCGCCAGCTTCGCTGGATCGTCCCAGTCATACTCGCCCCGGCGGATGAAGTGATGTGGCATCGGGTTGCCCGCGGCCTCGCGCCTCGCCAGCCATTGCGCGAGCAGTGCGCTCTTGCCCATCCCCGGTCCGCCGGTCAGCACGACCCATCGATCGACGGTCTGCTCGATCAGGAGTTGATCGAGCTGCGCCAGGAGCACGGTACGCCCGACGAAGCGCGCGTGTCGCGCTCGTTCTGATGAAGTGATGCGGCACCATGTCGCCTGCCGCTTCGCGGTGCGCGAGCCACGCGGCGAGCACCGCGCTCTTGCCCATGCCAGGCCCGCCGGTCACCACGACCCAACGGTCGACGGTATCCGCGACCAGCAGCTGGTCGAGCCGCGCCAGGAGACGAGCGCGCCCCACAAACCCCGCGTGGCGCAGCCGCTCGAGCGCGAAGCTGATCGCCTCCGTCGGCAGCGGCGACGCACCTGGTGGCGCCTGCTCCCGACCGCGCCCGTGCTCGCTCGACCCGGTGCTAGCCACGGGACGGCCCTTTCCGCGCCTCCAGCTTCGCTCGGACGAGCATGACTACGCGCACTGCATGCCCCGATCACCAACGTATCACTTCTCATCGACAGGCTGAGCGCGCTCGTGCACGGCGCTGGACCCATGGTCGCGACGAGGTCGACACCAGCAGAACGCCGACAAGCCGTTCGTGCGCCACTTCAAGACCAAGTACACCGCGAGCGCTCATCTGCCGATCTGGATGGCCGTCGAGCTGATGTCGCTCGGGAACGTCACCAGCATGTACCAGGGCTGCACCGACGACGTCCACGATCTCGTCGCTACCCACGTCGGAGGGGTGTCCAACGCGATCTTCGGGTCGTGGCTGCTGACGCTGCTCAACGTCAGGAACATCTGCGCGCACCACGGTCGGCTCTGAAACCGGAAGCTCGCCAAGATCCCCGCGCTCCCCGCGTACAAGGCGCGGCCCGAGTGGTACCAGCCGCACTTCGACAGCACCAAGGTCTACGCCGCGCTCACGATCTGCAACTACCTCCTGACGATCGTTTCCGGAACCACCCAATCGGCCTTCGTCATGCTTGTTCAGCCAACCCGAACTCGCTACCCTTACATGTATGGTCGTCGCGGCTGTCCCACCGGGCGTCATCGAGCGCATCGTCGAGGTACTCGATCCCGAAGAGGTCTGGCTGTTCGGCAGCCGCGCCCGGCAGACCCACGGCCCGGATAGCGACTGGGATCTGATGGCGGTGCTTCCAGATGCCGCCCCCGATCGTCAGCTCGATCTCGCCGCCGTGTGGAGCGATTTGCGCGAGCTGCGCCAGCTGCGCGTGGAAGTGATCCCGATGCGTCGCCGCGACTTCGAAGAGGATCGACACACACCCGGTGAACTCGCCGAAGCGGTCTCGCGGGAGGGTCACCTCGTGTATGGACGGTGACGCTGGGCGCAAGAACAAGCCCATCGCGAAGCTGCTCGATGCGGCGAAGCTCGACCTCGACGCGGCGACTCGTCTTCTTACGGATCTTACGGATCCACCCAACATCCTGGCCGCGAACTACCTCCAGCAAGCTGCGGAGAAGATCCTCAGTGCTGTCCGCCTTCATCGTGGCGTACGCGACCACATTTCGTTACAGCCTTACGCCGATGCCCAAGATCGATGAGCTGCGGAAGATCTGAAGACGTTGATCGCACTGCACGAATCGGCGCGCGCCGAGCTGACGTATCACTTCTCATCGACAGTCTGAGCGCGCTGGTGCGCGGGCGCCGGATCCTTGGGGGCCGAACGTTCGCGGATGGTCAAGCTCGGGATCGCCGGGTAGCAGGCCCGCGGGCGGTGACGTACCGCCAGAGGAAGAACACCGGGACACCGATCGCGAGGATGCTCGAGCCGATCACCGCGTTGCGCGTGTCGTCGATGAACGTATTGATGACGATGCCCAGGCCGGCGACGATGAACACCAGCGGGACGAGGGGATAGAGCGGGGTCTTGTACGGGCGCGGGGCGCCGGGGCGGGTTCGCCGGAACACGAGGAGGGCGACGCCGGCGAGCGCGAAGAAGATCCAGTCGGCGAACACGGCGTAGCCGAGCAGGGCCTTGTAGGTATTGAGCAGCGCGAACCCGGCGGCCAGGACGCCCTGGGTCACGATCGCCCCGACCGGGGCATGGGTGCGGGGCGAGGTGCGGGCCACGATCGCGAAGAACAGGCCGTCTTGCGCCATCGCGTAGTAGACCCGCGGCGCCGTCATGAGGGCGAGGTTCAAGAAGCCGAACGTCGAGACGATCACGAGGATGCCGAGCACGTCGGCGCCGCGCGTGCTGATCACCTGGGTGGCGAGGGCGACCGCCGGGGTCGGCGTGGCGGCGAGGACGGGCGCGGACAGGACGTGGACGTAGGCGATGTTGGCCGCGATGTAGACGGTGATGACGATGGCGACGCCGACGAGGATCGCGCGCGGCAGGTCGCGCTCGGGATCCCGCATCTCCTCGACGACGAAGTTGGAGTTCTGCCAGCCGCCGTAGGCGAACATCACCGGCACGAGGCCGGCCAGGAACGCCGAGACCAGGCCCGCGCCGTGGAGCCTGGGCGGCACGAGCGGCTCGAACGAGATGCCGGAGCGGCCGGCGAGCAGGAACGCACCGAGGACGAGCACGGCGATCGCCAGGGTCTTGCCGATCGTGATGACGTTGATGAGCAAAGCGCCGGGCTTGATGCCGCAGGCGTGGAAGACCACCAGCGCGGCGAGGATGGCGACCGCGATCGGGATGGCGGAGTGCTGCGGCAGGCCGGCGAGGCTCGCGACGTACTGTCCGCACGCGACCGCGACGGCGGCGGTCGCGCCCGACTGGATGATGAACAGGAGCGCCCAGCCGTGGAGAAACCCGATCAGCGGGTGGAAGGCCTCGCGAAAGAACGCGTACTGCCCGCCGACGCGCGGCAGCACGGTGGCAAGCTCGGCGAACACGAACGCGCCGCACAGGGCGATGATGCCGCCGGCGATCCACACGGCGAGGATGAGGAACGGCGTCTCGACCTTCTGCGCGACGACGTACGGGTTGATGAAGATCCCCGAGCCGATGATCCCGCTGACGACGATCATGGTCGCGTCGAGCGGACCGAGCTTGCGAGCGAGCGCCACGGCTCACAGTACCGGGAGATCCCCGGCCGCGGGCGCCGCGGGGTACGATGGTGAAGCCCCCCCATGCCTCATCTGCCCAGGAGCTCCGTGATGCTCGCCGGCCTGCTGGCGGTCGCGGCGTGCAAGCGTCACCGAGAGGCGCCGCCGGCGGCGCTCGCGCTCGGCGCGGTGCCCATGGTGAGCGGGCCGGTCACCATCGACGGCGAGCTCCACGAGCCCGACTGGAATACGCGGGCGCGCTACGCGGTGTTCACGACGGAGGGCCGCGAAGCGCGGCCGTACTCGCAGATCCGCCTGTTGCGCGATGCCCAGATGCTCTACGTCGGCCTCTACGCCGCGGATCAGGACATCCGATCGAGCGACGCGTTCGAGCTCGCGATCGGGACGCTGGTGCTGTCGATCGATCCGCGCGGTCGCATCACGCCGCCGATCGCCGGTGCGCAAGTGGCCGCCGATGTCGACGAGACGCTCGACGATCCGCGCGATGAAGACGAGGAGTGGGTGATCGAGGCCGCGATCCCGATCGCCGCGATCCCGCCGGGGGCGACCACGATCCACGCGCGGCGCTGCGATACCCCGAAGGACGGCATCGTTCGCTGCGGCGCGTGGGATGGCCCGCTCGCGCTATCCGCAATGCGGCCCTGAAACTGTCGCGCGTGACACCATCCACGCGGGCCCGACGTCGCACGCGCTGACGTGTGGTAGTGAGAGCGTTCCGAAGGGCCTACCAGACGGTCGTCACTGCAGGATAACCCCGGATGCGTTCGTCCTTGGTCACCAAGGTGGCGGCTTCGAGGATGCTCGTGGCCACGATCAGCCGATCCGCCGGATCACCGTGAAATCCCCGGCCGAGCTGCGTTGCCTTCACGGCGATGGCCGGAGAGATGGCGAGCAGTTCGACTCGGTCCAGCGCGAGCGCTTGCTGCATCCACTCCAGCGGATCGCGATCCAGCACGACGCGGCCCTTTTCGACTGCCATGGCCACCTCCAGGCAGCTGATCGCGCAGATACCGATCGACTTGGTGGCTCGGATCGCCTTCTCCGCGGCTCGACTCAGCTTGGCATCCTCGGAGGCCCACCACAGCCAGGTGTGTGTGTCGAGCACGATCACCGATCAAGTTCCCATTCATCGAGGATCGGGCCGACGATGTCGCCGCGTGTCTTGACGCTGCCAACGAGGGATGGCTGGCGCGCAGGCTTGATGGCAACGACCCTGGCGACGGGCTTCCCTCGCTTGGTGACGACTACTTCTTCACCCGTGCGAGCGACGCGGTCAAGCAGCGCGAGGCAACGGGCCTTGAACTGCCCCGCCGGGATTGCGTTCTTCGAGCTCATGGTCATGAGTATGTGACCATGAAGCTCCCGTGACAAGGCAGCAGCGATGACCTCACGGAAGGCCGGCCGACCTGTGGCGAGCAGTCACGATGGCGTGTGGGTCGCGCTCGCGGTTGGAGGCTTCTTTGGCGGCGGTGGTGGAGCCTCGCTGGCCGCGGGATCGCCGGTCGCCGCGGTCGCAGCCGCCGGATCGCCGTCGCGGCCCAGCACCAAGCGTAGCTCGAAGGTCAGGCCCGCGGCGACGAGCGGGATCACCTGGAGCGCGTGATAGAGCAGGGCGAACGCGAGCGCGACTTCCCGGTCGACGTGGAGCAGGAGGAGCGCCGCGACCGCGCCGGCCTCGAGCGCGCCGACCTGCGCCGGCGTCGACGGCACCGCGATCGCGAGGTTGAGCGCGAACAGGATCAGGAGGCCCGCGGCGATCGGCAGGTGAACGTCCAGGGCGTAGAGCACCGCCATCACCATGCCGAGGTCGGCGAACCACACCAGGAACAGCGCGCCGAGCGCGCCGAGCAAGCGCCTGGGGCTGCGCAGGACGTGCATGCCGGTGAGAAACCGGCGGATCAGCGTGGGCGGCTTGGTCGGATCGACCCGGCCGATCGCGATGACGAGGACAAGGAACAAGGCGATCGCGCCCACGGCGCCGATCGCGATCCCGCGCGCGACCCACGACGGCAGGTCGGGCAGGAGCCAGGGCACCGGCGCGACCAGGATCAGCATCGTGATGACGTCGAGCAGCTTCTCGGCCACCGCGACGGCGGCGCTGTCGGCCGCGGGCACGCCGTGACGGCGCTTGAGCAACCACACGCGCAGCACCTCTCCGGCGCGCGCCGGCGCGATCGCCGATGCCGTGAACGTGGCGATCGTGTAGCGGAACAGCCGCAGCGTCGAGACCTGGTGGCGCGGCGCCAGCATGACCCGCCAGCACGCGGCCTTCCCCCACAGGCACACGAAGTTCAGGGCCGCGGCGACCACGAGCGGCCAGATCTTCGCCTTGCCGAGCTCGGCCCCGAGCTTGGCAAAGTCCATCGTGCGGCCGAACCACCACAGCCCCACGGCGATCGCGGCGATCGCGAGGACGCGGATCGCGAGGATGAGCCGGCGATTCAGCGTACGACTCGTTGTTACGCCCGTGGTCTCGCCCGTGGTCCCGCCAGTTGTCCCGTCCGTTGTTCCGCCCGTTGCCTGGCCCGTTGTCTCGCCCGCTGCACCGCGAGGCTGGTTGGCGGTCCCGCCCCTCATGGCCGGCGGGCGGCGATCGCCAGCCGGTACTCGTGGCGAACCCGCTCGGCGAGCCGATCGTAGTCGAACGCCTCGGCGTGGCGGCGATTGAGCTCACCGTGGCGCCGCCGGGTGTCCGGATCGGTCGAGATGACCTTGGCGAGCGCGTCCTCGAGCGCCTTGGCGTCGGACGGCGGCACGAGCGTCGAGCCTTCCGTCGTGGCGACCTGGCGGTAGCCCTCGATGTCGCTGCAGACCAGGGGCTTGCCCGACGCCATCGCCTCGAGCAGCACGATGCCGAACGACTCGCCGCCGGTCGACGGCGCGACGAACACGTCGCACGCGCGATACAGCTCGGTGAGCCGCGCGAACGCCACCGGGCCGTGGTAGGTGAGCCCCGGCAGATCAGGCGGCGGTTCGGCCTGGCCGAGCTCGCCGACGACCTCGAGCGTCACCGGCAGCTTGCGCGCGACGAGCCCCGCGTAGGCCTCGAACAGGAACCGCGCGCCCTTGCGGGTGTCGCCGATCCGCCCGACGAACAGGAGCTTCACCTGGGTGCCATGGGGATGTTCGGCCGGCGGCGTGAAGATGTCGGTCGGCACGCCGTTGGGGATGATCGGCAGCTCGCGGCGCCACGCGTACGAGGCGTAGCGCGCGGCCGGCTCCGACACGGCGATCGCCCGCTGGATCCACGGAAACAGCGTCGCCGCAAACGCCCGGCGCGCCCAGCGCAGCGCCCACGGCTCCTTCTCCATGAACGCGTGAAACGTCGCGACGTGCGGGATCCGGCGTGTCAGCCACACCGACCAGTACGACAGCGCCGGCTGGAGCGGCTCGTGGATGTGGATGACGTCGAACGGGTGCGTGCGGAAGAACCTGGCGATCGCGCGCGGCGAGACGAACAGGCCGAGGTTATTGTCCGAGCCATTCGCCGGGATATTGACGATGCCGCTGAACGAGTGAACGTCGGGCTCGCCGGTGGGGACCGACGACGGACCGACCAGCATGACCTCGTCACCGAGCCGGCGCAGCGACGCCGCCAGGTGGAGCGCGTGCTGCTTCACACCGCCGCCCGGCGCGGCCATGTCGTAGGTGACCATCATGCAGACGCGCAGCCGGGGGGCGGTCAGGGCCGCCGGCGCCGGCAGGGAGGCATGGTGAATGGCCATCGCAGGTGGTGCACCCTAGCCAAACCGTCGACCGCGTCAAGATCCCGACGCACCGCGATGAGCCCGGGCGCCTGGACAAAGTGGGCAGAGCTGGGCATGGTGCGAGCGTGAAAGTCGGTGCCGAATTCGCGAGGCGATACGCCTCGTGGATCGAACGTCGCCGGTGGGCGATCATCATCGGATCGATCGTGTTCGCCGCGGCCTCCGCGTTCGGCGCGTCGCGGCTGCAGATCTTTGCCGACTTCTCCTACCTCCTGCCGCAGGATGTTCGCTCGGTCACCGACCTCCGGGCGATCGGCAAGCGCGCGCGGGTGCTCGGGACCGCGATGGTCGCCGTCGAGGCGAGCGATCCGGCCGTGCGGCAGCGGGCGGCGGCCCTCTTGCGCGACAAGATCGCCGGGCTGCCGCTCGTGTCGAGCGTCACGTTCGACGACCGCGCGAAGCGCGACTACGCGTGGAAGAACCGCTGGCTGTTCGCCGATCTGGCCGATCTCGAGCAGGCCAAGGCGGCGATCGAGGCCAAGATCCGCCAGGCCAAGCTCGACGCGAACCCGCTGTTCGTCCCGCTCGACGATCCGCCGGCCAAGCAGGCCGACGCCGCGGACGAGCTGCGCGACCGGCTGCGCAAGGCCGAACGCGAGGAGACCGAGAGCGGCGAGCTGGTCGGCCTGGGCGGCAAGCTGCAGATGATGATCATCCGCACGGCGTTCTCGTCGGGCGACGTCGAGAAGGACCGGGCCCTGGTCGGCGGGATCGAGGACATCATGGCCCAGGTGCGGGCCGCCGTCCCCGGCGCGGAGATCGGCGCCGCCGGCGACGTCGTGGTCTCGCTGGCCGAGCACGACTCGATCCTGAACGGCATGCTGCTCTCGACGCTGCTCACGGTGACGCTCGTGATGATCGCGCTCATCTGGTTCTTTCGCTCGGCGCTCGCGGTCGGCGCCCTGTCGTGGTCGCTCGCGGTCGGCACGGTCGCCACGTTCGCGTTCACCGAGCTGGCGATCGGCCACCTGAACCTGGCGACGGCGTTCCTGTCGTCGATCGTGATCGGCAACGGGATCAACGTCGGTATCCTGGTGACCGCGCGCTACCTCGAGGAGCTGCGCGCCGGCAAGGCCGGGGTCGACGCGCTGGCGGGGGCGCTCGCCAACACCATCGCGGGGACGCTCGCGGCGGCGCTGACCGCGGCGGTCGCCTACGCGTCGCTCGTGATCACGGTGTTCCGCGGGTTCCGCCATTTCGGCATCATCGGCGGCGTCGGCATCCTCCTGTGCTGGTGCGCGGGGTACCTCGTCCTGCCGGCGGCGCTGTCGATCGCCCGCCGGTTCGGGATGCGGCCGCGCACCGAGCCGCCGATCGGCCGCTGGCTCGCCAGGCTGCTGCCGCGAAACCTCGGGATCACCGCGGGCGTCGTGATCGCGCTCGTCGCCGGCGCCGGGGTCGTCACGGTTCGCTACCTCACC
>Ga0308176_10003039_pt1 | contig 10649 bp, 11 predicted proteins | sample PhyCR2_3_FD_203890 | JGI IMG/M metagenome (GOLD analysis project Ga0308176, IMG submission 203890) | Soil microbial communities from UC Gill Tract Community Farm, Albany, California, United States - DLSLS.C.R2 | ecosystem: Environmental > Terrestrial > Soil > Agricultural land | place: USA... | reverse complement strand
CGTGTGTCGGGTGTCCACGCCCGGCATGCGTCCGGTGCTGCCCTCGAGACGCCACCGTCCCGCGTCGTACAGACCGGCCGGCCGTCTCGGTGACGCAGCGAAGCCCGCACGCCCCTCAGGGTGCGCGGGCTTCGTCGTGCCCGCGCAGGAGGCCGTATGCCGTCCCGTGGCGTCAGCGTGCCCGCTGTCATGGCCGTCCGCGTGACACGGGGTCGGCCGCTGAGCCAGCCGACGGCCGCTGAGCCAGCCGACGGCCGCTGAGCCAGCCGACGGCCTCTGAGTCAGTGACGGCCGGTGCGTCAGCGGACGGCCGGTGGCTCAGGCGGTCGGGTGCGTCCCGACGACCTGGACTGCGCCGCCCTCGACACCCTTGGCCCCGCGGACGATCTCGGCGTCCCGGGCCACGAGCCCGCCGGCCTGCGCGCGCTCCTCGGTGGCCACCTCGCCGAGGCGCCAGGCCCGGATGCCCCAGCCCTCGCTGAGGGCGATCGCGCGCTCGGCGTGCGCCTCGGGCAGCACGGCCACGAAGCCGATGCCCTGGTTGAGGGTGCGCTCGATGTCGGCCTGCGGCACGCGGCCGAGGTCCTGGACCGTACGGAAGACGGCCGGGGGCGTCCACGTCGACCGGTCGATGCGGGCGAAGGTGCCGGTCGGCAGCACTCTGGCGAGGTTCGCGGCCAGGCCGCCACCCGTCACGTGGCTCAGGGCGTGCACGTCCACGCCCTCGTCGGCGATCAGCTCGAGCAGCGGCTTGGTGTAGATGCGGGTCGGCTCGAGCAGCTCCTCGCCGAGAGTCCTGCCGAAGTCGTCGACGTGGCGGTCCAGCTCCCACCCGGCGCTGGCGACCACGCGCCGCACCAGGCTGTAGCCGTTGCTGTGCAGGCCGCTGCTGGCGAGGGCCACCACGACGTCACCGTCGGCGACGCGCTGCGGACCCAGCACGGCGGCATACTCGACGACGCCGGTCGCGGCACCGGCGACGTCGTACTCGTCGGGATCGAGCAGGCCCGGGTGCTCTGCGGTCTCGCCACCGACGAGGGCCACCCCGGCCTCCTCGCAGGCACGGGCGATGCCGCCGACGATGGCGGCGATGCGCTCGGGGACGACCTTGCCGGTGGCGATGTAGTCGGTCATGAAGAGCGGCTCGGCGCCACAGACCACGATGTCGTCGACGACCATGCCGACGAGGTCGAAGCCGATCGTGTCGTGACGGTCGAGCGCCTGCGCGATGGCGACCTTCGTGCCGACGCCGTCGGTGCTGGTCGCGAGGATGGGCCGCGTCATGCGCGCGATGGCGCTCGCGTCGAACATCCCGGCGAAGCCGCCGAGGCCGCCGACGACCTCCGGACGGGTCGCCCGGCGCACCGACGCCTTCATCAGCTCGACGGCCTTGTCACCTGCCTCGACGTCGACTCCGGCCGAGGCATACGTGATGGGGGCGTCGCTCACCCGCCCAGCCTACCGGCGCCACGACCGACCTCCGTATTCGCGGTTCGATGTATTCGGCGGTCACGGGCGACCGCGGAAAACATCGACCGACCAGGCATCGTCCACAGCCCCGGTGCAAGGCCTGCGCTTGTCCACAGACCACGGCGCAGACGGTGACTCGCCGGGCGACCGTGGAAAGCCTCGGCTCGTGGACCAAGAAAGACTCATCGTTGCGCGCACGATTGCGCGGAGCCAGGGCGGCGTCGCCTCGAGACGTCAGCTGTATGCGGCTGGGCTCAGCGAGATCCACGTGCGTCGTGCCGTGGAGTCGGGTCGGTGGCTGCTGCACGGCCGCCAGACCGTGGCCGTGCACACCGCGCCCCTGGACCTCGTCGCCCGGCGATGGCAGGCGGTGTGGGAGGTGGGTGGGGCGATCGCCGCCATCGACGGCGTGACCGCGCTGCACGTTGCTGGGCTCAGGCACTACGACGACCAGCGCATCCATGTGTCCGCGAAGCACAACCACAACACGGAGAGCGTCCCGGGAGTCAGTGTCCACAAAGTGATTCGCCGCGTCCCGGGCGAGCTGCTGCAATCTGGACTGCCCCGGGTCCGTCCCGCCGTTGCCGCGGTCAGGGCCGCGCACTGGGCAGTCTCGGACCGGCAGGCCGCGCTCGTGCTTCTCATGACGGTCCAGCAGAGGTTGACGACGCCCGCACTACTGGCGGAGGCACAGAGCGCGGCTCGCGGCCGGACTCGTCGGGCCTTCATTCGCGGCGTGGTCCGAGACATCGCATTCGGAGTCCAGTCCCTTGGCGAGCTCGACTTCGCACGTCTGTGCCGGCAAAGGGGGCTGGCAGAGCCCGACCGGCAGGTAATCAGGCAGGGGCCTCGAGGACGGGTCTACCTGGATGTTCGTTGGCCTTGTTGCGACCTCATCGTCGAGATCGACGGCGCACAGCATCGGGAGGGACTGAATGTCATGGTCGATGATCTGCGGCAGAACGCCCTTGTCCTGACGGGAGACCGGGTGTTGCGCATCAACGTGATCGGCCTACGACTGGAGGGCGACCTGTTCCTCGATCAGGTGGCAGCGGCGCACTGTGGCTCTCGTTGTCGTTCGATGTGATCCACGGTCTCGGGTGACCGTGGAATACATCGAACCGGCGAACGGAGGCGGGGGTGGTGGGTCAGGGGTGCCGGAGGGCGCTCTCGCCGCCGACGCCGACTCCGAGGCTGACGCCCTCGACGTCGACGGACCGGTCGTGGCCGGTGCGGACCGACAAGGGCAGGGTCTCGAGGACGTGCTTGCCGATGCGGCCGTCCTCCGGGAGCTCGATGGGGTAGCGCCCCGTGAAGCAGGCGGAGCACAGCTCGTCGGCAGGCTGGTTGGTCGCGCCGACCATGCCCTCCTCCGAGATGTAGCCGAGGGAGTCGGCGCCGATGGAGGCGCGGATCTCCTCGACCCCGAGGCCGGTGGCGATCAGCTCGGCCCGGGTCGCGAAGTCGATGCCGTAGAAGCAGGGCCACTGCACGGGCGGGGAGCTGATGCGCACGTGCACCTCCGCGGCCCCCGACTCGCGGAGCATCCGGATCTGGGCTCGCTGGGTGTTGCCGCGCACGATCGAGTCGTCGACGACGACGAGACGCTTGCCGCGGATCGTGTGCTCGAGCGGGTTGAGCTTGAGCCGGATGCCGAGCTGGCGCAGCGTCTGCGAGGGCTGGATGAAGGTGCGCCCGACGTAGGCGTTCTTGACGAAGCCCTGCCCGAACGGGATGCCGGACTCCTGCGAGTACCCAACGGCTGCAGGCACGCCCGACTCCGGCACGCCGATGACGAGGTCGGCATCGACGGGGTGCTCTCGCGCCAGGACGCGGCCCATCTCGACGCGCGCCTCGTGCACCACCCGGCCGCGGATCACGGCGTCGGGGCGGGCGAGGTAGACGTACTCGAAGACGCAGCCCTTGGGCTGGGGCTCGGCGAACCTGTGCGAGCGCAGGCCGTCCTCGTCGATGACGATCAGCTCGCCCGGCTCGACCTCGCGGATGACGGCGGCGCCGATCGTCTGCAGCGCAGCGGTTTCCGAGGCGACGACCCAGCCGCGCTCGAGGCGGCCGAGCGCGAGGGGACGCACGCCCCACGGGTCGCGGGCGGCATACAAGGTGGTCTCGTCCATGAAGACGAAGGAGAACGCGCCGCGTAGCTTCGGCAGCAGCTCGAGGGCGGACTGCTCGGGCGTGCGGTCCTCGTCGGCAGCGAGCAGCGTGGTGACGAGCGCGGTGTCCGAGGTGTTGCCACGGGCGAGCTCGCCGGTGATGCGGGTGCCACCGAAGTGCTCGTCGACGAGGGCCTTGAGCTCGATGGTGTTGATGAGGTTGCCGTTGTGCGCGAGGGCCAGCGTGCTGGGACCGGTGCCGCCGAGCGTCGGCTGGGCGTTCTCCCACGTGGAGCCGCCGGTGGTGGAGTAGCGCGTGTGGCCGATCGCGATGTGGCCGCGGAGCGAGCTGAGGGCGGTCTCGTCGAAGACCTGGGACACGAGGCCCATGTCCTTGTAGACGAGGATCTTCTCGCCGTCGCTGGTCGCGATGCCGGCCGACTCCTGCCCGCGGTGCTGCAACGCATACAGCCCGAAGTACGTCAGCTTCGCGACGTCCTCCCCGGGAGCCCAGACGCCGAAGACCCCGCAGGCGTCCTGCGGGCCCTTCTCGCCGGGGATGAGGTCATGGTTCAAACGACCGTCGCCACGTGCCACCGGGCAAGTCTCCCACACCCCGACGGTGGGCCCTCCCCGTCAGTCGTCCCGGGTGGCCCGCAGCGGCAGCTCGGCGAGCACCTCGTAGCGCGGCCGCCGCCCGCGCCCCTCCCCCAGGTGCGACTCGACGAGCGCCAGCTCCTCGACCCGCCACGCGGGTCCCTCCCAGGCGTCGAGGGCTCGGATCCACCGGGTCGCCTCGGTGGGCCGGTGGAACCGCCCGAGGGTCACGTGTGCGGAGAAGCGGGTCCCGTCGGGGGTCGCACCCACGGAGCTCGCAGCACTGCGTATGCCGTGTGCCACCGCCCCGAGGTCACCGCGCAGCTGCTCGACGCCCGCCCAGAGGATGCGTGCGGCATACGGGTTGGGGAAGGCGCCGGCACCGGCGAGCCGCAGGACGAGCGGGTCCCGGCGTGCGGCGGAGCGGCCGAGAGCCTCGGTGAGGTCGTCGAGACGCGCCTCGGGTACGGAGCCGAGGAAGGCGAGCGTGACGTGCCACTGGTGCCGGTCGGCCCACCGGATCTCGGGACCGGCGTCGCGGCGCGGCTCGAGGTGCTCCTCGAGGTCGTCGAGCACCTCGTCGGGCGGGACGACGGCGACGAACAGCCTCATGGCGCCGGTGCGGGTGTCTCTGCGGGTGTCTCGACGGGAGAGTCGGGAGGCGCCGGGACCGGCTCCGCGGCGGCGCCGGAGGCGAGCAGGGCGTCGACGCCCTCGATCCCCCACGCGGCCAGCGCCGTGCGGGTGTCGGCACCGGGAGTCGAGGGCGGGGTGCCCAGCCGTGCCGGTGTGCGGGAGAAGCGGGGCGCCGGGGCCGGCTGGACCATGCCGTGGTGCTCGACGTAGGTGCCGCGGGCTGCGAGGTGCGGGTGCGTGGGCGCCTCGACATAGCTGAGCACGGGCTCGACGCAGGCGTCGGTCCCCTCGAAGAGGGCCGTCCACTCGTCGCGCGTGCGCCGGCCGAAGGTCTCGGCGAGCAAGGCCCGAAGGACCGGCCACTGGCGCGGGTCGAGCCGGTCGGGCGCGGCGTCGGTGATCTCGAGCAGGCGCAGCAGCTCGGCGTAGAAGGCGGGCTCGAGGGGCCCGACCGCCACGAAACCGCCGTCGCTCGTCTCGTAGACGTCGTAGAACGGCGCGCCCGTGTCGAGGAGGTTGGTGCCTCGCTGGTCGGACCACAGTCCCGCTGAGACGAGCCCGACGACGAGCGCGGAGAGGTGGGCCGTGCCGTCGACGATGGCGGCGTCGACGACCTGGCCGCGCCCGCTGGTGCGCGCCTCGAGCAGGGCGGCGAGCACGCCGACGACGAGGTAGAGCGCGCCGCCGCCGAAGTCGCCGACGAGGTTGACCGGGACCTGCGGGGGTCCGCCGGCGCGCCCGATCGCGTGCAGGGCCCCGGTGATGGCGACGTAGCCGATGTCGTGGCCGGCGGCCTGCGCGAGCGGCCCGTCCTGTCCCCAGCCCGTCATCCGCCCGTAGACGAGGCGCGGGTTGCGGGCGAGGCACTCGTCGGGTCCGAGGCCCAGGCGCTCCGCGACGCCGGGACGGTAGCCCTCGACGAGGACGTCGGCCCGCTCGACGAGCGCCAGGGCGGTGGCCAGGCCGTCGGGGTGCTTGAGGTCGAGCGACACCGAGGGGCGTCCGCGGCGGAGCAGGTCGAGCTCGGGCGGCAGCGGCACGGGGAGGCTCGCCTCACCAGGGCGGTCGATGCGGACGACATCGGCGCCGAGGTCGGCCAGCAACATCGCGGCGAAGGGGGACGGACCGATCCCGGCGAGCTCGACGACCCGCACGCCGGCCAGCGGGCCGCGACGCGCGGCTGTCTCACCGCTCGCACCACCCCCCGGCGAGGTCACGACCGGTCGCGACCCGAGCGGTCGAGGACGATGCCGACGATGCCGGCGAGGCCGGTGCCGAGAAACGCGCCCAAGGCGCCGATGTAGAGCGCACCGCTGGTGTCGGAGTATCCCTGGACCTCATCGCCCATGAGCGAGATCGCGGCACCGATGACGAACCCCAGGACGGCTCCCGTGATGAGGAAGCGCTTGAAGTTCGGGACCCGCGGCTGGTGCTCGGGTCGCGTGTGCGGCGGGCGGTTCGAGGAGGGAATGGTCACGGCTCCAGCCTAGGTCAGAGAAGCGGCAGGAGGCCGTCGAGGTGTGCCCGCTGGCCGCTCGCGCGCACCATCGCCCCTGCGAGGGCCGACTCCCAGTCCAGGTCGCCGACGGCGAGGCGCAGCCACGTGACGCCGTCGGTCTCGATGACGTTGGGCGGTGTGCCACGGGTGTGGACAGGACCCTCGATGCACTGGACGGCGCCGTAGGGAGGCACCCGCACCTCGACGGTGCGTCCCGGCGCGGTCGTCGACAGCTCCTCGAGCGTGAAGCGGACCGCCGTCGCGGTCGTCCTGCGGTCGGCGGACCAGTCGGCCGCGCGGCACTCCTCGAGGGCGGCGCGGCCCTCCGCGACGGGAGTGCGACGGCGGGGCGGCATACGGCCAAGGCTATCCGCGCCCACGGACAGCGAGCCCGCCGCCGTCCGGCACCCGTCAGCGCAGGCGCGGGATGACGTCCGCGGCAACCTCGTCGAGGACCTCGCGCGTGCCCCGGAAGGGCTCGGTGGGCCGCGGCCAGTGCGTGATGACGTCCGTGAACCCCAGCTCGGCGGCACGCCCCACCGCATCCTCGAAGACGGCGGCGCTGGTCAGCGAGAAGGTCGGTCCGGAGTCGATGTTGAGGTAGCGGGCGAAGGAGGAGCCGTCGCGCCCCGCCTCTCCCAGCGCGTCGTCGACGCGGCGGCTGAGCTTCCCCACGAGCGCCCACCACTCCTCGTCGGTGTCGGCCGCCCCGCCGTAGGTCATCCAGCCGTCGCCGCGCTCGACCGCCAGACCGATCGACTTCGGCCCGTTGGCCGCGACGACCAGCGGGACGCCGCTGCCGGCGTCGGTGCCGCGCACCGGCCCGGGCAGCGTGCGCACGTCGCGGGCTGCGTAGAACCGGCCGTCCTCGGTGACGTGGTCCTCGCTCAGCAGCCGGTCGAGGAGGCGCGTGAACTCGTGGAAGCGGGCGACCCGGTCGCGCAGCGGCAGCTCCTCCCCCATGACCCGTGCGTCGAGGTCGCCACCCGTGCCCAGCCCCAGCAGGAAGCGGCCGCCGGAGATGTCGTGGAGCGCGAGCACCTCACGCACCAGCTGGACGGGGTGGTGGTTGTTGGGCGAGGAGACGAAGGTGCCCAGGCCGATCCGCTCGGTCACCGCGGCCGCGGCGGCCAGGGTCGGCAGCGCCGCGAACCACGGCGAGTCGGGCAGGCCGCCCCACGTGACGTGGTCGAAGGTCCACGCGTGGTCGAAGCCCAGCCGTTCGGCCTCACGCCACATCGGCGCCGCCTGCGCCCACGTGTGCTCGGGCAGGATCGTCAGACCGAATCGCATGTCCCGACGGTAGCCGCCGGGTCGGACGGCAGCCGCCGTTGTGGGTGTCGGCGCCGCGCAATAGCGTCGGTACGACAGAGGCGGATCATGCAGCGACCCACCTCGAGCCCGGGACAAGGAGGAGCCATGTCCAACCTGGTCGTCCACTTCGAGATCCACGGCTCGGACCCCGAGCGCCTTGCCGACTTCTACTCCGCGCTCCTGGGCTGGTCGTTCCAGCGCTTCGGCGAGATGCCCTACTGGGTCATCGACACCGGCGAGGGCTCGATCAGCCAGGCCGGCCCGGGCAACGGCATCAACGGGGGGCTCACGCAGCGGCAGGGGCCGGCTCCGGCGGTCGGTGGCCCGGTCAACGGCTGCAACCTCGTCGTCGGCGTCGGCGACGTCGACGGGCTCTTCGCCAAGGGGCTGGAGCTCGGCGGCTCCGAGGCGCTTGCACCCGCCGACATGCCCGGCGTGGGTCGCCTCGCCTACCTGCACGACCCCGACGGCAACGTCTTCGGCCTCATCTCCAACGTGCTGTCCGACGGCACCGACGCCATGGGCGGCTGACGCGTGGCGTCGGTGAGCGGCCGTGTCTGGGACGCACCAGCGGTGCTGGCGGCCTCGAACGAGTGGGCCTGGGTGCCTGACGGCGCTCCGCACGTGCAGAACGAGGAGTACCTCGTCGTCGCCTACCCCGACTGGTTCGTCACCCCGACGTCGGCTCGCGTCTTCGGCTCCGAGCGCGACGCGGTCGAGCTCGCCGACGAGATCTGCGCGGTGGCCCGCGAATGGGGTCGGGACCGCTTGTGGTGGCGCCTCTCCGAGTTCACGCGGCCGGCCGCCCTCGAGCACGAGCTCGAGTCCCGCGGCGCCACCGTCGCGGAGCGCATGGACGTGCTGGCACTTCCGCTCGCGGACGGCGTGCCCGACCTCGCGGTGCCGGGCGACGTCGACGTGCGGCAGGTCACCGACGAGCAGACGGTCCGCGACTCGCTAGAAGTCGTCCACGACGCGTTCGGCGGTCACGAGCCGACCGACGAGCAGGTTGCGACCAGCCTCGCCGAGGTCGAGGCCGGCCTCACCGACGGCTCGGGCGGTCGCTGGGTGGCCTACGCCGACGGCCGGCCCGCGAGCACGGGCGGCTACACACTCGCCGAGGACGTATGCCGTCTCTGGGGTGGGGGCACGCACCGCTCGCTCCGGAGCCGTGGGGCCTACCGCGCCGTCCTGGGCGCGCGCTTGGCCGCCGCGGGGGCCGCCGGCGCCACGCTCGCCCTGACCCACGGGGTCGTGGACACCTCCTCGCCCATCCTCGGGCGTCTGGGATTCACCCGTCACGGCGAGGAGCGCACCCTCGCCCTGGACCTGACGTGAGCCCGAGTCCAACTGCCGCACAGCATGTCTCGCTCGAGTGGGACGAGCGCGGTGGCGTCACCGTGCACATGGACGGCGCGCCGCAGTCGCACGTGCAGCCCGACGACCCGACCCTGCTCGTCTTCGAGTACGTCCAGCACCTGGCGCTCGTGATCGACACGATGCCCCCGGGCCCGCTCGGCATCACGCACGTCGGCGGTGCCGGGCTCACGCTGCCGCGGTGGGTCGAGGCCACGCGTCCCGGCTCGCCGCAGATCGTCCTCGAGCCGGACGAGGCGCTCACCGAGCTCGTCCGCCGAGAGATCCCCCTGCCCCGGCGCCACCGCATCCGCGTCCGCCCCGTCGACGGTCTCGGCGGGCTCCGGAGCCTCAAGGACGACTCGGCCGACGTGGTGGTGACCGACGCCTACGCGGGAGGTCGGGTGCCCGCCGAGCTGGCCGGGACGGCATACGCCCGCGACGTCGCACGCGTGCTGCGCCCGACGGGACTGGGCCTGTGGAACCTCGCCGACGAGCCCGGGATGCGTTGGGTGACAAGGCTGGTGGCGACGGTGTCGACCGTGCTGCCGCACGTCGCGCTGCTCGCGACGCACGAGGTGCTCAAGGGCCGGCGCTTCGGCAACTCCGTCCTGCTGGCCGGCGCGGCGCCCCTGCCGCTGGAGACGTTGCGGCGCGAGGTCGCCCGGGCGGCGCTGCCCACGGGGCTGCGCGAGGGTGTGGCGCTGACGCGCCTGCTCGCCGGCGCCAAGCCGTTCGGCGAGGAGGGAGAGCAGAGCCCGCCACCACCAGAGACGGGCAGATGGCGCGCGCGCTGAACCTGTCGGCGTCGGCGGCCCGGCAAAGCCGTTGACCGCGGTCGCGACCGGCCGCCACCATCGGTGGTGGGAGGAGGCGCTCCCGACCTGCGGACCTGGAGGCGCACGATGGGCGACCGCACCATGCTCGGGCCGGCCGACGTGCCGGACACCGTCCTCGCGGCGTATGCCGCCGCGGCACTGGGGCTGGACCGGTCGAGCTGGGAGCTGGTGGGCTCCCGGGTCGAGGTCGTCGACTACGACCTCGACGCGATCACGACCGCAGGCCGCTGGTGGGTCACGGCGGACCTGTCGACCCCCGAGGGGCCGCAGGCAGTCCGCTTCTTCGTCAAGCTCGTGCAGGACTGGAGCCGCTCGCCCTACTTCGCCTCGGTGCCACCGGAGCTGCGCGAGATCGCCCAACGCGCAGTCCCGTGGCGCACCGAGCCGCTCGTGTACCAGTCCGACCTCGCCCACCGGCTGCCGCCGGGGCTGACCATGGCAACGGTGGTCGACGTCAGACCCGTCGACGACCTGTCGACGGCCGTCTGGTTGCAGGAGGTCGACGTGGTCCCCTCGGGCTGGCCGACGGCCGAGGTCACCCGGGCGGCTCGGCTCCTGGGCCGGCTCGCCGCCAGCCCACACGTCCGCCCGCTGGCCGCGATCGGCGAGAGCGACGGGCGCAGAAGCGTGAGGTCGTATGCCGAGGGACGCCTCGCGACCCAGGTGGCGCCGATGCTGCGGGCCGACGAGCTCTGGCGGCACCCGGTCCTCGCCGCGACGTTCAGTCCGTCACTGCGCGGTCGGCTGCTCGCGGAGCTCGACCGGGTCGGCGAGCACGTCGACTGGCTCGAGGGCGTCCCCGAGGGCACCGCGCACGGCGACGCG
>Ga0308176_10003037_pt1 | contig 10650 bp, 7 predicted proteins | sample PhyCR2_3_FD_203890 | JGI IMG/M metagenome (GOLD analysis project Ga0308176, IMG submission 203890) | Soil microbial communities from UC Gill Tract Community Farm, Albany, California, United States - DLSLS.C.R2 | ecosystem: Environmental > Terrestrial > Soil > Agricultural land | place: USA... | reverse complement strand
ACGTCGGCGCCGGCTTCTGGGCGCTGGTCGGGCTGGCCGGCGTGCTCGGCGGGGTCATGCGCTCGCCGCTGACCGGCGTGGTGTTCGCGCTCGAGCTCACCCACCAGTGGGACGCGTTGCTGCCGCTGGTGATCGGCGCGATGACGGCGTTCGGGGTGTCGGTGCTGATGCTGAAGCGCTCGGTCCTGACCGAGAAGATCGCCCGGCGCGGCTACCACCTGACCCGCGAGTACGACGTCGACCCGCTTGAGGTGCTCTTCGTGAGCGAGGTGATGACCTCCGACGTACTCGAGCTCGAGGGGGACCTCACCGCCGCGGAGGCCGTCGAGACGCTCGGCACGCCGGCCGAGGCCGGCCGTGGCTGGCGTCAGCGGCTCTACCCCGTGGTGGACGCCGACGGCCGGCTGCTCGGCGTGGTCACGCGTCGAGCGCTGCTGACCGCGGCCAACCAGGGCGACGCAGCCACGACCACGTCGGACCTGATGCGGCCGCCACTGGCGGTGACGCACGGCGACCAGACGCTGCGGTACGTCGCGGAGCTGATGGCCACGACCGAGGTCAGCCGCATGCCGGTGGTGGACCGCGACGACCCGCGCGGGGTGATCGGCATCGTCACGCTGAGCCAGCTGCTGCAGGCCCGCCGCCGTGACCAGGAGGAGGCGCGGGAGCGCGAGCGGGTGCTCCGGCCGAGGCTGGTGCGCCCGACGTGGGTGCGGATCTAGCAGGAAGGAGCGGCCGATGGCGACCGTGAGCATCCGGTACATCGTTCGTGACGTGGACGCCGCGATCGGGTTCTACTGCGGCCACCTCGGGTTCACCGAGGTGATGCATCCGGCGCCGGCCTTCGCCATGCTCTCCCGCGGGGACCTGCGGCTGGTGCTCAGCAGCCCGGGCGGCGGCCCCGGCGGCGGCCAGGCGATGCCGGACGGAACGCTGCCCGAACCGGGCGGCTGGAACCGGTTCTCCGTCGAGGTCGCCGACCTGGACCGGACCGTGCGGGAGCTGCAGGCGGCGGGCGTCCGGTTCCGCAACGACGTGGTCACCGGCGTCGGCGGCAAGCAGGTCCTGGTCGAGGACCCGTCCGGCAACCCGGTCGAGCTGTTCGAGCCGACCCGCTCCGAGGCCCGGCTCGGCGACGGCTTCGACGTCCGGCCGATCGGCCACGTGGAGTCCACCCTCACCGCCCTCGCGGACGCGCCGAACCAGGGGGATCGCGGTGCGCCGGATGCCTGGCTGGTGATCGACCCGCAGGTCCGCGAGGGCGTCCGCGACATCGCCGTCGGCGACGAGCTGCTGGTGCTCACCTGGCTGCACCGCTCCCGCCGCGACGAGCTGACCACCGTGCCGGGCGACGACCCCGGTGGCCGCGAGCGCGGCGTGTTCAGCACCCGCTCGCCCCGCCGCCCGAACCCGGTCGGGCTGCACCGGGTCACCGTCCTCGAGACCGGCGAGGGCCGGCTGCACGTGCAGCCGCTCGAGGCCGTCGACGGGACGCCGCTGGTGGACCTGAAGCCGGTCATCCGGCCCGAGGAGAGGTAGCGCGTCTGCGTCCGCCCGGGCGTCAGCCGGTCGACTGCACCGCCTCGCCGACGGCGCGGATGTCGCGGACGTGGTGCACGCCCTCGTGCATGGCCTGTCGGACCAGCCACAACGCCGTACGCTCCTCGCCCGGAAGCCTCGTGACCAGCCGGTCCCAGTCCCGGTCACCGGTTCGGGCGATCTCGTCGCAGAAGCCGGCTGCGGCCACGGCCAGCTCGTCGAGCACGGGCGAGACGTCCCGCTCGCCGTACTGGAACCGGCGGGCACGCAGGTCGTTCAGCATCGGCTCGAGCTGGGGCCGGTCCTCGGTTCGCGCCCGGTGCAGGCGGATCGTGAAGGACACGTACACGTCGCGCAGGTGGCAGACGTACTCCGCGACCGACCAGGTGCCCGGCGTCGGCCGTCGGCCGCGCTTCCCCGCAGGTACGGCGAGCGCGGCCTCGCGTGCGGCCGCCGGAGTCATGCGGATCGACGCGACCGCCTGCTCGACCGTGGTGTCCGGGTAGGACAGCTCGCACTCCTCGCACCGGTGGTCCTCGGCCGCCAGCGGCGGCAGCAGCTCCCTGTGCGGTTCCGGGCCGGCCGGCCCGGTGTCGGTCCTCGTCACGACGAGCCACGGTACGACGGGCAGGGTCAGTCCACCCGGGCCACCAGGGGCAGCCGTGCGCGAGAGGTCAGCCCGACGACCAGCGCGGTCAGCAGCGGCAGCAGCACGACCAGGGAGCCGATGAGCAGCCACGGAACGTCCAGGTAGTGACCGGCCGCGCCCGGCACAGGGGCAGCGGAGGCCCGCGACGTCAGCGGGAAGCTGACGGCGATCCCGGGGACGAACCCCACCAGCACACCGAGCAGCGCACCCACCAGGCCGGTGACGCCGGCGTACGCGGCGGCCACCCGCCGGCGCATCCGCGGCGAGGCGCCCACCGCGGACAGGGTGGCGAGGTCGGAGCGGGCATCCGACAGCGCCAGGAACGTCGCGGTCAAGGTGCCGCCCAGCATCAACACGGCGCCGAGCACCCCCAGCACCAGCTGGACGATCCGGCTCTCGTCGGTGGACTGGTAGCCGTGCTCGACGTAGAGCTGCCCGTCGACGCCGTTGGCCTCCTCGGCGAGGTTCTGCTCGGCAGTGCCCGGGACGGGCCCGAGCAGCCACAGCGCCGTGGTGGCCACCGGGACTCGCAGCTTGCGCGCCACGGACGGCGGGACCACCGCCTGGGCCCGGGGCAGCCCGTGCGTGCTGGTGACCACCGTGGCGGCGACCGTCACACCGGCCGTCCGGTTCACGCCCTCCGAGGCGTCGGAGACCTCGAGGCCGATCCGGGCTCGCCGGCCGTGCACGCGGTGGTCGGAGAGCACCACCACGCCTCCACGAGCGAGGGTCCGGTCCGCCGCGGCACGGGCCCCGGCCGGGATCCCCAGCCCTACCGGCGGCAGGCGGGAGCCGACCAGGAACTCGCTGCCGTAGGGCTGGCTGTAGCTGCCGGACATCGGGTGCCCGCCGACCGAGAGGGTCAGGCTCACGTAGGTCCGCTTCGACGGACTCTCGTCGATGCCACGCACCCGCAGCGGCTGCACTCCCGGCAGCTCGCGCCGCGCGGCGTCGGAGAGGTCCGCCCACTCCCGCGGCGTGGTCGCGCCGGTGAGCGTCGCCGAGCCCATGGCCAGCAGCGGTGAGTACGTCTCCCGGTTCTGCGCCTCGTCGCTGCTCTGCCCGATCCCGAACGCGACCACGCCGGCGACCGTCGCGGCGACCGCCGCCACGGCCGGCACCGTGCGGGTGCGATGCCGTGCGGCGTCCCGGACCGCGAACCGCAGGGACAGCGGCCATCGCCGCGCGACCCGGCCGAGCATGGCGAGCACGACGGGGATCAGCAACACCGTGCCGAGGACAGCCAGGATCGCCGACCCGGCGATGAGGTTCTCCCCTCCCGAGGTACGGCGGGCTCCGAGCACCGCGCCGGCGACGCCGAGCCCGAGCAGCGCGAGCCCGGCCAACGGCGAGCGGACGCGCGGCCGGGGATCGCCGCGACGGCCGGCGAGCACCGCCACCGGGTCCTGGCGGGAGGCGAGCCACGCCGGGACGTAGGCGGCGATCACGGCGCTGGCGAAGCCGAACGCCGCGATACCGAGCAGCTCCCGCCAGCGCAGGTCGAACGGCCCGGCGTACTGGGTGAACATCCGCTGGACCAGCGGCAGCAGCGCGGCCGCGAGGCCGATGCCGAGCGCCAGGCCGAGCGCGGCCGCGAGCCCGCCCAGCAGCACCGCCGTCGCCAGCACGATCCGGCGCATCTGCCGCGGGGTGCCGCCGGAGCTGGCCACCAGCGCGAGGCTGCGTTGCAGCAGGCGTGCACCGACCGCGAACGCCGGACCGGCCAGCAGCACCACCTCGATGAGCGCCATCACCACGACGAGCGCCGCCACGGTCACCACGGCCGGGTCCGTGCCGCCGGCCGAGTCGCGCACGTTCGGCGGGACCTGAGCCGGGCTCGGCGGGTGCCGGAGGACGTACGGGCTCACCACCACCGCGCCGATCCGGTTCAGCGCGCGGACGTCGGACCACCTCACCGGCCCGTGGGCGTCCACCAGCCAGTCGACATCGTGCGGGTCCTGCCCGACACCCAGCGACCCCGGCAGTCCCAGCACCTGGCCGGGCTCCTTGCTGGTGGTGCTGCGGACGATCCCGACGACGTGCCGGGTCGGCCCGTCGACGACCGTCAGCTCGGACCCGATCCCCGGTCCGCGCTCGGCCAACGCCGGGTTGACCACCACCTCGTCGCGGGTTCGCGGCAGCCGCCCCTGCTGCAGCTCGAACAGGCCGCGCGCCAGCCGGGCGCGCAGGTCCAGCTCCGTCGCATCGACGTCGGCGCGGCCCTTCGGCGTGATCACTCGAACGCTCCCCTCGTGGCGTTCGAGTGCCCGGACGGGCCGGACCAGCGCCGCGGAGATCGCGGCCACCGTGGCGACCGGCTGCCGGCCGCCCGGGCCGCCCTGGGCCAGGGCCTGAGCCGGGTCGGCGGCCTGGCTGACGCGCGTGACGTAGGCGTGGAAGCTCACCAGCGCGTCCGCCGTACCGACCCGGCGGCCGAGTGCCTCGGTCGGGCCGACGTTGAAGGTGTGCACCAGGACGTCGGCGCAGGTGACGCCCAGCACCGGCAGCGTGATCATCACCAGCACCAGGACGCTGCGTCCCCGGGCTCGTCGGGCCTCGCGACGGGCGATGCGGAGAGCCGAGGCCCAGCCGGCGAGGATCCTCACGACGTGGTCCTGCCGAGCAGCACGTCCGGCCGGTCCCGTCCGGTCTCGTCGACCATGACCCCGTCGCGCAGGAACACCACCCGGTCCGCCCAGGCGGCGTGCCGGGCCTCGTGCGTGACGAGCACCCCGGCGACACCGGCGTCGCAGCGTGCCCGGACCAGCCGGAGCACCTCCTCACCGGTGTCGGTGTCCAGCGCCCCCGTCGGCTCGTCGAGCAGGATCAGCCGCCGCTCGCCGACCACGGCCCGGGCGATCGCGACTCGCTGCTGCTGGCCACCGGACATGTCGTCGGGGAACCGCCGGGCCAGGTCCTCGACGCCCACGGCTGCCAGCGCGGCCAAGGCGTCGCGGCGCGCCGCGGCCGGGCGCCGGCCGTCGAGCTCGCGCGGCAGCGCGACGTTCTCGACCGCGGTGAGGGCCGGGATGAGGTTGTAGCTCTGGAAGACGTACCCGACGGAGGTGCGCCGGAGCCGGGCCCGCGCCGCCTGTCCGAGCGTCTCCAGCGCGGTGCCGTCGACCAGCACCGAGCCGGCGGTCGGTCGGTCCAGGCCGCCTGCCAGCGTCAACAGGCTTGACTTGCCCGAGCCGGAGGGACCCATGACCGCCACCAGCTCGCCGGGGTCGACCCGCAGCGAGACCCCGCGCAGCGCGTGCACCTCCGTCGGTCCGGACCCGTGCACGCGGGACACCTCCCGCAGCTCCAGCGCCGCCGTGCTCATCGCAGGGCCTTCGGTGTGGTCGACTCCGCGGGGCTCGTCTCGTCCGGGCGCGCGGCCCGGGCGTGCCGCCGGATCCGCGCCTCGCAGTGGTCCAGCCACCGCACCTCGGCCTCGGCGCCGAAGACCAGCGAGTCCAGCACGAGGCTCCAGGCCAGGTCGGGCCGGTCCGCTCCGTCGACGTCGCGCTTGAGGCGGGTGTAGTCCTGCAGGGCCGAGATCGTCGCCGAGCGCTGCTGCTGGATGACGGTGCCGACGTCGATGCCGGGGATGGTCACGGCGATGGCCAGCTTGATCGCCAGCTCGTCGCGGGGCGGCTGGGTGCGGGCGACCGGCCGCGAGAACCAGGCGGCCACCTCCGCCCGGCCGCTCGGCGTGATCCGGTAGACCTGGTGCCCCTCCCCGTCGTCTCCCTCGGCGTCGACCAGGCCGTCGCGCTCGAGCCGGGACAGGGTCGTGTACACCTGCCCGACGTTGAGCGGCCACGTCGTACCCGTCCTCGCCTCGAAGTCCGCCCGCAGCTGGTAGCCGTATCGCGGCCCTTGCTCCAGCAGCGCCAGCAGCGCGTGTCGTACCGACATCCCGGCCCCCGTTCCTCGTTGCGGATACTGAGTATGCATACTCGGTATGCTGGTGGCAAGCGGCGTGTCGGCCGTGGATCTCACCGCTCCACTGTTATGTTTGAGGGTTATGTGACTAGAGTGACTGGCCGTGCCGTCGTCCGACTCGGAGTCACCCATGTCTCGTGCTCACGCCGTCAGCCTCGCGGGATCCCGGCCGGGACGGCTCGTTCGTGCCGTCGCGGGGCCGGCGCTGGCGCTGGCGCTGGCGGTGACGGTCGCCGCGCCGGCGGAGGCGGCCAACCGGGTGACACCGGGCGACTTCACCGGCTACGGCTTCGACCAGTGCACCGCGCCGAACCAGCGCGCGATGAACGCATGGCTGAACGCCTCGCCGTACCTCGCCGTCGGCATCTACATCTCCGGGGACTCCCGCGGCTGCGTCCGCCAGCCGAACCTGTCCCCGTCCTGGGTGCGCACCCAGCTCGCGAACGGGTGGCGCCTGCTGCCCATCACCCTCGGACCGCAGGCCTGGTGCACGACGCGTGAGCGCTACCTGCACCAGGTGCGGATCGACCCGCGGCCCGCGGACTCGTACTCACGGGCCCGCCGCCAGGGCCGGGACGAGGCGGCGAAGACGGTCGCCGCCGCCCGCGCGCTCGGGATCTCCGCCGGCAGCACCCTGTGGTACGACATCGAGGCGTTCGACGTCTCCCGGCGCGACTGCCGCGAGTCGGCCCTGAGCTTCCTGTCGGCCTGGACCACGAGGATGCACCAGCTGCACTACGTCTCCGGGATCTACTCCAGCGCGGCCTCCGGCATCCGGATGCTCGACGACGCCCGGGTGCTGCGACCGGGCCGCTACCGGATGCCCGACCGGGTGTGGATCGGGGACTGGAACGGCCGGGCGAGCGCCTCCTCGTCGTACGTGCGAGGCTCCGGCTGGACCGGACACCGGCGGGTGCACCAGTACCGCGGCGGCCACGCGGAGAGCCACGGGGGCGTGACCATCGACGTCGACAACGACTGGGTGGACCTGGGTCGCGGCTCGCACATCGCCGGCGAGCCCCGGCACTGCGGCGGCGCCGCGTCGTACGACCACCGCACCTACGCCTCGCGCGGGATCGGCGACCGCGGCGCGCTGGTGCGGACGGTGCAGTGCCTGCTGAAGAACAAGCACCGCTACGACGCCAGGGTCGACGGCGTGTACGACGCGGGGCTCGGCGCCGCGGTCCGCAAGTACCGGGTCAGCCGCGGGCTCCCACCCGACACCCGCACCGGCCCGCGGACCTGGGTGGCCCTGCTGTCGCAGGGGCACGCCCCGATCGTGAAGGTCGGCTCCGCCTCCCCGTCGGTCCGCCGTCTGCAGCGCGCGCTGAACGCCGCGGAGCGCGCGGGTCTCACGGTGACCGGCGTTTTCGACTCGGCCACGACCAGGGCGGTCCGGGGCTACCAGCACCACCACCCCCGGCTCCTGGAGACCGGTGTCGCGAACGGGCGGGTGTGGGTCCGGCTGCAGGCCGGCCTGCTCTGAGCCCAGGTCAGGCGAGGGCGGCCGGCAGCGTGGCGGACCAGGCCGCCCGGAGCTCGACCAACGGCACGGTGAACCGGTCCTGCACGTCGAGCACGGCGTCGGGGCCGGTGCCGTCGGTGACGCCGATCCGCAGGTGCGGGAAGCCGCGGGCCGCGCACATGTCGGTGAACCGGACCTCCTCCGAGCGCGGCACCGCCACGATCGCCCGGCCGGCCGACTCGCTGAACAGCGCGACGAACGGGTCGAGGTCGTCGGGCAGCCACACCCGGGCGCCCACGTCGCGCCGCAGGCAGGACTCGACGAGCGCCTGGGCAAGACCGCCCTCGGAGAGGTCGTGCGCCGCGTCGACCAGCCCGTCGCGCGAGGAGTTCACCAGGATCTCCGCGAGCTGCCTCTCGGCGGCGAGGTCCACCTTCGGCGGCAGCCCGCCGAGGTGGCCGTGCACGACGTCGGCCCACACCGATCCGGCCAGCTCGTCGCGCGTGGTCCCGAGCAGGTAGATCTGCTGGCCGTCCTCGCCGAACCCCGACGGCGTACGACGGGCCACGTCGTCGATCACCCCGAGCACCGCCACCACCGGGGTGGGCAGGATCGCCGTCGAACCGGTCTGGTTGTACAGGCTGACGTTGCCGCCGGTGACCGGCACACCGAGCTCCGCGCAGCCGTCGGCGAGCCCGCGCACCGCCTCGGCGAGCTGCCACATCACGGCCGGGTCCTCGGGCGACCCGAAGTTCAGGCAGTCGCTGACGGCGAGCGGCCGCGCGCCGGAGGCCGCGACGTTGCGACAGGCCTCGGCCAGGGCGAGCTGTGCTCCGGTGTACGGGTCGAGCATCGTGAACCGGCCGTTGCAGTCGGTCGCCACCGCGACCCCGAGCCCGGTCTCCGCGTCGACCCGGACCATCCCGGCGTCCTCGGGCTGGGCGAACGCGGTGTTGCCCTGCACGTAGCGGTCGTACTGGTCGGTGATCCACGACTTGTCGCAGAGGTTCGGCGAGCCGACCAGCCGCAGCAGCGTCTCGCGCAGCTCGGGACCGCTCGACGGCCGGGCCAGCGACGTCACGTCGTCGGCCTGCAGGTCGTCCTGCCCGTCCGGGCGCGCGAGGGGCCGCTGGTAGGTCGGTCCCTCGTGCGCGACCGACCGGGGCGGCACGTCGACGACGGTCTCGCCGTACCACTCGACGGTGAGCCTGCCGGACTCGTCGACCTCGCCGACGACCGTGGCCTCGACGTCCCAGCGGGCGCAGATCTCCAGGAACCGCGCGACGTCCGCCGGCTCGACGACCGCCATCATCCGCTCCTGGGACTCCGACATCAGGATCTCCTCGGGAGCCAGCGTCGAGTCGCGCAGCGGCACCCGGTCCAGCCACACGTGCATCCCGCCGTCGCCGGCCGAGGCGAGCTCGGAGGTCGCGCAGGAGAGCCCGGCCCCGCCGAGGTCCTGGATGCCGACGACGATCTGCTCGGCGAACAGCTCGAGGGTGCACTCGATGAGGAGCTTCTCCTGGAAGGGGTCGCCCACCTGCACGCTCGGACGCTTCGCGGGGCCCCTGGTCCCGTCGGCCTGTGCCTCAAAGGTCTCGCTGGCCAGCACCGAGACGCCGCCGATGCCGTCGCCGCCGGTGCGCGCGCCGTACAGGATCACCTGGTTGCCGGCCCCGGAGGCCTGCGCGAGGTGGAGCTGCTCGTGCCGCATCACGCCGACGCAGAGCGCGTTGACCAGCGGGTTCCCGGCGTACGACGGGTCGAAGACCGCCTCGCCGCCGATGTTCGGCAGCCCGAGGCAGTTGCCGTAGCCGCCGACGCCGGCCACGATGCCCGGCAGCACCCGGCGGGTGTCCGGCGCGTCGAGCGGGCCGAACCGGAGCGGGTCCATCACCGCGACCGGCCGCGCGCCCATGGCCAGGATGTCGCGCACGATGCCGCCGACGCCGGTGGCCGCGCCCTGGTACGGCTCGACGTACGACGGGTGGTTGTGCGACTCCACCTTGAACGTCACGGCATAGCCGTCGCCGATGTCGACGACCCCGGCGTTCTCCCCGATGCCGACCATGAGGTGCTCGCGCATCTCCTCGGTGGTCTTCTCGCCGAACTGCCGCAGGTGCACCTTGGAGGACTTGTAGGAGCAGTGCTCGCTCCACATGACGGAGTACATCGCCAGCTCCGAGCTCGTCGGCCGGCGGCCCAGGATCTCCCGGATGTTGGCGTACTCGTCCGGCTTCAGGCCGAGCTCGGACCACGGCTGGTCGCGGTCCGGGCCGGTGGCCGCCTCGTCGACGGTGTCGACCGGTTGGCGACCGGCCACGCGGGCGCGGTGCAGGCGCTGCTCGGTCACGCGGGGCTCCGGTCGCGTTCGGGAGGGGGCGGTCGGCGCACCAATCTACCGGGACGACGAGCCGTCGGGCGCCGGGGCCGCCACCGCGGAACGCGGCCGTGCAGCCACTACAGTGGTCAGCCCTACTCCACGATCGACCCGGGGGAAGACATGCGCCCACGCCACCCGCTGCCGGCCGCGCTGCTGCTGTGCGCGCTCGCGGTGACCGGCTGCACGGGCGGGTCCCCGAAGGCCGGGGACGGACACTCCGAGAGCGCCTCCGCGTCGACGACGCCGTCGCCCAGCTCGACCACGAGCGCGTCGCCGAGCCCGTCGGCGAGCGCCACGGCGACCTCGCCCAGCACCCTGGCCCACGGCCAGCCGACCAGCCTCCCTCACGACCAGGTCGCGGCAGCCGCGTTCCACGTCGCGGTGCTGGAGCGCAACGCCGCCAAGACGCCCGAGGAGCATGCGGTCGTGGACGCCTGGATGAGGTTCTGGCAGGCGGCCGCGGACACCTACTACTTCGCCATGCCCACGAAGTCGCTCGAGCGCACCGCGACGCCGGCGATCCAGCAGTCGATCGTCGGCTACATGAAGGGCAAGAAGGCCAAGGGCGAGCGGGTGGTCGGCTGGGCCAAGGACAACGTGCTCGCCGTGAACGTCGACGGAGACAAGGCCACCATCCACGACTGCACCGAGAACTACACCTTCAGCATCGACGACGACGGCGAC
>Ga0308176_10003036_pt1 | contig 10651 bp, 12 predicted proteins | sample PhyCR2_3_FD_203890 | JGI IMG/M metagenome (GOLD analysis project Ga0308176, IMG submission 203890) | Soil microbial communities from UC Gill Tract Community Farm, Albany, California, United States - DLSLS.C.R2 | ecosystem: Environmental > Terrestrial > Soil > Agricultural land | place: USA... | reverse complement strand
GCGCAGGGCGCGCTGCAGGAGACCAAGCGCTCCCTCGACGTCGCGCTCAACGGCCCGGGCTTCCTGCAGGTCAAGCTCGCCGACGGCACCAAGGCGCTGACCCGCGACGGCAACCTCGAGGTCGACGCCGACGGCCGCCTGCGCCTGCACACCGGCCAGCTCGTCGAGCCGGCGGTCAAGATCCCGGCCGGCGCAAACCACGACGCGCTGGCGATCGCCGCCGACGGCACCGTCAGCTACAACAACGCCAAGCTCGGCCGGCTGACCATCGTCGACGTGCCCGCGCCCGCCGGTCTACAGGGCGGGCCCGACAACACCTTCGTGGCGACCAAGGCCAGCGGCGCGACGCGCCCGGCCCCGAAGTCGACCCTCGTCACCCAGGGCACGCTCGAGTCCTCCAACGTCGACGTGGCCACGGCCATGACCGACATGATCGAGGCCCAGCGCGCCTTCCAGATGGCCAGCAAGGCGATCACGACCCAGGACCAGATCCTGGAGATCGCCAACCAGGTGAAGAAGTGATGAGCGCGCTGCCGCCCATCGACGACAGCCTGCTGCCGGCCGACGTCCGCGCCGGCTCCAAGACCGACAAGGACAACTACAAGTCCGGCCTCGCGTTCGAGCGCCAGCTCGTCGAGCAGCTCACGCAGACGCTCGCCGACACCACCAAGGCCCAGGGTGGCGACGACGACGGATCGTCGGCCGCCACCGAGAACTACAAGCAGATGCTCCCCGGCGTCATGGCCGACAGCATCATGTCGGCCGGGGGCCTCGGCCTGGCCCGGACCATCGCCCAGAGCCTCAAGGAGCGCGGCGCATGAGCACGATGCTCGCCCCCGCCGCGCCGACCGCGTTCGGCACCGACGTCCTGCGCCACCTCGACGCGCAGATCGCCTCCGCCCGCCGGCTGCTGGACGCGGTCCTGCGCCAGGGCGCCGCGATCCGCAACCGCGACGTCGACGCCGTCCTCGCCCGCCTGGGCGAGATGCAGGCCGAGATGGAGCGCCGCTCCGGCCTGGAGCGCGACCGCGTCCGCATCCTCACGCAGGCCGGCGGCGGCCTCGGCGTGCCGCCCCACACCGTGACGCTCGAGGCGCTCTCCCAGCTGCTCAACCAGCACGAGGCGCTGGCGGCCAAGGGCCGCAGCGCCGAGCTGCGGGGGCTCCTCGCCGAGGTCCAGCGCGAGCACATCGTCAACCGCGCCCTCATGCGCCAGGAGCTGGCGTTCCTGTCGCACCTGACGCGCCAGCTCGGCGTGGACGGCGAGGACGTCGGCTACCGGCCGCCCAGCGAGCCGGGCGCCACGATGCGCGCCACCCTCGACCCGGCCGCCCAGCCGGTGCGCATGCGCCGCGCCCTGGACCTCGAGGCCTAGGCCATGTCGATCCCCGCCTTCTCCGGACTCAACACCGCGCTGCGCGGCGTCCAGGCCCAGCAGGCCGCGCTGGACGTCGTCTCGCACAACATCGCCAACGTCGAGACGCCGGGCTACTCGCGCCAGGAGGCCGTCTTCACGGCGGCGCCGTCGCTGCGGATCCCCGGCGGCGCCAAGCAGGACGGCACCGGCGCCCAGCTGGGCCAGGGCGTCGAGGTGCAGAGCTACCGCCGCCTGCGCGACGACTTCCTCGACCTCCAGTGGCGCGCGCAGAACATGGCCGCGGGCCAGTCCGACGTGACGGCCAAGCGCCTCGGCGTCGTCCAGGCCGGCCTGGCCTCCAACACCGACGGTGACCTCGGCAAGCTGCTCGACAAGTTCTGGACCTCGTGGGACACGCTGGCCAGCAACCCGACGAGCGCCGACGCCAAGGCCGCCGTGGCGGGCGCCGCGCAGAACCTGGCGCAGCGCTTCACCACGCTGGACGCCGACATCGCGTCCGCCGGCGCGCAGGCCACGAGCGCCGTGGGCGACATGCTCAGCGACGCCGGCCCGATCAAGCCGATCGCCGACGAGCTGGCCAAGCTCAACCAGCAGATCAACATCCAGCAGAGCTCGGGCGTCTCGCCCAACGACCTGCTCGACCGCCGCGACCTCCTGCTCGACCAGCTGTCGCAGTACGGGCAGGTCTCGGTCTCGCCGGACCCCACGCTCGACGCCGCCGGCAAGCCCGCCTACCCGGGCATGATCCAGGTCTCGTTCGGCGGCGCCGCCGCCCCGCTGGTCTCCCAGACGGCGGTGACGATGCCGACGACCGCGACGCTGTCGGCGACCCCGGGCGGCCAGCTCGGCGGCCTGCAGGACGTCGCCGCCAAGGCCGCGGGCTACCGCACGACCCTCGCGACGATGGCCGCGTCGCTGATCTCCAGCGTCAACTCGGCTTCCGCGGCCCCCGTCTTCTCCGGCACCGGCGCCAACGACATCGCCGTCGTGGCGACCGCCGCGACGATCAGCGCGGGCGCCGCCGGCGGCGCGGCCGGCGACAACAACGCCGCCAACGCCATCCGCGCGCTGCGCGGCGGCACCGTCGACCAGGGCTACGCCGGCCTCGTGCGCCAGATCGGCTCCGACGTCCAGACCGCCACGTCGAACAACACGACGGCCGCCAGCGTCCTGGACTCGATCACCTCCCAGCGGGCCTCCACCTCGGGCGTCTCGATGGACGAGGAGATGGCCAACATGATCCGCTTCCAGCGCGGCTACCAGGCCGCGGCGCGCGCCCTGACCACGATGGACGACCTGCTCAACCAGCTGATCAACTCGACCGGCCGGGTGGGGCTGTAGGCCATGCGCGTCACGAACAACATGGTCAGCCACCGCGTCCTTGCCGACCTGCAGTCGCGCTACGCGCAGATGGCCACCACCCAGCTGCAGATCTCCACGGGCCGGCGCGTCAACCAGCCGTCCGACGACCCGACGGCCGCCGCGCAGGAGCGGCTGCGCCTCTCCGAGCTGTCGGGCATCAAGGCCAGCCAGAGCAGCGTGCAGGGCTCCCAGTCGTGGCTGAGCCAGACCGAGACCAGCCTCGGCGACGTCCGCGACGTCCTCTCACGCGCCAACGAGCTGGCCCTCACGGGCGCGACCGGCTCGATGAGCCAGGACAACCGCAACGCGATCGCCGGCGAGATCGAGCAGCTCATCAACGCCGCCAAGGACGCGATGAACGCCAAGGTCGGCGGCGACTACGTCTTCTCGGGCACGAAGTCCGACACCGCGCCGTACTCGGCGGCGACCGGCGACACCTACCAGGGCGACACCGGCGCGGTCCTGCGCGACGGCGGCGCCGGCGTCACGCTGCAGAACAACCCGCCGTTCGTCGCCCTCGGCGGCGCGACCGAGCCGCTGACCGCCCAGTCGGTGCTCGGCAACGGCAGCGCCTCCGGCGACGGCCGCGTCCTGGACACCCTGACGCAGCTGGCCGCCCACCTGCGCGGCGGCACGCCCGCCGACCTGCAGGCGATCCAGAGCACCGACCTGCAGGCGATCAAGGCCAACCAGACCGCCGTGGGCACCGCGATCTCCGCGCTGGGCGCCATGAGCAACCGGGCCACCGCCGCCGCGAGCCGCCTCGAGGACCTCGAGGACGGCGCCACGACGACCATCGACGACCTCACCGGCGTCGACCTGGCCAAGGCCATCACCGACTTCAACGCACAGTCAGCCGCGTACCAGGCCTCCCTGAAGGTCGGCGCGCAGATCATCCAGCCGTCCTTGCTGCAGTTCCTCTCATGAGCGACGGACTGAACACCCCCACCAATGGAGGCGACTCACCCATGGCAGTGACCCTTCAGTCGAGCCGCTTCGGGGAGCTTCAGATCCCCGCTGAGGCCGTGCTCGACTTCCCCAACGGCCTGATCGGCCTCGGCGGCAGCCGGTTCGCCCTCCTCGCCCGCAGCGAGGAGTCCGCGTTCGTCTGGCTGCACTCGATGGACGACCCGGACCTGGCGGTCCCCGTCACGAACCCGTGGCGGTTCTTCGAGGGCTACGAGCTCGAGCTGTCCGACGAGGAGGCCGAGCGCATCGGGGTCACCGGCCCCGAGGACGCGATGGTCTACGTCACGGTCAGGTCCGCGCCCGCACTCGAGGACTTCTGCGCCAATCTCCGCGCGCCGATCCTCGTCGTGGGCAGCGTCGGCCACCAGGTGATCAACCAGGCCCCCGACGCCCCCGTCCGCGCCCCGCTCTTCGCCGGCCTCCAGGAGGAGCCGTCGACGAAGGCCGCATAGCCCTCCCGTACGCTCCCCCTGACCCGGAATCCAAGGAGGAATCCCTCACATGCTCATCATCACCCGCCGCCCCGGCGAGAAGATCATGGTCGGCGACGACGTCGTGGTCGAAGTGATCGAGGTCAGCGGCTCCAGCGTGCGCATCGGCATCGCCGCCCCGAAGTCCATCCCGGTGTACCGGGAGGAGATCTGGGCAGCCGTCCAGGCGGAGAACAAGGCCGCCGCAGCGTCTGACGTCGACCAGCTTCCGGACGACGTCCCGGCGCCCAGCAAGAAGTCCTAGCGCTCCCGCGCCGGACCCCTCCCTAGCACCACTCCCTCCAAGCCCAGGAAAGGACAAAGGATGTCCCTTCGCATCACCCACAACGTCGAGGCCATGAATGCGACGCGGAATCTCCAGGCGAACACCGCCAAGATCTCCGCGTCGATGGAGAAGCTCTCCTCCGGCTATCGCATCAACCGTGCCGCCGACGACGCCGCCGGCCTCGGCATCTCCGAGTCCATGCGCTCGCAGATCCGCGGCCTGGCGCAGGCCCAGCGCAACATCCAGGACGGCGTCTCCATGGTGCAGACCGCGGAAGGCAACCTGGACGAGGTGCACTCGATGCTCCAGCGCGTTCGCGAGCTCGCCGTCCAGTACAAGAACGGCTCGCTGGACACCAACGCCCGCACCGCGATCCAGAACGAGGTCAACCAGCTCTCGTCGGAGATCGACCGCATCGGCACGCAGGCGCAGTTCAACGGCATCCACCTGCTCGACGGCACGGCCACCGTGTCGTTCCAGGTCGGGGCCAACGACGGCGAGCAGATCGGGATCACGTTCCTGAACCTCTCCAGCGCCGTCGGCACGTCCTACGCCACGCTCACCGCCGGCACGAACGCCGACATCTCCGAGGTCGACGCGGCGATCACCGCCGTCTCGCAGGCCCGCTCGCAGATGGGCGCCGTGCAGAACCGCCTCGACCACACCCTGTCGGTCTCGGCGGCCTACCAGGAGAACCTGACCTCGGCCGAGTCGCGCATCCGCGACGTCGACATGGCCGAGGAGATGGTCAACCTGACCAAGATGCAGGTCCTGCAGCAGGCCGGCACCGCGATGCTGGCGCAGGCCAACCAGTCCCCGCAGAACGTCCTCAAGCTCCTGGGGTAGCCGAGGACCGGACACCCTCCGGAGCCCTCTGTCCGGTTGGCGGGCCGTCCCTCGGGGCGGCCCGTCGCCGTTCAGGCCTCCTGATGCCAGAGGACGCCGTCGGCCAGCCCGACGCGCTCGGGCCGCACGGCCAGCTCGCCGGCCAGCGCCCACAGGCGCGCAGCGGCGCGCGCGTACGGCAGGCCGGTGGCGGCCGCCACCTCGGCCGTCGTGGCGGCCCCCAGCAGGGCCAGCGCGCGCTCCGGATCGGGCAGCGGGCCGGGCGTCGCGCCCGCCGCGAGGACCGCGTCGCGCAGCCCGTCGGGGCCCACGCGCGCGTCGGCGACCTCGAACGTCGGCAGGCGGACGCCCCGGGCGCGCTCCAGATCGGCGCCGAAGGCCTCGGCGATCGCGCTCGAGCGCAGGGCGATCGCGAAGGCGGCACGGTCCAGGCCGGCGACGGCGGCGGCCGCCGCCTCCAGCGCGTCGGGCGTGTCGAGCGCCAGGCGGCGCAGCCAGAAGCCCTCGCGCAGCACGCGCAGCAGCGCACCGTCGAGCTGCTGCTCGGCGGCGGCGTTCACCGCCAGGCAGGCCGGGTAGGTCGATCGGGGTGGCCGCCCCTGACGCCCAGCCCAGCCGCGTGGGTCCACCGGCATGCCGGAGCCGGCCGCGGCGTCCAGCCCGTCCAGCAGGATCTCGTGCGGATCGGTGACTTCGCGGGCCAGCCCGCCCATCACGTAGGTGATCGCCACCCCGGCGGCGAACTCAGATCTGAGGCGCGCGAGCACGGGCTCGGCCGCCCACGACCACGGACACGCCGGGTCGGTGTAGGAGATGACCTCGACATCCGCCATCGCGCCAGCACAATAGAGACGTGAGCTCGCAGGTCGGCACGCTCCTCAACGGCCGCTATCGGCTGGATGCCCAGATCGGCACCGGCGGGATGTCGACGGTCTATCGCGCCTTCGACACGGTCCTGGAGCGCCAGGTCGCGATCAAGCTCATGCATCGGGAGATCGCCTCGGACTCCGACCAGCTCGAGCGCTTCCGGCGCGAGGCGCGGGCCGTCGCCCAGCTCAACCACCCGCACATCGTCACCGTCATCGACGCCGGCGAGGACGACAACACCCCGTACATCGTCTTCGAGTACGTCGAGGGCGAGACGCTCAAGGACCGCATCCGCCGCCACGGCCGGCTGCCGATCCAGGAGGCGATCGCCTACGCGATCGAGATCGCCCGGGCGCTCGGCGTGGCCCACGACCGCGGCATCGTGCACCGCGACGTCAAGCCCCAGAACGTGCTGGTCGACGAGGAGGGCTCGGCGAAGGTCACGGACTTCGGGATCGCCCGCACGCTGGACCAGGAGGGGCTCACGGCCGACGGCCGCGTCCTGGGCACCACCGACTACGTCTCGCCCGAGCAGGCCCTCGGCCATCCGGTGACCGGGCAGAGCGACCTCTACTCGCTGGGCATCGTGCTGTTCGAGATGCTGACCGGCGACGTCCCCTTCAAGGGCGACAACCAGGTCGCGGTCGCGATGAAGCACGTCCGTGAGCAGCTGCCCGACGTGCAGCTGCGCCGGCCCGAGGTCTCCAACGCGCTGGCCGCCGTCCTTGAGCGGGCGACCGCGAAGGAGACCGAGCGCCGCTACGCCACCGACCAGGAGCTGATCGCCGACCTCGAGCAGGTCCTGACCTACGAGACTCAGCGCAGCGGCCAGGCGACCGGCGAGGCGACCGCCGTGCTGCGGACGCTGCCGCCGAGCGCGCGGCGCGGGCTGCCGGCGCGCGTCCGGCACCCGGCGCGGATCGTGGTCGCCCTCGTCGTGATCGCCGCCGCGGCCGTCGCGGCCGTGCTGCTGCTGGCCGACCGGACCGAGCGGGGCACCAGCCAGCGGCCGGTCGTGAAGTCGGCCCCGTCGGCCGGCCTGAAGACGGTCTCGCTCGGCCAGTCGCGTGCCCACGACTTCGATCCCTACGGCGACGGCGGCGAGCACGGCTCCGACGTGGTGCGCGTGCTCGACGACGACCCAGGGACGTCGTGGACGACCGAGCACTACACCGGCGGCGTGTTCCCGACCGGCAAGCCGGGCGTCGGGATCTACGTCGATGCCCGGCCGGGCGTCGCCGCCAAGCGGATGGACATCCGCACGGGCACGCCGGGCTGGGAGGGCAAGATCTACGTGTCGAACTCGGTCAACCGCTCGGCCAAGAACCTGGACGGCTGGCAGGACCTGCACACCAACGTCGTGGCCGACCGCAAGAAGCTCTCGCTGCAGCTCGACACGGCCGGCCAGAAGTTCCGCTACTACCTGGTGTGGATCACGAAGCTGCCGCCGTCGGGCCAGGTGTCCATCTCGGAGATCGTGCTCTTCCAGTGACCGCGGCGCGCACGGTCCGGCTGACGCACCCCGAGCGCCTGCTGTGGCCGGGCGACGGCATCTCCAAGGGCGACCTCTATGACTACTTCGGCGCCGTCGCCGACGTCATGGTCCCGCACGTGCGCGAGCGGCCGGTGTCGCTGCAGCGCTTCCGCGGCTCGGTCGACGACGGCGGCTTCTTCCAGAAGGAGGTGCCCAAGGGCGCGCCGGACTGGGTGGCGACCGTCGAGGTCCCCAAGCACGGCGGCGTCGTGCACCACGTGCTGGCCAACGACCGCGAGACGCTGCAGTGGCTCGCCCAGCAGGGCTGCGTGACGCCGCACGTGTTCACGGCGCGGGCGGACCGGCTCGATCGCCCCGACCGGCTCGTGATCGACCTCGACCCGTCCCAGGACGACTTCGCGGCCGTGCGCCGCGCTGCGCTGCGCTGCGGCGCGGCGCTGCGCGACCGCGGCCTGGAGCCGTTCGCCATGGTCACCGGCTCGCGCGGCATCCACGTCGTCGTGCCGCTGAAGCGCACCCGCGAGGCCGAGGACGTCCTGGCGTGGTCGCGCGCGTTCGCCGCCGCGCTGGCCGCGCAGGCGCCGGACGAGCTGACGACCGAGTTCCGCAAGGCCAACCGCGACGAGCGCATCTACCTCGACGTGGCCCGCAACGGGGTGGCGCAGACCGTCGTGCCGCCCTACGCGCCGCGGCCGCGCGCCGGCGCTCCCGTGGCGACGCCGCTGCGCTGGGAGGAGCTGGAGGACGACGCGCTGCGTCCCGACGGCTGGACGCTCAGCACCATCCGCCAGCGCCTCGACGAGCTCGGCGGCGACCCGTGGGCCGACATCACCCGATCCGCCCGCGCGCTTCCGCGCGACTAGCCCTGCGGGTCTCGATCAGCGACCGTCTGCACGGGCACCTCGTAGAACTCGACCGAGGAGCGTGCCTCGCTCGTGCCCGGGTTCATGGCGTTGAGCGCCGCGTCGCCGCGCCGCATCGCCTCCTCGCTGTCGAAGAGCGTGACGCCGAGGCCCTTTCCCGTCTCGCGGTTGACGAGCATCAGCATCCTCGCGCCCTCGAGACCCTCCGGTGTCTCACCGCCGACGACCTCGGCGCGGACCATGGTGATCGCGTCCTCGACCTTGGCGGGATCGCTCTGGAACGTCGCTACGCGTGCGAACACGTGGCCTCCTTTTGTGAACCAAGGGGGCAAGCAGCCTACGCCCACTTCGCCGGCCAGACCAGGCCGCAGACCACCTAGTGCCGCAAGGCCCGCTCCCGCTCGAACCGCGCGACCGCGATCTGGCAGAGCTCGTCGACGACCTCCGGGTACGGCATGCCCGACTTCTCCCACAGCACGCCGTAGACCGACGTCGGCGTCTGGCCCGGGAGCGTGTTGAGCTCGTTGAGCAGCACGGTCTCGCCGTCGACGAAGAAGTCCGCCCGCGCCAGGCCGCTGCAGCCGGCGGCCGCGAACGCGCGGGCGGCCGTCGCGCGCAGCGTCGCCCGCGCGGTGTCGGAGATCCGCGCCGGGAACTGCAGGCGCATCCCGCCGTCGCCGTACTTGGCCTCGTAGTCGTACCAGCCCTCGCGCAGCAGGACGATCTCGCCCGGCTCGCTCACGCGCGCATCGTGCGTGTCGCCCAGGACCGACGACTCGACCTCCAGGCCGGGAGCCGACGCCTCGACGATCACGCGGTCGTCGTGGGAGAACGCCTCGTCCAGCGCGGCGTCGATCTCCTCCGCGCGCTCCACGCGCACGATCCCCACCGACGAGCCCAGCCGCGCCGGCTTGACCCACAGCGGGAAGCCGAGGTGGTCGAGCGCCGGGCGCTCCTGGCCGGCCTCGACGAGCGCGTAGCCGACCTGCGGGATCCCCGCCTGCGCCATCAGCTCCTTGAACACCACCTTGTCCAGGCAGATGGCGCTGGCCATCACGCCCGAGCCGACGTAGGGCACGTCGAGCAGCTCGAGCAGCCCCTGGACGGTCCCGTCCTCGCCGAACGGCCCGTGGAGGATCGGGAACACGACGTCGGCGTCCAGCAGCCCGCGCCCCGGGTGCAGCGAGAGCTCCTCGCCGTCGTGCCACCACGTCCCGTCGCGCGCGAGCTCGACCGCGAGCACCTCGTGGCCGGCGTCGGCCAGGCCCTGGCGCACGGTCGCCGCGCTGGTCAGGGAGACGTCGTGCTCGGAGGACCGGCCGCCGCCGAGGACCGCGACCCTCATCCGGTCGTTCCCGGAGCCGTCGTGCTGGGCGGCGTCGTGGTGCTGGTCGAGCCGACGTAGGTGCCGTAGGTGATCGTCACGGTGGAGCCCTTCTTCGCCTTGCCCGACGCCGGGTCCTGGCTGATGACGTGCAGGTCCTGCGTCTTGTCGCCGGTGTCCTGGGGCACCTTCTGGACCGCGAAGCCCGCCTGCTTCAGGGTGCTCTCGGCCGCGAGCCGGCCCTGGCCGACGACGTCGGGGACCTCGACCTCGGGCGGCTCCTTGCCGACCGTGATCGTGATCGTCGCACCCTTCGCGGCGCTGCCGGTCGCCGGCGCCTGCTGCAGGACCTTGCCGACCTCGTCCGCGTTCGTGGTCTCCTGCTCCTCGGCGGTGACCTTGAACCCCAGCGACTCGAGCGTCGAGCGCGCCTCGTCGTCGGTCAGGCCGACGACCTTGGGCACCGCCACGCGCTCCTTGCCCGAGGAGATGACCAGCACGACGTTGGAGCCCTTCTCCAGCTCCTGACCCACGTCGGGCCGCGTCGAGATCACGTGGTTCTCGGTCACCGTGTCGCTCGTCGCCTGCTCCTCGGAGGTCGTGAACCCGAGGTCGGTGAGCTTCTTCTTGGCGGCGCTGCGCGCCTGCCCGGTGAGATCGGGGACGCGCGCCGTGCCCGGGCCGGCCGACACGGTGAGCGTCACGGTCGAGCCCTTGGCCACGCGCGAGCCGCCGGCCGGGTCCTGCCCGGTCACCGTGCCCTTGGGCGCGGTCTCTGACTCCTTGAGCGT
>Ga0308176_10003034_pt1 | contig 10653 bp, 5 predicted proteins | sample PhyCR2_3_FD_203890 | JGI IMG/M metagenome (GOLD analysis project Ga0308176, IMG submission 203890) | Soil microbial communities from UC Gill Tract Community Farm, Albany, California, United States - DLSLS.C.R2 | ecosystem: Environmental > Terrestrial > Soil > Agricultural land | place: USA... | reverse complement strand
GCGCCGGCAGGCAATCGAGGCACAGCACCAGTCGCGTCGCACTATGTCCGTCATCGTCTGAATACTCCGACGGCGTTCCGCCGTGCGGCATTCCCGCGAGACTGTCACATCCGCGACGACGCGTCTGGAGACATCGCATCTGTACCACGCGAGCACGCTCTGGCGTCTTCGCGAGCATCTCACCTTGACCGACAGCACTGCATGAACGAACGCCGGCGTCCTCCCCGCCGCGGCCGCGGGCCCCGTCCCAACGCCCGCCCCGCACTCGAAGCGGGTGAGGACAACCCGTACCGCGAGGGCCCGCCCGAGAGTGGCGACGCCCCATCCGAGCGCGCTCCTCGCGCGATCGACACCGCCGCACCGGTGGCACCGCCACCCGTCTTCGAGCCGAGCGGCACCGAGAGCAGCCCTGCTCCCGTCGCTCCTCCCCCGTCCGCTCCACCCGCGCCATCCTCGGCTGCACCCGCTCCTCGGCCCGAAGGGGGAAATGCGGGTCCGCAGAACGGTGCGCGCGAGCAGGGCGGATATCAGGAGCGGCAGAACGGTCGTCGCGGCCGCCGCAATCGCGGCCGTGGGCGCCGTGAGCCCGGTCAGCAGCAGCCAGGGACCGAGCGTCCGCAGCCGCACAACGTCGCGCCGGCACAGCTGGTGGCGACCGGTGAAACGACCGGCTGGTTCGATCCGGCGCGCGACGGGGGGTTCATACGCCGGGCGCAGGCGAGCTACCTCGCCGACGCGGGCGACGCGTACGTGCCGCCCAACCTCGTTCGACAGTTCGGGATCCGAAAGAGCGATCTGATCGCGGGCACGACCGGACGCGACCCGCGCGGCCGCACCGCCCTGATCGAGATCACGTCGATCAACGGCGAGGATCCGCAGAGCGCGCTCCGCCGCCCCGAGTTCAACACGCTCACGGCCACCTATCCAGAGCGGAAGCTGTACCTGGAGACCGGCCGGCCGGCAAAGGGGGGACCGGAGCTCATCCGCCGGGCAATCGATCTCATCTCGCCGATCGGCTACGGGCAGCGTGCCCTCATCGTCGCGCCGGCGCGTGCCGGCAAGACGACGCTGCTGCACGCGGTGACCGAAGGGATCGCGATCAACCATCCGGACGCCGCGCTGCTGATCCTCCTGGTGGACGAGCGTCCCGAAGAGGTGAGCGAGGCGATCTCGTGGGGGGTGGGCGAGGTGATCGCGTCGAGCTTCGACCAGCCCGCGGCGCGGCACGTCGAAGTGACGGAGATGGTGTTGGAGCGCGCACGCCGCCTGGTGGAACAGGGGCGCGACGTGGTCATCGTGCTCGATTCGCTGACCCGCATGGCGCGCGCACACAACACGGCGGAGCGGGGTACGGGCCGCACGATGTCGGGCGGCCTCGACTCACAGGCGATGGCGAAGCCGAAGGCCTTCTTCGGGTCGGCGCGGGCGGTTGCGTCGACGTCCGGCGGTGGCTCGCTCACGATCATCGCGACGGCGCTGGTGGAGACGGGGTCGCGAATGGACGACGTGATCTTCGAGGAGTTCAAGGGCACGGGCAACAGCGAGATCAAGCTCGAGCGCTCGCTCGCCGAGAAGCGGATCTATCCGGCGATCGACATCGCGACCAGCGGCACGCGGCGCGAGGAGAAGCTGTTCCGCCCCGACCAGCTGGACAGCGTCTACACGCTTCGTCGAGGGCTGAGCCAGATGCCCCCGCAGGCGGGGATGGAATGGCTGATCAAGCGGATCGCGAACACTCCGGGAAACGACCAGCTGCTGGCAGGGCTGTAGGCGCGCAGAGGGGCGCCCCTCGGGCGCGCCCTTTGCTATGGTTAAAGCAGCTATGGCACTGACCCGTCGACTCGGGCGCGCGGCGCTCGTCCTGGTGGCGAGCGCTTTTGCTGCATCCTCCCCTCTCGAGGCGCAACGCGCGCATCGGGACGACCTGCCTGCCCCCGAAGTGAAGCGGTTGGATTTCGCCGGCCTCTCGGGCGTGGTGCCGGCGGACGAGATCCAGCGGAACATCTCGACCACCGCGACGAGCTGCCGGAGCGCGGTCCTGATCCTCTTCTGCAAGTTCGGCAACTGGCGCGCGGTCGAGATTCGCCACTACCTCGACCGTCACGAGCTGCAGCGCGACGTGCTGCGCATCCGTGTGCTGTACTTCAAGCACGGCTATCGCGAGACGGAAGTCGACACCACCGTCTCGCGGCTGAACGAGAAGCAGGTCGCGGTGCGGTTCGACATCCGAGAGGGACCGCCGACGCTCGTGACCGATGTGACGACGGTGTACGACTCGACGCTGCTCCGTCCGCGGCGAGCGCGGCGGCTGACGGTGCTCAAGACCGGACAGCCGATCGATCTCTTCAAGATCGACACGATGCGTGTCGGCTTCCAGAACGAGATGTGGGAGCTCGGCTACTCGGACGCGCTGGTGGACACGTCCTCGGTGGTCGACCCCGTCGCGCGCACCGCGCAGGTGCAAGTGCGCGTCGTGCCGAACCATCTGTCGCGCGTCGGGCAGATCGTGATCAGCGGGACCGACGCCGTATCGCCGAAAACGGTGCTCAACTCGCTCACGTTCCGGCCGGGAGATCTGTACAAGCGCAGCACGATCCTCGAGAGCCAGCGCAACCTCTTCGAGTCGAACCTCTTCCGCCTCGCGTCGCTGCAGGTGCCGGAGACCTTCGACAGCGTGAAGACGGTGCACGTCCTGCTGCGTGAAGCGCAGCTCCACGAAGCGCGCATCAGCACCGGGTTCAACACCGTTGACTTCTTCCAGGCCGAGGGACGGTTCACGCACTACAACCTGCTCGGAGGCGCGCGCCGGCTGGACGCGACCGCGACGATCGGCAACCTGTTCGCCAGCTCGCTCAACGGCACCGGGATCTTCCATGCGCAGCCGACGGACGCGAGCGTGACCGGCAACGTCGACGACTTCCTGAAGCCGACGTGGCAGGCGAGCGTGCAGCTCACCCAGCCCGCGTGGCTGCAGCGGCCGAAGAACTCGCTCGCGATCGGCGGCTTCGCGCAGCGACGCTCGGTGCCGGCGGTGGTGATCGATCGCGGTTATGGCGGCAACGTCACGTTCACGCGCTCGCTCGGACTGCGTGCGCCGGCGAGCCTGAACTACCGCTTCGAGGTGACGCGCGTGGAGGCGGGGGACGCCTACTTCTGCGTGAACTTCGGCGTGTGCGACACGACGACGATCGGGACGCTCCGCTCGCACCAGCGTCTTTCGCCGGCGCTGCTCACGCTGCTGGTGGACCGCACCGATCAACCGCTCTCTCCGACGCGCGGCTACACCGCGCGCGCCGAGCTGGAGCACGCGTCGAACATCACGGTGTCGGACTACGCGTACAACCGCGCCTACGGCGAGGCGACCTACTTCATGCGGCTCGGGCCGCGTCGCGCGGTGCTGGCGAGCCATCTGCGGCTCGGCTTCGTGCGGCCGCAAGCGGGTTCGACGGGGGAGTCGGTGCTCCATCCGCGAAAGCGGTTCTACGCGGGCGGCTCACAGTCGGTGCGCGGCTACGGAGAGAATCAGCTCGGACCGCGGATCCTCACCCTGCCGCACGGTTTCCTGATCAACGCGAAGACCGCGTCGGGCGCGCCGTGCGACGCGTCCTCCGACGCGATCCGTCTCTGCGACCCGAACACCGTGCGCGATTCCACCGGCGATATGAAGCCGGTGGGCGACGACAAGTTCATGCCGCGGCCGTTGGGCGGCACGTCGATTCTCGAGGCGAGCGTGGAGTACCGCTTTCCGCTCCCGTTGATCAAGAATCTGGGTGGCGCGGTCTTCGTCGACGGGGCAGCGGTGGGCGAGCGCATCTTCGATCCGCTCGGTGGGCTCTCGACCCTGCGCGATCTGGTGCGCGGCACCGGCGCGATCACGCCCGGCTTCGGTGTCCGCTACTACTCGCCGGTCGGGCCGATCCGGGTGGACCTCGGCATCAACCCATCGCAGGACGAGGATCTCGCGGTCGTGACCGAGCTGACGAAGAACGGCCGGCGTCAGATCGTGCCGCTGGACATCCCGCGGCGCTACTCGAACTCGGGCACGGCCAGCTCCGGGATCGGCAAGCTGCTGAACCGGTTGACGCTGCACCTCTCGATCGGACAGGCGTACTGATGCTGCAGCGCCTCGCCCGCCTGCTGCTCGTCCTGCTCGTGCTGGTCACGCTCGCGCTCACCGCGGTGTGGATCGGGACGAACACGGAGTTCGGGCGCGAGCGGGTGCGGCGGATGGCGTTGAGCGCGCTCGGCGGCGCGACACACGGCATCGTCAAGATCGGCGCGATCCGCGGCAACCTCCTGTCGGGCGCGACGATCACCGGCATCTCGATCACCGACAGCGCGGGCCATCCCTTCCTGCGCGCGGACTCGCTGTCGGGTCGGTACACGATCGGCAGCTTCCTCTCGAAGCACGTCGAGATTCGCGATCTCGTGATCTACCGTCCCGACATCGTCGTCGAGAAGCTGCCGGGCGGAAAGGACTGGAACTACCGCGTGCTCTGGCCGGCGACCAAGCCGGTGCCGGGCGACACCGTCCCGGGCTTCGGCTCGTGGATCCGCTTCGACAACGCGCGAGTGGTAGACGGGCATCTCGTCGTGCGCTCGCCATGGGCCCCGAAGGCCGGGTTGACGGCGCACGTCCGCGACAGCCTGATCACGGACGCGCTGAAAGGCGGCTCGCGGCTGATGATCGTCGAGGCGACGGGCGGCTATCAGAAGGTGATCGAGCTGAAGCATCTCGACGGGCGCTTCCCCGTCGTGCGCATCGCCGACCCGAACTTCAAGAACCGATTGCTGGAGGTCGCGGCGGCGCGCACGGAGGCGTATCCGTTCCGTCCGCCCGCGGCGAACGTGACGGCGCTGACCGGCCGCTTCGAGTTCAATGACGACTCGCTCTGGTGGAAGGACGCGCACGTCGAGATGCCGGCGTCGAAGATGCGCGGCGACGGCGCGTACCTGATCAGCAATGGCGACATGCGGCTCAACGTCGCCGGCGAGCCGGCGGCGTTCAACGACTTCCGCTGGCTCTACCCGCACACGCCGTCTACCGGTGGCGGCACGCTCGCCCTTGGCGTGAAGTGGGAAGGGGTGACGCAGGACTACGTGATGCGGAACGCCGACCTCCGCACCGAGGGCGCGCACATCCTCGGCGACCTCGGCGCGACGATGACGGACACGGTCTTCTTCCACGACGCGAACCTCCGCTTCACCGGAGTGACGACGAAGCTGATCACGGAGATCGTTCCGTCGATCAAGCCGCCGCGCGAAGGTGTGCTCGCAGGACGTGCGAAGTTCAGCGGTACGGCGAAGCGGCTGCAGCTCGACGCCGACGTCACCTTCGCGGCATACGGACGCGGCACGAGCCACGTGATCGCCGACGGCGTGGCGGGCGTGTACGGGACGCCGACGATCGTCACCGCTCAGGACCTGCACGTGCGCGTCGCGCCGCTGCAGATCGACATCGTGAAGCTGCTCTTCCCCACCCTGCCGGTCGGCGGAACGCTGTCGGGCACGACGACGCTGAACGGGTCGGGCGCGACACAGCTCGTCGCGACGAACATCGACATCGTTCATCAGGACGGCCCGAATCGGACGCACGCCGTCGGGCGCGGGCGGTTCCACACGACCGGTCATCAGACGATGGACGTCGACGTGCAGACGCGGCCCATCGCGCTGGCCGAGCTGACCAAGTTCGCGCCGTCGCTGCCCCTGAAGGGGCTCGCAACCGGGCCGTTCAGCGCGCACGGCCCGATCGAAGCGCTCAACATCGACACGAAGCTCGCGCTACCGGGCGGCGGCGCCTTCGGGCTGCGCGGCGTGGTCGACTTCAAGTCGAAGGAGCTCGGCTACAACGTCGTCGCCGACGCGACCGCGCTCGACCTGAGCCAGGTGATGATCAACGGGCCGCGTACGTCGTTCACCGGCGGCGGTACGGCGCGCGGCCGGGGCTTCAAGCCGCAGACGATGGTCTCCGATCTCGACTTCGCGTTCGGGCCGTCGCGCTTCGACAGCGTCGCGATCGACTCGCTCGCCGTGCTGGCGCACCTCGGCAACGGACTGGCCACCGTCACGCGGGCGCAGGTGCGCGGCGCGGGCGCTCGCGCCGACCTGGCTGGCCAGTTCGGGCTCGATGCATCGCACACCGGGGCGCTCACCTACTCGGTGGTCGTCGATTCGCTCGCGACGCTGGCGCCATTCCTTCCGGCGAGCGTCGGTCCGGATACGGGATCACAGAGTCCGCGTCCGCGCATCGTCGCCGAGGCGATCAGCCGCGCCCGGCGCGACTCGGCGCGGGTGGCGAAGCAGACCGAGGTGACGCGCGCGATCAGCGGCGCGCCGCCGATCCGGCTGCAGGTGGACACGCCGAGCGCCATCCCGCGCAACGTGCTCGCCGGCGCGCTCCGGGCAGCGGGGACGATCACCGGCTCGGTGAACCGCTTCTCGCTGCAAGGTTCGGCCGATGCGACCGGACTGATCGTGCGAGGCAACTCGGTGCGTCACCTCGCGACGACGTACTCGTGGACGGACGCGCGCACCGCGCAGTCGAAGATGACCGTCGCGCTGCGAGGCGACACGATCAGCGCGTTCGGCTTCGCGTTCGACAGCCTCTCCACCGACCTGTCGTATCTCAAGCCGAACGGCACCGTGGCGGTTCGCGTGCGGCAGGGGAACGAGCGGGACTACGCGCTGAGCGGAGAGTTCACGCTCGACAAGGAGCGCAGCGAGGTGCGGCTCGCCGACGTCGCGCTGCGCTTCGACACGTCCAACGTGTGGCGCTCGACCGGGCGCTCGGCGGTGCGCTGGGGGGGCAAGGGGATCGAGGTCGTGAATCTCGAGCTCAAGAGCGGCGACAATCGACGCATCTACGCGAACGGGCTGCTGCCGACCGAAGGGCGCGCGAACTTCGACGTGCAGGTGAGCGACTTCGCGGTGGAGAACATCGCGGACCTTCTGCAGAGCGACCTTCCGGTGACCGGGCGCGTGAGCCTCGACGCGCACGTCGAGGGCACGGCGACCGATCCGACGATGCGCGGCAAGATCGACTTCGTGCACGGCACCTACAACGAGGCGTCGGTGCCCGAAGTGCACGGCACGTTTGCCTACGCGAATCGCCAGCTCACGACGAACGCCTCGGCGATCGACTCGACCGGACGCCGTCTTGCCGTCGTGAACGGGATGATCCCGATCGACCTCGCACTGAGCGGCGTGACCGGCCCGCGCCTGCTCGATGCGCCGATCGACGTGAAGCTCGTGTCGGACAGCCTGCCGCTCGCGCTCATCCCGCAGTTCACCGCGGCGGTGACGGATGTGGCGGGAACGGCGCTGGGCAACGTCACGGTGACCGGCACGCTCAAGAAGCCGGAGCTGCGCGGCAGCCTCAACGTCGCGAACGCGCAGTTCAAGCTCGCCGCATCGGGCACCTTCCTGCAGAACGTGAACGGCTCCGTGCGCATGACGGGCGACACGGTGTTCGTCGACTCGATCGCCGGCACCGCGCTCGGACCGGTGCGGCTGGCGGGAACGCTCGCGGTCGGCAACTGGCGCGAGCCGGCCTTCAACCTGACGCTGACGGCGAACGACGCGCAGCTCCTCAACAACGAGCGCGGCGAGATTCACGCCGATGCCGACCTGAGCGTGACAGGGCCGTTCGCGCATGCCAAGGTTGGCGGCACGGTCACCGTCGTGCACGGAGTGCTCTACATCCCCGAGGCGACGGGGAAGACACTCGTGAACGCCGGCGACCCGGCGTTGTTCAGCGTGGTCGACACGTCGATCGCCGCACAGCGCGAGATCTTCCCGGCGCAGTCTCCGCTGCTCAAGGGAATCGAGGTCGACGTCGCGCTCTCGGTGAACCGGGGCACGTGGGTCCGCTCGCGCGAGGCGAACGTCGAGATCTACACGGACGGTCCCCTGCAGGTGTCCGTCCTCGGTGACGCGCTCACCCTGGTCGGCGCGGTGGACGTGGAGCGCGGCGAGTACACCTATCTGAGCCGCCGCTTCCAGATCACGCGCGGCTCGGCGCTCTTCATCGGATCGCCCGACCTCAACCCGACCGTGCAGGCGACGGCCGAGTATCAGGTGAAGCAGGCGACCAGCACGACGAACATCCGCGTGATCGTCGCGGGAACGCTCGAGCAGCCGCGCATCTCACTGGAGAGCGACGCGCAGCCGCCGCTGTCGCAGAGCGATCTTCTGAGCTATCTCGCGTTCGGGCAGAGCTCCGGGTCGCTGCTGCAACTCGGCGGCACGGGGTCGCTGCAGGGGAGCAACGTCCTCGGCCTCGCGGGCACGCGCCTCGCCGGCGTGGCGCTCGGTGTCGCGCTCGACGAGCTGGAAGGCAGCGCGGCGCGCTCGCTCGGTGTCGACGTCTTCAACATCTCCCCGGGAGACTTCCCGACGTCTCCGAACACGAGCGGGATCAATCAGTTCCTGCGCGGCACCGAGATCGAAGCGGGACGCTACCTGAACCCGAACACCTTCGCCTCCGTGGTCACCACGCCGGGCGTGTTCACCTGTCTCGGCAGCGGAAGTCGCGAGAACAGCTCGTGCGCCGTTCCGGGCTTCACGCTCCAGTATCGCACGCCGAAAGGCTTCCGCTTCGAGACGAGCCTGACGCCCCGCTACATCCTCGACGCGCCGACGCTGGCCGGCCAGACGGCCTTCGGCACCAGCCAGTTCGGAGCGTTCGTGATCCGGGAGTGGAGATTCTAGCGCGGACGTGGAGATTCCAACGGGGCACCGCGTGCGGCTCCGTTCACCGACACTCCGCTCTCACATGAAATCCCGCTGGATCCGCTGGCGAGATCACGAGGTCCTCTATCAGGACTTCACCGGCTTCCGCACCGATCTCGACGCGCTGGCGCGTGAGGTGGGGGACGTCGACGCGTTGATCACGCGTCAACCGGCCGGCTCGATCCGCGCGCTCGCCGATCTCACCGATACCACCGCGTCCGCGGGCGCCGTTCAGCTCTTCAAGGACAGCGCAGCGCAGACGAAGCCGTTCATCGCGCGTCAGGCGCTGATCGGCATTCACGGGATGAAGCGGTACGCCGCGCAGACTGTCGCGCTGTTCGCCGGCCAGCCGATGCGCGTGTTCGAGAAGCGAGAGGACGCGCTCGACTGGCTCGTCTCGCCCGACTAGCTGCTCCGCCGGCCGAGCTCCTCCCACAGCACCGCGATCGCGCGAGTGCCGAGGGTGAAGTTCTCGAGACTCATCCACTCGTCTGGCGCGTGCGCATTCTCGCCGGGCAGGCCGAAGCCGACGAGGAGGACCGGCGCGCCGAGGATGCGCTCGAAGTCGCCGACGACGGGGATGGAGCCGCCTTCGCCGGTGATGACCGGCTCGCGACCGAACGCTGCGGCCAGCGCGCGGCGTGCGGCGTCGAACAGCGGGCCACCGAGCTCGGCGCGCCACGGCCGGCCGCCGTGCAGATGCGTGACGGTGACCGTCACGCCCGGTGGGGCGACGCGTTCGACGTGGGCCTGCATCAGCGCCTCGATGTCGCGCGGATCCTGATCGGGGACGAGGCGGCAGCTCACCTTGGCCATCGCCTTCGCGGGAAGAACCGTCTTCGCGCCCTCTCCCGTGTAGCCGCTCAGCAGGCCATTCACCTCGCAGGTCGGGCGCGTCCACAGTCGCTCGAGCACGGAGTATCCGCGCTCGCCGCCGAGCGCTGGCGCGCCGGTCTCCGCACGAAAGTCCTCTTCGACGAAGGGGAGCGTGCGCATCTGCTCTCGCACGTGCGCCGGCCACTCCTGCACCGCGTCGTAGAAGCCGGCGATCGCGATGCGTCCGGCGTCGTCGTGGAGCGTGGCGAGGATGCGCGCGAGAGCCATCGCCGGGTTGACGACGGCGCCGCCGTAGCTGCCGGAATGCAGATCCTGGGCGGGGCCCTGCACGTCGATCTGGAAGTACGCGAGCCCGCGCAGCGACGACAGCACGCTCGGCAGGCCGGGCGCGAACATCGACGAGTCGGAGATGACGACGCCGTCGCAGCGCAGCAGCTCGGCATGCTGCTCGATGAACGGTGCGAGATGCTCGCTCCCCACCTCTTCCTCGCCTTCGGCGAGCACGATCACGTTGACCGGCAGCGCACCGCGCACCGCGATGTGCGCCTCGAGCGCCTTGATGTGCAGGAAGAGCTGCCCCTTGTCGTCCACGGAGCCGCGGGCATACACGCGTCCGTCGCGAATGGTCGGCTCGAATGCCGGTGACGTCCACAGCTCGAGCGGCTCGGCGGGCTGCACGTCGTAGTGACCGTAGACGAGAATCGTCGGGGCACCGGCGGGGGCATTCCGATACTCACCGATCACCACGGGATGACCGGGGGTGCGGTGGACGGTCGACGTGAGCCCCGCGTTGCGCAGCGATTCGGCGATCCATTCCGCGGCGCGCGCGGTATCCGCATCGTGCTCCGACCGTGCGCTGACACTCGGGATCCGCAGCAGATCGAACAGCTCCTGCTGGATGCGCTGCTGGTTCGTGGCGAGATACGCTTCGAGATCGGCTGGAACGGTCGACATGATCGATGCGGGTGGTGTGGTCGGATCCTCGTCGGATCAGGAAAGTATCACGCAGCGAGATCGACACAGGGCCGATCTCATTCCAGGATGGACCGATCAGTGCTAATATTGTCGCGTCAATAGTTACGGTCG
>Ga0308176_10003033_pt1 | contig 10654 bp, 6 predicted proteins | sample PhyCR2_3_FD_203890 | JGI IMG/M metagenome (GOLD analysis project Ga0308176, IMG submission 203890) | Soil microbial communities from UC Gill Tract Community Farm, Albany, California, United States - DLSLS.C.R2 | ecosystem: Environmental > Terrestrial > Soil > Agricultural land | place: USA... | reverse complement strand
CGTGGTCCACCGGTATTTCTTTGCTCACCGGGCGGCCGTCAGCCTGAGCAACCGTCTGCGGATCGGGCTGTGGGAGACAGCCGTGCTGTCCGGGGTCGACCGTCAATTCGACGGCCGTTATCGCAATCCGCTCACGGCGCTGCTATTCGCCAACCAGTTCGGCCTGGGCTCCGACGGCAACGTGATGATCGGGCTCGATGCCACCTGGCGAGTGCGCGGGCGCACCACGCTCGAGACCCAGATCGGAATCGACGACCTGCAGTATGAGGGCACCAGCGGCGCCACGCGCTATCCCAACCGGTGGGCGTTCACGCTCGCCGCCTCGGGCCCGCTGGGCCGGGCGCTCGGCTGGCGCGCCTTCTATACCCAGGCCTCCAGCCTCGCCTTTCGCACGGCCAACCCGTTCGAAAACTTTACCGACGCCGGGGTCGGTATCGGGCGCAACTTCGACGATATGGATCAGCTCACGCTGACGGTCGGAGTGCCGCGCGGCACCCGCTGGCTCCTCACGCCCGAGCTTACGCTGCTGCGTCAGGGTGAGGGCGCGATCGACGCCCCCTTCCCCGCGACGCCGGAGGAAGCGGGCCGGCTCCCGCAGCTCTTCATCGGCGTGGTCGAGCGCACCTGGCGCGCCGCGGTCGATGTCAGCGGCACGCAGGGACCGCTCGATCTTCACCTCAACGCCGGTTTTCACCACGTCGTGAACGCGGACCATCTGGAGGGTCACACCGTGGACCGCTTCGAGGGACGATTGCAGGCCACCATCGGTCTCAGCCGCGAGGGGGTGCTGCGATGAGGCCGCCTCCGGCGCCGCTCACGCGCGACCGCTTGCTGCATCTCATTCAGCGCATGCGGGACAGCCGCGTCGTGATCGTGGGCGACATCATGCTCGACCGCTACCTGGTGGGGGACGCCGAGCGCCTGAGCCCGGAGGCCCCAGTGCCGGTGGTGACCGTGCGCGAGCGGACTGCCCGGCTGGGCGGGGCCGCCAACGTGGCCATGAACGTGGCCGCGCTGGGCGCGCGGTCGCTCCTGGTCGGCGTGGTGGGCGACGACACCGACGGCGCCGCCATCCGCCAGGAGCTCGCGGTGGGCCGGCTCGAGGATCGCTACGTCCTCGCGGTCGCGGGCCGGCCGACCACCTCCAAGACGCGTATCATCTCCCGCTCGCAGCAGATCGTCCGCATCGACGATGAGGTCGAGACCCTGCTCGACGGCTCCGATCTCGACAAGCTGGTCCGCATCGCGCGGGATGCCCTCGCCGACGCGGACGCGCTGCTGCTCGAGGACTACAACAAGGGCGCCCTGCCGCCCAAGCTGATCGGGGCGGTCATGGAGGTGGCCCGGCGGCGCGGGATCCCGATCGTGGTGGACCCCAAGTTCCGCCAGTTCTTCGAGTACGCCGGAGCCACGGTCTTCAAGCCCAACCGGCGCGAGCTGGAATCCGCCCTCGGCGCCGCGGTGGATCTCAAGAACGGGAACGCGCTCCCTGAGGTGCTGGCGCGGCTCAAGGTTGACAATTTGCTGGTGACGCTGGGGGCCGAAGGCATGGTGCTGGTGATGAAGGACGGGAGCCTTACCCACATCCCGAGCATCGCCCGCTCGATCTACGACGTGTCCGGCGCCGGCGACACCGTCACGGCCTGGATGGGGGCGGCGCTCGCCGCGGGCGCCTCGGTGCGCGAGGCGGCCCAGCTCGCCAACTATGCCGCGGGGGTCGAAGTGAGCAAGGCCGGCGTGGCGACGGTCTCGCCCGAGGAAGTAGTGGCGGTGCACGAGGAGCACTTCGACCAGATCGGAAGGCTCAGGCGGGGGGGGCTGATTTAAGGGGACGAACAGACGGGAGGACGGAAGGACGGAAGGACCAGCACACCGGCCTCATCCCGAGCGCAGCGAGGGACCTTCTCCACGAGTTTCGGAAACCCGAGGAGAAGGTCCCTCGCCGCGCTCGGGATGAGGCCGGTCGCTCAAGATGAGGGCGTTGCTCGAGAACGACAACCGGTGTGCCGGTCCTCCCGTCTTTCCGTCCTTCTGTCCTTCCGTCCCTACCTACTCCGTCAGCCCCGTTCCGAATGCCAGCCACACGCGCCACGTCTCGCGCGCGGCCTCGACATGCCGGCGGAGCAGGCGGCCCGCCTCGAGGTGGTGCTCAGCGAGCTCGATCACGCCGGCTTCGGCCATGCGTTGGCGGAGCCGTTCGGCGCATTCCGTCTGCGCGACCTCGGCCAGGCGCTCCTTGCTCCATGAATTCCGGGCCCCGACGCCGAACTGGGCCAGGAAGCCCAGCAGGTCGCGTCGAGTCCACGTGCCGAGCCAGGCGCCGATATCGAACGACGGCGCGGCGATGCCGCTCTCGAGAATGAGCCGGGACGACTCCGCCACCTCGAGCCCGCGCTTCCGGGTTTCGTAGCGGCTCAGGCTGGCGAGGGTCTTGGGAACGTGCGGATGGGCGCTCAGGTGGCGGATCGAATCGACCGCATGCGCGCGGGCGCCGAGCGGCAGAACCAGCAGAGCTTCCCGCAGCTGCCACAGCAACGGCTCGTCGGGCGCGGCGAGCGGCGGCAGGCCCTCGGGCGTGAGCAGCGGCCACGCGGCCCAGTAGCTCATCTCGCGTCCCATCTCGCGCACGAATTCGTTGCGCGCGTCCACCAGCCGCTCGGCGTCGACCAGGTCGAGCGAGTGAGGGGCCATCACGGCGGCGACGAAATCCGCCGCTTCGCCTGTCATGATGAAGCCGGAGAACCCCTCGTGCACGGCGAGCAGAACCAGCGCAACCCGGAGGTCGACGTAGGCTTGCGCATCACCGCCCGCCAGGTGCTCGTCCAGCGGCGCCGCCAGAATGCGGGATGCGAGCGCGGTGTAGTGTTGCCGCAAACGATCGAGCGGCTCGCCGAGGCCCGGATTGGCCTCGCGGAGGCGCCACAGATATTCGCCGACCGCCTCGGCGTCCCCCTGCCGAATCCGTTCGGCCAGCCAGGGGGAGAAGTCCGCGCACGGCACGCAACTCGACGGCGCGTGGGTGCGCGACAGGCAGGGGAAGTCAGGATGTCCCGCACCGCCGGCAAAGGTGACCAGGTCGGCGACCGGTGGAGACGATAAGGTGTTCGCCATGCTCTCCTTGCGCGAATCACAGCGCCCCTCCCGGGGCGCCCATCAAACTTCCGCGGAAGCCGCCTGGGGGCAAGGGTCCAACTTGGCCATCCGGCGGGGCTGACGCGGGACCGACGAGGGGGGCGGCGGAACCGGGGAATGGGCGATGAGGGGCTCGAACCCCCGACCTCGCGCATGTGAGGCGCGCGCTCTAACCAGCTGAGCTAATCGCCCGGCACTTGGGAGCGGGATTTTACACGCCCCCGTGCGGCCAGGCAAGGCAAACGCCTGACTCAGCTTGAGCGGAGCCCGGCGGGCGGCGGGGCCGCCTCCACGGTAAGCGTCTGCGGCGCCCCCAGCGCCACCCCGTCGGACGTCGCGGTGATCGTCTTGGCTTCCGCCGTCCCGGAGCTGATCGTGAAGGTCGCGACGCCGTCCGGCCCGGTGGTGCCCGGGCTGCCGGTGATCGTATTGTCGCTGCCCGACGCATCGACCGTGACGTTGCGTCCCCCCAGTGCCGCTCCGGTCGCGTCCCGCACCGTGACGGTGATGGTGCTGGTGCCGCCCGCGGGCACCGTGGCGGGGTCGAGCGAGACGCTCGACTGCGATCCGTCCGGCGCCGGCGGCGGCGGCGCCTGAACCTCGATGTTCGCGGATGTGACGTTCCCGAATCCCGAGGCGGTAAAGACCAGCGTGCGGGTCCCCGGATCGCCGTTGATCACGAGATCGGTGAACGCCGCCCGACCCTGCGCATCCGTCGCCACCGTGGTGGTGCCGGTCAGCGTACCGCCGCCGGTCGCGATCGCGGCGGACACCTGCACACCCGGCGTCGAGAGCGCGCTCCCATCGCCGTTCTGGAGCTGGATCACCGGCTGGGGATCCATCGCCGTGCCCGCCGTCGCGCTCGAGGCGGGCTGGGTGGCGATGGCAAGCTCCGGCTGGGCCGGCGCCTCGACGTCATGCGATTCGGTCGTGCTGCTCGCGGCGAACCCATCGGCGCCGCCGTAGCTGGCGGTGAGCGTACGGCTCCCCACCGTGTGGAGCTGGATGACGCAGCTGCCCTGGCCGTTCGCGAGCGTACCGGTGCAGTCATCGCTCCCGTCCTGCACCGTCACGCTGCCGGTCGGGGTGCCGGCGCCGGAGCTGGCGCTGAACTGGACGGTGACGTCCGCGCCGGGCGCCGACGGATCCGGCGTATCCGAGGTGATCCTGATCGTCGTCGGCGCCGCCCCCAGGCTGATCGCCTGGCTGGTGACCGAGGCGAAGCCGGTGGCGGAGAAACGCAGCGTCTGGGTGCCCGATGTGCCGGTGAGGGTGAGCCCGCTGAAGCTGGCGCGACCGTTGCCGTCGGTGCCGACGCTGGTGGCACCCGACAGCACGCCGGTGCCCGACGCGATCGCCACCTGCACCGCGACGCCGCCCTGCCTCACCTCGTTCCCTTGGGCGTCGAGCAGCTGGATTACCGGTTGCCGAGCGAGCGCAACTCCGCTCACGGCCGAGGTCGACGGCTGCGTCTCGATGCGGAGCCGCGCGGCCGCGCCGGCGGTGGCCGTGGCGTGAAACTCCACCACGCCGATGCCCGACACCACGGCGCTCACGGTGTTCGATCCGGGGCTCGAGCCCAGCGTCCAGGCCGCGCTGGTGCGTCCGCTGGCGTCGGTGACCGAGGTCGTCGGCGTCACGGTGCCTCCGCCGGATCCGATCACCCAGGCCACCGCAACCGAGGGCACCGGATTGCTGCTCGCGTCGAGCACTTGGACCACGAGGTCGTTGGGCAGCTCGGTGCTCACCGGACCGGTCTGACCGTCGCCCGATACGATGGATACGCCCGAGGCGGCGCCGGCCGTGGCGGTGGCCGTGAAGGTGACCGGCGAGCCGGCCAGTCCGTCCACCGTGGCCAAGGCGTGCTGCGCTCCGGCCGTGCCGCCCAGCGTCCACTGCACCGAGGTCGTGCCGTCGGCAGCGGTGGTGCTGCTGCCCGCGCTGACCGCACCGCCGCCGTCGACCGTCCAAGTGACGGTGACCTCGCCGATGGGGTTGCCGAACGGATCGGTCACCTGGACCACCAGCGGTGCGCTCAGCGTGCTGCCGACCGGCCCAGTCTGATCCTGTCCGCTCACCGCGGCAATGCCGTTGGCATTCTCGGCCAGCGCGGTCAGGGTGAAATTACCAGTCGCCGCAGGCGACCCGTTCGCGCCCAGCGCCTGCGCCTGACCTTCCTGGGCACCGGGACGGGTGCCCAGCGTGACCGTGACACTGGCCTGGCCGTCGGCATCGGTCCGTGCGGTGTCGGGCGTGAGGGAGGCGCCCGGCGCGGGATCGGTCAACGCGAACACGACGGTGGCGCCGTCGATCGGACGGCCGTTCGCGTCGGTCACCTGCGCCACCAGCGGCTGCGGCAGCGCCTCGCCGACTCGGCCGCTTTGCCCGCTGCCGACGATCGTGACGTTTGCCGGCTCGGCGGAGCCCGGGAGCAGCAGGTCGCCGCCGCCGCCACAGGCGCCGAGCACCGTCAGCATCGCGGTCCACCCGAGCGCGGTCGTGCGTCGCATCGTGTCTCCGAGGTTCGTGTGCCTGGGCGTATGACCGCATCAAAGGTCGCATCCCAGCGGCCCGGCGCGGTGATCCGTCGCACATGTATGCTGTAAGTAATTATGCTGGAATATCTTCTGGCGTTCACTTCGAGGATCACATGATGCCGGTTCGCGGCCTGTTTTTGATCGCACTGGTGCTCGCTCCGCTGGGGCGGGCCGACGATCTGCCGATCCGGGGATTCACCGCGTCCGCCGCCCGATCGGAGCGCGCGTGGGAGCGAAAGTTCATCGCCAGCCCAAGCCCCGATTCCCTGCGCGAATACCTGCGCTACCTCTCGGCGCGGCCGCACCACCTGGGTTCCGCGCGGGACAGCGCCAATGCCGCGTGGCTGCTGGCGCGGCTCCGCGGCTGGGGGCTCGACGCGCACATAGAGATTTTTACCGTCCTGTTCCCCACCCCGCGCGAGCGGCTGGTGGAGCTGGTCGGTCCGGGCCACTACACGGCGCGGCTGGAGGAGCCGCCCGTCAAGCAGGATCCCGCCACCGCGCAGCGCTCCGAACAGCTCCCTACCTACAACGCCTATTCACCGGACGGCGACGTGACGGCGCCGCTGGTGTTCGTCAACTACGGCCTGCCCGAGGATTACGTCCGGCTCGAGCGGATGGGCATCTCGGTGCAAGGGGCCATCGTCATCGCGAAGTACGGCCGGTCGTGGCGCGGGATCAAGCCCAAGGTCGCGGCGGAGCACGGCGCGGTGGGCTGCCTCATGTACTCCGACCCCGATGACGACGGCTACCACGCCGGCGATGTCTATCCCGACGGGCCGTTCCGTCCGCTCGACGGGGTGCAGCGCGGCAGCGTGCTCGACATGCCGCTCTATTCGGGCGACCCGCTCACACCGGGCGTCGGTGCCACCGGCGATGCCAAGCGCCTCGATCGGACCGAGGCCCGGGTCATCCCCAGGATTCCGGTGCAGCCGCTCTCCGCCGCCGATGCCCGGCCCTTGCTCGCCGCGCTGGGCGGGCGGCCGGCGCCCGCGGGCTGGTCGGGTGGCCTCCCCATCACCTATCACGTCGGGCCTGGGCCCGCGAAGGTGCACCTGCGGCTGCGGTTCAACTGGCGCATGGTTCCCGCCTACGATGTGATCGCGCGCATACCTGGCGCCGAGCGCCCGGACGAGTGGGTCGTGCGCGGCAACCACCATGACGGCTGGGTCAACGGGGCTGAGGATCCGGTCTCCGGCGCGGTCGCCCTGCTGGAGGAAGCCCGCGCCTACGGCGCTCTGCTCAGGCAGGGCTGGCGCCCGCGGCGTACCATCGTGCTCGCCCTGTGGGACGGCGAGGAGCCCACGCTGCTCGGATCTACCGAGTGGGCCGAGACCCATGCCGACTCGCTGGCCCGACACGCGGTGGCGTACCTCAACACCGACGGGAACGGCCGCGGGCGGCTCGGCGTGAGCGGCGCCCCTTCGTTGTCGCGCCTGGTCTCCGATGTGGCGCGTGAGCTCGACGATCCCGAGACGGGCCTCTCGGTCTGGAAGCGCTCGCACCTGGGCGAGGTGGCCGCCGCCCGCGACGCCGACGGCCGACGCGAGGCACGCGAGCGGCGCGACCTCGTGATGTCGCCGATGGGCGCGGGCTCCGACTACACCGCCTTCTACCACCACCTCGGCATCCCCTCGGTCCACTTCGGCTTCGGTGGCGAGGACGATGGCGGCATCTATCACTCGATCTACGACACCTTCCGCTGGTACACCACGTTCGGCGACACCGCCTTCGTGTACGGCCAGGCGCTGGCCCGGACGGTGGGCCTCGCCACCATGCGTCTCGCGGGCGCGGAGCTGCTGCCGTTCGAATTCAGCCGACTGTCCGAGCGGGTGGGGACGAACCTCAGGGAGGTGCAGGACCTGCAGCGGACCACGCGGGATTCCATCGAAGAGCAGAACCGGCAGGTGGACGAGAGCACCTTCGTGGCCATGAACGACCCGCGCCACCCGCTGATTGCGCCGAGGCGCGAGCGGGTGCCGCCGTTCCTCAACTTCGCACCCATCCAGAACGGGGCGACCCGGCTCAAGTCGGCGACCGCGCGCTTCGAGACCGCCTACACCGCCGCCTTTGCGGGCGACGGCCCCATCCTCGACCCGCCGACGCTGGACAGTCTCAACGTCCTGCTGCACGAGGCCGAGCAGGCGATGGCGCCTCCCACCGGCCTGCCCGGACGACCGTGGTATCGCCAGCTCATCGCCGCGCCGGGCCGGTACACGGGGTATGCACCCAAGACGATGCCCGGCGTTCGAGAAGCGATCGAGGCAAAGCGGTGGGACGAAGCGGAGGCGCAGGGCCAAGTGCTGGCGCTGGCGCTCGGCGCGGAAGCAGCGCTGCTGGACCGGGCCTCCGACCTCCTCGAGCGCGCCAGGGCCGAGGGGCCATGATCGGGGGCTGATGCCGCCACCCTTGCGGTAGTACCATTCCCGCGACTCAACAGGGAGTTCCATGAGCATCGATCCGTTCCTTGCCCTCGCCTCCTTCGGCATCGGCATCGTCGTCGGCCTTACGGGCATGGGCGGCGGAGCGCTGATGACGCCCGTGCTGGTGCTCTTCTTCCAGGTCCCGCCGCTCGCGGCGGTATCCTCCGACCTGGTGGCGAGTGCGGTCATGAAGCCGGTGGGCTCGTTCGTCCACCTCCGGAAAGGCACGGTGCACCTGGGGCTGGTCAAATGGCTCTGCATCGGCTCGATCCCGGGCGCCTTCAGCGGCGTGCTGATCGCGCGCTCGCTGGGCCGAGGCGAGGACGTGCAGCAGGTGATTCGGGTCGGTCTGGGTGTCGCGCTGCTGCTGGCCGCGGCCGGCCTCATCGTTCGGGCCTTCCTCCGCCTGGTCGAGCATGCCCGGGTACGCGATGGGCGGGCGGCCCCGCTCCCTCAGGGCCCGCCATCGGTGCGGCTCCGCCCGTTGTGGACCATCATGGTGGGACTGCTCGGGGGGATCGTGGTGGGCCTCACGTCGGTGGGCTCGGGCTCGCTCATCATCATCGCGCTCATGGCGCTCTATCCCTCGCTCAAGGCCAACGAGCTGGTGGGAACCGATCTGGTGCAGGCGGTGCCGTTGGTCGGGTCCGCCGCCGTCGGGCACCTGCTGTTCGGCGACTTTCACATGGACATCACCACGTCCCTGCTGGTGGGCTGCATCCCGGGCGTGTGGATCGGGGCGCACCTCTCGGCGCGTGCCCCAGGCGGCCTGGTGCGGCGGGCACTGGCCTTCGTGCTACTCGCGTCGGCGCTCAAGCTGCTCAACATCTCGAACTACGCGACCGGGATCATCCTGGTACTGGTGCTGCTGTTCGCGCCGATCCTGTGGATGCTGGTACGCCGGCACTACGGGTTCCCGGCGCTGGCGCGGCGCCAGCGGGCCGCCTGAGGGACGCCACGACCGCCCCGAGGGAAGCACCGGGAATCGGCACCTCGCCGAAATCCGCCCGATGGCGACGCGCAGATCGCACGCAGATCGCACAATGAAGAACGGCCCAGCGTGAGCTGGGCCGTCCGCATGGGCCCTCCTGGATTCGAACCAGGGACCTACGGATTATGAGTCCGCTGCTCTAACCACCTGAGCTAAGGGCCCGCATCGGCGGAAAGATGCGGGCCCCCTCAGCGTGAGACAAGCCGACGATGCCGAGCGCCTCAGGGCCGCTTGCAGCTCCGCCGCGGCTTGGCATTGAGCATCGAGCTCACGTCGCGGAACGCCGACTGATTGGCGGACTTGGCCATGAAGGTGTCGTCGTAGCGCCAGGCCAGCATCACGCAGCCGTAGGGACCGAGCGCCTGGCCCCAGCTCCGCACCTGATCCGCGGTCATGCGGCAATAGCGATTGAAGGTCCCGACACCACCAGTGTTCGGACAGTCCCAGGCGCCCACCGTGTCCTTGTATCCTCCGTCCAGCAGGTTGAGACTGAACACCGGCGTGACGCCATCGGCACGGGCGCGGCTCAGCACGGCGTCACGCCACGCCGTGACGTTCCCCTTGGTGACGATCCACATGTACTGCGAGAGCGTCCAGTCCACCACCCGGTACACCTCGTTGGTGCGCCACTGGTAGCCCCGCGTGCCGTAGGCCACACCGACCGGCAAGGTGGGGAACATGTTCTTCACGTAGCTCGCCATCCCGTCCAGCATCGGCTTGGTCAGCACCCCGCCCCACTTGGGCGTCTCGGGCTCGTCGATCAGCTTGTTTCCGACCACGGTGCCGTCGGCCACGGCGTCGGCCACGGCCTTCTTGATGGTGGCGGTGTTGAAGGTGTTCATCCGGGCCTTCCACTTGCCCAGGTCGAACTTGCCGCTGGTGATGTACTCGTTCGAGCCGCCGGTCATCGCCAGCACGATCCGATGCTTCTGCTGCCGCGCGGCGGCGATGCGCTTCACGATGGAGTTCGCGAAGGAGTTTTCGATGCTGCCCGTAAACGGCGCCGCGTTCGGCTCGAACTCGGTGACCGTCGCGTAGAGGCCGTAGGGCCCGAACGCGATGCCGGAGTAGCTGAGGTCGGCGGTCCCGCCGCTATCCGCCGTGGCGACCGTGTCGAGCGTGGCGGACGAATCGGGAGCCGTCGTTTCCGGCGCCGCCGTTTCCGGTCCGCTGGGCGAGTCGGTCTGACTGCAGGACGCCGCGAGGAGCGCGGCAACGAGCGAAAGGCTCGCCCGGACGGCAATGAACGTCGGTCGCATGAACTGAACCCCAGGGTGTGAACGTGGTCGGTCGGTGCGCGCACCAGGCGAGGGGCCAGCGCGCGGCACGGCCGCAACGGTGGCTCATCGTCAGCAAAAGAGCCTGACGCGCAGGGACACGGGGCCCGGCGCTAGCGCCCGAGCCATGGCCTGCCATACTGATGTCAGTGTGAGTGTTCGCTGGGACGAACTGGAGTGCTCCCCCAGAGCGAGCGAATGGGCGCCCGGGTGACGCCATCTCGTTACCGTACTGCCTCGCGCAACCAAGGTGCATAGCGGGGCGCGGCAAAGTCAAGCCTGCAATTCCCCCTG
>Ga0308176_10003032_pt1 | contig 10654 bp, 5 predicted proteins | sample PhyCR2_3_FD_203890 | JGI IMG/M metagenome (GOLD analysis project Ga0308176, IMG submission 203890) | Soil microbial communities from UC Gill Tract Community Farm, Albany, California, United States - DLSLS.C.R2 | ecosystem: Environmental > Terrestrial > Soil > Agricultural land | place: USA... | reverse complement strand
TCAAGCCGCTGCAGACGATGCTCTACCCGGCGCCGGTCGAGCTGCCCTGCCGCGCAGGCAAGTCAGGCCCGCTGTGCGACCGCGCCACCGCCGTGGCCGACGTGACCAAGCGCTTCGGCCCGATGTCCGCACCCATCGTCAACGGCCTGCTGCTCGCCTGCGACGGCACGCTGATCCCGACTCCCGGGCCCACGCAGTCGTGCACCCGCCGGGTCGACCAGGAGGCCACGATCCGCGCCGTCGCCGGTCACATGCACCTGCTCGGCTCCTCCCTGCGCATCGACCTGGACCCCGGCACCGCGAAGGCCCGCACGCTTCTGGACATCAAGGTGTGGGACTTCGACAACCAGGCGTCCGTCCCGGTGCCCGCCACGGTGATCAGGCCCGGCGACTCGATCCGGATCACGTGCACGCACGACCAGGCGTGGCGGGACAAGCTGCCCGACCTGCAGGGCCTGCCCGAGCGCTACGTCGTGTGGGGCGAGGGCACCACCGACGAGATGTGCCTCGGCCTGCTCAGCGTGACGAGGCCCTGAAGGCCCTCGCCCCTGCCGCATGCACAATGAGCCTCGTGATGACGACCGACACCACTGACGTCCTCGTCGTCGGCGGCGCCGGCGTCGACACCATCGTGCGGGTCGACACCCTGCCGGTCCCGTTCGCCGACTCCCACGGCGTGCCGCCCATCCACACGGTGGTCGGGCACACCGGCAGCGGCGTCGCACTCGGTTGCCACCGCCTCGGGATGGGCACCTGCTTCGTCGACGTCATCGGCGACGACCACGAGGGGCGGATGCTGCTCGACCGCTTCGCCGACGAGGGGCTGCGCTTCGAGCACGCCACCCACCCGAGCGGCACGCGGCGAGCCGTCAACCTCGTCGACGCGGCCGGGCGGCGGATGTCGTTCTACGACGCGCGGCACCCCTACGACCTGGTGCCCGAGGCCTCCCTCTGGCGCGGCCCGCTGGCGCAGGCGCGCCACGTCCACGCCTCGATCATGCCGTGGACCGTGCACGCGCTGGAGGACGCCGCTGCCGCCGGCGTCACCACCTCCACCGACCTGCACGACTGGGACGGGTACAACCCGCACCACCGGCCCTTCGCGTATGCCGCCGACCTCGTCTTCGTGTCGGGCTCACGCCTCGCCGGCATCGAGGACGTCGTCGTCGCCGACGTGCTCGACGAGGGGCGCGCGCGGATCGTCGTCGTCATGGACGGGGCGCGAGGCAGCCGCGTCACCGTCCGCGACGGCGGCTCGTTCGCCGTGCCGGCGGTCGACCTCGAGGATCGGCCGGCGGTGGACTCGAACGGCGCCGGCGACGCCTACGTCTCCGCCTTCTTGCGCGCGTGGCTCGCGGGCAGCGACGCCCGCGCGGCGGCCCGCGCGGGCGCCATCGCCGGCGCGTGGGCCTGCGGGACCGCCGGCACGCACTCGAGCCTCATCGACGCCGGCGAGCTGACCCGCCGGTTGGAGGAGCACTTCGGGTCGACGTCGGCCTGAGCGTCAGCTCGAGGCGCCGTCGCCGGAGTGGTCCCCGGCGATGTTGACCAGCCAGCCGATGCCGAAGCGGTCGGTCAGCATGCCGAACTCGTCGCCCCACATCTGCTTCTCGAGGGGCTGGCTGACGGTGGCGCCGTCGCAGAGCTTCTCCCAGTAGCCGCGCAGCTCGTCGCTGTCGTCGCCGCTCAGGCTGACCGTGATGCTGCTGCCCGGCTCGTACGCCATGCCGTCCGGGGTGTCGGAGGCCATGATCGTGTAGCCGCTGGGGGTCTCGAGCTGGGCGTGCATGACGTGGTCGGCGTTCGGGCCGCTGTCGCCGTACTGGCCGAACGTCGACACGTTCAGCTCGCCGCCGAAGACCGACTGGTAGAACTCCATCGCCGGTCGGGCGTTGTCCTTGAAGCCGATGTAGGGGTTGAGGCGGGTTCCCATGGGCGTGCTCCTCTGCTCGTGGCGAGGTCGGACGGGTGACTGGTCCCCACCACGGTAGGTCGGCCTGCCGAGCCGCGCAGGGGTTCCGGAGAGGCGATCGGCACCAGCGACGGACGCCGGGACGGACGCGGGACGGCCGCGGGACGGCCGCGGGATCAGTAGGAGCGGCGTGAGCGGGCGGCGCCGCGGTCGGACCCGAGTGGCACCTGGCGGCGGCCGTCGTCGGTCGGCCCCAACCCACCTTGGCAGCCGGGGCAGTAGAACATCGTGCGTTCCTTCGTGGGCTCGCCGATCATGGCGACCCGCACCGTGGTGCCGCAGCGCCGGCACGGGCGGCCGCTGCGGGCGTGGACGTAGTGCGTCTCGTCGAGGCGGTAGCTGCCGGTGCTCGACTGGACGGCATGGCGGCGGCCGTTGTCGATGAGCCGGTGCGCCCGGGCCACGACCCGCTCGACCGTCTCGCGGCCCAGCTCGTCGGCTCGGGTCCAGGGCGGCACGCGCTCGAGGAAGAGGGTCTCGGCGCACCACATCGTGCCGACCCCTGCGAGGTTGCGCTGGTCGAGCAGGGCCCGCCCGATCGGCACCCGACTGGCGCGGACGTTGTCCACGGCCAGCTCTTGGTCCCAGTCCGGCCCGAGCACGTCGGGTCCGAGGTGGCCGACGAGCTCGTGCTCGCGCGCCGTCGGAACGAGGTCGAGCATCCCGAGCCGCAGCCCGAGCGCGGTCCAGTCCGCTGCTGCGACCAGTGCCCTCAGCTGCGGGTTGCGACGCCATCGGGCCGCCAGACCGGGCGTGGCCTCGATGCGCCACTGCCCCTCCATCCGCAGGTGCGAGTGCAGGGTCAGGCCGCCCTCCACCCGGTGCAGCACGTGCTTGCCGCGGCTGACCACCTCGAGCGTGGTGCGGCCGGTGAGGTCGGCCGTCGAGATCTCGGGCCAGCGCAGGTCGGACTCGACGATCTCGCGACCGGCGAGCGCCTCGTTGAGGCGGCTGGCGGTGCGCCACACGGTGTCTCCCTCGGGCACGCCACCTCCTGGTCGCCGTCTGGTCGCCGTTCGCCGCTCACCCCTGGCGGGCGGACGTTCCTCCAGCCTAGGCAGTTCGGCGCTGCGGCAGTGCGGCAGTGCGGCGACGGGCTCAGTCCCCCGGCTGGCCCGGCTGGCCCGGCTGGGCGCGACCGACCCGGTACGGCCGCATCATCTCGTTGTCCTCGTGCTCGAGGATGTGGCAGTGCCAGACGAACTGGCCGGCCTGGCCGAACGTCGCCCGGATGCGGGTGACCTGGCCGGGGTAGGCGATCACCGTGTCCTTGAGACCGGTCTCCCAGGGATGCGGGGGCAGCACGTCGCCCACGGGACGAGAGGGAGGGATCGCCTCTCCGTCGTCGTCGACGACCAGGGCCTGCCGGTTCCGCACCTCGAACGCCACCGCGTGGACGTGTATCGGATGGGCGTCGGCCGTGAAGTTGTGGAGCTCCCAGATCTCCGTGTCCCCGACGCCGGGGTTCTCCGTGAGGGGGTCGCCCTCCATCCGGTGCATCGGCACACCATCGGCGTCCACGGTGCCCAGCATCGCCTGGGCGGGACCGTCCCAGCTCTGCGACATCATCTCCATCAGGGCCAGACGGCGGGTGCGGGCGGCGGCAGGTAGCGGCGGGACCGGCGGGAGCACGAGGAACCGGGGCGGTGTCGTCCGGTCTCGCCCGCGCGCCCGTGAGACCCGGAACTGCAGCACCTGCCCCGTGGTGGCCGGGTCGGCCGCCTCGAAGTCGGTGCCCGCCTCGCCGCCGCCGAAGGGCTCGTCCGGTCCGACGTTGGCGAGCACCCAGCGGCCCACGGGGACGTCGGTGAAGTCGACGATCAGGTCGGCGCGCTCGGCAGGCGCCACGAGGAGCCGGTTGCGGTGCTCGGCCGTGAGGTTCACCGGTGCGGCGAGGAAACCGCCCTCGTTGCCGATGTCCCACACCTCGACGCCGGGGATGTGGCTGAAGTCGAGGACGAGGAAGCGGGACTGGCAGCCGTTGAGGAACCGCAGGCGGTAGCGCCGCTGCTCCACGTGCTGGAAGGGCCACGTGCTGCCGTTGACCACGATGGTGTTGCCGAAGAACTCCGGGTTCCAGATCGGGCAGAGGTCCGTGTCCGGGACGAACCCCGGCGACTGCGCCGTGGCCCCGTCGAAGAACTCCCTGGTGTCCGGGTAGAAGAGCGAGCCGTCCTCGTTGAAGGCGCGGTCCTGGATCGCGAGCACCATCTCGTGGGAGACCGTGCTCGCAGACCGGCCGCCCGTCGCGGGCGCCGGGCCCGGCAGCACCGCCACCTCGCCGGTCCGACGGTCCACGACCGCCTCGTCGCCGTGTGGTCCGCCCCGGACGAGGAAGAAGCCGACCGGCCCCGCGTAGAGGTTGAGCCTGGTCATCCCGAGCGAGTGGTCGTGGTACCAGAGCGTCGCGGCGCGCTGCTCGTTCGGGTACTGGAAGGTGGCGGACCCACGGCTCCAGCTCACGCCGAACCGGTTGGCGGCCTTGCGCCGAAAGAACGCGTGCCACGAGCCCTCGCTCGCGTGCGTCCTCGGGAGGTCGTCCGCAGCCGGGAGGTACCACGCCTCGGCGTAGCCGTCGCTCTCGTCGCCCACGCCGACGGCGCCGTGCACGTGCGTCACCATGGGCACGGGCCCGGTGTAGGGGCCGGGCGTCGTGGCAAAAGCAGGTCGGCTGTCCCGGCCGGTGCGACCACCGGGCGGATTCGCCCAGTGCAGCGTCGGGTCCACGGGCAGCAGGTGGGGAAGGTAGCCACCATCGGCGTCGACGAGGTCGTTGACCCAGGTGATGCGCACCGGCCGCCCCCACCGGGCCTCGATCGTGGCGGACGGGGCGTGGTGCAGCATCCGCCCCTTGCTGCCCGCAGGTCCCACCGGGCCGTAGCCCCAGACGGTGGTCCGGGGCCATCCCGCGGGCAGGACCTGCTGCCGGAACTGCCTCATCGAGATCTCGTAGCCGTCGGCCGCCCTGCCCCCCGCGACGGACACCGTTCCCGTCCGTGGCATGACCGGTGGGATGAGCATCGGGGTCACGAACTTCGGCAGGGCCGTCGGGTCCAGGGTGCCGCCCGGGATCGCCGCGACAGCCTGCCTGGGGGCTCCACCCCCGTGGGCGTAGAGGACGAACCCTGCACCGGCCGCGCCCGCTGCCCTGATGAAGGTTCGCCGCGTCAGCGCCAGGCGCTTGCGGTCATCACATTGGTCCATCCCGACCACCATCCAGCTCGACGACAACTGAGCGATGGCGTGTCCCCTGCGCGCGCCCCCCACGATCGTTCGACCGTTCGTCCGGTCGCAGAGCCCCTCCACCGAGCGTGGCACCCGGACCCCTCGTCTGGGCGTGGATGGGGAAACTCCTGAGAGCGAGGTGGGAATCCTTTGGGTTTTCCTCCTCATCCGGGCCGATCGTGCCGACGCGGAGGGAGCGTCTCCGTTCGGATCAGCGGCGCAGGCGCAGGCCTCGCGGCGTCATGTGGAAGCCGGCCTGAGACAGCGCCTGCACGAGCGGGTGGTCCGAGCCGAGCACCGAGGCGCCGTCTGCCTTCTCGACCGTGAGCCGGCCCAGGGCTCCCTCCCGCACCGCGAGCGCCAGGGCGTCGGCGGCGGCCTGCAGGTGCTCCGGCTCGTCGGACCAGCACAGCATCGTCTTGCCGCCACGCTCGACGTAGAGCACGAGCTCGCCGTCGACGAGCACGACGAGGGCCCCCGCCTTGCGTCCGGGCTGGTGGCCCTTGCGCCGGGATGCCTTCGCGCCCGCGCTCCCGTCGGCCGGCTCAGGGGCACTCGCACCGGCTCCGCCCGCATCACCCGCCGGCTCGCCGCCGGGATCGGTGAGCCCGCGCTCGGGCCAGGGAACGGCTGCGCCGTAGGGGTTGGCAGGGTCGCTCGCGGCGAGCACCAGCGCGGGTGGACCGCTGCGTTCGCGGCCCCTGCCCTGCCCCGCGTGCCTCCCGGCGCCGTGTCCCCTGCCGCGACCTGGCGCGGCGGGCGCGGCTGGTGAGGGAGTGAGCCACTCGTCGTCCTCCGCGGCGTCGACGCGCTGCCCGCCCGAGGCCGGGTCGTCGGCTCCCGCGCCGGGCAGCCGGGACATCGAGCGGAGCCGGTCGACGGCGCCCGTGGACGCGAACTGCGAGGCGCCGAGCCCCTCGACGAAGTAGCCGCGGCGGACCTTGCCGGCCTCCTCGGCAGCGGCGAGGACGCGGTAGACGGCGGCGAACCCACCGGGCACGTCCTCGGTGGCGACCGAGCCGCGGGTCAGCACGCCGTAGCGGTCGAGGAGCAGCTCGGCGTTGGTGACGGCGCGCACCGTGGGGTCGGTCTCGGCGGGCGGCAGCGCGGTCCAGCGACCGACGCCGGTGGACGGCCCGGACCCGACCGCACGTCCGGCTGCCAGCGCCTTGGCGGTCGCGGCGTCCTCGGCGGCCTCGACCTGGGCCGGGCTGGTGGCGGCGAGCGGACCCCGCAGGGAGCCGAAGCGGCCCAGGGAACCGCGACGGCCGGCATACCTCGTCGAACGGGGACCCGTGGAGGTGCGCTTGTGCGCCGTGCGGCCGCCCGCCAGCAGCGCGCGCAGCGGCGCGATGGTGTCGTTGGTGACGCGGCCCGACCACAGCAGCGACCAGAGCGCCTCGTTCAGCTCGGTGTCGCCGAGACCGACGCGCGTGGCGAGGGAGCGGAAGAAGTACGCGCCGCCACCCTCGAGCGCGTCGAGCACCGCACGCTCGTCGTCGGTGAGCTCGACGACCTCTGGTGGGGTGAGGGTCAGGTGGGCGGCGTCGGCGAGGTGCAGGCTGACCCACCCGTCGTCACCGGGGAGCGAGCCGTGGCCCCGCCAGACGACCTCGCCGGCGCTCATCACCTCGTCGAGCAGCGCCGGGCGGTAGTCGGCGACGCGCGCCGGCAGGACGAGCGACTCGAGGGCACTCGCCGGCAGGACCGCGCCGGTGAGCTGCTCGACGGCGCGGAGGAGCCCCTCGCGGCCGCGCAGGCCACCGCCGACCCCCTGCCACTGCGGCAGGAACCGGGCGAGGTCGGCCTGGTCGACCGGCTCGACCTCGTGGCGCAGGGCGGCGAGCGAGCGGCGGCGCAGCAGGCGCAGCACCTCGGCGTCGCAGAACTCGGGACCGTGGCCGCCGCCGTTCTCCGTGGGCAGCAGCTCGCCCTCGACGACCCTTCCCGCGGAGACCAGCCGGCGCAGCGCGTCGTGCACGACCGCGGGCCCGACGCCCCACCAGGCGGCGACGGTCTGCACCGCGAACGGCCCGTGCGTGCGGGCGAAGCGGGCGACGAGGTCGGCGAGCGGGTCGGGCACCGGCTCGAGGAAGGCCTGGGGCACGCCCACCGGCAGGGAGGTGCCGAGCGCGTCGCGCAGGCGGGCGGCGTCCTCGATCGCGGCCCAGCGGTCGTCTCCCCCGACCCGCACGGCGATGACGCGGCGGGCCGCCTCGAGCTCGGTCAGGGCCACCTCGACCGCCGCCGGGGTGAAGCCCTCGGCGGCCCGGGCCACGACGTCGCGCACCGACAGGGGCCCGAGCACGCGCAGCAGGTCTGCGACGTCCTCGGCGTCGCGTGCGCCGCGCTCGGGCGTGAGCCGCTGCAGCTCGGCCTCGGTCCGAGCCACCGCCTCGGGGTCGAGCAGGTCGCGCAGGGCGAGCGCCTCACCCTGCCCGAGCAGCTCCGAGAGCAGCGAGGGGTCGAGGGCGAGGGCGGCTGCCCGGCGCTCGGCGAGCGGCGAGTCGCCCTCGTAGAGGTACTGGGCGACGTAGCCGAAGACGAGCGACTTGGCGAAGGGGCTCGGCTGGTGCGACTCGACCTCGACGACCTTGACGGCGCGCGAGCGGATGTCGCCCATCAGCTCGACCAGGCCCGGCACGTCGAAGACGTCCTGGACGCACTCGCGCACGGCCTCCAGCACGATCGGGAAGCTGGGGTACTGGCTGGCCACCTCGAGCAGCTGGGCCGCGCGCTGCCGCTGCTGCCACAGCGGCTGACGCCGGTCGGGTCGGCGCCGCGGGAGCAGCAGCGCGCGGGCGGCACACTCGCGGAACCGCGCTGCGAACAGGGCGGATCCGCCGATCTCCTGGGTGACGAGCTCGCTGACCTCCTCCGGCTCGAGGGTGACGAGCTCGACGAGCTGCTGACCGATGGCAGCGCCGTCCTCGAACTCGAGGTCGGGCAGCCGGAAGACGATGCCGTCGTCGCCGTGCATGGCCTGCACGTCGATGCCGAAGCGCTCGCGCATGCGGGCCGCGACGCAGAGCGCCCACGGGGCGTGCACCTGCCCGCCGAAGGGCGAGAGCACGGCCACACGCCAGTCACCGATCTCGTCGCGGAAGCGCTCGACGACGATCGTCCGGTCGTCGGGGACGTGCCGCGTGGCCTCCTTCTGCTCCGTGAGGTAGGCGATGAGGTTGTCGGCGGCCCACTCGTCGAGCCCGGCGGCCGTCACACGCTCGCGCGCCCGCTCGGGCGTGAGCCCGACGATCTCGCGGACGAAGCCGCCCAGGGCGCGACCGAGCTCGGCCGGGCGGCCCTGCTGGTCGCCCTTCCAGAAGGGCAGCTTGCCGGCCTGTCCGGGGGCGGGGGTGACGAGGACGCGGTCGTGCGTGATGTCCTCGATGCGCCAGGTCGAGGTGCCGAGGGTGAAGACGTCGCCGACGCGCGACTCGTAGACCATCTCCTCGTCGAGCTCGCCGACCCGGCGACCGGGCCCCTCACCGGAGGCGAGGAACACGGCATACAACCCGCGGTCGGGGATGGTGCCGCCGCTCGTGACGGCGAGGCGCTGGGCGCCGCGGCGTCCCGAGAGCGTGTCGGTGACGCGGTCCCAGACGATGCGCGGGCGCAGCTCGGCGAACTCGTCGGAGGGGTAGCGGCCGGCCAGCATGTCGAGCGTGGCCTCGAGGACCGAGCGCGGGAGCGAGCCGAAGCTGGCGGCGCGGTGCACGAGGGCCTCGACGTCGGCGACGCTCCAGTCGTCCATGGCGCACATCGCGACGACCTGCTGCGCGAGCACGTCGACGGGGTTGGCCGGGATGCGCAGCGACTCGATGGCGCCGGCACGCATGCGCTCGACGACGACGGCCGTCTGCACGAGGTCGCCGCGGAACTTCGGGAAGAGCACGCCTTGGCTGACGGCGCCGACCTGGTGGCCGGCACGCCCCACGCGCTGCAGGCCGCTGGCCACCGACGGCGGGCTCTCGACCTGGATGACGAGGTCGACGGCGCCCATGTCGATGCCGAGCTCGAGGCTGCTCGTCGCGACGACGGCGGGCAGGCGTCCGGCCTTGAGGTCCTCCTCGATGGTGGCGCGGTGCTCCTTGCTCACCGAGCCGTGGTGGGCGCGCGCGAGCACGGCCGGGGCGCCACGGGACGCGCCGGCCTGGGCCATGACCTGCGCCGGCGGCTGCGTCGAGAGGGCGGCCAGGCTGGGCACCGGCAGGCCCTCCTGCTCGGCCAGGCGCTCCTCCCAGATCTCGTTGAGGCGGGAGGTCAGCCGCTCGGCGAGCCGGCGCGAGTTGGCGAAGACGAGGGTCGAGCGGTGGTCGGCGATGAGGTCGACGATGCGCTCCTCGACGTGCGGCCAGATGCTCGCCTGCGGGGCGTTGCCCGCGGCCGGACCGGAGAGGTCGGGCACGCCGGGCGAGATCTCGGCGGGGGCGCTTCCGAGCTCGCCCATGTCGGGGACCGGCACGACGACGTCGAGCTCCCACTGCTTGGTCGACTCTGGCTGCACGATCTCGACCGGGCGGCCACCGGCGAGGTAGCGGGCGACCTCCTCGACCGGGCGCACCGTCGCCGAGAGGCCGACCCGCTGGGCGGGCTTGGGCAGCAGGGCGTCGAGCCGCTCGAGGCTGAGGGCCAGGTGGGCGCCGCGCTTGGTGCCGGCGACGGCGTGGACCTCGTCGATGATGACCGTCTCGACGCCCTTGAGCGCCTCGCGCACCGACGAGGTGAGCATGAGGAAGAGCGACTCGGGGGTCGTGATGAGGATGTCGGTGGGGGTGCGGGCGAAGGCGCGGCGCTCGTTGGCGGGGGTGTCGCCGGAGCGGACGCTGACGCTGATGTCGGGCGGCGGCAGCTCGAGCCGGGCAGCGGCATGGCCGATGCCCACCAGCGGGGCGCGCAGGTTGCGCTCGACGTCGACGGCGAGCGCCTTCATCGGCGAGACGTAGAGCACGCGGCAGCGCTCGAGCCGCTCCTCGGGCACCGGCTCGCTCGCCATCCGGTCGACGGCCCACAGGAACGCCGACAGCGTCTTGCCGGAGCCGGTGGGGGCCACGACGACGCAGTGGTGGCCCGAGCTGATCGCGTCCCACGCTCCGGACTGTGCGGTCGTGGGCGCGTGGAAGCTGTTGCGGAACCACTCGGCGGTCGCCGGTGAGAACCGCTCGAGCACGTCGGCGGGTTTGCCCTTGGTCATCGGGGCCAGCCTGCCATCCCCCACCGACAGACCGCGCCGTGGCGCAGTTCGGTGGGTCATCGGGCCCGGACCGCGGACGCAACCGCGCCGTGGCGCAGTTCGGTGCGTCATCAGGCCCCGATCGCGGACGCAACCGCGCCGTGGCGCACTTCGGTGCGTCGTCAGGCCCGGACCGCGGACGCAACCGCGCCTTGGCGCACTTCGGTGCGTCATCGGGCCCGGACCGCGGACGCAACCGCGCCGTGGCGCAGTTCGGTGCGTCA
>Ga0308176_10003031_pt1 | contig 10655 bp, 7 predicted proteins | sample PhyCR2_3_FD_203890 | JGI IMG/M metagenome (GOLD analysis project Ga0308176, IMG submission 203890) | Soil microbial communities from UC Gill Tract Community Farm, Albany, California, United States - DLSLS.C.R2 | ecosystem: Environmental > Terrestrial > Soil > Agricultural land | place: USA... | reverse complement strand
GCTGTTTCCCAGGCGCAGAACTTGCCCATGTAGCAAAGAGCGAGATGACCGCCGGGCTTGACCAGGCGGGCGAGCTGTCCGGCGAAGCTCTCCAAATCTGCGAGGCAGTTCAGGACACCGAAGTTCGAGACTGCTCCGTCATAGCAGCCCTCAAGCTGATTCAATTGCTCGGCCGCGAGATGTTGAGCCGTGACTCCCTTCGATCGAGCTACGTGCACCATTTCGCCGGAAGCATCGATTGCCATGACTTCGACGCCACGGGCCATCAACGAAACGGCGTCGACACCGGTCCCGCAGCCTACGTCCAGGACGTGATCGCCGTGTCGAAAGAGTGGATGTATGGTGTCCCAAACGGCTTGCCGCTGCCAGTAACCAGCGTCGGCTGTTGACCAGAGATCGTCGTATTGGTGAGCTATGGCATCGAAAGACACCTGCGCTTCGATTCTGGTCAAGCTTCAACCTCCAGAGCGGAGCTATGTAAAGCGGCGCGGACCATTTGCACGTCCTCCGCTCCCGTCATTTCGCTCTTCAACAGGCGATCGGCATTCTTGTAAAAGTTCCGCGAATGCCGGCCCCGTATTTTGAAATCCCGATCTGTGCTTCGAGCCCAATCGTCAATGCGCACCAGCCTGTCCGAGATACGTTCAAAATACGGTGTGCCCTTGATGGGGTAAGAAACCGTTGTGAAGAACACATCCGGACGACAGGCCTTGACGTGACTGACCGTTGCTTCTACGTCTTCGATTTCTTCGCCTTCGTAGCCCCACATCAGAAACATGCCGGTTTGAATGCCTCGGGCCTTACACAGTGCCACTGCGCGCTGCACTTGATCGACAGTCACACCTCGTTGCATCGCATTCAGGATTCGTTGTGATCCGCTTTCAGAGCCGATCCACACGCGAAAACATTTGAGCTCGGCAAGCGTGTCGACCACCTTTTCGTTCAAACGGTCGGCACGAGTGATGCACTCGAACGGCGTCACCAGTTGTCGCGCCTTCATTTCCCTGGCGTACTCGAACAGCCATCCGTGATGGATGGTAAAAACGTCATCTGCCAACCACAGCATTTCGGGCGTGTATCGATTGAGAATCCAGGCGACCTCGTCGACAACGGGTTTCGGGGAACGCCGCCGGTGGGTCTGGCCATATACGGAATGACTGCACCAGTTGCAGTGATACGGACAGCCTCTCGCCGTGATCAAAGAAACAGAGCCGCTTCCGTGACGCGTGCGCCAGGCATGCAAGTACTTCTCTAAGCAGATCCGGTCCCGGTCAGGCCAAGGTTGATCGTCGAGATTGGGAATGAGCCCGCCCGGCGAGGTGCGGACCATTTGGCCGTCGGCAGCGCGGAAGTAGATGCCGTCGATCGAAGGAAAGTGTTCCGCCTTGCAATCTGCACGGAGAAGCGCCTCCAGCGCTAGTTCGCCCTCTCCAGCAACAACGACGTCAGCGCCGTTCGCCAGATACTGCTCGGGGTAATTGGCCGGTTCCGGTCCTCCGAGGATCACTTTCCAGCCACAGTCGCGAGCATGCTTCGCGATCTCAACCGCGTTCCCTCTGGTCATCAAGTTTGCATACAGACCGAGTGCGTGGGGCGGCCCTTCGCTGAGCAAGCGGAACAATTCCTGTTTAGAGCCGAACGTGGAGTCGTAAATCTCCACTTCGAATCCTTTACTTCGTAGATGGGACGACAGGTACAGGATGCCCAGAGGCGCGTAGGGCTTGACGATTGCTTGTTCCTTTTCATCCTCGTGGATGAAATAGGCATGCGTCAGCAGCAGCTTCATGCACAAACCTCGTGCTTGATGTCTGCTTTCGTCCGCAATTCATCTACTTGTGTCCAGGCCTGCTGAATGGAATCGACTTTCCAGGGTTCGCGCACTTCGAGGTGCAATGCTTCGGCAAGCGCCCGATAGAACTCCGACGAGAACGAGCCACGAAACATCATGCTCAGGTCGCCGCTTTCCGACCAGTTCGATTTGCGGCCGATCTGGTCGGAAACCAGCTTGAAGAATTTTGTCCCCGGCAGGGGATAAGAGACAGACACGCCGATGTCATCCGGCTTCGTATCGCGTATCATCTGCACGGTTTCCTGAACTTCATCCCAACCCTCGCCGGGATATCCGAACTGGAGAAAGAAACAGCAGCGAATGTTGAATCGTGCCAGGTTCTCGCGGGCTTCGTAGATTTGGGCGACGCGAATGTTTTTGTCCATGGCGTCGAGAACGCGCTGGGAACCCGATTCCGCACCCATCCAGACCTCCGTGCATCCAGCACGCCTTAGGGCCGCGACCGTGGGACGGGTCATCAGGTCACAGCGAGATTGCATCTTGAACGGAGTCTGTGCCTGCAGCTCCTCGATGGCATCTGTGAATTCAGAAGTCCATCGGTTGGAAATGGAAAAGATGTCGTCGGCGAACCAGATGTGGTCCGGTTGAAAGCTCTGCTTTAAGTGAAGAACTTCTTCGGCGACGAGTCTTGGATGACGAACTCGATACGTGTCGCCGTAGATTGGCTTTGCGCACCAGTTACAGCGGAACGGGCAGCCGCGGCTCGAGACCATATTGAGGGAAAAGAACCCATGCTTCTCCCTCCACGCCCGGCGGTACTGATCCACGTCTACCAGATCCCAGGCCGGAAGCGAGAAACCGTCGAGATCTCGCATCAGGTCGCGGCGCCCCGTGTATTGAATTTCACCGGATTGGTTGCGGAAGGCCAGACCGGCAATGGCATGAACCGGCGCGTCTCCAACCAATTCGAGCAGTGTCAGTTCTCCTTCGCCAAGCAGGACATAATCAAATCCAGCTCGCAGATAATCGCCGACGTGATCAGACGCGTCGGGTCCGTGAACAACTGCTTTCACGTCATTTGAACGCGCAATCCGGGCCATGGTGTGCGCGAGTTCGCGATTACGGCTCAGGCACATCTTGTTGAGGAAGTTGAAGCCATCCTCATAAACAGCCAGAAAGCGAGGTCGGTATTGCGTGACGTAACGGCGGATTTTTTCTTCCGGAGCGTCGAAGGTCACATCGCAAAGCACCACCCGATAGCCGGCATCCCGCAAGAGCGAAGCAGCCATGATCGTTTGCAGCGGAGGATAGGGCTGCATCTTCTCGGTCTGCTTGCGATCGTTATAGATGTGATTGCTGTGTGCGAGAAGAACGTCGATCATAGAGTTCCTCGGTCCTCAGCGGGTCTGTGCCAAGCTACGGCTCAGCGGATCTCCGGTGAGCAGGGAACGCCTGATATCGAGCCATTCTCGTGCCATCGATAGCCATAGTTCGAGCGGTAAATGGAAGAAGTAGTAGCGGAGCCGCCAGTGCAAAGGCTTCCGTAGGAGGCTGATCAGCGAGCGCGCTGCCCGCGACTTCGATTTCCGGAAGCTTTTGTTGAGTTGGTTGTCCAACAAGAAAAACGACATTCCTCGATGGAGCGCAGTGCTCGACTTCCCGGTGAGCCACGGTAATTCGATACCGCCCAGCCCCATCACTGACCATTCTTCGAGCGAAGCCGGTTCCCGAAGACCCTTCTCGCGTAGTTCGGGCCAGATCGGGATTCCCGGATACGGCGTGAAGAGGTTCGGAGAGAAGGTTACGTTCGTGTACCGCTCTGCAATCTGTCCCATGGTGCGGAGCGTTTCTTTCCTGTGGACGTCATCTTCTCCAGGAAAACCAAAGATCAGGTTGTAGGTCACACGAATATCGGCCGCAGCGCACTTTCGAGCGGCCTCGAACATATCCGGAATATGCTGATGCGCTTTATTCATTCGCTTCAGCACCTCCGGAGATGCAGATTCCGTACCAAAACCGATATGGCTGACTCCGCTTTCTCCGAGCAGTGCGACCTCTGCGTCGCTCATTCTGCAGAGCAGATCGGTCGACGCCTGGAATGTCCAGCGGATCTTTAGTCCCGCTCCGAGCAAGCCCTGCCCAATTGCGACCGCTCGCTTGGTGTCGACAAGGAAGTTGGAATCCACCAGAGCAATCTCCGAGAGGTTATGCTTCCGCACCAATCGCGCTATGTCCTCGACGATGTGGTCGACATCTGCCGGGTTAAAACGGCGATTGTAGAAAACAGAATCGGTGCAGTAATTACAGGCGTAAGGACAGCCGATGCTGGTTGCGTAAGGAAGCTTTCTTCCTCCTGCGATCCGGGCATACTCGTCAAAGTCGACCAAATCATAAGCTGGGGGCGGAAGCGTCGAAAGAGGCGAAGGAGAGCGGTCGGGATTCGAGACGATTTGCCCGTTCTGTTTGAACCAGCAACCGGGCAGGAGATGGAGAGAACTCCCGGAACAGATCCGGTTCAGAATCTCCACCAGCGTCTTTTCACCCTGTTGACGAACAACGATGTCGACGAAATCCTCTCGCAGTGTTTGCGCTGTGACCAGGCTTGGATGCCAGCCGCCGAAGATGATGGGCGTCCGAGGGTTTAAACGCCGGACCAGCTGGCTCGCTGCAATGGCGTCCCGGATCATCGGGCCGGTCAGCAGAGAAACTCCGAAGGCTATGCTCCCTTCGAGGTTCGCTTCGATTTCCTTGAGGTAGTCAGAGCGGACCGCACCGTCGATGATGCAAGGTTCATATCCGGCCACTCTGAGGCTCGCCGCTAAGCTTAAAAGCCCGAGTGGCGGGCCGAATACCTTTCCTTCGTATGGTGGAAGGAAAAGCAGTACCTTGCCGCGAGCGGAGCTCAGCACGAAACGACCTCGGCGCTCAGTTGGTGTGCATCCACCTTCGGCTTGGCCGGGAACCACCGATTCGCCACGTTCTTGAGCCAAAGCTCAAACGGGGCAAGATAAACGTCATGATCTAATCGCCACCGCGCGGAAATGCTGATGAGGGCGTGAATCAGCCGATTCAGTGGATGAGTGCGTTGCTGCCGAATGGGGACACGATTGAACGCGATCCGAAGGTAATCGCGCATCGTCTGAAGTTGCTTGTGCTGAGCACCTTTCAACCAGGGAAGAACCGTGTAGCGGGGGAAGAAATCAACCCAGCCCTCAAGCGTCTTCGGCACATCAATTCCGAGTTCGAAGGCCTGCTTCATGACGGGCGAGCCGGGGTACGGCGTGAAGATGTTGGTCCAGAACTCCGCGCCCGGATACTTGCGGCAGATATTCATAATCAGGCGGACCGATTCCCGGCGTTCCGGGGCGTTCTCCCCGGGGAAGCCGAAGATCATGTTGAACGAAGGCCGTATGCCTGCCTGGGTCAACTTGTTCGCGGCTTCATAGATCGTGTCAAGCTTCTGGAAATCTTTGTTCATCAGATGCATGACCTTCTCCGAGCCGGAGTCGGCACCCTGGGACACCTGGGAGAGGCCCGCACGCCTGAGCAGCTTCAATTCCTCGATGCTGAAGCGGTTTACCAGGTTTGTCGAACCTTGGATGCTCCAATCGAACGGCACCCCACGGCGTACCAAGCCTTCCGCGATCGCCACTGCCCGGCGTCGATCCACGAGGAAATTGTCGTCGACAATCCAAAGGAGAGATAAGCCATAACGCGAGACCAGGTCCGTCGTCTCCTCGACTACCTGTTCCGCCTCGAGAGCATTCCACTTTCTTCCGTAAACGCCATCGTTCGTGCAATACGCGCAGTTGTACGGGCACGCTAGGCTCGACGTGTACATTGCCCAACGGCGGCCGCATACACGCTGATACGCGTCAAAGTTCGCGAGATGGTACGCCTTCGGGGGAAGTTCCCGAATGGGCTTCAGCGCACGCGGCACATTGAACATCAGCCGGCCGTCTTGCTTGTACCCCACTCCGGCGATTCCTTGCAGGCTTTCGCCCGCCTCAATGTGCTGGACAATTTCGAGAAACGCATCTTCGCCTTGCCCTTTCACGACCACATCTACGCAGTCGGCGGCAAGTGTCTGATCCGGCAAGAGAGAGGGATGCCATCCGCCAAGAACAACTGGTTTGCCAGGGTATCGAGCCTTCACCGCTCTCGCGATTTGGATGGTTTCACGGATCATTGGACCGGTCACGAGAGAAACCGCGAGGCAGAGAGCGTCGTCCATCTCCGCCAGGACCACGTCCTGGAACTTCGGCGTGATGGTGGAATCAACGATGCGAACGTCGTAACCGGCTCTTAGCAATGGAGTGGAAACCGCCAAGATGCCCAGCGGGGCAGTGGCTTCCTGACTGGAAAACGCGGGGAAAAAGAAAACAATTTTCTTGTTTCGCACTCAGCTACCCTTCATTCCGATTTGTTAATTCGAAATTGCAGTGTAGAGCCGTATCGCGTCTGCGAATGTCACCAGCTTGTAAAACACTTGTAAATTTGGTCAGAGTTATTGGGGGCTTCGATCGTGCAAACGATCACGCCAACTCGACCCAAACCAGATGGCAGCACCCATCGAGGCTGGGATGAGAGAAGCGAAGTGATGGCGGATTCGTTGGCACACGTAAGACAAGTAGGTCCATTGAGCACGCAGGCGAACCCGGAGCGTCAGTTGATGAGCTTGCAAGTGAACCGCTGAAACCGGGCCGGGCAGTTGGAGGGGCATCAGTCGTCTTCGTAGGACGGCGAAGCGCTCGCGCCGCGACCCGAGCAGCGACCAATGAAGCCATAGCTCATCTTTATTGGCTTTGAAAACATTTGTAAGCGGCGAGAACGAGTATCGCGCCAACCAGCGACGGACAGCTCGGGGTAAAGACGACACAGATTCTTGTACGATCGGGTGAGACGCGCAACCGAACCAGTTGTGTGCAAGAGCAAAACAGATCGCCTGGTATTCGCGAAGCTCATCGGAGAAGGACTCGCGCCAAGCCCGCCAGAACTCATCGTCAGAACTTTGCCGATTTAAGCGCCACGCAAGCTCGTAAACGTGCGAAGCGCGGAGACTTCCCCTCAGCAGATGTCGAAGCGCATGCAGCGAAGCATAGAGAAGTGAATCGGTCCGATTCAGCGTTCGAAACGAGAGTTCTTCGCAATCACCCTGCGAGAGGCCCCCCCAGAATATCTCTTCCAGGTTCGCCGGTCCGAAACCTTCTGTTCCGCGGTCCCAGCAGCGGAAGTGCAGCTCTAACGAGTACGGAATCTCAGGGTCAAAGTAATCATCCCTCCAGACCCAGCCGGTCTTGCGGATCAGAGTAGGGAAGTGGTCAACAACGGGTCGTCTTCCGGACGGTACAGCGGGTTCAAAACCGAGGCGCCCGGCAACAGCCGCTGCTCTCTCCAGATCGCGGCGTTGCAGCAGGAGATCGATGTCGTATTGGCTGCGATGCCTGGGATCCGCGACGAACAGAGGCCATTGGCTGAACCCTTTGAGAACCGCGAACTCGATTCCATCAGCGGCCAGCGCGGATGAGATCTCTGAGAAGGTTCTCTTGAGCCGGCTCCAGCGCTCAACGTTGTTCTTGAGCTTATCCGCTATTTGCAACCGCACCTCGGGCGGTAAGTACTCACTGCATTGGAGATACAGAGGGACTGTCAACCCGGCACTGTCGCAGAACGCTAGCGTCGCGGGCCACTTGTCCGTTGGGACCGTGGCAATCGCCGAAGTAACCGGGGCTGAGAAGTTGAGGGCCGCGAGCACCGCTTGCACGTGCGCCGGGACGTCCTCATATGGGTTCTTCAGGAGGTCTCACCTTGTGCCGAACGTTTTAGATCATCGAGGAGGGATACCGCGTCATCCAAGTCTGTGTAACAGAGCTCCCACACGGGAGCATTCAGAAGAGTTTGGTAGGCTTTCAGCTGCGCGTCTCGGACGGACGCCTCGCCATAGGACGTAAAGCTCGTAAACCAATCCAGAGCGAATGCTTTGTCGTACGCTTGCAGGCTCGGCTCGCCGATACCATTCCTGTTCAGAAAGACGACATGATCGAGACAACACGCTTGTGTTCTTCGAATCGGTAGATCGCGAGTGAACGTTTCGATTCGTTGCGACCCATTTGCCCGGCGGGACGACTGTAAGTGGAAAAGCTCCGGAAAGAAGCGCTTCGTGTTTTCGCGAAAGCGGATGGTGTGGCAGTTGCCAATCGCGTAGTTTGAAGGCTCGGATCGCACGAGGAAGGTCGCATCATCCGAGACATACGTCCATCCTGCCCGGCTGCAAGCGTACGCAAGAGTGCTTTTCCCCGCCGATGACGGTCCACAGAGCACGATGCCCCCACCGTTGTGCGACACACAGGCCCCATGGATAGGAGCTAGCTGTTGTTGTTGAATCGTCGTAAGAACGGCCACATCCAGGAAGAAATAACGCAGAAAGGCCGTATCCTGCGCAACGGTTTCAGACACCCAGCCAAACTGGTAACCCGATCTGAAATCGCAGACTACGAAGTTCTCAGGATCGGAAACGATGGACAACAGGTGACCGCGCGACCGGAAGCTGGGCGCGGGAGGCAGCCCGGTCGATGGAACTTGGGATGTCCCTAGCGAAAGAAACATCGGTTCCCGGTCGAAGGCTGGCGGGAAATGGGACCAACTAGCCGAAGCAGCTCGCAGGATTTCCTGAGAATTGCTTTCTACGGTGAGGGGGAACCCGAGGGGATAGAAGGTCCTCAAGTGAAAAAAATCACGGCTGGCAAGGAGCGGATCATCGTACGCCAGCCGTGGGTCCATCTGCTTTGGCATGGAGCTAGCCCTAGAGTAGTCAGGTTCCAATTAGTGTTTCCAGCGCTCCATTCTAAAATGACGAATCTTTTACAAATGCCTGATGTTTAATGGGCAGCCAAGGCTTTTATGTCGCATAATCGTGCCCGATAGAGCGCAGGCATTCCCACGCCCCGTCCACAGTCGCTGGCAAACACGATCGCTTGCGAATCTCTCTCCCAAGCCGGTGCAAAGCTGTTGCAATTACCCGCCGTCACTTGTATCCGCTTCGCCGGGCTTGTGCGATCGACAAGATAGATTTGGGTTGACGTGGAGGACCGTTCTTCATAGACAATCCAATCACCATCGGGCGACAGTGTGGAGGCGGGAGTGCCTGTGAGATCTGCTGTCGAAGCGGGACGTAGCCTTCCGGTTTCAGGATCGAGGAGGGTGCAATGGCTCTTGCCGTACGAGACGGAATCGAACCGGATCACGCCCTCCGCCGGCAGAAACGTCGGGTGGAACGCATCTCCTCCGATATCGAAACTCTGTTGGGCCTGCCCACGATGAAGCCGCAGTGTGTAGCGGCCGTTCCAGAGGGATTGGTAGACAATGCCGGCATCGATAGGTATGGGCGAAGAAGAATAGATTGCCCCCCGTTCGACGGCGACCCGCTCCCAGTGACGCCGGCCCTCTCCGGCGTGGGAAAACCAAGCTACGGCTGTGATGAGAAGCGACAGCGCGGCACTTACTAAGCTGCCAATAGAGATAGCGCGTCGGAGACGAGATGGGTCGCTTAATACGATTAAGCTGATCAAGAACATTGCCCCCAAAGGCCAAACTTTGGGGAAGAGCCAACTCCACGAAGGCCGCATCGGAACTGCTAGGAGCGCGTAGCACACAACGAGAAGACTCTTGTAGCGAGCAGGTGTCGATTGCAACAGTAGCGCAGTCGGTAAGAGAAGAAGAAGGAACGTGTAAGACGCGGTATTCGGCGAGATGAAGATCAAGGCGACCAGGAATCCCGCATAGCTTGCTACCGTGCTCTTCGACCTTCCAAAAATAAACATCGACAGGAGCAAAATTGATACCGTGAAGGTCGTCCGAAGAAACAGAAAGAGGGCAGGCGAGTTCAGGAGCGGATGGGGATTGAGCTCCGGTTCCGAAATCAGAAGGCGGCGGAGTAGCGTGGTCACTGTTCCGATGCCGGGATTGAACGGATCGAGAGTTTCGCCAGCCGCCGATCGTGGCAGGATCTGGCCGAGATAGTATGCGAGGTCAGCCCATCCGAACAGCATTGTCGCGACGATCAGGCCAAGAGCGAGCGCCGCGCACATTCCCGTGAGGGCTTTCGCGTTCCTCCTCCAGGCGAAATAAATAACGAACGGTGCCGTGATGAGCTTGAGGCTGCAAACAAATCCCAACACAAACCCGGCAGAGAAATCACTGCCTTCTGCCAACAAATAACCTGCCAGAGTAAGAAGAAACAAAATCAGGACATAATACTGACCGAGCTGGAGATTGGTGTAGAGAGAGCCTATACCTGCAAGAAAGAGCCCGAGCACTCCCGCAAGACCAAGTGTGGTTAGTCGTGTCAACAGAAAAACGGTTCCGCCAAGGAACGCAAGGTCCGCAAGGAGCCAGAATTGCTTCGCTCTCTCCATTGCGAAACGGGCGAGCGGCACGAACGGGAGCATCGTCAGCGGGGTCTGTGGAATGTAGCCGCCCAATCTGCTCGGAACTACGAGGGCGTCCATATGCTGCTGAAACGTGGCCATATCGTAGAACCCGCGGAGCGGTTCGCGTTTGAGCAGAAGGTGAGCTGCCGTGTAGTAACTCGGGAAGTCCGATTCGGTACGCGTCCAGGCTTGGCGGAGCCCCCACCACAGCGCAAGGAGAAACGCGACGGAGATAATTGCCGGAACCAGGACATGATTACGGCGCATAGGCCACATCAGGAAGCGCTCATCGGTACCGCATGGAGTTGATCCGGCTGTCGGGACGCGATCACGGACACCAGTTGCCGCTCGAACGGCACCCTTTCGAGGGCGATATAGCCAAAGGCGACAACGGTCAGGAAGAGTGTAAGTATTTCGCTGTCACCCAGATTGTGCTC
>Ga0308176_10003030_pt1 | contig 10656 bp, 9 predicted proteins | sample PhyCR2_3_FD_203890 | JGI IMG/M metagenome (GOLD analysis project Ga0308176, IMG submission 203890) | Soil microbial communities from UC Gill Tract Community Farm, Albany, California, United States - DLSLS.C.R2 | ecosystem: Environmental > Terrestrial > Soil > Agricultural land | place: USA... | reverse complement strand
AGAGATCAAAGATCCCGTTTGCTTCAGTCAGAACACCCGGCCGGATTTTTCCATCGGCCTCAAACGTAACTAGACGCATCCTAGCCATCTTAGACGGCGAGGTGAACGAGAATCCGACGTAGCCTATGTCAAATTCACCTTCGCGTGGTCTCCGAGCTTGCTCGGGTCGCTCGATAAGTAAGCACGAGCGAAGTTAAACGCACGACCGAGGGCCGTACCCGGCGAATCCCAATACTCGGCTTTCTCAACCGAAATCTTCATCAAAGCAATCTCCGGATCTTCCAATCCCTTTGGGAAGAACGTCTTGTACACAGGATTCCAGAACTCCTCCATCTTCTTGCGGTCCCGCACAAGGTAGGCCTTTCCAGATACGGAAATGTACGTGTTCTTGTTCGGGTCAGCGAACGCTACGTTAACCTCGCGGTGCTGATCGGATTCCCAAACCTTAGGAGAATGCGCGCCGGTGAAAAACCACAGCTCACCGTCGAACTCAACGTCCTGGGTCGTCATGGGACGACTGTGGAGCGAGCCATCTGGCTCAACTGTCGTGAGCATTGCAAACTTGATCCCTTTGATCAGAGATCCCAGCTTTGCCATCTCCGCTTCGCGATTCGTTTCTTCCGCCAAATAAGCCTCCGTCTGTCCGACTGGCAGAGCGGCGAGGGCGTTTCATCCGAAAGACGTCAGTCAACAGGGTTGACCAGTGTTCCAATTCCCTCGATGGCGATTTGAACTTCATCGTTGATCTCGAGAGTGAAAGAGTCGGGGGGAACAATTCCCGTGCCGGTCAACAGGACAGCACCGAACGGAAACGTATTCTCGCGATACAGGTATTCAATGAGACTTAACGGCGAGCGTTTCATTTGCGACAGCGGTGTCTCACCCGAAAAAACAACGTTCCCAGCTCGCGAAATTCGGAGAGAGATGAGCGTTCCCGGAGGCAGAAGTTGATCTGTGACAAGAATGCACGGCCCAAGAGCGCAGGCCCGCGTGTAGACTTTCGCTTGCGGCAGATACAGGGGATTCTCGCCCTCAATGTCGCGCGAGCTCATGTCGTTCCCGATTGTGTAACCGATTAACTTGCCCGCGGGTGTCACGACGAGAGCAAGTTCCGGCTCAGGTACGTTCCACTTCGAATCACTGCGGATGTGAACAGCCGCCCCGGGGCCCACAACGCGATGCGGGGTCGCTTTCATGAAGAGCTCGGGTCTGGGTGCTTCGTAAACGCGGTCGTAGAAAGTGCCCCCACCTGCCGCCTCTGCCTCTTCCATGCGTGCGGTGCGGCTGCGGAAATACGTCACGCCCGCAGCCCAGACCTCGCCGCTCTCAATTGGAGCTAGGATCATCTTCGGATCAGGAGCTTCCGATACGGTCGCGCTTTGAAGCAGAGTCGAAAGGTATGAGGGCAGGTCGTCTCGAGAGACAAGCGCGGTCCAATCCGAGCTTGCGAGACGATGCCATTTTGAGTTCTCTTCGACGAAAATCCCGGCGGCTGTTCGATACAGTTTCATGTTCTATGATGTTCGCGTATGTGCGATTTCGGGTGTCTCTTCCGCGAGCCCCGCAATTGCGGCTTCAGGCTCCAGGTAGTATTCCGTCAATCCTTCCTTCAGAACCGACAATGCTTCGGCTGGTGAATCGGCAAACCGGAACAGACGCATGTCTGCTTCCGCGATCACACCGTGCCTGACAAGCGCGTCGAAATTGATGATCTCGTTCCAGAACTCCGCCCCGTAGAGTACGATCAGGATTTTACTTTCGAGCTTCTGGGTCTGCGCCAAGGTCAGGATCTCTGATAGTTCGTCCAGCGTTCCAAAACCGCCTGGAAACACAACCAGCGCTTTCGCAAGATAGGCGAACCAGAACTTTCGCATGAAGAAGTAGTGGAACTCGAACGAAAGTTCCGGGGTGATGTAAGGATTGGGACGCTGCTCGAAGGGCAACCCGATATTGAGGCCGATCGTCTTCCCACCCGCATCGCTTGCACCCCTGTTTGCTGCTTCCATAATGCCCGGGCCGCCGCCTGTACACACTACAAAACGGTGGTGAGTTTCACCTTTGCCCGCGTCAGGTGAAATCTTGGTGGACCACTCGGTAATGATGCGGGCGAGGTGCCGCGCCTCGTGGTAATACCGGCTGAGGGCCCCCTCTTCGCGTATCCGGGCCGAACCGAAGAAGACGATTGTGTCTTTTATCTTTTCGTCCTGGAAGTGGGACAGCGGCCACAGATACTCCGAAAGGATGCGGAGCGGGCGGGAATCCGGGCTCTGGAGGAACGCCTCTTCCCGATAAGCAAGTGGCCGGCGGAGCGGGTCGATGTCCGGGCTCGACGGAGAGCTTCGATCGTCGGGTTGCGTCAAATACCGATTCTCGCATCCGCTTTCCGTGCGACAACCGCCCCGGCAGGGGGATTGGTAAAATTCGGGCGATGCCGGGCCGCAACGTCTTTACCGTTCTAACCGAAACGGAGAAACAGTTCCGCGACGCCGCGGCTCTTCATCAGCCGAAAAAGGGAAAAAAGGGCGAGTACGAGACGTATTCGTGGTCGGATTGGCTTCGAATCTCGAGCGAAATCGCTGCCGGCCTCTCGACCCTTGGAATGCGAAAAGGCGAGATCGTTTGCATCCTGTGCGAGACTCGCGCCGAATTTTACTTGGTCGATCTTGGCATCATGGCGGCCGGCGGTGTTTCTGCCGCACTCTACACTTCCTACCCGATGCCCGATCTTGCCGCCAATGTAGAAGCGTCCGGAGCTCGGTTCCTCTTTGTGGAAGACGAGAAGACCCTGGAGTCGCTGGACAAGGCAAGCGCGGAACGGGGCAACCGGCTTCCTGAACACGTGCTCGTGATGGTCGATTCGCCGTCCGGTCTGTTTTCAATGAGTCACCTCAGGCAAGCCGGCCGGGAGGCTCTCGACAGGGACCGGCAATTCCTCAATAACTTGCAGGCGAATATCTCGCCGGACGATCCGGCGATTCTGTATCTCACTTCGGGTGCAACCGGGCAACCGAAGATGGGCCTGACCAGTCACAGGGCGGTCGTCGCCAATCTGGACATGGGGCCGATCGTCCTTCCGATCAATCCGGAAGATTCGACGGTAGTCTTCTTACCATCAGCGCATATCGCTCAGCGCATTGTGCTCGAGTTGGTTCCAATGCGGATGGGAACGCCGGTCTGGTTTTCTGAAAGCCTTTCGCGTCTGCCGTCCGATCTCAAGACTGTCCGGCCCACCGTCTTCTTAGCACCTCCCCGAGTGTGGGAGCGGATGTACACCACGATTCAGACGGAGATCCGGAAGCGGCCGGCATCTGCCCAAAAGCTATTTGAGGCCGCGGTGCGCCTGGGCACCAAGGCAACAAGGATCAGGCAGTCGGGAAAATCTGTTCCACTCTGGATGCAGCCTTTGTTGAAGGCGGCGGATAGGGTGGTTTTCTCGAAGGTGAGGGAACGGCTCGGGGGTCGAATCAGGATCGCGGCCTCCGGTGCGGCACCGCTTGGACCGCAGCTAGCAGAGTTCTTCGCCGCGATAGGCATGCCTCTCATCGAGGGATATGGACTGACCGAAGCAGGCATCCTGTGCTTCAACCCGCTCGAGAATCCTCGCCCGGGCAGCATCGGAAAACTCCTGCCCGGTGTGGAAGCGAAACTGGCCGAAGATGGAGAATTGTTGATCAAGAGCCCGTGCATGTTTCAGGGCTACTATCGTGACGAAGCAGCCACCGCGTCTGTTTTCGACAGCGACGGATGGTTTCTCACGGGCGACATCGCCGAAGTTGACGGGGACGGCTACTGGTACATCACCGGGAGGAAGAAAGAGCTGATTGTCTCCTCCAACGGTAAAAAGATTTATCCGTCTCGCATCGAAAATCTATTCAAAATGGAGCCGGTGGTCAATCACGTTCTCCTCATCGGAGACAAGCGGCCGTATCTTACGGCGGTTCTGACTTTGAATCTGCCTCAGGCACAGAGCCTCACGGGTGCCGCTGCCGGCGAATCGAGCGACCCGGCGGTAATCGTCAATTCCGCACCCGTTAAGGCGGCCGTGCAGCAGGCAGTCAGCCGTGTGAACGGCCAGTTAGCGGATTTCGAACGGATCCGGAGATTTAGAATACTCGACCGCGAGTTTTCGATTGAGCATGGTGAACTAACACCAACGATGAAGCTTCGTCGTGCTCGTGCGCTTGAAAATCACAAGGCGCTACTGACCGAGCTTTACCCAGGGCGAGAAGACTCTGAGTAAACCGCAACTCTGATAAGAGGTCGGGCGGCGGTGCAACTGTCTGGCTGGAGGCGGTATAGCTAATCGAATCGAAAGGCGTCATGTGCTTGATTTGCAACCTGAGGTAAAGCTGCCGTTTGAACTCCTACCCATCTTCCAAGAGCGAATTTGGGGGCGATCAACCCTGGCTCCTTACTTCAATAGTTCTCCTGATAAGGAACCTATCGGCGAAGTATGGTTTACCTTTAGAGACAATCCCACCTCACTCGGCAAGCCTCTCGGGGAAGTGCTCACGGCGCATCCCGGTGTGCTTGGGTCAGCCGTCAACGACAACTTTCCCGGGATTTGCCCGCTTCTCGTAAAGCTGATCTTCACGACGGAACGCCTTTCGGTCCAGGTACATCCGGATGACGAGTACGCGCGCGCGCACCACAATTGCCTCGGCAAGACGGAAGCGTGGTACGTGATGGACGCACAGCCGGAATCGGAAGTGGCGCTCGGCTTCAAGGAGCCGCTTACGCCCGAGCGCTTCGAACGGTCTGTTCGCTCCGGCCAAATCGAAGAGTTGCTTGACTGGCGGAAAGTGAATCCGGGCGACGTCGTGTTTACACCAGCGGGTACAGTACACGCCATCGGCGCTGGATTGACTGTCTGCGAGATCCAGGAAAACTCCGATATCACTTACCGTTTGTACGATTATGGTCGTCCCAGGGAACTCCATCTTGAGCACGGGATGAAGGTGTCACGGCTGGAGCCGCACGACTGTGAATCGGAGCCGATTGCAATTACTCCATGGCGCGACAGTCTTTTGCATTGCGATCACTTCCGCGTCGAACGCCTGAAGCCGCAAGCGCCGATTAGGATTAGCCCGAGCGGAGATTACTACCTCATCCTCATTTGCCTGAAAGGTGAAGGAGTCTTTGCCGGCAAGTCGTTCAAGGCCGGTACCGCGTGGTTCGTGCCGGCGGGAAGCGCAAGCTTTTCCATCGACGGTCCGGGCTCGGAATGGATTCTTACCTACACGGCGAAAGACATGCTGCCCGGGCTGACAGAAGCCTAGCCATTACAAGTAGGACAAAACGGGAGACTTCCCCTCCGCCTTTACGCGCGCGTACGAGCGGCAGAGTGGATACAGCAGTATCACCGTCAAGACCCACAGCAGGTAAACGCTTGTGAGACTCCATCCGAAATCAGACGGGAAAAGCTGGGCAGGACCTCCCATCGACGGCACAGGATGGAAGAGAAACGAAGTCGCTGCCCACCCATAACGCAGTAACGCAGCGCAGACAAGCAGCATGTGGATCACGTATAAGTGCAAAACGAAGTAAAACAACGGCACGCGGCCGAATATGACGATCGGGTTCGTTAAGCGTAAGGGATGACGATCGAAGTAAGCGAGACCCAGAAGCGCCGGTCCGAGCGTCATGCATAGAAAGTCCAGCGAAGCCGGGTACTTCTGGCAGTTCAAAAACGAAAGGACAGTCATCACACCTGACTTCTGCGTGCTCCACGGCACGGGATCACCGTAGTGATTGATGGCGCGCAGCAAGATAAACGCGACGATGAGCGCAAGGCCGATATTGCGTGTCAATCGCCGGCGTTGTGATGCGGGAAGCGTCAGAATTTCCCCGAAGCAGTATCCAGCGGCCATAACCGGAAGCCACGGAACCAGGGTATAAGTCACGAGCAGCGGCTTACCCGCAATCGTGATGAGCCCCGGCTGATGAAAGAGGTGCCACAGCCAACTCAGCACCCCACTCTGTGGGCCGGCGATTCCGTCCAGACAGTTATGGAGCGCAATGGCTGAAATGCTCAGGACTGCTAACATTCGCCTCGGTAAGTGGACAACCAGGGCCATGAACACCAGGCATATTCCGAAGATCCAGAGCACCAGGAGAAGGATCGGGTAACGTGTAGGCAGATCAAAATCGTAGGCGAACTGCAGCACCGTTAGCTCCAGCAATACAAACCAAAGTCCGCGTGTGACGAGAAAGACCGACAGCTGCTTTTTCGTTCGATTTCGGCGGTGCAACCACAGGAACGCGCCGATGCCCGTAGTGAACATGAACCCGGGCAGGCAAAAATGCGTCACCCAACGGGTCAGAAAGAGAACGGGAGTCGTTCGAGCCAGATCCGTTGCGGAGAATTGCATTGCGCCCCGGTGGAAGAAGTCGCGAACGTGATCGAGCGCCATGAGGATCATGACAAGACCGCGAACGGCGTCAACGCTTGTCAAGCGCGCGCTTGGACTTCCTTCGGGAGCCATTGAAGGATTCGCCCGCAAGTCGACAGGGTCGGCAGGATTGGAGACCCGAATGGCTCGCAGCGGGATACTTTGCCTACTTCCTGCCGCCGAAGATCCGCTTCCAGAAGCCCTTCTTGGGTTTCTGGTCTGGATTGGGCTGATCGGGCTGGCCGGCGATCGGGGCGCCATCCGGTGAGTACTCGGACGGAGGAGGCTCGGGTGCGATTCGATGATCCTTACCTAACCCGAACATCTTTTGAAAGAAGTTCCGGGACTGGCCCTCCGGGTGTTCGCAAGTCCCGGGTGGGACAGTGTTGGCGAGAAAATACGCCTGATAGTCATCCGGACACGCTGACGTGGCCGGGAGATTCGTCCCCTTATCCAGGCGAATCAGCGTGACACCATCGGGCGCCTGGAACGTGCCCATACTCCGGTATCTCTGGAGTTGCTGCGCCCGCACCATAAACTCGGTCCAAATGGGCGCTGCAGCTTTTGCGCCCGTCACCTTGATATCGCTGTAATCGTCGTTGCCGACCCACACTACGCACAGCAGATTCGTTGTATAACCGGCGAACCATGCGTCGTGAGATGTACCGGTCTTACCCGCCGCGGGCCGGTTGAATCGGGACCGCACGGCTCCTCTCGCAGTGCCTTCGTTGATTACCGCCTCGAGCATGTCGGTGACGATGAACGCAACGCGAGGATCGAGGAGAGTTCTCCCGCTGACTTCCGACTTGTCGGAGTCGGAGTCCGGTAACTTAACGGAATCGATCAACTGCGGAGGAAGGTACACACCTCCGTTCGCAAATACCGTGTAGGCGCCAGCCATCGCAAGCGGCGTAGAGTCATAGGAGCCGATCGCCATAGCCGGTGTTGGCTGCAGACCCTGGATGCCAGCAGCTTTGGCAAGGTCGACCACTTTGTCGTAACCAACCATCTCCGCAATGCGCACTGTAGCGGTGTTGACCGAATGCGCCAGTGCCTCTCGAGCAGTAACCATCCCCGTGCCTTCACTGGCATCGAAGTTACGCGGTGAGTAGGTCTGTCCATTGCCGTATGTGAACGTGCCCTGGCTGGCATCGACCATTGTCGCTTCCGTAAACGCGTCGGCCGGATCACCTTGTAATCCCGTATTCAGCGCCGTTGCGTAAACAAACGGCTTGAAGATCGAACCGGTGGGACGCTTCGCCACCGCATGGTTCAGCTGACTGAGCCCGTAGTTACGGCCACCCGAGAGGGCCAGCACCTTACCCGTATGCGGATCCACGACTACGAGCGCGACCTGGGGCATTGGCCCGTCAGCAACCGTGGTTTCGACTCTACCCTTCTTGCCGCGCACCACGGTCTTGCGTGTCCTAGTCTGGCGGATGGCGGCGTCCACCTGGCTCAATCCGGCTTCAACCGCCTGAACCGCTGCTTTCTGCAACTCGGGGTCGAGCGATGTGTACACACGCATACCGCCATTGTTCAGATCTGATTCGCTGTATTTCGACAGCAATTGATCCCGGACGAGGTCCATGAAGTACGGGGCGCCATTTGCTTCCGCACTGGGCGGAGCAAGCCGGAGCGAAGCGACCTGTGCCGATGCCAGCTGCTCCCGGGTAATAAATCCGTTGTCAAACATGGCACGCAGGACGAGATTCCTTCTCGCTACGATCCGGTCCGGGTGCCGATCCGGTGAGTAATAGCTGGGGCCATTTACAAGCCCCGCGAGCATAGCGGCCTCCGGCAGATTAAGCTGACTGATGTCCTTGCCGAAGTAGCTTTGAGCTGCTTCGCCGAACCCGCGGATATCGAATGATCCACGCTGGCCCATATCCACCTGGTTTACATACATCGCGAAGATCTCGGGCTTGGTGAATCGATGCTCAAGCTGCAGCGCAATCATGATCTCGGCCAGTTTGCGATGGACGCTCCGTTCGTTCGACAGAAAGAAGCTGCGGGCCATCTGCATAGTTAACGTTGAACCGCCCTGCATTCGCCGGTGATGCAAGAGCGGCGCGAGAACACCTTCGACCAGACGCACGTAGTTAATCCCGCCGTGTTCGAAGAACCGTCGGTCTTCGATTGCGATGACGGCGTTTTGTACGACCTTGGGGATTTCTTCGTACTTGAGCAGACGCCGCTTGGACCGGTCCCTGGCATCGAACAATCCGGTGACCAGCTTCGGCTCCAACGGGTAAGCCGTGAGTTTGTCGCCGCTGTCGCTCTTAATCGTGCGGACCTGTCCGTTCTCAATTCGGATACTGGCCCGCGGTGCGCCCCCGTAGCTATCCGGTCCCGGTTTGATCTCAATGCTCGAGCGGGAACGAGCGAAAGTGCCCCGACCGGATGTGCCTCTGTTTCCCGCCGCGCTAAACCCCGCTGTCCGCAGTTCGTTCGCAATTCCGTCCAGCGTCCAGCGGTCACCCACTCGCACCAACTCGGGCGCCGCATAGATCTGGGCCGAGTCATTGAAGATGGGCCGGCTGATCCGTTCGTCGACGATCTTTTCGTACCGATGGTAGTAAAAAGCGAAGACGCTTATGAAGGTAACGAACAGAACAATAGCGGTAACGAGGAGCGCGCGGAACAAGGTCGTGCGTGGAATACGCACGTAGCGTGAGCCCTTGGGGTTCGATTGCGGTCGAGGCTTGGTCGCGGTAGGCACGTTATCAGAAAGAGGACGCAGTTCCTATCGAGATTGTGACCCATCGCGAGCCAGTCAGCTCACGCTGGAATCGCATGTCAGAGTTCTCCCACTGTACCGCCCAATCGTCCGGATTCGCTCTGCAGGGCCGCATCGAACGGCTCAGAAAGGCGGGGACGATTCGAAACATCAGGCCGGTGGTGGTGGTGCTTTTCAACCAGCATATTCCTCCTAAGTGATTGAATAGGTGCAACTTACTGATAATTCAAACGTCAAAAGTGCAGAGGAAAGACAATGAAAGCGCAATGGAAATCTGGACTGAGGACCTTGGCAGTGCTGGCAACATCGGCATTGACTGGATTCGCTCAAGTCCCAACCGGCGCAACAGCACAGGCGGCGACATCTCCCGGTGCGCCTTACACCAGGACGGACGTACCTTTTTCCGGCGCCGCTTCGCAATCGCGGAAAACTGCTGTTCCTGGCGCGGTTAACTACGTCGAAGGAAATGTAATGTTGAACGGCCAGCCGCTCCGGCCGGATGCGGTCGGGTCGGTGGTGGTCGAACCCAATCAGGTGATCGCTACGGCAGATGGTTATGCCGAAGTGCTTTTAACCCCTGGTGCGTTTCTGCGACTCGGTCACGACAGCCAGGCACGATTGGGCTCTGTGGGCCTTGCAAACGTTGACATCGAGATCACGGAAGGCTCAGCAATGGTCGAAGTAGCCGATCTAGTGAAGGGCACAGCTCTTCACTTCTCGGTCAACGGTGTTCCAGTGCAGATCGAGAACAAAGGCCTCTACGCATTCAATGCGACTGAGGGCTCGGTTCGAGTGCTGGACGGAAAAGCGAAGGTGCAGGGGACGGAGCGCACGCTCACTCTGAAGAAGGGTGATGAGCTTGCGACTCTGAACGGCCCAAGCAAGAAATACGATTTCGACCTGAAAGCCGAACAAAAGCAGCCGCTCTATGTGTGGAGCAAGGTGCGCAGTGAGCATGAAGCGCAGGCGAATCAGCACGCCGCGAATCTCATCCTGGCTGGCGGAAGCTGGTATGGTCCGGGCTGGTATTGGGATCCGCTGTGGGCCAGCTATGCCTTCATGCCCGGCACAGGCATCCTGTACAGTCCGTTTGGTTGGGGCTTTTATTCCCCAGCCTTCTACGGCGGCTACTGGGGCGGCATTTATCCGCGCTACGGATACGTCCGGCCCGCTTATTCCCGAGGCTTCGCTGCTGGCCATGTCACCGGATTCCGCGCGATGCACAGCGGTGCTGGTTTCCGCGCTGGCGGCGGATTTCACGGCCGACACCGCTAAAATTCACCGCCGGTTTTCAGCGAAAGGTGCTCGTCATGCGAGCGCCTATTTTTTTTTGCCCATGTGCGCTACGACGCTGGTTCAACTTGCTTTTATGGCTCACCCTAGAAGCGGAACCGGATCCCACCCCAGGCGCCGATCGGTGCTCCGGGCGCGAAATACGTCGTATTCCGAATGGGATATTCGCCGCCAACTGATGGAAACGGACGCGCGATAAATTGTCCGGCGTTGTTGTATGGCGTGGGGCCA
>Ga0308176_10003029_pt1 | contig 10657 bp, 12 predicted proteins | sample PhyCR2_3_FD_203890 | JGI IMG/M metagenome (GOLD analysis project Ga0308176, IMG submission 203890) | Soil microbial communities from UC Gill Tract Community Farm, Albany, California, United States - DLSLS.C.R2 | ecosystem: Environmental > Terrestrial > Soil > Agricultural land | place: USA... | reverse complement strand
AACAAGTTCGTCTCCTGGACGAAGAGCCAGCAGGGCGGCGCGACCGGCGCCACCGGTGGCGGCGGCGTGGCGCCCCAGGCGGGCAAGGCGCTCTTCATCTCGAACGGCTGCGACGGCTGCCACACCTTCAAGCCTGCCGGCGCCGAGGGAACGGTCGGGCCGGACCTGGATAAGCTGGCCGACTTCGCTCGGCAGGCAGGGCAGCCGCTCGAGCCGTTCATCCGGGAGTCGATCGTCAACCCGGACGCCTACGTCGAGCCGGGCTACCAGAAGGGCGTGATGCCCGGCACCTTCGCGAGCCTGCCGCAGGCACAGCTCGAGGCGCTCGTCAAGTACCTGGAGGGCTCGAAGTGAGCGGCGCCGTGATCGGCTTCCACGCCGACGAGGCGCAGGCCGAGCATCCGCCGCCCGCGGCACCGCCGCACGGCTTCCACCGCCTGCTCGCGCCGGGCTGGCTGCGCGCCGCCTGGTTCGTGCCGCTCTTCTTCGGGATCGGCGCGGGCCTCGTTGTGCTCATCCGCTGGCTCGAGGGCTGGCACCCGATCTGGAACGGCTCGGTGATCACGACCGTCGAGCTGACCACGGTGCCGCTCGGCTTCCTGGCCGGGATCGGCGGCTTCGACTACTGGGTGCGCTACGCGACCGGCGCGCCGACGCAGGCCGAGGACCACTCTGGCCACGGCGCCCGCAGCTGGCGCGACTACTTCCGGATCAACACCGACCACAAGGTGATCGGGATCCAGTACCTGGTCACGACGATCGTCTTCTTCGTGATCGCCGGCCTGCTCGCGATGTTCATGCGAGCCGAGCTCGCACGGCCGGGGATGCAGTTCGTCGACAACCAGACCTTCAACGGCCTCTTCTCGGTGCACGCGGCGCTGATGATCTTCCTATTCGTGATCCCGGCCTTCGCCGGCATCGGCAACTACGTGATCCCGCTGATGATCGGGGCGCCGGACATGGCGTTCCCGCGCCTGAACGCGCTCTCCTTCTGGCTGCTGCCGATCGCCGGGATCATGATGGTCTCGAGCTTCCTCGTCCCCGGCGGCGCGTTCGCGGCCGGCTGGACCGGCTACGCGCCGCTCTCCGTCCACCAGCCGCTCGGGACGGTCTTCTTCAACATGGGCGTCCAGTGGGCCGGCGCGAGCTCGATCATGACCGCGCTCAACTTCCTGGTCACGATCATCACCATGCGCGCGCCCGGGATGACCTTCTGGCGCATGCCGCTGCTGGTGTGGGCGAACTTCACCACCTCGCTGCTGGTCGTGATCGCGACGCCGTTCATCGCCGGTTCGCAGTTCTTCGTCATGTTCGACCGGGTGATGCACACCCACTTCTTCGACTTCACCGCGGGCGGCTATCCGCTCGGCTACCAGCACATCTTCTGGTTCTACTCGCATCCGGCGGTCTACATCATGATGCTGCCCGGCTTCGGCATCGCCTCGGAGGTGATCTCCGTGATGGCGCGGAAGCCGATCTTCGGCTACCGCCTGATGGCGCTCTCGCTGATGGCGATCCTCGTGCTCGGGTTCTCGGTCTGGGCGCACCACATGTTCGTGGCCGGGATGGCACCCTGGCTCCGCGTGCCGATGATGGTCACGTCGTTGGTGATCGCCGTTCCGACGGGGATCAAGGTCTTCTCCTGGCTGGCGACGCTGTGGGAGGGGCGGATCCACTTCGAGACGCCGATGCTGTTCGCGCTCGGCTTCGTCTCGATGTTCGTGATCGGCGGGCTCTCCGGGATCTACCTCGCCGCCGTCCCGATCGACATCCACACCTCGGACACGTACTTCGTGGTCGCGCACATCCACTACGTGCTCTTCGGCGGCTCGCTCTTCACGATCTTCGCCGGGATCTACTTCTGGTTCCCGAAGATGACCGGCCGGATGTACAACGAGGCGCTCGGCAAGCTGCACTTCTGGCTGACCTTCGTCGGCTTCAACCTGACCTTCTTCCCGATGCACTACCTCGGGATCCAGGGGATGCCGCGCCGCGTCGCCGACTACGCGCCGCGCTTCGCCGACCTGAACCTGTTCATCTCGATCGCGTCCTTCGGGCTCGGCGCCTCGACGGTCGTCTTCCTCTACAACATGATCACGAGCTGGCGCTTCGGGGCGAAGGCACCCGCTAACCCGTGGCGTTCGCTGACGCTCGAGTGGCAGGTGAGCTCGCCGCCACCGGTGTTCAACTTCGACGAGGTCCCGCAGGTAGTCGGCAACCCGTATGAGTACGGCGTGCCGGGCGCGCGGCACGGCGTCTTCAACGGCGACCGCGTAACCGAAGGCGAGGAGGTGCACGCGTGAGCTCGCACGAGCGGCACGTGCTCGTGATCGCCAACGAGACCGTCGCCGGGCGGAGCCTGATCGAGGCGATCGAGCGGCGGCGCAGGGACGGTCCCGTGCGCGTGACGGTGATCACCCCGGTCAACCAGCCCAGCGAGGGCTACGTCGTCTACGAGGACACCCGCCGCGCCGCGGCCGGCCGCCGGCTGGCGAAGACGCTCGAGGCATTACGCGCCGCCGGGATCCCAGCCTCCGGCCACGTGGTCGACACCGACCCGGTCGCCGCCACCCGCGACGCCCTAGCCACGCTCGAGCCGCGGCCGGACGAGATCGTCGTCTCGACCCATCCGAAGCAGCGCTCGGGCTGGCTGCGCAAGAACGTGGTCGAGCGGATCGAGGACGCCGCCCACGGCCTGCCGGTCGAGCACGTGGTCGTCGACCTGGCCGAAGAGCGGTCCGATCCCGAGCAGAACGTGCTCGTGGTCGCGAACGAGACGGTCGTCGGTGAGCCGCTGCTGCAGAAGATCCGCGAGCGTGCGGCCAAGGGGCGGGTGTCGTTTCTGATCATCTCGCCGCAGAGCGACGACGCGCGCGAGCACCCCGAGGCCGAGCGTCGCCTGCGCCGGGCGCTGACGATCCTGCGCGGCGAGGGCATCGACGCGCACGCCCAGGTCGCGCACCCGGACCCGTTCACGGCGGCCGCCCAGGCGGTTCGGGATGAGCGCGTGGACGAGATCATCGTCTCGACCTTCCCCGGCCAGAAGACCTCCAGCTGGCTGCGCGGCGACCTGGTCAACCGGCTGCGCAAGGAGACCGGCCTGCCGGTCGAGCACGTCGAGGTCGAGCCCGAGGGGGCCATCGTCTGATGGCCGCCGTCGACCACGCGCATCCTCCGATTGCCAACCAGAGCTCGCGGGTCGACGCGCGCACGCTCGGGATGTTCCTCTTCATCGCGTCGGAGATCATGCTCTTCGGCTCGTTCTTCACGGTCTACTTCTTCGTGCGGGTCTCGGCCGGAACTCCCTGGCCGACGCCGCCCTACGAGCTGCCGGTCTTCGTCGCCGGGATGAACACGATCATCCTGGTCACTTCGAGCTTCACCATGCACTGGGCGCTGCAGTCGATCAAGCGCGGCAACCGCTCGGGCCTCAAGGCGGGGCTCGTGCTGACCTTCCTGCTCGGGCTGACGTTCCTGCTCACGCAGGTCCTCGAATACTCCCGCATCGGCTTTGCGCCCTACACGAATGCGTTCGGATCGGTCTTCTTCGGCCTCACCGGCCTGCACGGGGCGCACGTCTTCGTCGGCCTGACGCTGTTGGCGTTCGCGACGATCCGCGCCTTCCGCGGCCACTACACCGAAGAGGAGCATCACGGCGTCGAGATCCCGGGCATCTACTGGCATTTCGTCGACGTGATGTGGATCGTCGTCTACACGACCGTCTACATCCTCTAGCGATGCAAAACCCGCTCAGTAGCGAGGGCGAGGCGTTCCGGTTCCTGCTCGGTACTGTCGTCTACTTCGCGCTGATCGCGGTCGCCGGCGTGATCAACGCCTGGGCCGGCCTGGTGGTCTTCATCGTGTTGAGCGTCGCTGTCGTCTGGTGGTGGTGGCGCTCGCGTGAGCCGGCGGGACCCGTGGAGGCATCGCCGGTACGCGGCGGCCCCGAAGGCGAGCGGCGGATCCTGGTGGTGGCGAACGAGACTGTCGGCGGCGAGCCGCTGCTCGAGCAGATCAAGCAGCTCGCCTCGCAGGGCAATACCCGCGTGCTCGTCGTCAGCCCGGCGCTGAACACACCGCTGCGCCACCTCGCCTCCGACGAGGACCCCGCGCGGGCGCAGGCACGCGAGCGGCTCGATCGCAGCCTGGCCGAGCTCGAGCGCAACGGCGTGCAGGCGAGCGGCGAGGTCGGAGACGGCGACCCGCTGCAGGCGATGGAGGACGCGCTCCGCACCTTCGGCGCCGACGAGATCGTGATCTCCACGCATCCCGAGGGCCGTTCGAACTGGCTCGAGCGAGGCGTCGTCTCGAGCGCCCGAGAGCGCTACGCGGTCCCGATCCACCACGTCGTAGTGGATCTCGGCGACCGACCTTTCTAGCCGCCGGCGACCGAGGAGACGTACTTGGCGACGGCCATGATCTGCGCCGCCGTCAGCGTGCCCTTGAAGGCCGGCATCCCGCCGCCGCCGTTGGTCACCTGCTTCTGCGCGATCTCGAGGCTCGGCTTTAGCTGGTCGAGGTTCGGCCCGACGTTTCCGCTCGTGCCCGCGTCCTTGAGCGTGTGGCAGCTGCCGCAGTTGGCGGTGAAGATGTCCTTCCCGCTGGTCGAGCCCTTCATGGTGCCCGGCCGGCCAGCGACGAGCGCGACGTACGTCGCGACGTCCTGCGCGTCGCCACCGGTCACGAGGTTCGCCGGCATCGGCGGCTCGGCGAGCTCGATCTGGTCTCGGACGACCTGCTCGATCGTTTCCTGCTTGAAGCCCTGTCGCCGGTCGTAGGCGAAGGCATCGTCGAGGTTTGGCCCCTGGGTGCCGTGCGAGCCGGCGGCGGCGAGCGTGTGACAGCCGGAGCATTTCGCCAGGAAGAGCTTCTTCCCGTTGTCGGGGTCGCCGGCCTTGGAGATGCCGCCGGTGCCGCAGCCGGCCGCGAGCAGGGCGGTGGCGAGTGCGAGGAGCGCGCCGCCGCGCCGCACTAGCTCGGCGTGGGCTCCGACGGGTTCAGCGCCGCGACGGCCTCGTCACGCGTGGCGTGGATCGTGAAGACGCGGTCGAGGCCGGTGATCTCGAAGATCTTCGTGATGTTGCGGTCGCTGCAGACCAGCGAGAGCTGCCCCTCGTTCGCGCGCAGCCGCTTGACCCCGCCGACGAGCACGCCGAGCGTCGTCGAGTCGATGAACGTCGTGTTCGAGAAGTCGACAATGACGCTCTTGGCGCCCTTGCCGATCACGTCGAGCAGCTGCTGCTTGAACTCCGGGGCGGTATAGAGGTCGACCTCGCCGGAGAGCGAGATGACGTAGGCGTCGTCGGAGAGCTGCTCGGTGGTGATGTCGAAGTTCATGGGCGCGGCAGTTTAACCCTGCGGCTGCCCGAGGGACGCCTGCAGCTGAGCGAGCGTTTGCCGGACCGCCGGGGCGTTCGCGTTGTCGGGCGCCACCTTGAGGAACCGCTGGTAGGCGGTGATCGCGGTGGTGACGTCGTTCGCGCTCTGGGCGGCGGAGGCCCACTGCAGCAGCGCGTTGGGCTCGTCGGAGGTGCCCTTCGCCACCTGGGCGGCCTGCTTGTAGACGCCCGCGACCTTCTGGTAGGCGGTCGTCACCTTCGTGTAGGCATCGTTGAGCTGGGTCTGCAGGGCCTGCGAGTACGGGTCCGAGGTCAGCGCCTGGCCGAGCGGCGAGCTCGTGTCGAGCCCGGGCGAGTTCACGACGTTCTGGCTGTAGCCGGCGAAGACGGCGCGGTAGTTGTCGGCCGCGCGGCCCGCCTGGCCCCCGTAGATGCTCGCGATCCGGTTGATCACGTCGAGGTTCGTCGGGGCCACCTGCCGCGCCTTCTGCAGCGTGGCGAGCGCCTTTGCCTCCTGGTTGTCGCTCTGGTAGAGGCCCGCGAGGTCGAGGTAGAGGTTGACGTTCTGCGGCGACCGCGCGACCGCGTCCTGCTTGTCGTGGATCTGCGAGCCGACCGAGCTCCCGCTGTTCTGGCCGAAGAAGCTCTGCAGCGCGTCGCTGATCCCGTTCGAGCCCGAGCCGACGCCGAGCAGGACGAAGCTGAACACGAAGACCAGCGCGAGCAGGACGTAGACGATCTTCGCGTGGCGCCGCAGGCGCGAGAAGAAGAGCTGTTCCTCCCAGGCGGGCGCGCTCTTCGAGCGCTTCGGATCGGGCTTGGGGCGCTCCTTGCGGTGCGCCGATGCGGCTCCTCGGGCCATAGCCGGCCTAGGGTACCTGCCACTCGTGAGCATCGCCTAGGTCGCGCAGGCGGGCCTTCGCGGCCTCGTCGCAGAGGGCGCCCTCGAGCCCGGCCTCGTAGGCGTCGCGCGGGTTGAGCCCGAGCTCGGCGGCCGCTTCGTAGTCGCGGCTCAGGTCGGTGCCGAACATCGCCGGGTCGTCGGTCGAGATCGAGCAGCGCGCTCCGGCCGCGAGCAGCTTCGGCAGCGGGTGCTCCTCCAGCGAGCGGACCACCCGCGTGCGCAGGTTCGAGATCGGGCAGACGTCGAGCACGATCCGGCGGTCGGCGATCTCCCGCACGAGGCCGGGGTCCTCAACCGCGCGGATCCCGTGCCGGAGGCGGTCGGCGCCGAGCTCCTCCAGTGCGCCGCGCACCGACGGCGGCCCGGCGACCTCGCCGGCGTGCGGGACCGAGGCGAGGCCCAGCTCACGCGCGAGCGTGAAGGCGGGCTCGTAGGGCTCAGGCGGAAACTCGGCCTCGAGCCCGCCGAGGCCGACGCCGAGGACCCCGCGCTCGCGGTAGGCGGCGGAGTAGCGCACGACCTGCTCGGCCTCGTCGAGCGGGAAGCCGCGGACGATGTCGGGCGTCAGGCGCACCTCGACGCCGTGCAGCTCGCGCGCCTGCTGCGCCCCGTCGCAGTAGCCACTGAAGATCTCGTCCCAGCCGACCCCGCGCCGTACGCGCTCGCTCGGCGAGAAGATCCCTTCGAGGTAGACCGCCCCGTGCGAGGCGGCCTCGGCCGCATAGTCGACGACGACCTGGCGGAAGTCCTCCGCGGTCTGGAGCGCGTTCGTGGTCAGGACCCAGACCTCGATGAAGTGCGCGAAGTCGCGGAAGTCATAGAGCTCGGCGAGCGTTTGCTCGTCGTCCGCCGGGAGCGGGTAGTCGTTGCGCCGAGCGATCTCGAGCAGGGTCGCCGGCCGCACCGTCCCCTCGAGGTGGACGTGCAGCTCTATCTTCGGCGTCACTCGCGCCAGCGCGGCTCGAGGAAGGTCGCGAGGCCGATCGAGAGCACGTAGAGCAGGACGAGCGGGATCACCGAGAGCAGCGTCGAGACCGGGTCGACGCCGGGCAGGATCACGCCGATCACCGTCATCACGAAGATGCCCGCGCGCCACGTGTGCCGAAGCTGCGCGGCGCTCAGGATCCGCAGGCGCACCAGCGCGAGCACGAACACGGGCACCTCGAACGCCACGGCCACCCCGAGCAGCACGAAGCTGACGAAGCGGTAGTAGTCACGCGCGCGAATCTGGATGTTGTAGTAGGACGAGTCGTAGTTGGTCAGGAAGTGGATCGCCGGGTTCAGGATCACGAAGTAGCCGAACAGCACCCCGCCGAGTCCGAGGATCGTTGCGAAGGCGACCGGTACGAGCATCGAGCGCTGCTTGCGCTCCTCCACGGCGGGCGCGAGAAACGCCCACAGCTGCCAGAGCACGATCGGCAGCGCCAGAAGCAGCCCGGCCCAGAGGCTCACCATGATCGAGGTCGCGAACGGCTCGATCGGGCTGAGCGTGACCGGCTTGTCCAGGTTGGCGGGCAGCGGCGCGTTGAGCCAGTGGAGGATCCGGCCGTGAAAGCCGTACGCGACGGCGAAACCGGCGGCGAGGGCGCCGAGACAGATGATCAGCCGCGTGCGGAGCTCGCCAAGGTGCTCGACGAGCGTGGCCTCCTCGCCATGGCCGAGGCGCCGCGGGAGCACGCTCATCGCGTTACGACGAAGGAGGCGGTGGCTCGTCCGCGGAGCGGGCCGGGAGCTCGGCCTTCTCGTCGTGCGAGCCGGTGATCGAGTCCTTGAACTCGCGCATGCCCTTGCCGAGCGAGCGCCCGATCTCCGGCAGTCGCTTGGGCCCGAACACGAGCAGCGCGACGATCAAGATCACGATCAGCCCGGTGATTCCAATCTCCGGCAGCATGGATCAAGCGTAGCGCTTTCTCGACCGGGTAGACACCCTCGATGCCGAAGAAGCCGATTTCGGAGCAGGTCGTGGTCGTCACCGGCGCCTCCAGCGGGCTCGGCCGGGCGATCGCGCGGCTCGCGGGAGTGCGCCGCGCGAAGGTGGTCGTCACCGCTCGAAACACCGAGGCGCTGGACAACTGCGTCGGCGAGATCGAGCGGGCTGGCTCCGACGCCCTCGCCGTTTCCGCCGACGTCAGCGACCAGGGGCAGGTCGAGCGGGTGGTCGAGGCGGCGATGGAGCGCTTTGGCCGGATCGACACCTACGTCGCCAACGCGATCGTGACCGTCTATGCCGAGGCCTACCGGCTCGAGCCCGAGGAGCTGCGCCGCGTCTGGGAGGTCAATTTCTTCGGCGTCGTCTACGGCTACTGGGCAGCGCTGCCGCACCTGCGCGCCTCGCGCGGGACTTTCCTGCACGTCAGCTCGGCGCTCGCCTACCGCGGCATCCCGCTGCAGGCCGCCTACTGCTCGACCAAGGCCGGGTTGCGAGCGTTCCTCGAATCGGCGCGGGTCGAGGAGCAGAAGGCGGGCACCGGCGTGGCGATCTCGCTCGTCCTGCCCGGCGCGATCAACACGCCGCAGTTCGACCGCGACCGCCAGAAGCTCGGCTACCAGCCCGAGCCGGTGCCGCCGATCTACCAACCCGAGCCGTTCGCCGAGGCGACGCTGCACTGCGCTGAGCATCCGGTCCGCGAGCTGCCAGTCTCGTGGGGCGCGCAGAAGCTGCTCTGGGGCCAGAAGCTCTCGCCGCGGGCCGGCGACTGGGTGCTCAGGCGGAACGGCTGGAAGGCGCAGCACACCGCCGAGCCCAAGCCGCTCGACGCGCCCGACAACCTCTTCGATACCCTGCCTGGAGACCCGGGTGCGCACGGCCGTTTCGACCGTCAGGCGCGCGGCTCGACGCTCTGGACAAGGCTTCGTCTTCTGCTCCCGAAGGGCTGACCACGCTGGCTAGCATGACAAACACATGGCGCTTCTAGAACTGAAGAACATCCACGTCGCGCTCGAGGATGGCACCGAGATCGTCAAGGGTGTCGACCTCGCCGTGGACACGAACCAGATCCACGCGATCATGGGCCCGAACGGCTCCGGAAAGTCCACGCTCGCCTACGCGCTGATGGGCCACCCCGCCTACAAGATCACCGAGGGCCAGATCGTCTTCGACGGCGAGGACGTGACCGAGCTCGAAGCGGACGAGCGCGCGCAGCGCGGCCTCTTCCTCGCGTTTCAGTACCCGCACGCGATCCCGGGCGTGACCGTCACGAGCTTCCTGCGCTCCGCGATCAATGCGGTCCGCAAGGCGCGCAACGGCGGCGAGGAGGACCCCGTCAAGATCAAGGACTTCCGCCAGGACATGCTCGCCGCGATGGAGAAGCTGAAGGTTCCGCGCGAGCTCGCGCAGCGTTACCTGAACGACGGCTTCTCGGGCGGCGAGAAGAAGCGAGTCGAGATCCTGCAGATGGCGATGCTGAAGCCGCGCGTGGCCGTCCTCGACGAGACCGACTCGGGGCTCGACATCGACGCGCTCAAGACGGTCGCCAACGGCGTGAGCGAGCTCGTCGGCGAGGAGACCGGCGCGCTCATCATCACCCACTACCAGCGCATCCTCAACTATGTGAAGCCCGATTTCGTGCACGTCTTCGTGGACGGACGTATCGTGGAGGAAGGCGGGCCAGAGCTCGCGCACAAGCTCGAAGCCGAAGGCTACGAGGGCTTCGGCGCAAACGGAAGGAACAATGGCAGCAACCACGCCTGAGACCGAAGTCGTCGCCGGGATTCGCAGCGACTACAAGTACGGCTTCCACGAGATCGAGGACTACTTCTTCAAGTCGGGCCGCGGTCTCTCGGCGGAGCTCGTCGCTGCGATCTCAGAGCACAAGAACGAGCCGGAGTGGATGCGCAAGTACCGGCTCAAGTCGCTGGAGTACTTCATGGCACGCCCGATGCCAGAGTGGGGCGGCGATCTCTCCGAGATCGACTTCGACAACATCTTCTATTACATCCGCCCGACCGAGAAGCAGGCGAGCTCGTGGGAGGACCTGCCGCCCGAGATCAAGGACACCTGGGACAAGCTCGGGATCCCGGAGGCGGAGAAGAACTACCTCGCCGGCGTCGGCGCCCAGTACGAGTCCGAGGTCGTCTACCACAAGCTCCAGGGAGACCTCGAGGCCCAAGGCGTGATCTTCAAGGACATGGACTCGGGCCTGCGCGAGCACGAGGAGCTCGTCAAGGAGTACTTCGGGACGATCATCCCGCAGAACGACAACAAGTTCGCAGCGCTCAACTCGGCCGTGTGGTCGGGCGGCTCGTTCATCTACGTGCCGCCGGGCGTGAAGATCGAGATGCCGCTCCAGGCCTACTTCCGGATCAATGCCGAGAACATGGGCCAGTTCGAGCGCACGCTGATCATCGTCGACGAGGGCGCCTACGTGCACTACGTCGAGGGCTGCACGGCACCGATCTACTCGTCCGACTCACT
>Ga0308176_10003027_pt1 | contig 10659 bp, 6 predicted proteins | sample PhyCR2_3_FD_203890 | JGI IMG/M metagenome (GOLD analysis project Ga0308176, IMG submission 203890) | Soil microbial communities from UC Gill Tract Community Farm, Albany, California, United States - DLSLS.C.R2 | ecosystem: Environmental > Terrestrial > Soil > Agricultural land | place: USA... | reverse complement strand
GCCGTCCTGGAGCGTGATCTGGTTGGCGTTGTCGCGTCCGAGGTACGACGGCGTCCCGCCGGAGAGGGCTCCCGCCTGGGCGTTGCCGGTCTCGAAGTCGTTGGCGACACCGCCCCGGCCCATGTTGTCCTGCTGGAGGTTGTAGTTCGCCTCGGTGAAGCCGAGGTAGTACGAGTAGTCGTGCATCCGGTTGTGGGCGACGAAGAGGTTGGTCACGACCTGGTCGATGTCGTTGCCGCCCGGGTGCAGCTCGGTCGGGTCGCACTTCGAGTTGTTCCAGGCGTCGGTGAACTTCGCGGTGTACTCACGGGTCGGGGAGACCGGCGCCTGCGCGGTGCCCCCCGGACTGTCGGGGCTGAGCCAGGCCTCGTGGGTGTTGGCGTTGTTGCCCACGGTGGTCAGCGTCGGCTGGCCGGTCTTGACCGTGGTGTCCCACGGGCCGGGCGCCTGGACGTTGCGGAACGGGCCGGTGGGTGTGGTGCAGCCCTGCACCGCGGTCCAGCAACCGACGACGCTGTTGCCCGGCGTGGTCCTCGGCGACCAGTCGAGCGCCGGGTTGGCGGTGAAGTAGCGCCACTGCGGCACCGGCAGGCTGGTGTCGGCACCGGGGGCCGCGGTGTCGCTCGAGGTCACGCTGGCGACGTAGTTGCCCGGGGGAGTGAACGGCGCGGTCGGGTCGCCGAACGGGCAGACCTGCATGGTGTAGATGCCCGCGGGGATCGAGTCGGAGCTGTACGACGCGGTCTCCGGGCTGGTGCCCAGGTCACCGGCGACGAGCAGGTCGCCCTGCGGGTCGAAGATCTTCACGACGATGTCGTCGGCGGAGTTGGCCATCGCGGCCACCGCGTCGACGCGTTTCGTGTTGCCGTCGGTCAGCTCGAACTCGTGCTTCGGGCCGCAGTCGGTCGCGGTGATCTCGCCGCTGAACGGGTAGGCGTCGTTGTTGTTCTCCACCTGGTTCTGGCGGTGCAGGATCGTGCCGTCGGTGGCGTCGACCATCAGCGTGTAGGCGAACGCCGACCCCTTCTGGACGTCGACGACGTTGGTCTCGAAGACCGGGTGGACGGTGCCGTCGGCCGCCACCAGCGCCCGGAGGCGCGCCTGCTGCTCCTGGGCGAAGCCGGGCACCGTGAACCGGGTCCAGTCACCGGTCGCGTCGGCCTGCGCGTCCACGCCGTCGAGGGCGGCCGCGCTGACCCCGCGTCCCACGTTGCCGGCGGCCCTGCCCCAGGCCTCGACCGGGGTGAGCGTGGCGGCGGCCGGGGTGTCGCCGGTCGGGGTGATCGACGAGGAGGCGTAGGCGATCTCGCCGTTGGCGACCCCGACGGTCACCATGCTGTCGAGGGCCGGCGCGAGGTCGCCGAACCGCTGGCGGAAGAGCACGGCGTGCGCGTCGCTCTGGGCGAGCCGCTGGTCGTTGACCAGCTCGAGGCCGTCGACGTCGTCGGCGGTGAGCCCGAACGCAGCGGCGTTCTGCGACAGCCAGGCGCGGGCGGCCACGACCGGGTTGGAGGAGGTGGCCGTCGCCAGCGTGCCGTCGGCAGGAAGGATCGAGGCCGGCGTACCGAACCGGTTCCACCGGACGTCCACCGCGCCGAGCCGCGAGACCGCGTCGCGCCGGGTGTCGGTCGGGAGCGTGGTCCCGCGGAGGTCGAGGTCCTCGAGACCGGGCACGCTGTCTCCGGGGGTGACCAGCGGGGTCGCGGGCGCCGGGGAGGACTCGGTGGCGATGGCGGGCAGCTGCGCGAGCCCGGGGACCAGGGTGACGGTCAGCAGGGCGAGGGCTGCCGTCGTGAGGCGGCCGCGGCGCACGGAGGTGGGTGTCATGTGCGCTACAACGGGACCGCGCCCGGTTGGTTATGTCGGCCTGGGTTACCACTCCGTTACGCGAGAGCGGCCGCGAAACCTTGGATCGTTCCAACGATTCACGCTACCGTCCTCTCGTGCGTGCGATTAGACGATTCACGGTCCGTCCCGTCCTCCCTCCGGCCCTGGCCGCCCTGGGGGACCTGGCCGGCAACCTCAGGTGGTCCTGGCACCCGGAGACGCAGGACGTCTTCGCGGCGGTGGACCCGGTGCTCTGGGAGTCCACGGGGCGCGACCCCGTCGCCCTCCTGGGCGCGGTCGGCCGAGCCAGGCTCGAGGAGCTGGCCGGGGACGCGGCCTTCCTCGAGCGGCTGGGCGAGGCCCGCGCCGACCTCGAGCGGTACCTCACCGGCGACCGCTGGTTCCAGCGCCGCCAGGCGGCCGAGGGGCCGCGGGCGGTGGCCTACTTCTCCCCGGAGTTCGGCATCACCGCCGTCCTCCCGCAGTACTCCGGTGGTCTGGGCATCCTCGCCGGCGACCACCTCAAGGCCGCCAGCGACCTGGGAGTGCCGATCACCGGCGTCGGCCTGCTCTACCGCCACGGCTACTTCGAGCAGGCGCTGTCCCGCGAGGGCTGGCAGCTCGAGTCCTACCCGGTCCTCGACCCCGACGGGCTGCCGATCTCGCTGCTGCGCGAGAAGGACGGCTCCCGGGCCCTCGTCTCGATCTCGATGCCGGACGGTCCCGACCTGGTGGCGCAGATCTGGGTCGCCAGCGTCGGCCGGGTGCCGCTGCTGCTGCTCGACTCCGACGTCGAGGGCAACCCCGACCACTACCGCGACGTGACCGACCGCCTGTACGGCGGCAACAGCGAGCACCGCCTGCGCCAGGAGCTGCTCCTCGGTGTCGGCGGCGTGCGCGCGCTGCGGGTCCACTCCCGCATCACCGGCGCCCCCGCGCCGGAGGTCTTCCACACCAACGAGGGCCACGCGGGCTTCCTCGGCCTCGAGCGGATCCGCGAGCTCACCGTCGAGGAGGACGGCCCGAGGCTCGACTTCGACACCGCCCTCGAGGTCGGCCGTGCCTCCACGGTGTTCACCACCCACACCCCGGTGCCCGCCGGCATCGACCGGTTCCCGCGCACGCTCGTCGAGCAGTACTTCAGCGACGCCGGCGCCACCCCCGGCGTCCCCGTCTCGCGGATCCTCGCCCTCGGCACCGAGGACTACCACGGTGGCGACGCCTCGGTGTTCAACATGGCCGTCATGGGCTTCCGCCTCGCCCAGCGCGCCAACGGCGTCTCCCTGCTGCACGGCCACGTCAGCCGCGGCATGTTCAACGGCCTGTGGCCGGCCTTCGACGAGGCCGAGGTGCCGATCGGCTCGATCACCAACGGCGTGCACGCCCCGACCTGGGTGGCGCGCGAGGTCTTCGACCTCGCCGTGGCTCACGGAGCGGACCGCGAGAGCGACGAGCCGGACAGCTTCCTGGCCACCGTGGACAAGATCCCGGGCGTCGACATCTGGGCGGTCAAGCGCCAGCTGCGCGAGCGGCTGGTCCAGGACGCGCGCCAGCGGCTGTCCCGCTCCTGGGAGAAGCGCGGTGCCGCCAAGGCCGAGCTCGGCTGGATCGAGAACGCCCTCGACCCCGACGTGCTCACGATCGGGTTCGCGCGCCGCGTGCCGTCGTACAAGCGCCTCACGCTGATGCTGCGCCACCCCGACCGGCTCAAGAAGCTGCTGCTCGACCCCGAGCGCCCGGTCCAGCTCGTCATCGCCGGCAAGTCCCACCCGGCCGACGACGGCGGCAAGAAGCTGATCCAGGAGATGGTGCGCTTCGCCGACGACCCGGAGGTCCGGCACCGCATCGTCTTCCTGCCCAACTACGACATCGCGATGGCGCAGCCGCTCTACCCCGGCTGCGACGTGTGGCTCAACAACCCGTTGCGTCCGTACGAGGCGTGCGGCACCTCGGGCATGAAGGCCGCGCTCAACGGTGGCCTGAACCTCTCGATCCTCGACGGCTGGTGGGACGAGTGGTACGACGGCAACAACGGCTGGTCGATCCCGTCCGCCGACGGTGTCGACGACCCCGACCACCGCGACGACCTCGAGGCGAACGCGCTCTACGACCTCATCGAGCACGAGATCGCGCCCCGGTTCTACGACACCGACGTCGACGGCGTGCCCACGCGCTGGCTGGAGATGGTCCGCCACACCCTGAAGTCGCTGGGCCCCAAGGTCCTCGCGACCCGCATGGTGCGCGACTACGTCCGCCAGCTCTACGCGCCGTCCGCCGGCATCGCACGCCAGTTGAACGCCGACTACCACGGTGCTGCCGAGCTGGCCGCCTGGAAGAAGAAGGTCCGCACCGGGTGGTCCGGCGTACGTGTCGAGCACGTCGAGAGCAGCGGCGTCTCGGACGCCCCGGAGGTCGGTGACGTGATGCGCGCTCGCGCGTTCGTCGCCCTCGGCGACCTCTCGCCCGAGGACGTCGACGTGCAGCTCGTGCACGGCCGGATCAACAGCGAGGACGAGCTCACCGGGACGATCGTCGACTCGCTGCACGTGGCGGAGAGCTACGAGGGCGGCCACCACCGCTTCGACGGCGACGTGGTGCTCGACCACAGCGGGTCCTTCGGCTACACCGTGCGCGTGATCCCGCGCAACGACCTGCTCACCTCGCCCGCGGAGCTGGGGGTCGTCGCCCTGCCGTGAGTGGTGGCGGCGGCTGAATCGCCGGTGAACCGGCGATTCCTGACGTTCTGGGGCGTTGCAACGCCGGTGAACATCAGGAAGCGCCCGAGAAGTGGTGCTGGAGTGACAACGCAGAAGGCCGGCCGGACCTCAGGGTCCGGCCGGCCTTCGTCGTGCTCAGGTCGTCACTCCACGTTGTCGACGAACTCCGTGGTGTAGGTCTTCGACAGGTCGATGTCGTCCTTCTTCGCCTTCACGGTGTCACTGAACGTGCCCAGCACGTCGAGCACCGTCTCGGGTCCGCCCTCGGGCATCCGGCCGTCCGTGGTGAACATCGGCGAGGAGTCCTTGATCGACTTCTCGTAGAGCGCCGGGTCGCCGCCGTTGTAGTCGGTCGGCATCTGCGCGGCGATGTCGGCGGCGCTGTGCCCGTCGATCCACTGCATCGTGTGGGTGAAGGCGTTGACCAGCTTCTGCACCGTCTTCGGGTTGTCCTCGACGTAGGCGCAGTCCATGTACATCGACGCGGCCGGGTAGAGCCCGCCGAGCGCGGCCCGGGTCCCCTCCTCGGTGCGCATGTCGATGAGCACCTTGCCCAGGCCCTTGGACACCGCGGTCGCGATCGTCGGGTCGGTGGTCATGCCGGCGTCGATGCCGCCGTTGTCCAGGGCGGCGAGGAACGTCGACCCGGCGCCGGCGGTGACCGTCGTGTAGTCCGAGGTGTCGATGCCGTTCTTCGTCGACAGGTACTGCGTCAGGTAGTCGGTCGAGGAGCCCGGCGAGGTCACGCCGAGCTTCTTGCCGGAGAAGTCCGACGGACCGGTGAGCGACTTGGCCGCGGACGTCGAGACGACCTCGGCCTCACCGGGCACCTTGGCCAGCTGGACGACGCTCTCGAGGCACTTGCCCTGCGCCTGGAGCGTGATCGTGTGGTCGTAGAAACCGACCACGCCCTGGACCTGGCCCGCGACGAGCACGTTCTCGGCGCTCGCCCCGGAGGGCTCGGTGAGGAGCTTGACGTCGACGCCCTCGTCGTCGAAGTAGCCGAGCCGTTCGGTGAGCATGGCGGGCAGGTAGATCACCTTGTCGATGCCGCCGACCATGATCGTGACCTGGGGGCGGCCGGTGGCGTCGTCCCCGCTCTGGGCGCTGGCCTCGCCGCCGCGGCAGCCCGCGAGGGACGTGGAGGCGACGACGGACACGAGCGCTGCGGCGGCGAGCCGCCGGGTGTGTTGCTGCATGGTGATGCACTCCTTCACGGGCAGGGGCCCGCATGGATGGGTGGGGTGGGGGTGGTGCCGGTGGGACGTGCGGGAGGTGGCGCCCGGCGTCAGAGGGCGGTGGCCTGGCTGCTGGCCGGCGGGCGCCACGAGGTGAGCCGGACCTCGAGCTGGGTGATCAGCCACTCGGCGACGAGGGCGAGCACGGTGGTGATGAGCATCCCGGCGTAGATGCCGGCCGCGTCGAAGTTGCCCTGCGAGTGGTTGATCAGCAGGCCCAGGCCCTTGTCGGCGCCGGTGTACTCGCCGACGATCGCCCCGATCAGCGCGAAGCCGAAGGCGACGTGCATGCTCGCGAGGATCCACGAGGTCGCGCTGGGCAGGATCACCGAGCGCATCAGGGACCAGCGTCCGGCGCCGAGGATGCGGGCGTTGTCGACCAGCACCTTGTCCACCTCGCGTGCGCCCTGGAACGCGTTGAAGAAGACCGCGAAGAACACCAGCACGAACGCGGTCGCGACCTTCGAGGACATGCCCAGGCCGAACCAGATGACGAAGAGCGAGGCCAGCACGATGCGGGGGATCGCGTTCGCGCCCTTGATGAACGGCGCGAGCACGTCGGCGATGAAGCGGCTGCGGCCGAGCACGACGCCGAGGACGACGCCGGCGAGGGTGCCGAGGACGAAGCCGAGCACGGCCTCCTCGAGGGTGACCGCGATGGTGCCCCAGATGGACCCCTGGGAGCTGCCCTCGGTGAACCAGATGACGAGCTTGTCCCAGATCTGGCTGGGCATCGAGTAGTAGAAGGGGTCGATCACCGTGCGGGCGGCGATCTCCCAGGAGCCGAGCCAGGCGACCACGAGGGCGACCCGGACGGTGTGGGTGATCAGCGCACGGTTCGGCGTACGACGGCGGGTCGTCGTCGGCGCGGTGGTCGCCGGGGGGCCGGCGACCTGGACCTGGGTGTCAAGCGACACGGGAGGCTCCTCTCGTGCGGGTGATCTCGACTTCCTCGCGGAGGCTGTCCCACACCTGCTTGTAGAGATCGATGAACTCGGGGGTCAGCCGGATCTCCTCGACCCGACGCGGGCGGGGGAGGTCGATGGCCACGACGTCCTTGACGGTGGCCGGGCCGGCGGTCATCACGACGACGCGGTCGGCGAGGGTGATCGCCTCGGTGAGGTCGTGGGTGACGAAGACGCAGGCGGCGCCGGTGCCCGACCAGAGCCGGAGCAGCTCGTCCTGCATCAGCTCCCGCGTCTGGACGTCGAGCGCGCCGAACGGCTCGTCGAGCAGCAGCAGCGACGGCTCGGTGATGAGCGTCTGGGCCATCGCCACGCGCTTGCGCATGCCGCCGGACAGCTGGTGGGGGTAGCGGTCCTCGAAGCCGGCGAGGCCGACCCGCTCGATCCAGTCGCGGGCCCGGGCGTTCGCGTCGGCCCGGGACGCACCGCGGTACCGCAGGCCGAGGGCGACGTTGTCGAGGACGTTCTTCCAGGGGAGCACGGCGTCGGCCTGGAACATGTAGCCGACCCCGTCGGGGATCCCGGAGACCGGCTCGCCGTGGACGTGGACGGTCCCGGCGGAGGCCGGCTCGAGCCCGGAGACCAGCGAGAGGGTCGTGGACTTGCCGCAGCCGGTCGGCCCGACGATCGAGACGAACTCGCCGGGGGCGACGTCGAGGGAAACGTCGCGGAGGGCCGTGAACGCACCCCCGCTCTTGGTCGGGAAGCGCTTGGTGGCGTCGCGCAGCGAGATCGCTGCGGAGCCGGCGCCGGCGCCACCCTGAGGGTCGGGCGCGGATGTGATCTGGGTCATGGCGCAGGACCGTAGGAGCGCGTGACGACCGTCACCACCCTTGCGCGCCTTGTGGCCGATCCCCGCACAAATGACGTTCTGCGCGTTGTGCTCGTGAGCGTGGTTGGGCCCTACAGTGACCGGGTGCCCAGCCCCCTCCGCGCGCCTCTGCGGCGTCCCCGCCTGGCGCTCAGCACCCAGGCGATCGTCGCGCTGGCGTCGCTGCTGGTCCTCGTCGTGCTGGGCTCCCTGCTCGCCTCGACCGCAGTGCTGCGCGACGACCTCGAGAAGCAGTACGAGCAACGAGCGCTGGCGATCGCGCGCAGCGTGGCGTCGTCCCGGGACCTGGCTGCGCAGGTGGCGTCCGGGCGCCCCGATCCGGCCGGCCCGGTCCAGCGCGAGGCCGAGCGGGTGCGCGTGGACACCGGTGCGTTGTACGTCGTGGTCACCGACGACCGGGGCATCCGGTACAGCCACCCCACCGTGGCCAACATCGGCGAGCCGGTCAGCACCAGTCCCGACGCTGCACTGGCCGGGCACGACGTGGTGACCATCGAGCGGGGCACGCTGGGCTACTCGGCCCGGGGCAAGGTGCCGCTCCGCGACCAGGACGGTGACGTCGTCGGAGAGGTCAGCGTCGGCATCGCCATCTCCGAGCTGGACCGCGAGACCCGCAAGCTGGTCGTGCTGCTGGGTCTCGTCGCCCTCGGCCCGCTGGCCGTGGGGCTGGCCGGCGCCGTGCTGCTCGTGCGGCGGCTGCGGCGGACCACCCTGGGCCTGGAGCCCGAGGAGATGGCCGACCTGCTGCGCGAGCACGCCGCCGTCCTGGGCGGGGTCCGGGACGGCGTGATCGCCGTCGACCCGCAGGGCCGGGTGACGGTGAGCAACCCCGAGGCCACCCGGCTGCTCGGTCGCGAGCTCCCGCGGGGCGTCGCCCTCGCCGAGACCGGGGTCGGGCCCGAGGTGCTCGCGCTCCTCGACGAGGATCCGGCCCCGAGCGGCGCGCTCCGGGTGCTCGGCGGCCGGGTCGTGCTGGTCACCCGGCTCGCGGTGCGCCGCGACCGGCGCGACCTCGGCACGGTGCTGACCCTGCGCGACCGGACCGACCTGGACGACCTGGCCCGTGAGCTGGAGGCGACCCGGGCGCTCACCGACGCGCTGCGCGCGCAGGCCCACGAGCACAGCAACCGGCTGCACACGCTGACCGGGCTGCTGCACCACGGTGACGTCGCCGAGGCGGGGGAGTACCTCTCCGGGCTGAACGAGTCGAGCACCTGGGTGTCCGGCGTCGACGACCCGTACCTGGCGGGGCTGCTGGCGGCGAAGTCCGCCGTCGCGTCGGAGGCGGGCGTCGGCCTGGTGGTGTCCGACGCGACCTGGCTGGAGGACCGGCTCGCGCACCCGCTCGACACGGTCACCGTCGTCGCGAACCTGCTCGACAACGGCATCCGGGCCGCGGCCGAGGGACGCCGTGAGCCGCGGTGGGTCGAGGTGACGCTGCTCGGCGACGGCGCCGACCTCGTCGCCCACGTCGTCGACAGCGGCGACGGGGTCCCGGCCGACCACGTGGACCAGGTCTTCGACCGCGGGTTCACCACCCGCGGGGCCGACGTGCCGGGACACGGGATCGGGCTGGCGCTGGCCCGGCACACCGCCCGGGCGCACGGGGGCGACGTCCGCCTCGTCGACCCCGGGTCGGACGAGCAGGGGTCCGACGAGCATGGGTCCGACGAGCACGGGGCGGCATTCGAGGCCCGGCTGGCCGGTGCGCTCACCGCCGGGACCCGCAGCGAGCGAGGACGAGAGAGGGACCTGACGTGACGAGAGATCCGATCCGGGTGCTGGTCGTCGACGACGACTTCCGGGTGGCGCGCCTCCACGCGTCGTACGTCGACGCCACCGACGGGTTCGAGACGGTCGCGATCGCCCACACCGCGGCCGACGCGGTGCGGATGACCGAGGAGCTGCGGCCCGACCTGGTGCTGCTCGACGAGTACCTCCCCGACTCCAACGGCTCGGAGATCGTGCGCCGCCTGGACGCGGCGGTGCTGATGGTGAGCGCCGCCGAGGACTCGGAGGTCGTTCGCCGCGCGCTGGCCGCCGGGGCGGTCAACTACGTCCTCAAGCCGTTCCCGCCCTCGGTGCTGACCGGGCGGCTGATCGCGTTCGCGCGGTTCTGGGGGCTGCTGGGGGCCGGCGCGCACCTCGACCAGACCGCCGTCGACCGGGCGCAGCAGGCCCTGCGGATGGCCGACTCCCCGGTGGCGAGCGCGCGCAAGGGTCGCTCGCCGGTGACGTCCGAGGCGATCGTCGAGGTGCTGCGAGCGGCCGCGGACGCGGTCACCGCGGTCGAGGTGGCCGAGGCGACGGGGGTCTCCCGCGCGACCGCGCAGCGCTACCTCTCGGACCTCGCCCGCGACGGGCACGTCCGGCTCACGCTGCGCTACGGGACCACCGGGCGGCCCGAGCACTGCTTCGAGTGGCTCGGCCGCCGCGAGCAGGCCTAGAGCCGCCAGGCCTCCACGAGCGCGGCGACGTCCGGGAACCGGTCGTCCGGGTCCGGAGCCGTCGCCCGGGCGAGCACGCCGTGCTGCCGCGCGTCGCCGCGGAAGGTCGCCTCGTCCCCGCCGGGCTCGCCGAGCAGCTGGAAGCCGGTCCGGCCCAGGGTGAAGACGGTGCTCCGCGCGTCGACGGTCGCGCCGCGCCGCCACTCCTCGGGCGCCATGTAACGGCTCGAGCCGTACTGCCGGTCGAGGTCGAGGACGTACGGCGGGGCGTACAGGTCCAGGTCGACCAGCCGGGTCGCGCCGGTCCCGAAGTCGTGCATCAGGCAGCCGTCGTAGAAGTCGACCGCGACCAGGCCGGCCGCCCTGACGGCCAGGTGAGCGTCCAGCACGACGTCGTACGTCGCGAGCACCCGGGGCAGCGGCAGCGCGCGAAAGCGGTTGAGCGCCGAGCAGCGGTCGGTGTGGGGGAGCGCGCCGGGGGCGAACGGGTCGTTGAGGATCTCCCCGTCGACCCACGGGTAGACCACGGCGTGGCCGCCGTCCGCCACCGGGAAGTCGGCCACCAGCGGCACGACCGCCGGGTGACGGAGCACGGCGTGCACCCGGAGCGCGCTATCGAGCTGGTCGCGGTCC
>Ga0308176_10003026_pt1 | contig 10660 bp, 8 predicted proteins | sample PhyCR2_3_FD_203890 | JGI IMG/M metagenome (GOLD analysis project Ga0308176, IMG submission 203890) | Soil microbial communities from UC Gill Tract Community Farm, Albany, California, United States - DLSLS.C.R2 | ecosystem: Environmental > Terrestrial > Soil > Agricultural land | place: USA... | reverse complement strand
ACCTGGAAAACGCCGTGGCACTGGCCGCGCGTTACCCGGGCGACCTGCTGATGGAAACCCTGATCGAGGGCGATGAACTCACCGTCGGCATTCTCGGCCGCCAGGTGCTGCCCTCGATCCATATCGTGCCCAAGGGCGCCTTCTACGACTACAACGCCAAGTATGTCGCCGAAGACACCCAGTACCTGTGCCCGGGCCTGGAGGGCGAGGTCGAGAACGAACTGCGCGCCCTGGCGCTGCGGGCCTTCGACGCGCTCGGCTGCGCCGGCTGGGGTCGCGTCGACGTGATGCGCGACCGCGCCGGCCACAACTGGCTGCTGGAAGTGAACACTGCGCCGGGCATGACCTCGCATTCGCTGGTGCCCAAGGCGGCCAGGGCCGCCGGGATCGATTACGACGAAGTGTGCTGGCGCGTCCTGGAAACCAGCTTCCGGGAGGGCCTGTGAGGGGAGCCATCCGCCTGGTTGCCTGGTGCCTGGCCATTGCGCTGGTCGCGCTGCCGATCGTCGGCGTACTGCGCGGCTGGTTTGCCGCTGACCGCTGGCCGGTGACGCAATTGACCGTGCAGGCCGAGTTCAAGCACGTGGGTGCCGAGCAGATCCGCGCCGCGGTGCGGCCGCGACTGGGTCATGGGTTTTTCGCGCTGGACCTCGATTCGGTGCAGCAGGCGGTCGCGGCGCTGCCGTGGGTGGAATCGGTCGAGGCGCGCAAGCGCTGGCCGGACACGCTGATCCTGCGCATCTACGAGCGCCAGCCGTTCGCGCGCTGGAACCAGACGCGCCTGATCAGCCGCCAGGGCGTGCTGTTCGACGCGCCGGCCGCGAGTACAAGCACCTCGTTGCCTGACCTGCGCGGACCGGATGCGCAACTGCCCGAAGTGGTCGGCTTTTACGCCGAGGCGCTCAAGGCGTTCGCCGGCACGCAGTTGAAGATCACTGGCGTGGAACTGTCCGAGCGCGGCAGCTGGAGCCTGGCTACCGCCAGCGGCGCGCAGATCGTGCTCGGCGACCGCGCCCAGGCCGGCAAGCGGCTGCACCGCTTCCTCGATGTCTACCCGCAGGTCATGGCCGGGCATCCGGCGGCCTTCGCCTATGCCGACCTTCGCTACACCAACGGATTCGCCGTGCGCTGGCCCGACGCCGCCGCACCTGCCGCGGGGACGCCCCGCACATGAGCCTGACCCTATGAAGACGCGCAACGACAAGCAACTGGTCGTCGGCCTGGACATCGGCACCCACAAGGTGACCGCGATCGTGGGCGAATACGAGCCGGGCGAACCGATCGAGGTAATCGGCATCGGCTCGCACGTCTCGCGCGGCATGAAGCGCGGCTCGGTGGTGGACATCGAATCGACCGTGCACTCGATCCAGCGCGCCGTGGAAGAGGCCGAGCTGATGGCAGGCTGCGACATCCGGTCGGTGTTCGCCTCGATCTCCGGCAGCCATCTGGAGACCAAGAACTCGCACGGCACCGCGGCGATCCGCGACCGCGAAGTCACCCCGGGCGACCTGGAGCAGGTGCTCGAAGCCGCCAGCGCGGTGGCGATCCCGGCCGATCGCAAGGTGCTCTACAAGGAGTCGCAGGAATACCGTATCGATGGCCAGGACGGCATCCGCTCGCCGGTCGGCATGAGCGGCGTGCGGCTGGAGGCCTCGGTACACCTGGTCACCGGCGCCGCCGCGGCGGTGCAGAACATCACCAAGTGCATCCAACGCTGCGGCCTGTCGGTCGACGAACTGGTGCCCTCGGCGGTGGCCAGCGCCAAGTCCGTGCTGACCGACGACGAGCGCGAGCTGGGCGTATGCCTGGTCGACATCGGCGCCGGCACTACCGACATCGCCATCTACACCCAGGGTTCAATCCGCTACACCAAGTCGCTGCCGGTCGGCGGCGACCAGGTCACCAACGACATCGCCTACGGCGTGCACACGCCGACCGCGCATGCCGAGGAGATCAAGATCAAGTACGCCTGCGCGCTGGCACAGCTGGCCCACGCCGAAGAGACCATCCAGGTGCCCAGCGTGGGCGACCGCCCGCCGCGCCGGCTCGCCCGCCAGTCGCTCGCGCAGAGCGTGCAGGCGCGCTACGAGGAAATCTTCGAGATGGTGCAGGACGAGCTGCGCCGCTCGGGCTACGACAGCCTGGTCGCCGCCGGCGTGGTGCTGACCGGCGGCGCCTCGCGGATGGAAGGCGCGCTGGAGCTGGCCGAGGAGATCTTCCACAAGATGGTGCGCATCGGCGTGCCCCAGCACGTGACCGGGCTGGGCGACGTGGTTGCCAATCCGCTGCATTCGACTGGCGTGGGCCTGCTGCTGCATGGCGCGCGCTCCGGTGGCGCACGCATCAGCCATCCGGTCGGCGGCAGCGTCGGCGGTTTGGTCGACAAGATGCGCGGCTGGATCAGCAGGAATTTTTAAGCGATGGCGCGGAGCGCCATCGCGGGCGAATGGAGGTTCGCCCACCACCGCAGGCCGGCAGGACGCCCGACCTGCGGTTACAACGACAACGAAGCTCTACGGAGGACGGGAAATGTTTGAATTGATCGAAAAACTGGCACCCAACGCGGTCATCAAGGTCATCGGCGTGGGCGGCGGCGGCGGCAACGCCGTGGCGCACATGCTGAGCGCCAACATCGAAGGCGTCGAATTCGTCGTCGCCAACACAGACGCGCAGGCGATGAAGAACTGCGGCTCGCGCACCCACCTGCAGCTCGGCGCCAACGTCACCAAGGGCCTGGGTGCCGGCGCGAACCCCGAAGTCGGCCGCCAGGCCGCGCTGGAGGATCGCGAACGCATCGAGGAAATGCTCGACGGCGCCGACATGGTGTTCATCACCGCCGGCATGGGCGGCGGCACCGGTACCGGCGCCGCGCCGGTGGTGGCGCAGCTGGCCAAGGAGAAGGGCATCCTCACCGTGGCGGTGGTCACCAAGCCGTTCCCGTTCGAGGGTCGCCGGCGTATGCAGGTGGCGATGAAGGGCATCGAGGACCTGTCCCAGCACGTCGATTCGCTGATCACCGTGCCGAACGAGAAGCTGCTGTCGGTGCTCGGCCGCGAGGTCACGCTTCTTAATGCCTTCAAGGCCGCCAACGATGTGCTGCAGGGCGCCGTGCAGGGCATCGCCGACCTGATCACCGCGCCGGGCCTGATCAACGTCGACTTCGCCGACGTGCGCACGGTCATGTCCGAGATGGGCATGGCGATGATGGGCTCGGGCACTGCCCGCGGTGACGATCGTGCCCAGGCCGCGGCCGAGGCGGCGATCAACAACCCGCTGCTGGAGGACGTCAACTTGAACGGCGCCTGCGGCATCCTGGTCAACGTCACTGCCGGTCCCAACCTGACCATGCGCGAGTTCGACGAGATCGGTCGCGTCATCCACGACTTCGCCAGCGAAGACGCCACCGTGGTGATCGGTACCTCGCTCGACCCGGAGATGCAGGACGATGTGCGCGTCACCGTGGTCGCCACGGGCCTAAACCGGGCTGCTGCCGTCCGCCAGGCCCCGCGCTCGGTGGCCCCGACCCAGGTGGAGATGCGCCAGCGTCCGCGTCCGGTGGTGTTGCGCACTGGTACCGGCAACGAGGTGGTCGACTACGCCGCGCCGGAAGTGGTGACAACGCATACCCGCGCGGAGCCGCAGGCCAAGGGCGCCGATGCCAGCCTGGATTACCTGGACATCCCGGCTTTCCTGCGCCGCCAGGCCGACTAAGGAGCATGCTCGAAAGGGTTCGTTGCAACGAACCCTTGCGAAAATTGAACAAATCACCAGATCAGCTTGTCAGTGCATGACGTTGCCTCTCGGGCGGACCACCGCTTGGCTGGTGCCGTCGGCCTTCGGCAGATGATTTTGGGGTGAAGACGGCGCGCCGTGGACCGGCGCGCGCACGGGTCGGCACGGAACCGCCGGCTTGTCCGTCCCCCTGCGTCGGGTTCCCGTCCTCCCGGCGCAGGAGACGTGTTGAAGTAACTGCTTGATAGAACGGGACTTTGGGCCGCTTCGTGACCGCTATCACGGATGAAGGAAACATAAAGAAGCAACCAGACTGTACGGTACGGTTTGCTTTTGCGGTTGGTTAAGACTGTGTTAGCATCCATTCCCTGATTGGCTGCTGCCTACACTGGTACCAATAAAAATGATCAAGCAGCGTACGCTCAAGAACATCATCCGGGCGACCGGCGTCGGCCTGCACACCGGTGACAAGGTCTACATGACCTTGCGTCCCGCGGCGCCGAACACGGGCATCGTGTTCCGTCGCACGGACCTCAACCCGCCGGTCGACATCCATGCGCGACCGGATTGCGTGGGCGACACGCGCCTCTCGACCACCCTGGTCAAGGACGATGTGCGCGTTTCCACGGTCGAGCACCTGCTCTCGGCCATGGCCGGGCTGGGCATCGACAACGCCTACGTGGAGTTGTCCGCACCGGAAGTTCCGATCATGGACGGCAGTGCCGGCCCCTTCGTGTTCCTGCTGCAGTCGGCCGGGATCGAGGAGCAGAACACGCCCAAGCGCTTCATCCGCATCAAGAAAGCGGTGAAAGTGCAGGAAGGCGACAAGTGGGCCAGCTTCGAGCCGTTCGAGGGCTTCAAGGTCGGCTTCTCGATCGACTTCAACCATCCGATCATCTCCAAGCGCACTTCGCGCGCCGAAATCGACTTCTCCACCACCTCGTTCGTCAAGGAAGTCAGCCGCGCGCGCACCTTCGGCTTCATGCGCGACATCGAGATGCTGCGCGAGCACAACCTGGCGCTGGGCGGTTCGATGGACAACGCCGTGGTGCTGGATGACTACCGCGTGCTGAACGAGGACGGCCTGCGCTACGAGGACGAGTTCGTCAAGCACAAGATCCTGGACGCCATCGGCGACCTGTACCTGCTCGGCCACAGCCTGATCGGCGCTTACCACGCGCACAAGTCGGGCCATGAGCTCAACAACAAGCTGCTGCGCACCCTGATCGCCGACCCGGAAGCTTGGGAAGAGGTGGTCTACAAGGACGATCCGGCCGTCTCGCCGATTTCCTACGCGCATCCCGCCCAAGCCATCTGAGGCCTGCTGTAGCGCTCCACGAAGGCCGTCCTCCAAAGGGCGGCCTTCGTCATTTCTGTGACCGCCGCCTCCCCGGAATCACGTCCGGCTTCACGATATGGCGACGTGACGGGGTGTACCCCCAGCCCCTCCATGCTATAAACCTCTTGCCGCCACTCGGTGGTGCAAAGGGGGAATGGTGCCGATTCCGGCATCCGCAAAGGCATGGCGCCCGCGCCTGTCAGTCCTTCGCGTCGGGGAAACCAGCAATTTCGGCGATGGACGCCAACTCAAGGAACAGACCCTTCAGTTCCGGGTCTGTGATTGATGCTGCGGCGGCTTTGAGATGTTTGGCTGCCGCAGGCGAAAGCGGTTTTGACCGATCCGGCTCCGTTGCGGCCGGTAGGGGGGGAGCCACTTTCACGGTGACCGAACTGGCGCTCGTGCCGATGGCACGTGCGGTGGCGAGTATCTGCGTCTGCATCAGGCGCAGGCGTGCCGCCCAAGCCGGTGAGGACGCCAGGAAGACGAGGCGGCCGTTGCGCAGGTGGGCGAATTGCACCTGCTCGCGCAAGGGTGTCGGCAACGTCTGGCGCAGGGCACGATCCAACGCATCCAGCTCACCGGCCTTGCGGGCCAGCGAGGCGAACGAACCGCATTCGGCCAGCAGCTTGGGGCCACGGTCGGGACGGCGGGAAGCGGAGGGATCGGCGCGCTGCATGGTGCCGGCATCTGACGTGAAAAAAACAATGCAGATCATACTCGTATCCCGCTCCAAGAAAGTGCCCAGAACCTTCGACCTGGCCCAGCGACGCTTGCGTTGGCGACTGGCCGGACTCGGGCTGGCGGCGGTGATCGGGTGTGGGGTGCTGGGTGCCGCCGTTGCGTTGACAGTTTCCAGTCCGCGCGACCGTGCGCTGGCCGAGATCCACCAGCTGCAGCAGCAGATTCGCCAGCAGGACACCCAGCTGGCCGGGGTGCGCAAGGACTCCCAGCGCGAACTCGACGCGCTGGCCATCAAGCTGGGTCAGCTCGAAGCGCAGTCGACCCGCCTCAACGCGTTGGGCGAGCGGTTGACCGAGGTCGGCAAGCTCGACCCGCAGGAGTTCAACTTCGACCAACCTCCCGCGGTGGGTGGTCTGGAGGACACCGCCGGCAGCGCCTATGCCCTGCCGCCGACGCTGGATGTCGGTATCAGCCAGTTGGCCGGCCAGTTCGACACCCAGCAGGCGCAGCTGTCCGCGCTGCAGAGCCTGCTGCTGGATGCCAAGATCGATTCCAACCTCAAGCCCACCGGCATGCCTGCCTCGGGTTACATCTCCTCCTATTTCGGCGTGCGGCCGGATCCATTCGACGGACACAGCGCGCGCCATACCGGCATCGACATTGCGGTCCCGTTCGGCACCGGCGTTCACGCGGTGGCCGAGGGCATGGTTACCTTCACCGGCGTGCGCAGCGGCTACGGCAACGTGATCGAGATCGACCACGGCAACGGCTACATGACCCGTTACGCGCACAACAGCAAATTGCTGGTGCATCCGGGCCAGCGCGTGCACGTGGGTGAAGTGATCTCGCGCGCCGGCTCGACCGGCCGCTCCACGGGCCCGCACGTGCATTTCGAGGTCTGGTACAAAGGCCGCGTGGTCAATCCGCTGGCTTACGTGAAGAACCACCGGTAAGCCGCGCAGCGGCTTGCCCCAAGAGCCCGCAAGCGGGCTCTTGCAGTTTTGCGCCCGGCGCGGTCCAGCGCTCTTGAATCCCTCGCCCGCCGCCGCCATCCGGTCGGCTGGAGTGGCTGTAGTAACATGTCTCCTTTCGCCCGCGAGCTTTGCGGGCCTTGCGCCTTTCATTGACGGAAGATCGATGTTCAATCGTGCCCTGACCAGCCTTTTCGGCAGCCGCAACGAGCGGGTGCTGCGCCAGCTTTCCAAGACCGTGGTGCGGATCAACGCGCTGGAATCGGAGTTCGAGAAGCTGGATGACGCAGCGCTGCGCGGCAAGTCCGACGAGTTCAAGCAACGCGTAGCCAATGGCGAGACGCTGGACAAGTTGCTGCCTGAGGCCTTTGCCGTGGTACGCGAAGGCGCCAAGCGCGTGCTCGGCATGCGTCACTACGACGTGCAGATGATCGGTGGCATGGTGCTGCACCAGGGCAAGATCGCCGAGATGCGCACCGGCGAAGGCAAGACCTTGGTTGGTACGCTGCCGGTGTATCTCAATGCGCTCGAGGGCAAGGGCGTGCACGTGGTCACGGTGAACGATTACCTGGCCCGCCGCGACTCGGCGCAGATGGGCAAGCTGTACAACTTCCTCGGCTTGTCGGTGGGCGTGGTCTACCCGGGCATGGACCACGGCGACAAGCACGCCGCTTACGCCGCCGACATCACCTACGGCACCAACAACGAATTCGGTTTCGATTACCTGCGCGACAACATGGCGCTGTCGAAGGACCAGCGCTACCAGCGCGGCCTCAACTACGCGATCGTCGACGAGGTCGACTCGATCCTGATCGATGAAGCGCGCACGCCGCTGATTATCTCCGGCCCGGCCGAGGACTCGCCGCAGCTCTACATCGCGGTGAACAAGATCGTGCCGGGCATGGTCCGGCAGGAAACCGAGGAAGGCGCTGGCGACTACTGGGTCGACGAAAAACAGAAGCAGGTGCACCTGTCCGAAGAGGGCATGGCGCATGCCGAGGAGCTGTTGCGCAAGGTCGGCGTGATCGAGCCGGAAAGTGGCCTGTACGATCCGAAGAACCTGGCGGTGGTGCATCACCTCAACGCCGCGCTGCGTGCGAACGGCATCTATCAGCGCGATGTCGATTACATCGTGCGCGACGGCGAAGTCATCATCGTCGACGAATTCACGGGTCGCACGCTGGCCGGCCGCCGCTGGTCCGATGGCCTGCACCAGGCGGTCGAGGCGAAGGAAGGCGTGCCGATCCAGCGCGAGAACCAGACGCTGGCGACGGTGACCTTCCAGAACCTGTTCCGCATGTACAAGAAGCTGGCCGGCATGACCGGCACGGCCGACACCGAGGCGTACGAGTTCCAGACCATCTACGGCCTGGAGGTGGTGGTGATCCCCACCCACAAGCCGATGATCCGCAAGGACAACCTGGACATCGTGTTCCTCAGCCAGGCGGCCAAGTACCGCGCGGTGATCGAGGACATCAAGGACTGCCACAAGCGCGGCCAGCCGGTGCTCGTCGGCACCACGTCGATCGAGGTTTCCGAACTGCTGTCCGAACTGTTGGCCAAGGCGAAGGTTCCGCACGAGGTACTTAACGCCAAGCAACACGAGCGCGAAGCGCAGATTGTGGCGCAGGCCGGTGCGCCCGGCTCGGTGACGATCGCCACCAACATGGCCGGTCGCGGTACCGACATCGTGCTCGGCGGCAGCCTTGAGGCTGCGCTCGCCGAGCTGCCCGAAGATGCTTCCGAAGTCGACCGCCAGCGTGTCAAGAGCGATTGGAAGAAGCGCCACGAGCAGGTTATCGCCGCGGGTGGCCTCCACATCGTCGGCACCGAGCGGCACGAGTCGCGCCGCATCGACAACCAGCTGCGCGGTCGCTCCGGTCGCCAGGGCGACCCGGGTTCCTCGCGCTTCTACCTGGCGCTGGAGGACAACCTGCTGCGCATCTTCGGCGGCGAGGGCCTGGTGCGCTGGATGAAGCGCTTCGGCATGAAGGAGGATGATCCGCTCGAAGAGCGCATGATCAGCCGGCAGATCGAGAAGGCCCAGCGCAAGGTCGAACAGCACAACTTCGACATCCGCAAACATCTGCTTGAGTTCGACGACGTCGCCAACGACCAGCGCAAGGTGATCTACCGCCAGCGCGATGAACTGCTCGAGGGCGACGAGGTTTCGGCGACCATCAAGGACATCCGCGAAGACGTGGTGGAGTCGATCGTGCATCGCCACGTGCCACCGGACAGCATCGACGAGCAGTGGGACATCGCCGGGCTCGAGCGCGCGCTGGATAGCGAGTTCGGTATTGCCACCGGCCTGAAGGCCTGGATCGAGCAGCAGCACGAGCTGGATGCCGCCGCGATCCGCGAGCATGTGCGCGAGGCGATGGATCAGGCGTTTGCCGCCAAGGAGGCGCAGATCGGCGCCGAAACCATGCGCCAGCTGGAAAAGCACGTGATGCTGAGCGTGGTCGACAATGCCTGGAAGGAGCACCTGGCCAGCATGGATTACCTGCGCCAGGGCATCTATCTGCGCGGTTATGCGCAGCAGGATCCCAAGCAGGCGTTCAAGCGCGAATCGTTCGAGCTGTTCTCCGACATGCTGGACCGGATCAAGAGTGAAGTGGTGCAGATGCTTGCGCGTATCCGCATCCGCAGCGAGGAAGAAGTCGCCGCGATGGAGGCCGAACAGCAGCGCCTGGCCGCGCGTCTGCAGCAGCAGATGCTCGCCAGCGGCGGTGGTGCGCCAGTGAACAATGTGCTGGCCAATGACGCGGCGCCGGCAATCGCAGGCACGGTGCAGCACGAAGGTCCCAAAGTCGGCCGCAATGACCCGTGTCCCTGCGGCTCGGGCAAGAAGTACAAGCATTGCCACGGCCAGCTGGCCTGACTACGCGGGTAGGCCCATCAAAACCTTGCCGCCTGGACGGCCTCCCTCCTGTTGAAAAGGCGGACCCACCAGTCAGCGTTGTTGGTTCCTTAACAGGAGGGGGGTACGGTGAGGTAGCTCAAGGCAGTCGCCTTGGGCGTCACCCATCAGTCCTCAAGAAGCGAACAACAAATGAAAACGACTTCGGGTCTTAAGCGGGCAGGTGGGGGACTCGTAGTTTGTGCTGCCTTGTCGTTAGGCGCCTTTTCCGTGCAAGCATCGCCTCAAGCGCAAGTTCCAACACCTGCACAGTTCCAAAAAATGGTGCCGGACAGCGCAACCGTTCAATACACGCGCAACATAAGCGGGAAAGCTGCTGTCGAGACCTTGAGCAACAAGCTGGGCATTGATCCCCGTGCGCTAGCAGAAGCGGTCGGTTCGAATATCTCAAAGTTGGGGCCCGATCCTCTCGGAACAAAAAGCGCCGTCGTCACCGCGATCTGGCGTCATAGCGAGCACGTGTCCACAAAAGAGGCTTTAAGCGACAATTCTTGGGGCGGTTCGGTCAAGCCGATGGCCGTGGGGGACACGTACACGACGCATTGGAGTTCCGGTGGCTGGAACTACAGCGCCACGCGCAATTGGAACGGTCAAGAGTGGGAACTGACAAGTTATACCGCCACAAAAGCGGCCCCACGGCAATAACAGGCAACCAATCGGATTGGCGATCGAATTTGGGTCGCTACAGATGGCGTCGTTGCACAGTATCGCTGCTCACGAAGGGTTTTTTAGGTTCGGCGGCATCCATAGTCAGTCCCCAACGCCCGTTGGCCGCTTGCGGTGCGTCTCGGCGTTGACCGTGATGTACCGTGGTTCGTCCCCATCCAGCCGCAGCGCGGTCAGCTGACCGCCCCACACGCAGCCGGTATCGATCGCGTACACGCCCAGCCCGGCGAAGCGTCCCAGTGCTGACCAGTGCCCGCAGACCATGCGTGTCTCGCGCCGGCGCATTCCGGGCACTGCGAACCACGGATACAGGCCCGGTTTTTGCGTACCAGGCATGCCTTTGGC
>Ga0308176_10003025_pt1 | contig 10661 bp, 8 predicted proteins | sample PhyCR2_3_FD_203890 | JGI IMG/M metagenome (GOLD analysis project Ga0308176, IMG submission 203890) | Soil microbial communities from UC Gill Tract Community Farm, Albany, California, United States - DLSLS.C.R2 | ecosystem: Environmental > Terrestrial > Soil > Agricultural land | place: USA... | reverse complement strand
TGGTGCGGGGTGACGATGGGCGCATGTCGGCGGCAACAGATGTTGAGCACGAGCAGGTGGAGCGTCCCACCTGTTGGTGCTGCGGGAACTCGTTCGACGAGGGGGACCTGTCCCGGCTTGGGTCTCACCCTGAGGTCGGGGTGTGCGCCGGGTGTGCGCGGTGGCTGTACCGGCGTGCCCGCTCCAGCGCTGATACGGGTGCCCGCACCCCGGCCGCTGTGATGCGTCGCGCGATGACCGCCGCCCGGGGTCGGGTCATGCGGGCCGGGATGCAGGAGTGGCCCTTCCTCGGGCCTCTGCTGCGGCGCATGGACCGGCACCTGCCCTGATGGACGTCGCGTGAACACCCAGGGCGAGACGGCCCCTCCGGTCGACCGGGCCGCCATCGTCAGCAGCCTGAACGGGTGCCGCGACGACCTGCACCGCCTGTTGGCCGTCTCGACGCCGGCTGCGCTGCGCGGGCCCAGCGAGGGCACCAGGTGGACCAACGAGCAGCTGCTCTTCCACATGGTGTTCGGGTTCCTCATCGTGCGCCGCCTGCTCCCGCTCGTGCGCCTCATGCCCGTCCTGCCGAGCTGGGTCGGCCGAAGCTTCGCCTGGCTCCTCGACGCAGGACGGGCCCCGTTCCACTGGGTGAACTACGCCGGGTCCTGCGGTGGCGGTCTGGTGTTCAACCACGCCCGGATGGGACGCCTGTGCGACCACACCATCGAGCACCTGGTCGCCAGCCTGGGGCAGGAACCGGAGGAACAGCTGGGTCGCGGTATGCCGTTCCCGACCAGCTGGGACCCATACTTCCACCCGTACATGACCCTGGCCGACCTCTGGCGTGAGTGGCGGAGGCTTCGGGTAGTTGTACGCGCGGCAACACGTTCAGGGCCGGCCGGCAACAGCACAGGACCGTCTGGGCGTCCGCTCAGTGGGGTGATTTCAACTTCCGGACATGCCGCGATCCGATCAGGGATTCCGATGACAGGCCGAAGCGTGGGCGGCAGACTGCACGCGTGGGCAAGTTTGTGATCACCATGCCGGCCGTCTCCTACGCGCGCGAGCTATGGCGATTCGGAGAGCCGGATCTGGCGCGGCGTGCGGCGGAGATGAGACCCAGCGACTGCGCAGCTGTTGGCGAACGTGCCGGAGACCTCAGTTTGAGCGGTGGCGCCGAGCGGCTTTGGCCTCGGGGGCCGCGAGGGCATACGTCGGCGACACTGCTTGCGGTGATCGAGCACCTTGAAGGCCGGGCTAGGCCGTGCGCTCGGGCTAGGCGCCTTCCAGAAAAGTCCTTACCCGAGGAGTGGAAGTTGAGCGAAGAGGCTCGCTGGTCGGAACTGGGACCTGTGAGCCGCGCGATGGACCTTCGCTTGCGCGAGTAGGCCCTGCCCCGTCGTAGAGACCGCGACAAGAATCGCCCGCTTGCCGTTAGGGATGCGTTAAGACCAGCAACGGCGCGAGATGCATGTGTTTCTGTGGCCGCATGACGGCCCTCCTTCACCTTCCCAAGCGGCTGCTTGTTGGGCAGCCGCTGCAGAGCTCCCGGATGGGCGAGACGCTGCTGCCCAAGCGCTTGGCCCTTCCGGTGTTCTGCAGCGACCCACTTTCATCCAACGCGTACGCGACGGAGGAGATCCTGCTCGTCCTGAGCCTCGGTGGGGTGGGGCTGCTGCACTTCACTCCGTGGGTGGCCGCGGCCGTGGTCTTCCTGCTCGTGGTCGTGGTCGCCTCCTACCGCCAGACGTGTCACGCCTATCCCGACGGCGGCGGCGCGTATGCCGTGAGCCGGGCCAACCTGGGGCGCAGTGCCGCCTTGGTCGCAGCCAGCGCCCTACTGGTGGACTATGTCCTGACCGTGGCGGTGTCGGTCGCGGCGGGTGTGGCCAACATCGTCTCCGCCGTGCCCGCGCTTGCGCCGCACGTGGTCAGCATCTCGCTCCTGGCGATCGCCCTGCTCGCGCTGGTCAATCTGCGTGGCGTCAAGGAGTCGGGCAGCGCGTTCGCCGTCCCGACCTACGGCTTTGTCCTTTGCATCATGGTGATGCTCGGGTTCGGTCTGGTGGAGATCCTGCACGGCAACCCGCCCATCGCGGAGTCGGCGGGGTTCGGGCTCGCCGCCCAACAGCACCTGGGCGGCCTTGTGGTTGTGGGTCTGGTCCTCAGGGCGTTTGCGTCGGGCTGTACTGCGCTGACCGGGGTGGAGGCGGTCAGCAACGGTGTCCCGAACTTCCGCAGGCCGAAGAGTCGCAACGCCGCGACGACCCTTTCGGCAATGGGTGGACTCACCGTGGTCATGTTCGTCGGAATCACCGCACTGGCGATCTCCAGCGGCGTGCACGTCGCACCCAAGGCGTCGATGCTGCTCGGCGCGCCGTCCGGCTACGAGCAGAAGACCGTCATCGCCCAGGTCAGCGGGGCGGTGTTCGGGATCGGTTCGCTGGGGTTCTTCGCCGTCCAGGCATTCACTGCCGCGATCCTCGTCCTGGCTGCGAACACGGCATTCAACGGGTTCCCCATCCTGGCCTCGATCCTCGCCGATGACGGCCATCTTCCGAGGCAGCTGTCCAGGCGGGGGGACCGGCTGGTCTTCTCCAACGGGGTGGTCATCCTGGCGGCTCTGGCAGGCCTGCTCATCGTTGCGTTCGACGCGAGCACAACCCGCCTGATCCAGCTCTACATCATCGGCGTGTTCGTCTCCTTCACGCTTTCCCAGTCCGGGATGGTGCGGCACTGGATGGTCGAGCTGCGCCGGACGCGTGCACCGCGTGACCGGGGCTCGATCCACCGGAAAATGGTCATCAACACGGTGGGCGCGGCCACGACCGCACTGGTGCTGGTGATCGTCCTGGTCAGCAAGTTCACCCACGGCGCCTGGATCGTCGTCATCGCCATGCCCTTGGTCTTCCTGCTCATGCTGCTCATCAGCCGCCACTACGACACTGTCGCCAACGAGCTGCGACCGCAGCCGGGAGGGGTGACTCTGCCCGCCCGCATCCACGTGTTGGTGCTGGTGTCGAAGCTGCACACCCCCGCCCTGCGCGCATTGGCGTTCGCCCGGGCAACCCGGCCTGCGACCCTGACCGCCCTGACCGTGCGGACCAACCCTGCCGAGACCGAGCAGCTCATGAGGGACTGGGTCGACCGAGAGGTGCCGGTCGAGCTGACCGTGCTGGACTCCCCGTTCCGCGACCTCACCCGGCCCGTGCTCGAGCACATCGCCGAGATCCGGGAGGCGCACCCGCGCGACGTGATCTCGGTGTACATCCCCGAGTACGTCGTCGGCCGCTGGTGGCAGAACCTGCTGCACAACCAAAGCGCCCTGCGGCTCAAGGCGCGGCTCCTGTTCGAGCCCGGTGTGATGGTCACCAACGTCCCGTGGCAGCTCGGTCCGGTCGCCGCCGAGCACGACGAGAGCCACCTGGAAGTTGGGGCCGCAGCGCCTGTGGGACGCTGACGGCATGCACGGTGCCGGGCCCTCGACCTCGCAGCCAGGCGTCCTCCCTCGGCATCCCGGGGGCCTGCCCCACGCAAGGGTGCTGGCCGGTGTCGTCGCTGCCATCGTGGGCCTGCCGGTCGTTACCGGCGCGCTGGTCTCCCTGCGCGGTGACCTCGCGCGGGAGAGCGTGCTGCTCGTCTACATGCTCGTCGTCGTGGTCGTGGCGGTCATCGGAGGGATAGTCCCGGCACTGCTCGCGGCCGCCGGGGCGTTCCTGCTCGCGAACTACTTCCTCACCCCTCCCTACAACACCTTCGTGGTCCGCGACCGTAGCGCCCTGATCGACCTGGTCGTTTTCCTGCTCGGTGCTCTAGTCGTGAGCGTCGCCGTGGAGATCGGCGCCCGCCGGCGCGCCACGGCCGAGCGCGACAGGATGGAGGCCCAGCTGGTCTCGCGCTTCGGTTCCGCGGAGATGACCGAGGCGCCGGTGACCCAGGTGCTCGACCAGGTGCGCGCGCTGTTCGCGATGACCACCGTGGCCCTGACCTCCGGCGGCGGGCACGTTGCCCGGGTCGGACCGGAGCCGAACGATCCACCCACCCTGCGCGTCGACGCTGGCGCGGGACTCACGCTCACGGCATACGGCCCATCCCTCTTTGCCCAGGACCAACGGCTCTTGGCCGTCCTCGCGCAGTCCGCGAGCCGCGCCTGGGAGCGTGAGCGGCTCACCACCGAGGCGGCACGGGCCCGACAGCTCGCCGAGACCGACCAGGTGCGGTCCGCCCTGCTGGCCGCGGTCAGCCACGACCTCAGGACTCCGATCGCGGGCATCAAGACCGCCGCCTCCGGTCTGCGGCAGCCCGGAGTCGAGTGGGGGCCGGGCGAAGAGGAGGAGTTGCTCGCCTCGATCGAGTCCGGCGCCGACCGGCTCGCTGCCCTCGTCGACAACCTCCTGGCCATGAGCCGGATCCAGGCCGGGGCTCTGTCGGTGCACCCGAGGCAGGTTCCCCTAGACGAGGTGGTGGCCCGGGCCCTGCTCTCCATCGGCGCACACGGGGTGGCGGTGGACGTGCCCGAGGACCTGCCTCCGGCGTGGGCGGACCCGGGCCTGCTGGAGCGGGTCGTCGCCAACCTGGTCGACAACGCCCTGCGTTGGAGTCCACCGGACGAGCCGGTGGAGATCGCCGCCAGCTGGCAGGCCCAGGACCTGCGCCTGGACGTGGTCGACCATGGGCCGGGAGTCGACCCGACCCGGTGGTCGGAGATGTTCACGCCGTTCCAGCGCCTCGGTGACACCTCTGGCGACGGGGTGGGTCTCGGCCTGGCGATCGTGCGCGGGTTGCTCGACACCATGGGTGGCGAGGTCTCGCCCGCGACCACCCCCGGCGGCGGCCTGACCATGACGGTGAAGCTCCGGAGCCCGCGGTGAGCCGGATCCTGGTCGTCGAGGACGAAGAGCGTCTCCGGCGCGCCCTGGCGATCAACCTCAAGGCCCACGGGCACACCGTAGAGGCAGTCGGCGACGGTGCGGCGGCCCTGCGGGCTGCGGCTGCGGCGCCACCGGACCTGCTCATCGTGGACCTCGGCCTGCCGGACATGGACGGCATGGACGTGGTCGCGGGCGTCCGGGGCTGGAGCGCCGTGCCGATCATCATCCTGTCTGCACGCGACAACCAGTGGGACAAGGTGGACGCCCTGGACGCCGGGGCCGACGACTACCTGACCAAGCCCTTCGGCATGGACGAGCTACTGGCCAGGATCCGGGCCAGCCTGCGGCGGTACTCAGGTGCCGAGGGTGCCGAGGCCGTCGTTGAGACGCCGACCCTGCGGATCGACCTCGCTGCGCACAAACTGTCCAGGGAGGGTTCGGAGGTGCGCCTCACGCCCACCGAGTGGCACTTCTTGGAGGCGCTCGTGCGTCACAGCGGGAAGCTGGTCGGCGGAAGGCAGCTGCTCCACGACATCTGGGGGCCGGGCTACACCGAGGAGACCAACTACCTGCGCGTCTACATGGCCCAGCTGCGCCGCAAGCTCGAGGCCGATCCCGCGCACCCGCGGCACCTGATCACCGAGCCCGGACTGGGCTACCGCTTCGAGCCGTGATCCGCCGAGTGGGTGCGATGGCACCGTGGTGCGCCATTACGAGCCTGGTCAGCGCCTCTATGTCGAGCTCTCCGCATTTGCGAGCAGCCGGGCGGCCATTGGGACCTCATGGGTGCGCCAGTCGGTGGGATTCAATCGTATGCCGAACCTCTTGGTGTTTCGCCGTGGCTGGACAGGGGATCTGGGTGGATCAGCCCCATCAGGACCCTCGAGCATGAATGTCGGTCGCGTAAAGGCTGCAAGCCAGACATCCCACGTCAGTCCTCGCTCACCGAACTTCAGCGCGGCGAACTGACGCGTCGCTGTGACGTTTCGCCTTCTCCGCCCAGTGGCCGGTCAGACCAGCGCTACTCCAACCACCTCATTGACCCGGCATTGCGTCGCAGCCTGGTCCATGTGCCCGCTGCGCCCTGTGAGAACTTTCCTTACTGGCTCAAGCGCGGCTCCGCCGCGACGGCGCAGGACCCCGCGATGGGGCCCCGCGCTGCGGGCGGCGCTGGCGCGCCGTCCTCGCGCACCCCACCGCACCCCGCGCCCACACGAACAGAGAGCAGCGACCCGGACCAGTTCCGAGTCGCTGCTCTCAGCTCAGACGCGTCTCACCGCCTACTTCGCTGTTGACGGCAGGGGGCCGGCGCGTGCCTGGCTGCCGTAAGCCCCAGCCGTCACCGTCGAGGTCACCGGCCATTTCACAACCGCGAGCCTGGCTTCCGTACCGGCATCGCAGCCGGTCACCGCCCAGCGGATCCAGCTCGAGGTCACTGCGCAAACCCGCGTTGTCACCGACCCGCATGTCGTGACCAATGCACCAAGGTCCGCCGTTCCGCGCGGACAACCGAGGTGCCTCAACGGGGACCGGAGTGGCCACCAGAGCGCCGAAATGGCCCGGAAATGCTGTGGCGCCTCAGTGGCACACCAGTTTGAGAATCGACCGTTTCGGGCGTCAGACAACCACGACCAACTGAGCACCAAACAGCGAAAAGGGGCCCCTGACCTGCACCTTCGGGACTTCTCATAATCCGTCGGTCGTCGGTTCAAGCCCGACCTGCCCCACCTTCCCCTGGATGACCGTTGTCGACCGGTTTGGCTTCGCCTCCGCCACTCGGCGTGACAGGCTGGCCACGCCCTTGCGCACCATGGCGCCGTACTGGTCGTCACCGAGCTCATCGAGCGCCACTTGAGCCTCGAGCACATGGCGCTCCGCTTCCACCGGGTTCCCCGCCCTGAGCCACACATCGCCGAGGTTCAGGTGCAACGACGGGAGGAATGCCTTCGCACTGGGGATGCCGAGCGGGGCCAGCTCCGCGTCGCGCACGTGAGCGTGTGCCTCCAGGGCTCGACGATCCCATTCCAGCTCGGACCACACCTCGTCCTGCGCGTCCGCAAGATAGTGCGCGACGATGCACCGGAGGGCGTGTTCGTTGTCGCCACACGCCTCCCAGGCTGCAGAGAGGTGCTCCTCGGCCTCAGCCACGCGGCCCGACTGGCTGGCGACGATGCCGGCGACGACCGTCGGCCACAGTGGGCGGTCCATGGGTACTCCCTGTTCGAGCGGCACGGAGCGTGGACTCTACTGGGGTTCACCGACAACGCCGGGCTCTCCACAGATCGCAGCCCTGACCGACACGAACCCGGCGCTCCCTTGGCACGCCGTCGCCGCCCCTCCCATGCTCGAGCGCGGCGGCGAGCTGGAACAGGCGACGGCTCCAGGCCGAGGTGTCAGAGGGAGCGTCGCACCGCGTCGATGAGGGACGCCCAGCGCGGGTCCCCGTGGGGACCGATGTTGCGCATCCTGCTGCACACGTAGCCGAACGCGACCTGGTGCTCGGTGTCGGCGAGGCCCAGTCGCGCCCCGGCCCCGGTGTGGCCAAAGGATCTTGGGCCGAACCCGGGCATGCTCGGCGAAGCCAGCTGGTAGCCCAGGCCGAAGCGGATGTCCGGGCCGGCCGTGCCACTCTCGATGAGCGTCTCCACGTCGTCGGTGCGTGGCCGGAGGGCGACCTGCAAGGTCTCGTCGTCCACGAGGCGGGTCCCGTCGACCGGGCCGAGGACCGCGGCATACATCGTGGCGAGTGCCCGGGCGCTGGTGATCGCGCCGATGGCCGGCCGCTCGGCGGCGTAGTGCGCGCGCACCTCCTGTGGGTCGGCGAAGTCAGGGTCCATCGGCGGGTTCTCGCGCAGGAAGTCCTGCCGGACCGCGGCATACGAGCCGGGTTCGAAGGCCTCCTCGTCGTCCGGCTCCATCGGGCTCGCCTGTTCCCACTGTCCCGGCACGACGCGGGCGTCGAGCTCTGCGGGCAGGCCCATCCACATGTCGACGCCCAGGGGCTCGGCGACCAGCCGATGGACGTGGGTCGCGATGGTGGAACCCGTTGCGCGCCGGACGATCTCGTCGAGCAGTGTCCCGTAGGTGACTGGGTGGTAGGCCATCGCCGTGCCCGGCTCCCACAGTGGCGCTGCGGCGGCGAGGGCTCGGGTCACCCCCTCACCGCGGTGCAGGTCGAGCCCCTGCAACCCCGTGCCGAGCGGCGGGTACGGCAGGCCGACGGTGTGGGACGCCACCATCGCCACCGTGGCGTGCTCCTTGCCGTTGGCGGCGAACTCGGGCCAGTAGGTGCTGACCCGCTCGTCCGGGTCGACCTTCCCCTGCTGCACCAGCATCGCGAGCACCGTCGCGGCGATGCCCTTGCTGCAGGAGGCGACCATCATCAGGCCGTCGCGCGGCATCGCCCTGCGGTTGACGACGTCCCTGCCGCCCCAGAGGTCGGCGACGAGCCTGCCGCCGTGGAACACCGTCACCGCGGCGGCGTCCTCACCGGGGTCCTCGAAGTTGTGGCGGAAGGCGTCGGCCACGGCGCCATACCCCTGCTCGACGAAACCGTCCGTCCCAGTCTCCATGCTCCGACAGTAGCTGCGCTCCTCTGCTGGCCGCCCGCAGAGGGTGAGGGCGGAGACGGAGCAGGAATCGAGAAGCACGTGAGGACTCCCACGTCCTAGCCTTGCGACGCAAGGACGGCAGCACGCCGCCAGACTGCCCAGAGGGAGCTCGAGATGTCCGCGAAGACCACGACCACCGAGACCGAAGGCTTCAGCGCGGAAGAGCGCGCGGCCATGAAGGAACGTGCCGCCGAGCTGCGCGCCGAGGGCAAGAAGGGAGCCAAGCAGGCCGACGGCCTCGAGGCGCTGCTCGACCGGATCGCGCAGATGGACCCCGAGGACCGGGCCCTCGCCGAGCGGGTACACGTGGCAGTGACGACGGCCGCCCCCGACCTGGTGCCCAAGACCTGGTACGGCATGCCCGCGTACGCCAACGGGGACGGCAAGGTCGTGCTCTTCTTCCAGGACTCCGGCAAGTTCGGCTACCGCTACTCCACGCTCGGTTTCCAGGACGCCGCGAGCCTCGACGAGGGAGACCTCTGGCCGGTGTCCTACGCGCTGCAGAAGTGGAGCCCTGCCGTGGAGAAGCGCGTCCTCGAGCTGGTGCGGGCAGCCGTCTCCTGACCGACCTCCGCGCACGCGGCGCCAGGCGGGCGAGACCCCTCGTGCGCCGATCGGGTGCTCGTCGCCACGGTGTGGCACCACCACGGGGGGCCCCTCACGCACTAGACCAAGACCGTGACGCAGCGACCGCCCGCCCGCAACCAGTCAGGCGAGGCCCGCCTGCCCGCAGCCATCGCCGTGGTCGTCGCCATCGCGCTGTACGCGGCGCTGCCCGAGGGCCTGCACCTCGGCCCGAGGGTCGCGGTCCCCGTGCTGGAGGTCATCCTGTTCCTCCCGCTCGTCGCCGCGAACCCCCGCCGGATGACCCGGCAGAACCGCTGGCTGCGCAACCTGTCGATCGCCCTGGTGCTCCTCATCGCGGCGACGAACGCCGCCTCCTTGGTGCTGCTCGTGGACGCGCTGGTCAGCGGCCACGCCAAGGAAGGACCCCGGCTGCTGCTCGCGGCGGCGCAGGTCTGGCTGACCAACGTGATCGTCTTTGCGATGGCGTACTGGGAGCTCGACCGGGGCGGTCCGGTGACCCGCAGCCGCCAGCCGCGACCGCGCCTACCCGTGGCGGACTTCCGCTTCCCGCAGGACGAGGACCACGACGCCATCGCCGAGGTCGCCGCGCGGTCAGCCGCCAGGACCGGCTGGACGCCGGGGTTCATCGACTACCTCTACGTGTCGGTGACCAACTCCTCCGCCTTCAGCCCCACCGACACCATGCCCCTGTCGCCCCGCGCGAAGATGCTGATGGCAGTGGAGTCGGTGTCGGCCCTCATGCTGTCCGTGCTGGTCATCTCCCGGGGCGTCAGCCTCCTGCAGTAGCCCGGCGGAGGCCTCGCGGGTCGGGCCCGACGACGCGCCCAGACTGCCGCCCGGTTGTAGCCTGCGCTCACGCCCGGGCACGACCGCCCGGGCACGACCGCACTCGAGCACGACCGGCTCGAGCCGCCTCTGACGAGGGAGCCCCGCGTGCCGTTCCTCACCCGATACACCGACGACTCCAGCACCCCGAGCATCGGTACGGCGCTGCGCGACGCAGCCGTGCGGGCGGTGGCCCCGGCCGTGGTGGTGTGGGCGGCCATCGTCGGCATCGGCCTGCTGATCAGTGGCCCCCTCCATGGCCTCAAGGCCGAGAACGCGGTGAGCCGCGACGTGCAGACGACCCGCACACCGACGTGGGACGACGTCACCGCCGTCTGGTCGCACATCGGCAACACCGAGATCGTCATCGGGGTCTGCGTCGTGGCCGTCGCGTTCCTGTGGTGGCGCACCCGCCAGTGGTGGGTGGCGGTGACCCCGGCACTCGCGATCGCCCTGCAGGCAACGGTGTTCGTCATCGCGACGGCGGTCGTGGGACGCCAACGGCCGCCCGTGCCGCACCTCGACCCGGCGCCGCCCACGTCGAGCTACCCCAGCGGCCACGTCGGCGCCTCGACCGCGCTCTACGTCACCTTCGCCCTGCTCGCCCAGCGCATCGAGGCGCCCTGGCTGCGGCGCCTGCTCACCACGCTGTTCCTCCTCGTGCCGGTCCTGGTCGCCTATGCCCGCCTCTACCGGGGCATGCACCACCTGAGCGACATCCTCGTGGGCGCCGCCAACGGCCTCGCCTGCGCCGCACTCGCCTGGGGGTACCTGCGCCGCC
>Ga0308176_10003024_pt1 | contig 10670 bp, 10 predicted proteins | sample PhyCR2_3_FD_203890 | JGI IMG/M metagenome (GOLD analysis project Ga0308176, IMG submission 203890) | Soil microbial communities from UC Gill Tract Community Farm, Albany, California, United States - DLSLS.C.R2 | ecosystem: Environmental > Terrestrial > Soil > Agricultural land | place: USA... | reverse complement strand
TCGCACTGGGAGCGCGGCATGTTGTACGCAGCGCCGCGCTCATAGACGTCGTGGATGGCCGACGCACGCTCGAGCGCCGTGCCCATGCCGTAACGATTGTTCTCGATCACGTACACGACCGGCAGCTTCCACAAGCCGGCCATGTTGAGTGCTTCGTGAAACGCGCCGGTGTTCACCACCGACTCACCCATGAAGCACACGCATACCTGATCGCCGCCGCGATACTTGATCGCGAAGCCGACCCCCGTCGCGAGCGGCACGTGCGCGCCCACGATGCCATGTCCGCCGAGGAAGTTGAGGCTCTTGTCGAACATGTGCATCGAGCCGCCCTTGCCGCGCGCGCATCCGTCGATGCGCCCGAACAACTCGGCCATCACGGCGCGCGGCGTGATCCCGCGCGCGAGTGCCTGGCCGTGATCGCGGTAGGTCGTGATGATGTAGTCGTCAGGGCGGAGCATCGAGAGCGAGCCCGTGCTCACCGCCTCCTGGCCGATATAGAGGTGACAGAAGCCGCCGATCTTTCCGAGCGCGTACGCTTCAGCACAACGCTCCTCGAAGCGACGTTGAAGGAGCATCGAATGCAGAAGCTCCCGATTTAGTTCGGCGTCGGAGCTCTTTGTCGCCTCGGCGGTCGGAGGGAGAGCCGCTTCCTGTTTTTTCTTCGCCATGATGTGTGATGCGCTAGGCCGTCGGCGCTAGCTGCTGAGATGTCGAAAGAGTCAGATCGACGGTCGTTGGGCGTGCACTTAGCGCGCCGCACCGGCCGCGACCACCTGTTCCCATGCGTGGTAGCTCGAGCGCACGAGCGGCCCGGATTCCACGTGCCGGAAGCCCATCGCCATCCCGATCTCACGCATGCGCCGAAACTCCTCGGGCGTCACATAGCGGTCGATCGGAATGTGCGAATCAGACGGGCGGAGATACTGGCCGAGCGTCAGGATGTCCACGTCGACCTCGCGAAGATCGCGCATCACGAGCTCGACTTCCTCGAGCGTTTCACCCATCCCGAGGATGATGCCGGTCTTGGTCGGAATGTGCGGCGCAATGCGTTTGGCTGTGCGGAAAATCTGCATCACGCGCTCGTAGCGCCCGCCCGGACGGCAGCGCTTGTAGAGGCGCGGGACCGTCTCGGTATTGTGATTGTAGATGTCGGGCCCAGCCTCGAGCACGGTGCGGATCGAATTCTCGTTGCCCTGAAAATCGGGAACGAGCACTTCAACCGAGCAGTCCGGAAGCCGCTGTTTGATCTGCCGGATGGTCTCGGCGAAGATGTACGCGCCGAAGTCCGGCAGATCGTCGCGGTCGACCGAGGTGATCACCGCGTGGCGGAGATTCATCTCGCCGATCGCTTCCGCGACGCGCGCGGGTTCCTCGATGTCATACTTGGGCGGCCGTCCGTGGGAAACCGCGCAGTAGGCGCAATTCCGCGTGCAGACATCGCCGAGGATCATGAACGTGGCGGTGCCATGCTCCCAGCACTCGCCAACGTTGGGACAATGCGCTTCCTCGCACACGGTGTGGAGGTCGAGCTCGCGCATCAGGTGCTTGAGCCGCAGATAGTTCGGACCTCCGGGGGCGCGAACTTTCAGCCAGCCCGGCTTGCGCTCGGGCAGGGGCTCAACGCGGTGTCGTCCAGTGATCTGATAGAGTGTCTCGCCCATCGTTCAGGCAGGCAGTGGAGTGACGGGCAAAACGCTTCGATGTCGCCGGACAGTGCCGGTGAACCGACGCGGGAGCCGCTTCGCTGCGAAATGTACCCGCACCAAAAGTCGCAGGAAAGCGGACATAACCGTCGAAAAATCCACTCTGCGGTTGCGGCAACCTGGTCACGAAGCCGAGACAGTAGATCCTCGGTCCTTTCGCTTCCTCGGGATGACGAGGGCAGAGGCTTTGTCAGGATGACAAGGTGAAACGGTCGACCGCGAACGCCGAAACATCGAGATCGAACGAACGGCCGAGCACACATGACGCGACATAGCGAGCCGTCGCGGGCGCGAGCAGAATGCCGTTCTTCGAGTGACCGCAAGCGTACACGAGCGACGGAACGTCGGGATCGGGGCCGAGGATCGGAAGCATGTCCGGTGTGGCGGGGCGGATGCCGGCCCAGGTGCGTGCGACGGGCTCCGATCCCAGCGGACGGCACAGCGCGATCGCCTGGCGACGCAAACCGTCGATGGCGCCGGGCGAGATACTCAGATCGAAGCCGCGCTGTTCGGCCGTCGCGCCGATCACGATCTCGCCCTCCGGAATCCGCGGGACGAGATAGATCTTGTCGCCCATCACGGGGCCACGCAGTGCCCGTGACCGAACCGCGAGCATCTGCCCTTTGAGCGGCACGACCGGGAGATGGCGCGGCAGCCCATCGATCATCGGCGACCACGCGCCGGCTGCGACAACCACCGTCTTGGTCGAGATGAGACTGCCGTCGCGTGCGTGGATCTCGAGGCCCGGCTGGAGGTCGACACGATTCGCCGGCGTTGCGTCGAGAATTGTCACGCCGGGCATCCGCTCGATGGCAGCACGCAGTGCCCCGACCAGCCTCACGTTGTCGATCGCTCCATTCGAGGGATGCAGCCACGCGCCGTCCGGCGCTTCGAGATGCGGCTCGCGCTCGGCGACCTCGCTCACGTCGAGGGAAAGCGAATCACCTGGCCTCGGCTCGGAATCATGCTCGCCGCGAACCTCGATCAGGCCCTCGAGAACACGGAGGTGAGGATCGAACTCCCGAAGTGGTTCGATGAAATCGGCATAAGCGCGGAGGCTCGCGTCGAAGAATGACTGTGCTGAGCGGGGCAGATGGCCAACGGACGGCGCCAGCAGACCGGCTGCCGCACCTGAGGCAGCGCCGGGCTCGTCCGAGGTGAGCATCAGGCATGAAAGACCCGACCGCGCGAGCTCGAGCGTGGTTGACAGACCGATCACGCCACCGCCGATTATGACGACGTCGGCGGTGTGCGCAGCGGCCGAGCGGGCCGTCGCGTTCATGTGCCGAGGGTCGCTGTCGTGGCGCGGCGTGTCGGTGAAACCAGCTCTTGCGGTGCCGCGTAGGATTGGACGGAAAGGAACTTCGACTTCTGGGAGAGTCGCCCCATGCTCCGCACCATTTTTTCAATCGGACTGTTCGCGGTGCTCGGTCTCATCGCGCTCAAGTTCATCTTCGGCATCTTCGGGGTCGCTGTCGGCCTGTTCATGTGGCTGTTCGTTCTAGCCATCAAGGTCGCGCTCATCGCCCTCGTGCTGTATTTCATCATTCGCATCGTGAGTCCGGATACGGCGCGTCGACTGCGTGAACGCTGGTCGGGCCCGGCGGCATAATACAGTTTCGTAAGAGTTTGGAAACAACGCAAAACAAAGAGCGGCGGACGAGAGTCCGCCGCTTTCATTTGGTCGGCTTCTCGAGAGGCATGGTTGGGCTAACACCCTGAGCTTTGGGCGTTCAGTCTTGAGACTCAGCTCTCAGTTGCGAAATGAAAGTGGCCGCGTTGAGGACTGACATCTCGACACTGATGACGCGCACCAGATTGTCAGGAGCGAGTTTCTCAGCGACGAGAAATCAGTTGCCGCTACTCGCTGATATCCTCCATCGCCCGCCGCCCGTCGCTACGATTGATCGAGCGCGTCGATCACAGCCCAGGCGAGCAGCGGGACCATGATCTCGTGATGGCCCGTGATCTCGTAGCCTTTCCCGCTCTCGAGTGTTGGGCGCTGCACCACGTTCATGCGCGGACGATAGTGGCGCTGCATGTCGAGATCGACCGACACGAAATTGCGGGGCATTCCGCCGCCGAGGTTACGCGCGATCGTCAATGCCTTGAGGAAGACCTCAGGCATGATCACAGCACTGCCCAGATTGAGGACGACACCGCCGTCGTCGAGATCGGCGAGCTTCGATGCAAGGCGGCGAAAGTCGCGATGGCTCGTGTCGCCAATGGCCGCGCCATTCGCCGCCGGATGCTGATGAATGATCTCCGCGCCCAGCGCCGCGTGCACCGTCACGCCAACCTCGAGTCGATAGGCGTTGTACAACACTGACAATTCAGGATTCGCGAGATCGGTTCTCTCATGCAACGCTCGGCCGAGGGCTTCGCCCATGCCGATGCCGTCCTGCATGCCGCGCGTGAAGGCTTCGTTCATCTCACGGCCGGTTTCGTCGGCCATTCCGAACGTCCCGTCTCGCAAGCCCGCGGCGACGTCTTCCGATGTCGCACCGAAGCGCGCGATCTCGTAATCATGAATCGCGGCCGACCCGTTCATCGCGAGGTGTGTGATCACGCGCCGCCGCATCAGTTCGACGAGCAACGGTGCAAGCCCGGTCTTCACGACGTGTCCGCCGAGCATCACGACCACGGCGCGTTCCGCACGCGTGGCGCGCACGATCGCGTCGACGACCGCGCGGAAGTCGCGCGCGACGAGTACGTGAGGGAGTGCGTCGACGAACGCAGCGAACGAGCGGTCGCCCGCGGGGGGATGCGCGAATTCACTCGCCGAGACTTTGTTCGGCCGGCGGGCGACGGGCACGGTACGAATGGCGGAGAGATCCGCTTCGCGCGCGGAAGGGCGCGGCGGGGTAACAGCGTCTGACGCTACGGCTTCACCCGATTGAGGGGCGCGGTCGTCGTCGGGGACGGTCGGTAGGATTTCAGATACAGGTTGAGGGACCCGAACTTCACCTTCGACTTCATTTGCAGCATGATGCGGTTCGCGTCGTCGGAAAGCCAGACCCGCGCATCGCCGCCCTCGCTGAAGATGCCCTTCGCATTGATGATCGGTTGCACGACGATCGCGGCGAATCGCCCGGCGGGGACTTCGATCGTGTCGAGACCGACGACCCTCACGCGAACGGGATTGCGATCGGCCATGAAGTAATCGTTGAAGGACGTATCGAGTCCAACGCGCAACGGCACCGTCCGCAGAAAGTAGAGGAACGAGCCTTCGTCGAGCGGATGCTCCACGCTCTCGCGCGGTGGCTTGTCGTTCTCGATGAACTCGCGCCGATCGGGGAAGATCTCGTAATGCCGCTTCGGCTCGTAGTTGCCCTCGTCGATGATCTGCCAGTAGCGCAGCGATGCGAGCGAGCGCGTGTCGAACCAATCCTCGTAACGATCGTTCACGTGGTAGAACGGAATCCCGCCGCTGAGATGGAACACCGTGTGCCACGTGTCCCTGCCGCGCACGGTGTCCATCGGAAGCACTTCCATGTCGCCCGAGCCGACGTGGACCTTGCCGAAGCGGACGTCGTACTCCATTCGCTCGCCCACGCCGAACGGCACGCGCGTCATCGCTTCACGCGCCATCGAATCCTGCGCACCGAGCGGCAATGCAGACGCGAGGATGGCGAACAGGATCTGGCGGAGACGAACGCTCACGGCACTACCTTGGAAACCGGTGCCCGCGCGACGCGTCCGTTGCGCAACAGCGTGAGACTGTCGGTCCACGGACGAATACGCGATTCGCGAGCGCGAACGTCGTAGCGCGGATCGAGTGGCACGGTTTCCATGCGTCGCGCGATGGGCGCGGCTTTGCGAAGCAACTCGAGGTTCGCGCCCCAGCCGTCACCGCGGACGATCGGCGCGTCACCGCTCTCCTTGAGCAGATCGCGAATGAGCGAGATGCGATAGAGGCGCATCGCGCCGAATGGATCGGCGACGCCGGGAACGGAGCCGGAGAACTTCACTGCAAGTCCGGCTAGCCACCGCAAACGTCGCACAGGCACGGGCGTGCCCGGTGTGAGGGTACGCTCACCGACGACGAGATCAGCGCCGCCCTCGAAGCGTTTGATGAGCTCCGGCAAGTGCTCGGGCTGGTCCGTGAAGTCTGCCTGCAGGGTGATCATCGCGTCGCGACGCGGATAGCGTGTGCGTGCGGACACGGCCCGACACAGCGCGTCGAGCGCGCCGCCATAGCCGACGTGCGTGTCGCCACCGAGCACGGTGAGCGGAAGCACGTCGCCATACGGCTGAAGCGTCTCGGCGGTCGCGTCGGTGCTTCCGTCGTTGAATACGAGGATCTCGTATTCGCGCGAATACTCCTGGAACACCTTGCGGATGCGCCAGAGCAGCACGCCGACGGTTTCGGCTTCGTTGTAGGCGGGAAGACAGATGTACAGCACAGATCCTCGGAGAGTCAGCGGCCGGGGTCGCCGGTTCAAAGCTAGGGAGGGGCAGACCTCCGATCTACCCGTCGTCCTACCCCAACAGTGTCTCCCCGTTCGAGGCACGCCGTTCGCCTAGATGGGACCGTGTCTCAGCCAAGCGAGGTTAGCAGTGCGCATACGAGAGTGCTGCCGAGTTTCTCACGGCCTATTGTCCGATGCCGAACTCGGCGCGACCCTGCCGATACTCGAGTGTATGAGTCTGTGACAGGGAGGACGAAGTGATTCTCGCCGACACAAGACATCGCCTCACCCGCGACGATGCGCAGCTTGCCGCGCGCCTCCTGGCGCGCGACTCCGGCGACGAGCTTGCCGAGTTGGAGTCAAAGCTCTCGGACGAAGGGATCGACGCTGTGCTCGACGATCCGCGGCTTCCGGCCGCGCTGCTGCGCCACCCGCGCGCCGCATACGTCTCGTTTCCGCTCTTCGCATACGTGATGACCCGCCACGCGCTCAAGCAGGCCGGTGAGGCGGACCGCGGGCTCGCCGACTACGTGAGCGCGATTCTCATTCACTTTGGCTTCCGCGATCGCGCGGAGCGCATTGCGGCCTCGGATGACGAGGTGTACGACGCGCTCGCGCAGCTCTTTGAGGACGTCGACGATCCGGACGCACGCCGCAGCTTCCTGGTCCGCACGCACCTCGGCAACTACGCGCTGTGGCTGAGTGGGATCTTCCCGGATTACATCGAACAGCGTCGCTGGCGTCGGGGTGGACCCGACCTGGAGTACTACGAAGAGATGGGGCGTCGAGGCTTCCAGCTCGCGGCGGATCACCGATTGGCCGAGGAGCACGGGCTCGCGCCGCTGTACGCGGCGGCGGCGGAGCGGTTTGGAATTCTCCGCGTGGCGCTCAATAGTCTCAGCGACTGGTTGTTCTTCCCGAACGTGCAGACACCAGAACGTCTGATGCGCCAGGTCCGCGACGAGAGCCGCTGGAAGAACTAGAGCGCACGCTGATAGTCGGTCAGTCGTACGCGGCGCCGCGGACCGCGTCCGCAAACGCGGCGAACAGCCGTCGATCCCAATCCTCCGGCGTCGCCGTCAGCTCTTCGGGATGCCACTGCACCGCGATCATCCACCACGCGGGGTCGGTCGGCTCGAGGGCTTCTGTGATGCCGTCCGGTGACGACGCGATGACGTGGAGGCCACGACCAACCTTGTCGACCGACTGGTGATGCGACGAGTTGATCGAGATCGAGGTGGCGCCGACGATACGCGCGAGTCGCGAATCGCTCCGAATGTTCACATGGTGCGTGCGCTCGCCGCGCTTGCCGCGCGGCGCGTGCTCGATCGAGCCGGGGTGCTGCGAGGGAATATCTTGCACTAGCGTGCCGCCGAGGGCGACGTTCATGACTTGCGCGCCTCGGCAGATGGCGAGCGTCGGGATGCGTCGTTCCCAGGCGGCGTGCGCCAGCGCGAGCTCGTAGTCGTCGCGCGCGGCGTGTGTCTCGCCCGTCGCCGGATGTTTTTCCTGACCGAATCGCGCGGGGTCGATGTCCTCGCCACCAGTGAGCACCAGTCCCGCGACGTCGACGAGCGACGCTGCGGCCATCGACGGAGAGACAGGTGGTAAGACCATCGGCACGAGGCCGACGTCGGCGAGCGCCGCAGTGTATGCCTCGTTGACGCGAACGCGCGGCAGGTCGCGGATGATCTCGGTGGTTGCGGTGACGATGACGAAAGGAGCGAACGTCATGAGGCTTTGGCGGTTGCGTGTCTCGTGACACGATCTATATCGTACAACTGAACGCCCTCCAGAGCCAATTCACACATGGTATTCGACGGCTTCCGCCGCTCATTCGACGAGCTGCTGACCCGCGCAACTCGTCCAGAGGAGCGCAGGGCCATCGCGTCGCGCATGAAAGAGACTCTCGTGCAAGCGCGCATGGGACTCGACGATCTGCGTGACGGCCTCGAGAAAGCCAGAGCACGACTCGCCACGGAGGAGCGTGAGCTCGAGACCGTGCGTCGACGCAAGCAGCTGGCGGAGGGGATCAACGACGCGGAGACGGTCGGCATCGCGACGAAATACGAGACGATGCATGCCGAACGCGTCGACGTGCTTCGTCAGAAGCTCAGCGCGCAGGAGGCAGAATTCCAGCTCGCGGAGCGTGACGTCGCTCAGATGTCTGCCGAGCTCAAAGCCGTGCTGTCCGGTGCGGACCCTCGCGTGAAGGCGATGGCCGAGGAGCTGGAGGCCGAGCGCGTTGCGTCGCAAGCAGCGGGCGGTGACGCATCACTTGGCAGCGAGATCGATGCGCTCCGACGCGCGCGCGCGTCCGCGGATCGCGAGGCGGACGCCGACCGCCGGCTCGATGAGCTGAAGCGGCGGATGGGGAAGTAGTCATTCGCGGCGCGACGTTCTGGATAGCGGCCGGTCTCGGCACGGTAGGCGCTGGCGTCGCGGTCGCACAGAACCCCGCGGAGACACGTTGCGCCGGCCAACGCATCGACGCGATCGAGGTGCGCACGTCGGCGCCGACGGCGGCGATGCTGCGGCGCGTGCCGGTCATCAGAACCTTCGTGGCCGCGATCCACACGACGACGCATCCGAACGTCGTGCAACGCTTTCTTCTGCTCGAGGAAGGCGACACGTGCGACGAGCTGCGTCGCGCGGAATCCGAGCGCATCCTGCGCGCGCAGAAATTCATCGCGCAGGCTTCCGTGCGCGTCGTGCCGGACTCCGAGGGCGGTGTCACGCTCGTGGTGGAGGTAACGGACGAAATCGCGCTCGTCGCGAACGCGGCGACCGGGCCCGGGAATCCTCCGCTGAGGTATCTGCAGCTCGGCGATGGGAATCTCTCCGGCGAAGGGATTTACCTCGCCGGCGATTGGCGCAGCGGCAAACCGTTTCGCAACGGATTCGGCGGGCACTTCATCGACTATCAGCTCTTCGGACGGCCGTACACGTTCGACGCACAGGGGCATCAGAATCCACTCGGCGCCGATTGGCAGATCACAGCGCTGCATCCCTATTTCACCGACATTCAGCGCATCGCCTGGCTCGCACAATCAGGGGCGACTGACGGCTACGTTCAGTTCTTCAACGACATCAACTCGAGCCATGCGCTGCGTGTCGCGCGCAACTTCTTCGATGTCGGCGGCATCGTGCGCGTGGGACCGCCGGGTCGTCTGAGCCTCTTCGGAGCGACGATCTCCGGCGACGACGAGCGTCCGAACAATGACCCTGTGTTGGTGATGGCGAAGGGCTTCGCGGCCGACTCGACCGGCGCGCTGCTCCGCGGCCGATATCGGGATCATCGCATGGCGCGCGTGAATGCGCTGTGGGGCGTGCGCGACATCGGCTTCGCGCGCGTCGTCGGCTTCGATGCGCTGAGCGCGACGCAGGATCTTCCGGTCGGCTTCCAGCTCGGCACGCTGTTCGGGCGGAGCCTGTCGGTGCTCGGCTCGCGCGACGACGACATCTTCATGGCGGCCGATCTCTACGTCGGTGCCGTGGGTCGCAACAACGGGCTTCGCGTTCAGCTGGAGGCGGAAGGGCGTCGAAGCAACGACGACAACGAGTGGGATGGCGTACTGATGGACTCGCGCGCCGTCGAGTATCTGAAGTTCGCGCCGTGGCACGTGATGACGATGTCGCTCGAGTACAGCGGCGGTTGGCGCGGACGCACGCCATTCAATCTCACGCTCAGCGATCCAATCGGCGGCGTTCGCGGGTTTGCGGCGTCGAACATCCCGGGCGGCCAGCGGCTCGTTGCGCGTTTAGAGAATCATGTCTTTCTCGGGCGCCCGTTCAATCTGGGCGACCTCGGAATCGGCACGTTCGTCGACGCCGGCCGACTCTGGGCGGGCGATGTGCCGTACGGCGTGAACACGCCGGTTCGCGAGTCGATCGGCGTGAGCCTGCTCGCGACCGTGCCGCCCGCGTCGTCGCGAATGTGGCATCTCGATCTGGCAGTCGCTCGCAATCCGGATCTCACCGGCCATCACATCGAACTTCGCATCGGCAGCACGGACAAGTCGACGTTCTTTCTGCAGCAGCCGCGCGACTTCGAGGCGGCCCGCGAGCCGACCGTGCCGTCGAGCGTGTTCAGATGGCCGCGATAACCAGCGACTACTGCTGGTTGGCAGGCACGTCTCGCATCATCCGACGAATCGGCACCGAGAGAAGCGCGCAGATGACTGCCGCGACGAGGAGCGACATGGCGGTCTGCTGAAAGAGCTTTGGCATCTCGTTCAGCTTTTCCGGATCGATGTGCCCGCCAACGAGTCCAGCGATGATCTCGCCGAGCGACGTCGCCATGAACCACACGCCCATCATCTGCCCCGAGAACTTCGCCGGCGCGAGCTTCGTCATCGAGCTCAGGCCGACGGGACTCAATGAGAGTTCTCCAAAGGTCTGGAAGAGGTAGCTGCCGACCAGCCACCACGGCGACACGCGAACCTGGCCGCCGCCTCTGATCACGATGTTCGCGGCAGCGAGCATCACGAGGAAGCCGAGGCCCGCGAAGAAGAGACCGGCCGCGAATTTCGCTGGGCTCGACGGGTTGAGGTTG
>Ga0308176_10003023_pt1 | contig 10673 bp, 9 predicted proteins | sample PhyCR2_3_FD_203890 | JGI IMG/M metagenome (GOLD analysis project Ga0308176, IMG submission 203890) | Soil microbial communities from UC Gill Tract Community Farm, Albany, California, United States - DLSLS.C.R2 | ecosystem: Environmental > Terrestrial > Soil > Agricultural land | place: USA... | reverse complement strand
ACGGCCTCCTGGAACGAGGCCGCGACGTCGGCGACGGGGACCGGCTCGCCGGCCGCCTCGCGGGCCTGGACCCAGCGGGACACTGCCGTCTTGAGGCCCGAGAACGAGAAGTCGAACCGGTGCCGGTCCATGTCGCGACCGGCGGTGAGGCCGCGCGGGAAGTCGATGGCGACCCGATCTCCCTCGCGGGCCGCCCGGTCGATGTGCGGTCCCCCCGGGAACGGGAGCCCGAGCACCCGGGCCACCTTGTCGAACGCCTCCCCCGCGGCGTCGTCGATGGTCGAGCCCAGCGAACGCACGTCGTGGGTGACGTCCGGCACCAGCAGCAGCGAGGAGTGACCGCCCGAGACCAGCATCGCCAGTGTCGGCTCCGGCAGCGGCCCGTGCTCGACGATGTCGACGGCGACGTGGGAGGCGAGGTGGTTCACGCCGTACAGGGGCTTGCCGAGCGCGACGGCGAGCGCCTTCGCCGCGGCGACGCCGACCATGAGCGTGCCGGCGAGGCCAGGACCCGAGGTCACGGCGATCGCGTCGAGGTCGTCGAGCCGCACGCCCGCCTCGCGGGTGGCTCGCTCCAGCGTCGGGACCATCGCCTCGAGGTGGGCGCGGCTGGCCACCTCGGGCACCACGCCACCGAACCGGGCGTGCTCGTCGACACTGCTCGCGATCGCGTCGACGAGCAGCTCCTCGCCGCGCACGATGCCGACGCCGGTCTCGTCGCAGGACGTCTCGAGCCCGAGGACGAGGGGCTGGTCGGCACTCACGGGGTTGCTCCTTCGAGGCTGAGTCGCATGACGTGGGCGTCGACGTCGCCCGGCTGGTAGTAGCGGCGTCGGACGGTGAGGACCTCGAAACCGTTGCTGTCGTAAAGGTTTCGGGCCACGTCGTTGTCGGCGCGCACCTCGAGCATGAGGTGCTCGGCGCGGTCCTCGCGCGCCCGGGCGACCAGCTCGTCGAGCAGGCGCCGGCCGAGCCCGCGTCCCCGCGCGGCGGGTGCGACCGCCATGGTCATGACGTCGGCCACCTCACCCCCGAGGTCCACCCCGGCGTACCCGAGCACCTGACCGGCCTGCTCCTCGACGACGTAGGCGCGACGAGGACGGGCGGCGAGCTCGGCCCACCAGGTCGGCTCCGCCCAGGCGTCGTCCGGGAAGAGCTCGGCCTCCAGCGCGGCGAGCTGCGGGATGTCGGTCCAGCGCACGTCCCTCATGCCCGGGCCCGCTCGGCCGTGGTGAGGGCGTCGGGGCGCCGCAGGTAGAGGGGCTCGACCGGCAGCGCCTCTCCGCCGCGGAGGAGGTCCTCGCCGAGCACGGCGAGGGAGGCAGCCTGCACGTCGCGGGCGCCGAGCGCATGGGGGAAGAGCTCGGGGTAGAGGACCGGCCCGCGGCCGGCCGTCGGGAGCGCCCGGACCTCCTCGGACAGGTCTGCAGGCCGGTCGACGGCGGGGTCGGTGAGCCGTCGCGGTCGGGGTGCACCGGCGAGGTCGCTGTCACCGACGGCGTACCGCGCCCAGTACACCTCCTTGCGCCGGGCATCGGTGGCGACGAGGAAGTCTCCCTCGCCGACCAGGGCGGCGGCGTCGACAGCCAGCGCGTCGAGGCTGCACACCCCGTGGACCGGTATGCCGCGGGCGTGGGCGAAGACCGTGCCCGTCACGATCCCCACGCGCAGTCCGGTGAACGGCCCCGGGCCGGTGCCCACGAGCACGTCCGTCACGTCGGAGGGCTCGCGGTGGGCCGTCTCGAGGCAGCGACGCACGAGGGGGGCGACGTGCTCGGAGTGGCCACGGGCGTCGAGCACCGTGGCGCTGGAGGCGATCCCGTCGCCGCGCAGGGCGACCGTGATCGCCGAGGTCGAGGTGTCGATGGCCAGGAGCAGCATCAGGGCGCCCCTTCCGTGGTGTCGTCGGCAGTGGTGTCGTCGGCAGGGGTGTGGTCGGCAGAACTCTCGTGGGGGGCGCTCTCGTCGGCAGGGCGGTCGTCGAGGGGACCCTCACCAGGGAGGTCGTCCGCCGGGCCGAGCACCGGCAGGGGGACGGGCTCGGTGAGCGTGGTCAGGTCGACGCCGGCCCACCGGGCACCGTGCGGGACGACCCGCACCGAGCGGACGTCCTCACCGTCGAGCAGCACCTCGAGGCGGTCGTCGGTGAGGTCCTCGGCCAGGCCGTGGCCCCACTCGACGATGGTGACCGAGTCGTCGAGGGTGGCGTCGAGGTCCAGGTCGTCGAGCTCGGCGAACCCGCCCAGCCGGTAGGCGTCGACGTGCACCAGGGCCGGGCCGCCGACGAGGGAGGGGTGGACCCGGGCGATCACGAAGGTCGGCGAGGTGACCGGGCCGCGGATGCCGAGGCCCTGGCCGATGCCCTGGGTGAGCGTCGTCTTGCCCGCCCCGAGGCCCCCCGTCAGCACGACGAGGTCGCCGGCGCGCAGCAGGGCGGCGAGCCGGGCCCCCCACGCGCGGGTCTGGCCGGAGGTCGTCAGCGGGGGTCCCTCGACCTCGCGCGCCTCGCGGGCCTCGCGCGCCTCGCCCTCCTCCCGGGCCTCGGGGGCTGATGGTGGTGTCTCAGGCACTGCGCCCACTCCTTCGCGCCTTCGCCACCCGGCGACGCTTCGACAGGTCGGTGACCGTGCGCCGTACGCGCGGCTTGCGCTCGATGTCGACGTGCGCGGTCGCCGCGCGCATGCCGCGGTCGATGAGCTCGAGGAGCTGCTCGTTGATGACCTCGGGGTGCTCCAGCATGATGATGTGCCCGGCGTCCTCGACCACGACGTGCTCGGCGCCGGGCACGAGGCGCACGATCGCCTCCGAGTGGTCCGGCGGGGTGAGCAGGTCCTGCTGGCCGTTGACGACGAGGGTCTCGACACCGTGGAACTGCTCGAGGGCCGCCTGCTTGTCGTGCACGTTGATCGTCGGCAGGAAGTCGGCCATGACCTGCAACGGCGTCCCCATGATCATGTCGCCGGTGTAGCGGACGGTGTGCTGGGCCACCGGCGAGGCGAAGCTGTAGCGGTCGACGATGAGGTCCTCGACGTCGCGCCCGAGGCGACGCGCGGTGTCCACCAGCTTCTGCTGGGTGCCCATGCGGGCCAGGAAGCGCGGACCGAGGCGGCCGAGGAGCCGCCCCACGAACTGCCCGAAGCCCAGCGTCATCATGTTGGTCCCGCCTGCGCTGGTGGCGACGAACGCCGCCGCGACGACCCGCTCCCGCACGACCTCGGGGAACTGCTCGGCCATCGACATGATCGTCATGCCGCCCATGGAGTGGCCGACGAGGGTGAGCGGGCCCTCGGGCGCGACCTCCTCGATGACGCGGTGCAGGTCGCGGCCGAGCTGGTCGATGGTGCAGGACTCGCTCGCGGCCACCTCCGAACGGCCGTGGCTGCGCTGGTCCCACAGCACGACGCGGTATCCGGCCCGGGCGAGCGCCTTGCGCTGCAGCACCCAGCTGCGCAGGCTCAGCGTGTAGCCGTGGGAGAGGACGACGGTGGGCGCGCCCTCGCGGACGGCATCGGCCGCGGGGTCGTCGACCTCGACGTGCAGGGACACGCCGTCCTCGGCGACGACGACGAGCTCGCGGTCGGGGACGTGGGCGTAGGCGCCGGCCGGTGCGAGGACCGCCAGGCGGGCGGTGCGCTCGCGGTTGACCCGGCCCGCCGCCACGCCCGCCGCAGTGGCGACGCCGGCAGCCGCGAGCCCGATACCGAGCCCGACCAGGCCCCGGCTGGGAGGTGGGGTCACGAAGGCACCTCGTCGAGGTGGACGCGGGGCACCTTGGCGCCCACGCGGGTGACGATCTCGTAGTTGATGGTGTCGACGGCCACCGCCCAGTCCTGGGCAGTGGGCTCCCCCACCGCGCCGACGCCGAAGAGGACCACCTCGTCGCCCGCGCGCGCCGGGCTGTCGGGGCCGAGGTCGACGACGAACTGGTCCATGCACACGCGACCGGCCACCATGTGGTGGCGGTCGCCGACCTGGACCGGGCCGACGTTGGTGGCGCTGCGTGGCACCCCGTCGGAGTAGCCCATCGGTACGAGCCCGAGCCTGGTCCGCTCGGTCGTGGTGTAGACGTGGCCGTAGGAGATGCCCTGGCCGGCGGGGCACTCCTTGACGCTGGACAGGTGCGACAGCAGGCGCATGGCCTCCCGCAGCCCGAAGTCGTGCGGCGAGCCGAGGTCGGGCACCGGCGACAGGCCATAGACCGCGACGCCGGGGCGCACCAGGTCGTAGTGGGCCGAGGGGTTGGTCAAGGTCGCCGCCGAGTTGGCCAGGTGGCGCACCGGAGGCCGTACGCCTGCCCGGGCCGCCTGCTCGACGATCCCCTCGAACCGCTCCTGCTGGGCCCGCACCGTCGGGTGCTGTGGCGCGTCGGCATACGCGAAGTGCGAGAAGATCCCCACCACCTCGAGGAGCTGCTCCGACTGCAGCGCCGCGACGCGCTCGAGGATGGCCGCCAGGTCGGCGTCCCACGCGCCGTTGCGCCCGAGGCCCGTGTCGACCTTGAGGTGGATGCGCGCGCTGCGCCCCGTCGCGCGAGCGGCCTCGACCGCCGCCTCCAGCGCCCACGTGGTGGAGATGCCGAGCTGGACGTCCTGCTCGAGCGCGGGCACGAAGTCCTGGCCCGGCACGTGCAGCCACGACAGGAGGGGGGCCCGGACCCCCGCGCGGCGCAGCTCGAGCGCCTCGGGCAGCTGGGCCACGCCGAGCCAGGTCGCCCCGCCCCGCAGCGCCGCGCGGGCACTGGGGACGAGCCCGTGGCCGTAGGCATCGGCCTTGACCACGGCCATGAGCTCGGCCGTGGGGGCGTGGCGGCGCAGGGCGGCGACGTTGGCGCTGATGGCGCCGAGGTCGACCTGCGCGCACGCGGGAAACCCCGGCGGGGCCGGGGCGAGTGGGTTGCTGGACGCCGTGTCGGTGGTCATCGCCCTCCAGTCTTCCACGGGGGCTCCCGGCGGTCTCGGAGCGGGCGTCCGTGGCGCCGTCGCAGGTCAGCGGGTGAGCAGGTGGGCGACCGTGCCGGGTACGGCGTGCGCCAGCGCGAGGGCGCGGACGGGGCCCCCGGGGTTGGCCCGGTCGGCGGCCACGCCGTGCACCAGGGCGCCGAGCGAACCGGCGTCCAGCGGCGACAGGCCTGCGGCCAGCAGGGCCCCGCACACCCCGGCGAGGACGTCACCGGCGCCGGCCGTCGCGGTCCAGGCGGGGGCGTCGGCCTGCGAGCGGACCGTCCCCTCCGGCGGCACCACGAGGGTCGTCGCGCCCTTGAGCAGGACGGTGGCGCCGGTCAGCGCCGCAGCCCTGCGGGCGTGCGCGAGCGGAGCGGCCTGGACCTGCTCGCGGGTGGTCTCGCCGGCGTCGGGGTCGAGGCGGGTGAGCAACCGCGCGAGCTCGCCCGCGTGCGGGGTCAGCAGGGTCGGCGCCTCCCGGCGCCCCGTCACGAGGTCGAGGCCGCCGGCGTCCACCAGCACCGGCAGGTCGGAGGCGAGGGCAGCCCGGGCGACGTCGAGCTGGGCCTTGCTGCCCCTCGCCCTGGACGTCGTGTCCATCCCGGGGCCGACGACCCAGGCCTGGACGCGCCCGTCGCCGATGACGACCTCGGGGACCGCGGCACGGACGAGGCCGGTCGGCGCGGGAGTGCCGACGTAGCGCAGCATGCCGAGGCCGGCGCCGACCGCGGCGGTGCAGCACAGCACCGGCGCCCCGGTGTAGTCCTCTCCCCCGGCGACGACCCCCAGCACCCCTCGCGAGTACTTGTCGTCGCTGGCACGCGGCACCGGCCACAGGTCGGCCACGTCGGCGAAGTCGAGCCGCTCCACGTCGGCGGCGCCCTCGAGCTCCAGGCCGATGTCCACCACGGTCAGCCGGCCGACGGCGGCCTCCGTGGCGGGCAGGACGTGGACGGGCTTGGCGACGGCGAAGGTGACCGTCTCGTCGGCGTAGACCCCACCGTCCTGGGCCTGCTCCCCGGCCGGGTCCTGTCCGGAGGGCAGGTCGACGGCCACGACGTAGGCCTCGGCCGGAATGGCATCCACCCAGGCGACGGCCTCCGCGGGCAGCCCGGGGCGGCCGCCGATGCCGAGGATGCCGTCGACGACCAGGTCGGCCTCCGAGAGCGGGGTCGCCCAGTCGTCGTCGCTGGTCAGCACAGGCACCCCCGCGGCGAGCCAGGACTCCGGCTCGCCGACGGCCAGGGGCCAGCCGCCCTGCAGTGCGACGCAGGCGAAGCCCTCGTCGGCGAGGTGCGCGGCGGCGTACAGCGCGTCGGCGCCGTTGTTGCCCGGGCCGGCCAGCACCACGACACGGGTGCCCCCGCGCTGGTGCAGCCTGGCCGAGCAGACCTCGGCCAGCCCCTGCGCGGCGCGCGCCATCAGCTCGCCCTCCTCGAGCCCGGCCATGAGGTCGTGCTCGGCGGACCGGACGCGGTCGGCGGACCAGGCGCGGAGCATCAGCCCTCCGCGACGACGACGGCCGAGGCGATGCCGGCGTCGTGGGAGAGGGAGACGTGCCACGCGTGCACGCCGAGGGCCTCGGCGCGCGCCTCGACCGTGCCGGTGATGTGCAGGTGCGGCCGGCCGTCCTCACCGCGGCGCACCGTGGCGTCCTGCCAGTTGAGGCCGACGGGCGCCCCGAGGGACTTGGCGAGGGCCTCCTTGGCGGCGAACCGCGCGGCGAGCGAGTTCAGCGGCAGCGAGCGCTCCTCCTCGGTGAAGAGGCGGTCGAGCAGACCGGGGGTCCGCTCCAGGCTCTGCCCGAAGCGCTCGACGTCCACGACGTCGATGCCCACGCCCACGATCACCGGGAGCCGCTCACTCGACCGTGACGCTCTTGGCCAGGTTGCGCGGCTGGTCGACGTCGAGGCCCTTGGCGCTCGACAGGTGCAGCGCGAAGACCTGCAGCGGCACCACGGTCAGCAGCGGCGCGAGCAGCGGCGACGTGGCGGGCACGCGGATCACCTCGTCGGCGAACGGCACCACGTCCTCGTCACCGTCCTCGGCGACGACGATCGTGCGGGCACCACGGGCCCGGATCTCCTGGATGTTGGAGACGACCTTCTTGTGCAGCTCGTGCGGCGTACCCGGCCCCGGGACGATGATGAAGACGGGCTGGCCCGCCTCGATGAGCGCGATGGGGCCGTGCTTCAGCTCACCTGCGGCGAAGCCCTCGGCGTGGATGTAGGCCAGCTCCTTGAGCTTGAGCGCGCCCTCCATGGCCACGGGGTAGCCGACGTTGCGGCCGAGGAACAGCACCGAGCGGGTGTCGGCCATGAACCGCGCGATCTCCTTGACCCGGCCCATGCGGCCGAGCAGCTCCTCGAGCTTGGCCGGGATCTCGTGCAGCTCCTTCATCACCGACTGCGCGTCGTCGGCGAAGGTGCCGCCGCGCAGCTGGGCGAGGTAGAGACCGAGCACGTAGCAGGCGGTGATCTGCGCGAGGAACGCCTTGGTCGAGGCGACGGCGATCTCGGGGCCGGCATGGGTGTAGAGGACGGCGTCGGACTCCCGCGGGATGGTCGAGCCGTGGGTGTTGCAGATGCTGAGGGTCAGCGCACCCAGCTCGCGGGCGTGCTTGACGGCCATGAGCGTGTCCATGGTCTCGCCGGACTGGCTGATCGAGACCACGAGCGTGCGCTCGCCGGCGATCGGGTCGCTGTAGCGGAACTCGTGCGCCAGCGACACCTCGACCGGGATGCGGGTCCAGTGCTCGATGGCGTACTTGGCGACCATCCCCGCGTAGGCGGCGGTGCCGCACGCGACGATGATGACGCGGTCGATGTCCTTGAGCTGCTCCTCGGTGATCGACATGTCGTCGAGCACGAGCCGGCCCTCGATGTCGGTGCGGCCCAGGAGGGTGTCGCCCACGGCGTGCGGCTGCTCGTGGATCTCCTTCTCCATGAACGTCGCGTAGCCACCCTTCTCGGCTGCAGCGGCGTCCCAGGTCACCTCATAGGGCTTGCCCTCGGCCGGGCTGCCGTCGAAGTTGACCACGGTGTGGGAGTCCGGCGTGATCGTGACGATCTGGTCCTGGCCCAGCTCGAGCGCGTGGCGCGTGTGGCCGATGAACGCCGCGACGTCCGAGCCGAGGAAGTTCTCACCGTCGCCGAGCCCGACCACGAGGGGGCTGTTGCGCCGGGCGCCGACGACGACGCCGGGGCTGTCGGCGTGGACCGCCAGGAGCGTGAAGGCGCCCTCGAGCGTGTTGACGACGGCCTTCATGGCCTCGGTGAGGTCCCCGGTCTGCTCGTAGGCACGCCCCACGAGCTGGGCGGCGACCTCGGTGTCGGTCTCGCTCTCGAAGGTCACGCCCTGGGCGAGGAGGTCCTTCTTGAGGGAGTGGAAGTTCTCGATGATGCCGTTGTGGATCAGGGCGAGCCGCCCGTCCGCGCCGCCCCGGTGCGGGTGCGCGTTCTGGTCGGTCGGTCCGCCGTGCGTGGCCCAGCGGGTGTGGCCGATGCCGGTCGTCGCACCCGGGAGCTCGTCGGCCTCCAGTGCCTCGCGCAGGTTGACGAGCTTGCCGGCGCGCTTCTCGGTGTCCACGCCGTCGCTGGTCACCAGGGCCACACCGGCGGAGTCGTAGCCCCGGTACTCGAGGCGCGCCAGGCCCTCCATGACGACGTCCAGTGCCTTGCCGTCCGCGTTGGGGCCGACGTAACCCACGATTCCACACATGCGGAGCAGCCTAACGGCCCTCCCAGCCCGCGACGGCATCCGGCGCGGGCGGCGGGCGGGGCGTCGCGCCTCGGCCGACGCGGGCCGGGGGTGGGCCACAATGTCGCGCGTGACGCATCCCGCCGCGAGCCACACCGCCCTCCCCTCGCCGTACGTCGAGCTGGACCGGGCCGCGTGGGCGCGCCTGCGGGAGAACCAGCCGCTCAGCCTCGACGCCGCGGACCTCGCGCGGCTGCAGGGGCTCGGCGAGCGGATCGACATCACCGAGGTCGAGGAGGTCTACCTCCCCCTGTCCCGGCTGCTCAGCTTCTACGTGGCCGCCACCGCCCAGCTCCACCGCATCACGGGCGACTTCCTCGGCGAGCGCCCGGCCAAGACGCCGTTCGTCATCGGCGTCGCGGGGTCGGTCGCCGTGGGCAAGTCGACCACGGCCCGCCTGCTGCAGGAGCTCCTCTCCCGCTGGCCGGGCACGCCTCGGGTCGAGCTCGTGACCACCGACGGGTTCCTGTGGCCCAATGCCGAGCTCGAGCGGCGCAACCTTTTGCAGCGCAAGGGCTTTCCTGAGTCGTACGACCGCCGCTCGCTGTTGCGCTTCGTCGCCGAGGTGAAGGCGGGCAAGGCGGAGGTGACCGCGCCGGTCTACTCCCACCTCACCTACGACATCGTGGCCGGCGAGCACGCGGTCGTGCGCCAGCCGGACGTCCTCATCGTCGAGGGCCTCAACGTCCTGCAGGCGCCGCGCCTCCAGCACGATGGGCGCACCGGGATGGCGGTGAGCGACTTCTTCGACTTCTCGGTCTACGTCGACGCCCACATCGACGACATCCGCCACTGGTACGTCGAGCGGTTCCTGCGGCTGCGCGAGACGGCGTTCGCCGACCCCGACTCCTACTTCCACCGGTATGCCGTGCTCTCCGACGACGAGGCCCGCGAGCGGGCCGCGCGGATCTGGGCCGAGATCAACGAGGTCAACCTGCGCGAGAACGTCCTGCCGACCCGCAGCCGCGCCTCGCTCGTGCTGTCCAAGGGCAAGGACCACAGCGTCCGCAGGATCCGCCTCCGCAAGCTGTAGGGCGCAGAATGGCAGCCATGGAGCCTGCTGCCGACCCGACCGAGCCCACCTTCGCCGCCACCTCACTCCCCGCACCCGCCACCCGCACCGAGCACGACTCGATGGGTGACGTGCAGGTGCCGGTCGACGCCCTGTGGGGTGCGCAGACGGCGCGGGCGGTCGACAACTTCCCCATCTCGGGGCAGCGCGTGCCCGCCGGCGTCGTCCACGCCCTGGCCCTGCTCAAGGGTGCGGCCGCCGCCGTCAACGCCGACCTCGGCGTGATCGACGAGGGACGCGCGCGGGCCATCACCGCGGCGGCCGAGGAGGTCGCCGACGGGCGGCACGACGACCAGTTCCCCATCGACGTCTACCAGACCGGCTCCGGCACCTCGACCAACATGAACGCCAACGAGGTGCTCGCGAGGATCGCCCACCTCGCGACCGGCGAGTCCGTCCACCCGAACGACCACGTCAACGCGGGCCAGTCGAGCAACGACACCTTCCCCAGCGCGCTGCGCATCGCGGCGACGCTGGCCGTCCACCAGCAGCTCGCCCCGGCCCTGGTCCACCTCGCGCACGCCCTGCGCGCCAAGGAGGCCGAGCTCGCCGACGTCGTGAAGGCCGGACGCACCCACCTCATGGACGCGGTGCCCGTCACGCTGGGGCAGGAGTTCGGCGGCTACGCACGCCAGGTCGAGCTCGGCGCCGAGCGGGTCCTCGTCGCGGCGCAGGCCACCGCGGAGCTTCCGCTCGGCGGCACCGCCGCCGGGACCGGCCTCAACGCCGCCCCCGGGTTCGCGGCAGCCGTGATCGCGCAGGTCAGCGAGCGCACCGGCGTCGACTTCCGCGAGGCCGCCGACCACTTCGAGGCCCAGTCGGCCCAGGACGCCGTCGTGGAGCTGAGCGGCGCGCTCAAGGTGGTGGCCGTCAGCCTCACCAAGATCTGCAACGACCTGCGC
>Ga0308176_10003021_pt1 | contig 10674 bp, 8 predicted proteins | sample PhyCR2_3_FD_203890 | JGI IMG/M metagenome (GOLD analysis project Ga0308176, IMG submission 203890) | Soil microbial communities from UC Gill Tract Community Farm, Albany, California, United States - DLSLS.C.R2 | ecosystem: Environmental > Terrestrial > Soil > Agricultural land | place: USA... | reverse complement strand
AAACAGAGGCCTCCCCTCGTCCGACCCCTTCCGCAGCGGTGCCGGGGAGAGAACCTTCAGAGCGATCAAGCGTCGGCGACGCGTGCGTTGTGCCCGTGGAAGCGCGGCTCTTCGGACAAGTCCACCACCTGGCCGTCGATGATGTGCACGTTGCGCTGGGCGCGGGCGGCCAGTTCCGGATCGTGCGTGACCATCACAATGGTGGCGCCCTCGCGATGGATCTCTTCCAGCAGTTCCAGCACGCCGCGGGCCATCTGCGTGTCCAGGTTGCCGGTCGGTTCGTCCGCCAGCAGCAGGCGCGGGCTGCCGGCCAGTGCGCGGGCGATCGCCACGCGCTGCTGCTGGCCGCCGGAAAGTTCGGCCGGATAATGCTTGGCGCGCGAGGCCAGGCCCACGCGCTCGAGCGCGTCCATGATGCGCTGCTTGCGCTCGGCGCCCTTCATGCCGCGGTAGCGCAGCGGCACCTCGACGTTGTCGTAGACGTTGAGGTCGGGAATCAGGTTGAACGCCTGGAAGATGAAGCCGATCTTCTCGTTGCGGATCTTCGAACGCGCATTGTCGTTCAACTGACTCACCTCGATGCCATCGAGGTGGTAATGGCCACCGGTGAAGGTTTCCAGCAGGCCCGCGATGGTCAGGAAGGTGGTCTTGCCCGAGCCTGACGGGCCCGTCACGGCGACGAACTCGCCCTCTTTGACATCGATGTTGAAATCGCGCAGGGCGTAGGTCTCCACCACTTCGGTGCGGTAGACCTTGGACAGGTGGGTCATCTTGAGCATGGTTACGTCCTTCGGTGGTGGTGTGTTTTCTGGAGCGGGAACGGGGAACGGGGAACGGGGAACGGGGAACGGGCAGATTGCTGGGTTCGCGGGAGCAGCGCTTCGTACGGTCAGGGCGCGAGCCACGTCATCGCCTTGCACCAAACGTTCCCCGTTCCCCGTTCCCCGCCTCAATCGCTGATGGCGACCTTGGCCGCATCCTTGAAGTTGTCGGTACCGGAAATCACGATCTTGTCGCCTTCCTTCAGGCCCTCCAGGATCTCGACCTTGTCGATGCTGCTGGCGCCCACGCGGATCGGCTTCTTTTCGGCAATGCCGTCGTGCACGACGTAGGCGAAGTTGCCGCCGGACTCGTCGACGAAGGAGCCCCGCTGCACGGTCAACACGTTGTCGCGCTTGTCGAGCAGGACGCGCACGGACAGGCGCTGGTTCTGGCGCAATTGCTTCGGGGTGGTGCCGTCGAAGCGCAGCCGCGCGGCCACTTCGCCATTGACCACCTCGGGCGAGATCGCGCTGACCAGGCCCTTCCAGGTGTGCCCGTTGCCGGTGATCTCGCCGGACATGCCGATGCCGAGGTCACGCGCGAAGCTCTCCGGCACCTTCATCTCCACTTCCAGCGCCGACAGGTCGATCACGCTCAACAGTTGAGCGTCCTTGGCCACGGTGGCGCGTTCGGCGATGAATAGCTGGCCAACCTGGCCGTCCACCGGCGACTTCACGTTGAGGTCGTCGACCTGGCGTTGCAGGTCCTTGACCAGCAGTTCCTGGCGTTCGTGCGCGAGCTTCTTCGACTTGATGTCGAAGTTCAGGCTGTCGTTGTCCATGCCAAGGTCCGCCTTGGCGTGCCGGGTGCTCAGCTGGGCCTTCTGCAGGGTGTCCTTGGCGCGGTCGACATCCATGCCGGAGACGGCGCCCAGCTTGAACGCCTTCTGGTTGCGGTCCAGGTCGCGCTCGGCCGCCTGCTGGTCGATCTGCGCGTTGTCATAGGCCTTCTGCAGCGCCGAGCGCTGCTTGCGCGCGTCGATCTGCGCGCGCTGGTAGTCCACTTCCATCGCGTCGGCGTTGGACTCTTCCTGCAACAGCTTGTTGGTCAGCTCCGGACTGTCGATGGTGGCCAGTACCTGGCCTTTCTTGACCGTGTCGCCGGCATGCACCTTGAGCGTGACCGCACCGCCGGAGGTGGCGTACATCGTCGGGCTGACCGCGGCGACCACCTTGCCTTCCGCCGCGATGTCGCGCACGAACAGCCCGCGCTCGACCGTGCCGAAGGAAAGCCGCGAGGCGCTGACCGAGGCATCGGCGGAAAACAACCGCATCGCGCCCGGCAGCGCGAAGGCCAGCGCCACCAGCACGGCAAGGCCGATACCGCCGAACAGCAACTGACGCTTGCGGTTGGGTTTGACCTCGACCATGCGGTCTTGGGCGGAGGTGTCGCGGATCATCGGCGTTCCTGACCTGAAGTGACTGTGGCCTGTTGAGCAATCAACATGCCAAGTCGGGTCAGCCGTGCAGCCACGCGGTTTCTGCAGCCATGCACGAGTCGTGTCCGCTGTCCGCGGACACCGGCACGGACAGGCGGACAAGCCGCCGGGCGCGACCACGCTCCCGTAAGAAACCTCTCAAATCAGGGGCGCGCAACCACTGTAGGAGCCCACTGGTGGGCGATGCTCCTGCCATGGTCCCGCATCGAAGCAAGAGCATCGCCCACCAGTGGGCTCCTACAGGTTCCCCGTGAGGCCTACCCGACCGCCTGCTCGATCCGTTGCCTGACCGCCGCATCGATCCGCGGCAGCACATCCAGCGCCGCCAGGTTCTGCTCCAGTTGCTCGCGCCGACTTGCGCCCAGCAGCACGGTGGAGACGTGTGGGTTGGTCAGGCACCAGGCCAGCGCCAGCTGCGCCTGGCTCACGCCCAACTCCTGCGCGATCGGTGCGAGATGCTTGACCCGCTCGACGCGCTCGCGGCCCGAGCCGAGCACGGTCTCACGCAGCCACTCGTAGCCCGGCTGGGCCAGTCGCGAATCGTCCGGAATGCCCTCGTTGTAGCGCCCGGCCAGCAGGCCGGAGGCCAGCGGCGACCAGATCGTGGTGCCCATGCCAAAGCGCTCGTACAGCGGCGCGTATTCGTGCTCGACGCGCTCGCGGTGCAGCAGGTTGTACTGCGGCTGCTCGACCACCGGCGCGCACAGGTGGTTTTCGCGCGCGATGCGGTGCGCCTCGATGATCGCCTCGGCCGGCCATTCGCTGGTGCCCCAGTAGAGCACCTTGCCCTGGCGCACCAGCGTGTCCATCGCCGCCACGGTCTCCTCGACCGGCGTATCCGGGTCGGGCCGATGGCAGAAGTACAGATCCAGGTGATCGACCCGCAGCCGTTCCAGCGCCTGGTGGCAGGCCTCGATCACGTGTTTGCGCGACAGCCCGCGCTGGGTCGGCCTGGGGTTTTCCACCGCGCCGAAGAACACCTTGCTGGACACGCAGTAGCTGTCGCGCGGAAAGCGCAGGTCGGCCAGCACGTCGCCCATCAACCGCTCCGCCTCGCCGTGGTTGTACGTCTCGGCGTTGTCGAAGAAGTTGACGCCACGATCGTAGGCCAGCGCCAGCAGCTCGCGCGCCTGGCCGCGTCCGACCTGGCGGCCGAAGGTCACCCAGGCGCCGAAGGACAGCGCGGACAGTTGCAGGCCGGTGCGGCCGAGGCGACGGTAGAGCATGGCGGTTCTCCGGCAAGCGTGCGGAAAGATCTGGAGTAGACAACAGGACGGCTGAATACGCATCGCGCCTGGCCGCGCGTTTTGGCTCGGCGGGCATCAGCGGGAGGAGGCCGATTGCGCGTGGCGGCGCATGGCATCGAGTTTCCGGGTCTGGCGGGTCGCCTGTTCGGGCGTGTAGCAGGCTATCTCCCCATAGCGCCCCGGGCGGACGTCGACTCGCTCGAACGAAAGGTTCGAACGGACGATGCGCTGCATGAAGGTTGCACCCAGCCCCATTTGCCGAACGTGGTCCTGGATGCGCAGCAGGTGCAACGTACCGTCGACCAGTACGGCCACGCCAACGGTCGCGGCTCTGCGCGGGCAAGCGTCCCCGTCCGGCTCGGCCGGGTTCCGCACCGTGATCAAGTCCCAATTCAGGCGCAGCAGCAGTATGTGGCGGTCGTAGTTGCCGTCCCTGACCATCGGCTGCAATGGGTCGGCGGCCAGCAGCGACCATTCCAGCGGGTTGATCTTTCGCGCATCGAGCAGCGATTGGCAGCAGTCGTCCCAGCGGGAAGTTACCTGGTGGTCGTCCATCGCGGTGTACTTCTGCTTCTCCATCGCAGGCAGCCCAAGGCGCAATTCGCAGAACGTCACGAAGGGCTTGCCATACGTGGGCGAGCCGGCGGTCCAGGCGATCCGGAACACCGGCGACCAGCTCCACTGCCGGAACGCGTTCATCCAGCCGCGGTTATCCGGATGGTCGCATGCGTGCTCGAGGTCGAGGTCGTGGTAGACCGATTCCATCAGCTGCACCAGTTCCTGGCAGAAATAAAAACAGGCGCGGAAGTCCTCTTCGGCGGGAAGCACGGTCAGCTCGTTCGGTTTCGGCCTGGGCGCACCGGGCGCGATGTCGCTCCATGCCGGGTACAGGTGCCCGTCCAGCGCCGCCAGCGAGTGCTCCCTGCGCAGTTTGGTGAACAGCGACGCCATGGCCCGGGCGTGCTGCGAGAAATGCTTGTCGACGCCCTTCAGCGGCGCGATCCACTGATACTGCAGTTCACGCAGGAAGGAAGCCTTCAGATCGGACTGGCCCAGGCCGAAGTCCTCGGACCCGGCCGATGTGGCATCGCTCTCGGCCTTGGCCCGCTCCACGACCTGTTCCACAGCCGAGCTTGCGATGGCGCGCCCCAGCCGGCGATAGCTTTCGAATTGCGCCTCGTCGAAATACTGGTCGGCGGTCGATTCGTGCGGGAAGTCCGGGTGCGTGCGCGCGTAGTACGCGACATCGGCCGGTTCAATGCCGGTCATGGACGGCTTGAGGTAGAGCAGGATGCCGATCTTTTCAGGTTCGTTTTTACGCTGCTCCAGTGTTTCTGGGCCGGCCTTTTGTGCGTCGACATCGTTCGGGCCGGCTGGGTCCGCTTTGCGGCGCGGGTAATGAATGCGTCCTACCGCGCAGTGACGCCTGGAGATGCCATCGGGCCCGCAGCGCAGGTCCGACACATCGATGTCGATCTCGCAGCCGAAGTCCGTGCGGCACTTCTGGATCGCGTTGCCAAGGTCGGCAAAGCATCGGTCGGGGTCGGCCGTGCTGTCCACGCAGAGGATGAATTCGCATCGGCGCCGGACCAGTTCGTAGATACCCAGGTTCTCGAAATGGCCGCCGTCGGAAAGATAGACGAAGTCGCCCTCCTCCCGGGTGCGCCCGAGCATCTCGCGCACCAGCCACTCGCCATAGAAGGTGATCTGCGGCGCGCGCTTCACCTCGCTCCGGTTGGGATTGGGCAGCCACCAGCCCAGGCGCGCGTCGAACAAGGTGAGCAGCAAGGTCACCACGGGCGAGCTGTGATAGCCCATGTTGGGGCTCACGGCCGCGCCGGATATGGCCATCGCGCTGCCCAGGCGGATGGTATTGGCCAACAGGGAGGCGTCGTCGCAGGCCGCCGCGTTGGCAATGCAGGAAAGGCCGGGCACGCAGGAATCGCCGATCGCCGTCGCCCTGGGGTGCGAAGGCGGTGGCACGTAACCGCAATAGCCGGGGGTGAAGACGAACGGTGCCGCCTTGCGGTCCTGCCAGTCGAGCTGCTTGGTGTCCACCAGGTTCAGGGTGGCGCCGATGAGCGGATAGAGCGGGCGGGTGTTGTCCTCCCCGCGATGCTCCTGCACCACCTCGGACAGCGGCATGTCGTCGTCCGGATCGAAGTTGGTGGTCGGCTCCGGCGCACGGCTGCAGCGGCATGCGCCCAGGTAGCAGCGCACGAGCCGGTTCCGGTAGAAGGCATTCATGCTGAACTCGTTGAGGTCGATGGCAAAGCCGAACCCGGCCCAGATGCCCAGCATCACGATGAACGCGCCGGCGATCCGGAGCCGTGCGTTCTGCGCAAGCGAGGCCAGGTGGTTCATGTAGGTGTCGGCAGCGCAAGTTGTTGCCGGGCAGCCGACATCGGCACCGCCACGCAACATCAACTGCGTCGTCAGGCTCACCGCGATCAGCAGGCCGACCAGGAATACGCTGGGCGCGATGCGCGCCACCAGCTCCAGCGGCGACGGGCGGGTCTTGGAGCCGCTGACTCGCTGACTGTGGGCGGCCAACACGCCCGCGCCCGTAGTGAGGATCCAGACCGCGGTGGACAACCAGGCGGCCGCATGGAGTCCGGCGGCGTAACCCAGGGTTCTGAGCATCAGCCACGGACCGTAGATCACCATCGCCAGCATGGCGCCCAGGCCGAGCACGGTGGCCGCAGCCTTGCCGGCCACCCGCGCCCACATCTCCCTCTGCAGATCGGTCAGCGCCGGGCCGGCCAGCCCGACGTGCATGATGCCGGTCAGCATGACCGCCGCCAGCACGAAGCTCGGGCCAAAAATAATGATGCGCAGGGCATTGCCCTGGAACCAGGCGCAGGCGAATGCGCCAAGCCCCGCCAGCAGCGGGCCGGCCAGCAGAGCCGCCACCAGCGTAGCCAGAAAGAAGCGCCGCAACGGATGCCTGGACTGGCCCTGCCGCTGACCGGGCAGCGACGGCGCCGCGCCATTCCTTGCCAGAAAGGCTTTGATCAGCCATAGCGCCCACACGATGAAGTAGCACCCGGAGATGGCCACCAGGTGATGGCGGTTGATGCGATGGAGAATCGCCTGCGTTGTCGTTGGCGCAGCAGGCGCGAGCAGGGAATCCGCATGGGTGGTCGTCGACGGGCCGGGGGTGAACGCGGGGTACGCCTGCGCTGTCGTCTTCGGAGCGGGCAGAAGGGAAAGATACGGGAGCGTTGGCGTCGGCAGGACGGGTGTGTGGGAAACCACACGTTCTGGCATCGGCTGCGCCGGCGGGTCGCGTGGCGGCCATAGGCCCAGGGCGCCGAGGGTCACGGCGGCGGCCACCAGGTAGACGATCGCGAGCGCCTGCCCGAGCACCTTTTTCCCAGGTTGCTCGCCCTGGGGGCCGCCCAGCGGATTGGGCATGCGCATCCCGCGTGGCGGTGGCGGTGCCCCGGCATGCCTGCTGATCAGCTCCAGCAGGGAGGCCGCGACCACTGCGCAAAGGCCCGCCGCGACCAGGCAGGCCACCGTGCCGTAGCCCCGGCCCAGCATCAGCAGGAAAGGATGGAGCAGCAGCGGGAACAGGCTCAACGCCATCATCAGCGAGAACAGCTGGATCTGGATCAGCACCACGTTGCGCACGTAGGTGCCGATCATGCCCAGGGTATCGCCCGAGAGCAGCTCTTTGCGCGGACTCAGATAATTGCTGTACTCGCGCAGGTGCAGGATCGGCTTCTGCCGGTCGTCATCGCCGACATGCGAAGCCAGTACGGCGAAAGCCTCTTCCACGCCCTTGCGACGGATCAACCCCTGCAGGAAGCCGCCGGTGTATCCACCACCGGAGATGCTCGACTGGTAATGGAAGCTGCGCAGCAATCTGTTTTCGGCCAGCGCCTGCAACACCCCCAGCGAAAATGTCGCGCTTCGAATGCCGCCGCCAGAAAGCGCGATGCCCCACGGCGCCGGCCATCGGTCCGGCGGCGCGGGGGCCGATGCGCGCGGGTCGACGCCAAGGATGAAGGCGAGCTCGGCCTGCCGGATCCGGTCGCCCAGTTCGGGGTCGGGGGGACGTCCGTCGATGGCATCGGCTGCGCTGGCGCAGTGACCGGCCGCCGGGTGTGCACGGCCGGGGGCCTCGCCGACCTGGCTGGCGTTGCGGGCTCGAGGCATGAGGCAACCCTCCGTGCGTACCGCTTGCACGAGCAGCCGCCAAGGCTGGTGACACCCAGAGCCGCCCTGATCGCCTCCCCTCGGGCCGGGCGTATTGAATATCAGGTAATGAAAAAATCGGATGCAAAGCCGGTGAACGGGCTTGTGCATATTCAAGAGGCAGGCACATGCCTGCGCGCTGGCGATGGGCTCGCTTGCGCCCGGCCGTGCGCGGATCGGATGCGCCGCTGCTCAGCGCAATGCAGACAGGCTCAACGCCAGCACGATCGCCGCAAAAAGACCGGCGACCACGTCGTCGGCCATCACGCCCAGCCCGCCTTTCAGGTGACGATCCAGCCAGCCGATCGGCCACGGTTTCCACACGTCGAACAGGCGGAACAGCGCGAAGCCGAGGACGATCGTCCACCACGGTCCCGGCAGCAGGAGCAGCGGCAGCAGCGCGAGCCACTGGCCGACGAACTCATCCCACACCAGGCTGCGGTGGTCGTCCACGCCGAGCGCGCGCCCGCCCACGTTGCATGCCCACACGCCCAGGGCGAAAGCGAGCACCAGCACCAGCAGGTACAGCGGCAACGACAGCTGGCGCAGCAGCAGCCACGGCGCGATCGCTGCCAGCGAGCCGAACGTCCCCTGCGCCACCGGCGCCAGGCCGGAACCCAGGCCGCAGGCGATCCAGCCCGCCGGCGAAGCCAGCAGCTGGCGGCGCTGGGTGGGGTTGAGCTTCTTCCTGTCGGTCATGGCGTTCCCATCATGTGGCTACGGCTGCGGCAGAAGCGAGCAAGCTCGCGCCTACCGAGCGAAATGATCCCAGCCGCCGGGACGGGTAGCCAGCGGTTCGCCACCGATCGCACTCACGCCACGCCCTTCGACGATCGCCCCGATCCGGCTGGCGTGTTCTCCCACTACGGCCAGCGCTTCGTGCATGGCGCCGATGGCGGTCGTCGGCACGGTGAAGCACAGCTCGTAGTCGTCGCCACCGGTCAGGGCGAACTCGCGCGCGGTGTCGTCGCCGAAGACCGCGCGCAGCATCGGCGAGAGCGGCAGCGCCTCGACGTCGAGCTCGGCACCCACGCCGCTGGCGGCGCAGATATGCGCCAGGTCGGCGAGCAGGCCGTCGGAGACATCGATGCAGGCGTTGGCCAGCCCGCGCAACGCCAGGCCCGCGCGCACGCGCGGGGTCGGCCGGTCCAGCCGTGCGCGCAGCGCGGCATGCGCCGCGTCGGCCGGATCGAACGCTCGCTCGCCCTGCGCCAGCCGCAGGCCGCCGGCTGCATCACCCAGCGTACCGGTGACGAACACCGCATCGCCCACGCCGGCGGCGGCGCGGGTCAGCGCCTGGCCCGGCGGCACGAAGCCGTGCACCACCACGCTGAGGCTGAACGGACCGCGCGTGGTGTCGCCGCCGACCAGCGCCACGCCCTGCTCGCGCGCCAGCTCGGCGAAGCCTTCGGCCAGGCCGTCGACGCGCACCGGATCGGCGTGCGGCAAGGTCAGCGCGAGCAAGGCCCAGGCGGGCTCGGCGCCCATCGCGGCGAGGTCTGACAGGTTCACGGCGAGAGCCTTCCAGCCGATGTCCTGCGGCGCGGTGGCGGGCGGGAAATGCACGCCTTCGACCAGCGTGTCGATCGCCACGGCCAGCTGCTGGCCGGTGGGGACCGACAGCACGGCGGCGTCATCACCGATGCCCAGGTGCACATCCCCGCGCGGCTGGGCGGTGCGCTCGCGGATGCGGTCGATCAGGCGGAATTCCATGAAAGGGCCTTCGAGGAGAGCGGGTAACGGCAGGTGGGAGTGCGAGGCAGGCCCTTCGACTTCGTTGCGCTACGCTCAGGGCGAACGGCTCTTTTGAGGCAAGGCCTTTGACTTCGTTGCGCTGCGCTCAGGGCGAACGGTTCTTTTTCCTCACGCAGTAATTTCCGTGCGTGTCGCCCTCTCCCCACCGTTCGTCCTGAGCGTAGGCCCGCAGGGCCGAAGTCGAAGGACCCGCGCCCCGCGCCCGATCCGTCAGCGCGCGCCCTTCTCCGTCGCACGCAAGGCACCGGCCAGCTTGTCCAGCACGCCGTTGACGTAGCTGTGCCCGTGGTCGGCGCCGAAGCGCTTGGTCACTTCGATCGCCTCGTTGATCACCACCCGGTACGGCACGTCGGGCCGGTATTTCAGCTCGTAGGCGGCCAGGCGCAAGGCGGCGCGTTCGATCGGATCGATCTGCTCGACCTCGCGGTCGACATATGGCTTGAGTGCCTCGTCGAGTTCGCCGACATGGGTTTCGACGCCCTGCAGCAGGTCCTCGAAGTACTCCAGGTCGGCCACTTCCATGTCCTGCTCGTGGCGGAACTGATCAATCACCGCCTTCATGTGGCTGCCGGACAACTGCCAGGCGTACAGCGCCTGCAGCGCGCGGCGGCGGGCGCGCGAGCGGGCAGCCAGGTCGATGCCTTGCGGGGAATGACTCATCACAGCTTTCCGTAGAGGTTGGCCATTTCCAGCGCGGCCAGCGCGGCGTCGGCGCCCTTGTTGCCGGCCTTGGTGCCGGAGCGCTCGATCGCCTGCTCGATGTTGTCGGTGGTCAGCACGCCGAACGCCACCGGCACGCCGGAACCGTAGGCGGCCTGGGCCAGGCCCTTGGCGCACTCGCCGGCAACGTAGTCGAAGTGCGGGGTGGAACCGCGGATCACCGCACCCAGCGCGATCACCGCCGCGTAGCTGCCCGAGTTGGCGAGCTTGTGCGCAGCCAGCGCGATTTCCCAGGCACCCGGGACGCGAATCAGGTCGATCGCCTCGTCCTTGACGCCGTGGCGCACCAGCGCGTCACGCGCGCCGGCCACCAGTGGCTCGACGACGAAGCCGTTGAAGCGGCCGGCGACGATGGCAAAACGACCCGTGGGCGTGGCGAAGTCGCCTTCGATGATCTTCATTGCGAATCCTTGGGCGGACGGAAAGCCCTTGCGGGGCCGGGTATTTTACGGGTTTGGGGCACGCTCTGCTGACGCCCTTTGTTGGAGC
>Ga0308176_10003020_pt1 | contig 10675 bp, 8 predicted proteins | sample PhyCR2_3_FD_203890 | JGI IMG/M metagenome (GOLD analysis project Ga0308176, IMG submission 203890) | Soil microbial communities from UC Gill Tract Community Farm, Albany, California, United States - DLSLS.C.R2 | ecosystem: Environmental > Terrestrial > Soil > Agricultural land | place: USA... | reverse complement strand
CATGCCGGGTCCCTTCTGTCGGTCATGTTGTCGCGGTGTGGCCCGGTGCCGTCGGATGGCGTGCCGAGGCGGGCCGCCGATCGTGCCAGCCCGGCCGCCGACACAGCCAGCGGACCGAACGAACGCGGTCGGCGCTGGCCGAGGTCGGCCTCGCCCTGGCTGGCCGCGCCGGCGCCCGGCTGGCCGACGTCTTCGGGGCGAGAGCCAGCCGGAACACGGTCCTGCGACTGGTCGACGCGCTCCCGGAGCCTCAACCGCGGACCCCGCGGGTGGTCGGCGTCGACGAGTACGCGATGCGCAAGGGACGTGTCTATGGGACCGTGCTGGTCGACGTCGAGACCCGCCGACCAATTGACCTGCTGCCGGATCGCGAGGCGGGCACGGTCGCGGCCTGGCTGGCCGAACGCCCGGGGATCGAGGTCGTCTGCCGTGACCGTGCTCCGTTCTTCGCCGAAGGCGCCAACATCGGGGCACCCACCGCCGTCCAGGTTGCCGACCGTTTCCACCTCTGGCGCAACCTCGGCGAAGCCGCCGAGCGGTGCATCTCCCGTCATCGTTCCTGCCTGCGCGCCAAGGCCGAGGCGGCCCCGAAGATGGCAAAGGCCCAGGCACCGTCGGACGGTGGCTCGCCATGGCCCACCGGACACCGCTTCGCCGACCGCACCCGCGCCAAGCACGCCACCGTCCACGCGCTGCTGGCCGCGGGCCACAGCCGACGCTCGATCCAAGGCCGGAAGACCTGTTCCAGGGACAGTGGCAGAACCGCAAGACCAAGCTCGACGACTTCAAGCCGTACCTGAACGAGCGGTGGGCCGAAGGCTGCACGAACGCCTGGACCCTCTGGGAAGAGATCAAGACGCACGGCTACCGCGGCGGCTATGGAGCCGTCCGCGCCTACTTGCAGCCGTTCCGCACCACTCCGACCGCGCCGGCCGCCCGACCACCGTCGCCGCGGACCGTCGCCGGGTGGATCCTGACCCACCCCGACACCCTGCCGGAGAGCGAGCGACTCAAGCTGAAGTCAGTGCTCGCGCACTGCCCTGAACTGGACGCGCTCACCGGTCACATCCGCACGTTCGGGAGGATGATCAGCGAACTCCAGGGTGACCGACTCCCGCAATGGATCAAGGCGGTCCGCGCCGACGACCTGCCCAGCCTCCACACCTTCGCCAACGGCCTCGAACGCGATCTCGCCGCCGTCACCGCGGGCCTGACACTGCCGTGGAGCTCCGGCGTCGTCGAAGGCCATGTCAACCGGATCAAAATGATCAAGCGCCAGATGTACGGCCGGGCTGGCTTTGACCTGCTGCGGAAGCGAGTCCTGCTGGCTTGACCGCAGCTCTGTCACCCAACAGGCGGGTCCATTCAGCTAATCGCGAGCGGCACAAGATCCAGGCCCAACTTCCTCCTGCATGAGGCGACGCGCCGCCCGACCCAGGCGGTCACGGCGTCGCGATCTGCCGCGATCGCGTGAAGCTCACGTGCCTTCTCCTGGGCTTCGACCATCCACGGGGCCAACGGGTCCTCTCGAAGGACTCGCTCGAAGTGATTGCGGGCCGTGTCCGGATCACCGACAAGGGCGGCCGCGATCCCGGCGTCGAAGCCGTCCCAGAGGAATCCCTGGCGCACCGGCCTGGACGTCAGGTATCGGGCGACGTCCGGCAGAGCTGGGAACTTCTCCCTCAGCGCGGTCACGCTCGCCGCCGCCTGACGGCTGAGTTCGAGCGCCAGCGGCGTGAACCGGTCCTCGGTGCTGAACAGTTCGGAGCCGACCCGGACTGCGTCCACATGGAAGGCCAGGTGGTCCACGTCGTGCCACAGCCACATCGCACCGACGTGCAGACCGCTGCCAGCAGTGCGTGGCGGGGTGAACTCCACAACCCCCAGCCACCACCCGTGATCATCAATCCACAGCCGCGACCGCCCACGCTGAGCCAGGCCGAGGGGCTTCAGGGACTCCCGCGCCGCCGAGGTGATGATCCGGAGAACCGGACTGCGATCTGCCATGACCGGCATTATCGACCGTCCTACCGACACCCCCGTCGGTACTGAGCGTCACCACTCCACAGAAGTTGGACCAGAACCCAAACTCGTGGACACTCGCCCGCACACCAGGGCTCAATCACCGCTCAAGTCGGCTCACAGACGCCGGCACTTGCAGTGAACAGAGCCGCCTTGCCTTATCTACGAGTAGCGACGTCAGTTGTTCACGGGTCGGGGAGGCACCGCAGTCGGCAACGGTTCGATGTTCGCGAGAACGGGCAGCACCTGGGGCAGACGGTTGAAGTCTCAGTGTCGGTCCTGTGCTCGTAGAGCTACGGCCAACGGACATATAGCGCTGCGTGACTGGTCGCCTGTCGGCCGGGGAGCCGTCCCATCCGGGATCATCCGGCGGGACGCCCCCGCCAACGTCGGTGTCGCCGTCAACGGCTGCTCGTGGGCATCTCGTTGGACGTGGTGAGCGCATCTGGATCAGTGGAACGGTGCGGCGCCGCGGATGCTCCCGCGGGCTTGGACCTCGCCAGCCACAGGCCGGTGAACGCGGCGGTGGCCAAAGTGACGGTGCCGGCAGCGACGAAGGCCATGTTGAGGCCGGTCTCGAAGGAGGCGCCGCCGGATTGCCGGGTGCGGACGACGGCTCCGAGTACCGCCACGCCGAGCACCGCGCCGATCTGCCGGGTGGTGCTGCTGATGCCTGATGCGAGGCCGCCTTCCTCCGGGCTGACTGCTTGGATGGCGGCCCCCGTCAGTGGGGACATGGTCAGGGCGAAGCCGGTGCCGACGACTCCCAGCCGCCACCACACGTTCCCGTAGCCGGTGTCGGCGTGCACCATGCCCAGCGCCAGCAGTCCCAGGCCGGCCAGGGCCAGACCGTTGGTGACCACGATGCGGAAGCCGTACCGGGCGGCTAGCCGGCCCGCGTACGGGCTGACGATCACCATGGCGAGGGATGCCGGCAGGGTCTGCAGGCCGGCGCGCAGGATCGAACTTCCCTGGACGTACACGAAGAACTGGGAGAAGAAGAACGACGAACCCATGAGCGCGAACCCCACCACGACCATGGCGGTGTTGGACACGGTGAACAGTCGCTGCCGGAACAGCCTCAGCGGCAGCATCGGAGCGGAACGACGCGCTTCGACGGCGACGAAGGCGGCGAGGAGGATCACCGCGGCGGCGAAGCTGCCCAGGATCAGCGGCGACGTCCAGCCGCGGGCACCCCCCTCGATCAGCCCGTAGGTCAGCGATCCCACCCCCAGAACGGACAGCACCGTCCCCGGGACATCGATCGCTGGGGCGCTCGGATTGCGGGCCTCTTCAAGGCTGCGCACACCGACCAGTAGAAGGACCAGGCCGATGGGCAGATTGACCAGGAAGATGGCGGGCCAGCCGAAGGCATCTGTCAGCACGCCGCCGGCCACGGGGCCTGCGGCCAGACCGAGTCCACTGAATCCGGCCCACAGCCCGATCGCCTTGACTCGTTCTTGCGGCACGGGATAGGCGGCGGCGAGCAGGGCCAGCGAGGCAGGGCTCAGCGCCGCGGCCCCGATGCCCTGCAGCACCCGGCCGGCGACCAGCCAGCCGAGCGAGGGAGCGAGGCTGCACAGCGCCGACGCGGCGGTGAACACCACCACGCCGGTCAGGTACACCCGCTTGCGGCCGAACCGGTCGGCGAAGATGCCGCCGGACAGCAGCAGCATGGCGACCAGCAGCACGTACGCGTCGACGATCCATTGCAGACCGGTCAGCTGAGTGTGCAGCCGGTGCTGCATATCGGGCAGTGCCGCTCCAACGATCGTGTTGTCGAGCAGAACCATGAACTGGCCGAGGCAGGTCACCGTGAGCAGCACGGCCCGGTGTGTCCGACTGCCTACGGCCGCATGCGATGCAGCGATGGGGATTCCTCTCAATCGTCAGTCGCGCCCGGCCACGGTCGACGGGGGTGGCGATACAGCTGAGCGCCCTAAAGCAGTCAGTGACTGCGTTAGGAGACTATAAGGAGGGTTACCTCACAAACGCAAGTCTCGACTGCGTTAAGGTGGGGGGATGAACGAGCGACAGCGAGCCCGGCGGCCCGGCGGGCGCAGCTCCCGCGTCGGCGCGCAGGTGCACCGGGCCGTCACCGACCTGATCAGCGAGCGCGGATACGGCAACTTCACCGTCGGCGACATCGCAGCCCGCGCGGGCGTCGCCGACAGCAGCATCTACCGCCGGTGGGGCAACCTGGAAACCCTGCTCGCCGACGTGGCGCTCACCCGCCTCAATGCGCGGTCGCCGATGCCCGACACCGGGAGCCTGGCCGGCGACCTGCGCACGTACGCGGCCCAAGTGGCCCGCGAGATCACCGGACCCGACGGGCCGGCGGTGCTGCACCTGGCCGTCGCCCTGTCGAGCAACGGTCAGCAGGGATTGCAGGCTGGTAACGACCTCCGCGCCGAACGCACCCGGCAACTGCAGACCATGCTCGATCGCGCCCGCGACCGTGGCGAGCAGGCACCCGACGCGTTCGATGTGCTGGATCACATCCTGGCCCCGATGTACATCCGCGTCTTGTTCGGCATGGGCCCGCTCACCCCGGACTACATCGACGGGCTGGTCGACCGATTGCTGTGACCTCAACCAGCCCCCGGGATCGGCCCTCGGACGCGGTGCCAGGACTGCTGACCGGCATCGCCGGAGGTCAGGGGCTGTGCGGCCGGCCTACCGTGACCAGACTGTAAATCTGCCGCCCGTCCCGGCGGGGCCGTCTCCGGGGCGTCTGAGGGCGGCCGGTGACGACCTCAGACGGCCGACAACGACCAGGACGGCCCCGCGTCCCGCGAGGCCGTCCTGGCGCGTATGTGCAGCTAGACCCAGGTGTCCAGCCACATCCGAGACCGCCACGAGTCGATCGGGATCGCCTGCCCCGTGTACAGCGGCCAGAAGTAGATGAAGTTCCAGGCGATCAGCAGGACCAGCACGCCCGCCGTCGAGGCGCCGATCAGGCGGCGGGTGTCCGTTGAACCCGGGGGGCCGATGATGGCGCCGATGAGCATGGCCAGGGCCAGGCAGAGGAAGGGGAGGAAGACGACCGCGTAGAAGAGGAAGATCGTCCGCTCCTGGTACATGAACCAGGGCAGGTAACCGGCCGCGATGCCGCAGGCGATCGCGCCGGCCCGCCAGTCGCGGCGGAACGCCCAGCGCCAGAGGACGTACAGGAGGGCGACGATGCCCGCCCACCACAGGACGGGCGTGCCGATGGCCAGTACCTCGCGGGCGCACTTCCCGCCCGCGTCGGCCGGGCAGCCGTCGGCGCCGGGGGAGGGGGACTCGTAGAAGTACGAGACCGGGCGGCCCAGGACCAGCCAGCTCCACGGGTTGGACTGGTAGGTGTGGGGCGTCGACAGGCCGACGTGGAACTTGTAGACCTCGTGCTCGTAGTGCCACAGGCTGCGCAGCCAGTCCGGCAGGAAGGTGAAGTGGCCGCCCCTGCCGTCGGTCGCCGCCCAGTTGCGGAAGTAGCCGCCGGTGCCGTCGGACGGGGAGAGGATCCAGCCGAGCCAGGAGAGCAGGTAGACGCCGACGGCGGTGGTGGACATCGTCACCCACGAGATGAGCGACTCGACCACGAACGTGGCGGAGAGGCGGCGTTCGGCGCCGGCCACCTTGCGCGCGCCGACGTCCCACAGGACGGTCAGCACGATGAACGCGGCCAAAATGTACAGGCCGTTCCACTTCGTGCCGATCGCGAGTCCCATGAACAGGGCCGCCGCCCAGCGCCAGGGGCGCAGCCCCAGCCAGGTGGTCCTCGCGATGTACGCGTCGGGCCGGACCCGGCCGTCCGCGTCGACCGGGAGTGCGGCGGCCAGTCGCGCGCGGGACCTGTCCCGGTCGACGACCAGGCAGCCGAACGCGGCCACCACGAAGAACATCAGCACGCCGTCCAGCAGCGACGTACGGCTCATCACGAAGTGCAGGCCGTCCACCGCCATCAGCGCGCCCGCCAGACAGCCGAGGAACGTCGAGCGGAACATCCGGCGCCCGATCCGGCACAGCAGCAGCACGGAGAGCGTCCCCAGCAGGGCCGTCATGAACCGCCAGCCGAACGGGTCGAACCCGAACACCAGCTCGCCCAGGCCGATGACGTACTTGCCGACCGGCGGGTGCACGACATACGCCGCGTCCGTGGGGATCGCGAGATGTCCGTGCGTCTGCAGTACCGCGGCGTTGGCGTTCTTGTCCCAGTTGACCTCGAACCCGCGGTGGACGAGCGCCCAGGCGTCCTTGGCGTAGTACGTCTCGTCGAATATCACCGCACGCGGGCTGCCCAGGTGCCAGAACCGCATCAGGCCCGCCATCAGCGCCACCAGCAGCGGACCGCCCCAGCCGGACCAGCGGGTGAGCCGCTCGGCCAGGACCGGCGGCACGCCCAGCACCTGCCAAAGGCGCGGGCTCGGCTCGTTGTACGGCGGAACCAGCCGGTCACGCACGTCGACCGCGGGCGCGTCCCCCGCCGGTGCGTACCCGAATCGGCGCAGCCGCTGCTGCCACGTCGGCCGCTGGTCGTGCGGTGCCTGGCCCGGCCGGAGGTCCATGGAGGACGCGGTACTGGTCACCGCGCCATCGTAGGGAAACGTTCTGTGTGAGTCCCGTGCATGGCGGTACCGGTCGGGACACGGTCGCCTTCCCGGCCGCCCCGCGGTCCCTGCGAGGATGGGGGACGTGACTGGAATCCTTGTCCTCGCAGGTACCCCCATCGGCGACATCGCGGACGCGCCGCCCCGGCTGGCCGAGGAGCTGGCCGGCGCCGACCTCGTCGCGGCCGAGGACACGAGGCGGCTGCGCCGGCTCACCCAGGCGCTGGGCGTCACGCCCAAGGGCCGCGTCGTGTCGTACTTCGAGGGCAACGAGGCCGCCCGCACGCCCGAGCTGGTCCAGGAACTGCTCGGCGGCGCGCGCGTGCTGCTGGTGACGGACGCGGGCATGCCGTCGGTCTCCGACCCGGGATACCGGCTGGTCGCCGCAGCGGTGGAGGAGGACATCAAGGTCACCGCCGTACCGGGGCCGTCCGCCGTGCTCACCGCCCTCGCCCTGTCCGGGCTGCCCGTGGACCGGTTCTGCTTCGAGGGCTTCCTGCCGCGCAAGGCGGGCGAGCGGCTGTCCCGGCTGCGCGATGTGGCCGGTGAGCGGCGCACGCTCGTCTACTTCGAGGCCCCGCACCGGCTCGACGACACCCTCGCCGCGATGGCCGAGGTGTTCGGCGCGGACCGGCGGGCCGCCGTCTGCCGCGAGCTGACCAAGACGTACGAGGAGGTGCGGCGCGGCCCGCTCGCCGAGCTGGCCGAGTGGGCCGCCGAGGGTGTCCGCGGGGAGATCACGGTCGTCGTGGAGGGCGCCGCCGAGACCGGCCCCGAGGAACTCGACGCCGGGGAACTGGTCCGCCGGGTGCGCATCCGTGAGGAGGCCGGGGAACGGCGCAAGGAGGCGATCGCGGCGGTGGCGGTGGAGGCCGGGCTGCCCAAGAGGGTGGTGTTCGACGCGGTGGTCGCGGCGAAGAAGGACGGGGCCGTCTAGGGGAGGGCGGGCGGCCGGCGGGGGCCGGCCGCCCGGCGGTAGTCCGTTCGGTGGTAGTCCGTCCGGCGGCGGTCCGTTCGGCGGTAGTCGGTCCGGCCGTAGTCCGTCCGGCGGTCGGGCCGGTGGCGGTCCAGAGGTCGGCCAGGGGCGCACTCACCCTCTGAGCAGGTCTCTTCTCCGCTGAGCGTGCGCCCCAACGCGGGGCAAAGGGGCGGCACGCAAGGCAAAGCCCGAAGCGCCCGTCCGGGCCGGTTTCGGCAAGGAAAATCCAAAACGCCTCCAACACTCGACAGGCCTGATGCGTTCGCGCCGGTGAGGGCGTCCACTGGTCGCAGGGACGCACCCGTCCCGCACCCCGGGATCGCAGGGGGAACCCTCGCCGGGGTGCTTGTCCAGCGGACAACCGGAGCTGGCATGAGTGAGATCGCAGGACGGACAGGCCTTCGCGGCACCGCCACCGCCGTCGTTCACGAGTCGTACGCCTTCGCCTGTATGAGGTGCGGGTTCGGCTGGGAGCAGTCGTACGAGATAGAGCACCACCTGGACGGCGACGGCCAGGAGTACGTGATGTACGTGGCCGAGGGCCGGGTCGTGCCGTCCCCGCTGAGCCGCCCCGCCTGCCACAACTGCGACGGCCATGTCGTGCGGATCATGCGCGCCGGACAGGTCTCGTCGGTGCGCGGCGTGGCCGAGGGGCGCCACCACCGGGTGCCGCCGGCGGGTCCCGTCGAGGCGCCCCAGGTGCCGGGGCAGACCGCCGAGCCGCACCACTGGCACCTGTCCGATCTCCTCCACCCCTTCCAGCGCAGGGCGAGCTGAGCCGACGGGGCCGACCGCCCGGGCATGCCCCTTTCGTAGGATCGGGGCATGCCTTCGAACGCCGACAAGAACGCGGCACCGCCGCTCCCGCCGCCGCTGCGGGTGCCCGTGGCCGACTCCCACACCCACCTCGACATGCAGTCGGGCACGGTCGAGGAGGGCCTCGCCAAGGCCGCGTCGGTGGGTGTGACGGCGGTTGTCCAGGTCGGCTGCGACATCAAGGGCTCCCGGTGGGCCGCGGAGACCGCCGCGACCCACGACAGCGTCCACGCCACCGTCGCACTGCACCCCAACGAGGCCCCGCGCATCGTCCACGGCGACCCTGGGGGAAGCTGGTCGCGGCAGGGCGCCCGTGAGCCCGGCGGTGACGCCGCGCTGGACGATGCGCTCGCCGAGATCGACCGGCTCGCCGCGCTGCCCCAGGTCAAGGGTGTCGGTGAGACGGGGCTCGACCACTTCCGCACCGGGCCGGAGGGCAAGGAGGCGCAGGAGCGGTCCTTCCGCGCCCACATCGAGATCGCCAAGCGGCACGGCAAGGCCCTCGTCATCCACGACCGCGACGCCCACGCCGACGTCCTGCGCGTGCTGCGGGAGGAGGGCGCCCCCGAGCGCACCGTCTTCCACTGCTACTCCGGTGACGCCGAGATGGCGGAGATCTGCGCCCGCGAGGGCTACTTCATGTCGTTCGCCGGCAACGTCACCTTCAAGAACGCCCAGAACCTGCGTGACGCCCTCGCCGTCGCCCCGCTGGAACTGGTCCTCGTGGAGACCGACGCCCCCTTCCTGACCCCGGCGCCGTACCGGGGGCGGCCCAACGCGCCCTATCTCGTCCCCGTCACGGTGCGCGCGATGGCCGCCGTGCGCGGCATCGACGAGGACGCGCTGGCTACGGCCCTGGGTGCGAACACCGCTCGCGCGTTCGGCTACTGATCACCCGGATACCCTCGTGTGCGTTCGGGAGTGCAACAGTATGTAGTCGCGTCGCTTTGGAGAGTGACGAACGCTCCGCTAGGTTCTGGGGGCCCGAACCGGACCCCTCTGGCCCCCCTGGAGCGTGTCGGCGTGAGCAAGCCGCAGCACGAGACGTACGGCCCCTACGGCCATGACGCTTCCGTCCACACGGCGGAGACGCTGCCGTCCGGCGTGTACAAGGACACCTACCGGCCCGCCTACGAGGCCGAGGCGTACTTCGTCGCCGAGCCGCCGCCGTCCCGGACACCGACCGTGCCCGTGACGGTGAGCGACGAGCCCGGGCCGGTGCGCCCTGAGTCCGAGGCGCCCGCGACGGGCGGCCGGCGGGCCGCCCGCCGGCGCCGGGGGCGTTTCGGTGAGCGCCCGGACTCCGCCGTGCGCCGGCTGCTGCCGCAGGCACTGGTCGTCGCGTTCCTCGCCGGCGGCACCACCGCCTTCGTCGCCGAGGACAAGGCGGTCGAGCTGAGCGTCGACGGCCGGCAGCGCACCCTGCACACGTTCGCCGACGACGTCTCCGGGCTGCTCGACGAGGAGGGCCTGCGGGTGGGCGGGCACGACATGATCGCGCCCGCCCCCGGCACGGCACTCGCCAGCGGCGACGAGGTCGCGGTGCGCTACGGGCGCCCGGTACGGCTCAAGCTGGACGGCCAGGAGCGCCAGGTGTGGACGACGTCCCCCACCGTGGACGGGGCGCTGCGCGAGCTGGGGGTGCGTGCCGAGGGCGCGTACCTGTCGTCCTCGCGCTCCCGGAGCATCGGCCGCGCCGGACTCGCCCTGGACGTGCGCACCGAGCGCACCGTCACGGTCATGGCGGACGGCCGCGCCCGCACCATCCGCACCAACGCGGCCACCGTCCGCGAGGCCGTCGAGGAGGCCGGCATCGCCCTGCGCGGCCAGGACACCACCTCGGTCCCGCCGGAGAGCTTCCCGCGCGACGGGCAGACGGTGACCGTGCTGCGGGTGCACGGCTTCCGCGAGGTGCGCGAGGAGCGGATCCCGTTCCACGTGAAGCGGGTGAAGGACCACTCCCTCTTCCGGGGCACCGAGGTCGTCGAACGGCCCGGTCAGCCCGGACTGCGGCAGGTCACCTACTACCTGCGCACCGTCAACGGCGTCCGGGAGAAGCCGCACCGGGAGTCCTCGGAGGTGGTGCGCAGGCCCCGCACCCAGGTGGTGAAGGTGGGCACCAAACCCCGCCCGACCTCCGGCCGGGGCGCCGACGGCCTGAACTGGCGCGCCCTCGCCGCCTGCGAGTCCGGCGGCCGGCCCAACGCGGTCGACCCCTCGGGCACGTACGGCGGGCTCTACCAGTTCGACACGAGCACCTGGCGCA
>Ga0308176_10003016_pt1 | contig 10679 bp, 8 predicted proteins | sample PhyCR2_3_FD_203890 | JGI IMG/M metagenome (GOLD analysis project Ga0308176, IMG submission 203890) | Soil microbial communities from UC Gill Tract Community Farm, Albany, California, United States - DLSLS.C.R2 | ecosystem: Environmental > Terrestrial > Soil > Agricultural land | place: USA... | reverse complement strand
CGGAATGGCTGCCACCGGCGTGACGTTGCGGTAGGTGAGCCCGTGGCCCGCGTGGACGCTCAGGCCCATGTCCGCGGCATGCGTCGCGGCGCGCCGGAGCTCCGCGAGGGCCGCGTCACCCGACTGCCAGGTATGCGCGTAACGGCCGGTGTGGAGCTCGATGGCCGGGACGCCGAGGTCCTTGGCCGCGTCCAGGGCGGCCGGGTCGGGGTCGATGAACAGGCTTACGCGCGCCCCAATCTCCTCCAGGCGCCTGACGGCCTCGCGCAGGCGGGGGCTGGGCCGGCTCAGGTCGAGCCCGCCTTCAGTGGTCACTTCTTCACGCCGCTCAGGCACGATGGTGGCTTGGTAGGGGCGGAGCCGGGAGGCGACGGCCAAGATGTCCTCGCTGGTGGCCAGCTCGAGATTGAGTACCCGGACGGCCGGCTTGAGCCGCTCGACGTCGAGATCCTGAATGTGGCGCCGGTCTTCCCGCAGATGAACGGTGATCCCGTCGGCCCCGGCGGCCTCGCACAGCAGCGCGGCCTCGAGCGGATCGGGCTCGTCGGTGCGCCGGGCCTGCCGCACCGTGGCCACGTGGTCGATGTTGATGTAGAGCCGTTGGGACGTCATTGCTCGCAACTCCGCGGCCAATTAACTTCGCACGCTCCAACTTGCCTCAACGAGCGACCGGTGACCAACCGATGGTGGTGCGCGGCAGCCCTGGCGCTGGCCGCGTGCAGCAGTGGCGGCGGCGGCACGGCTAACGCGGTGCATCCCGCCCGGACGGCCAATGCGACGGTGCAGAATTTCATGAAGGCCGTCGCCGACAGCAATCTCGCCACGATGGCCGACCTGTGGGGCACCGCCCGCGGCCCCGCCTCCAAGACCCGTCAGCCGCCGGACTACGAGCGCCGCATCGCCGTCATGCGGGCCTACCTGGACCACGATGATTTCCGGATTCTGTCGGACAACCCCGACGGCGCCGACACGCGCCGCGCGATGCAGGTGCAGATCCGGCGCCAGGCGTGCACCTGGGACATCCCGTTCACGGTGATCCTGCTGGCCGACGGGACCTGGCTCATCAATCAGGTGGACCTCGGCGCGGCAGGCAATCCCGCCAGGCCGTGTGATCCCTCCGCCAAAGACACCGCGTCGACGTCCACCAACCCCTGATTTCGGGAACTCGGCTTGCCGGGCGGCGGTTATGTTTACTCGGTAAGCTCGAGCAGGATCCCCGCGGTCGCCTTGGGATGCACGAAGGCGATCCGGCGGCCGCCGGCGCCGGTGCGGGGGACGTCGTCCACCAGTCGATAACCGGCCGCCCGACAAGAAGCCAGCGCGGCGTCGAGGTCCGGCACGCGATAGCAGATGTGATGAATGCCGGGGCCCCGGCGCTCGAGGAACTTGCCGATGGGGCTGTCGGTTCGGAGCGGAGTCAGCAGCTCCACCTCGGAGTCGCCGAAGGGGAGCGAAACGATCGTGGCGCCGTCGGCTTGCTCCGGCGGCCGGGGTGTGAGCCCCAGGACGTCACGATAAAAGGCAAGCGCGGCGTCCAAGTCGGTTACGGCGACGCCGACATGAGCGATGCGGGGGCGATCAGGCACGCGATCCCTCCGTCGAATTGATCGAGTCGGTATCAACTACAGGAGAATAACATCATGGCCACGACGAATCCCCAGACCGTCCACGTTACCGACTCCTCGTTCGCCAGCGAGATCGAGCAGGCCAACGGCCTGGTGCTCGTTGATTTCTGGGCGACGTGGTGCGGTCCGTGTCAGGTCGTGGCGCCGATCCTCGATCAGCTGGCGGGCGAGTACGCCGGCAAGGCCAAGGTGGCCAAGGTGGACGTGGACGCCAACCAGCGCACCGCCATGCGGTTCAACGTGCGATCCATCCCGAGCATCCTGTTCTTCAAGAACGGGCAGCACGTCGACACGGTCATCGGCGCGGTGCCCAAGGCCACGCTGGAAGGCAAGATCAAGCAGCACCTGGCCTGATCCAGCCGGGTATGACCATGGCGGGACCGGACGGCAGCGCCGCTCGGTCCCGTTCGCTTTTGTGCGCGGCCCCTGGCGCCGGGGCGGTCGGGCCCGAATCGCCGGCTCCAGGCAGCCTTCTCCGGGCCAACGGCTTTCCCTACCTTCCATTCATGTCCGGTACCCTGTACGTCGTGGCCACGCCCTTGGGCAACCTCGGCGACCTCTCCGAGCGCGCCGGGGCGGTGCTGCGCGCCGTGCCCGTGGTGGCCGCCGAAGATACCCGGCGCACCCGCGGCCTGCTGACCCACCTGGGCGCCGCTCCGCAACTCCTCAGCTATCACGCGCATTCGGACCACAAACGGCAGACGGCGTTGCTCGACATCCTGCATGAGGGCCGGGACGTGGCACTGGTCTCGGATGCGGGCACGCCGGCCGTGAGCGATCCCGGGACCGACCTGGTGGCGGCGGCACGCGACGCGGGGATCACCGTGGTGCCCATTCCCGGTCCGTCCGCGGTGGCCACCGCGCTCTCCGCCGCCGGCTTCAAGTGCGACCGGTACCTGTTCCTGGGCTTCGTGCCGCGGAAGGGCGGCGAGCGCGCCCGCCTGCTCGAGCGTGCGGCACAGGAGGAGTGGAGCGTCGTGTTGTTCGAGGCGCCACCGCGGCTGACCGATCTGCTCGCCGATCTGGCCAAGGTGGCCCCCGCGCGCCGGGCAGCGGTGGCGCGCGAGCTGACCAAGCTGCACGAGGAGTTCCGGATCGGTCCGCTCGAGGAGCTGGCCCACTATTATTCGGAGCATCCACCGCGGGGTGAGCTGACCGTCGTCCTGGAGGGCACCGGAACGCCGGCCGAGGCGCCAGACCGGACCGAGGACGCGAGGGCCCACGCCAGCGTCCTCCTCGCCGAAGGCCTCACCCGCCGGGAAGTGGTCCGGCGCCTGAGCGACAGCCTGGGCCTGTCACGCAACGACGCCTACCGATTGGTGATGGAGCTGCCATGACGATTCGACGCGTCGTCGCGCTGCTGGCCGCATTGGTGTTTCTGCCCGCCGCGGGGTCGCACGGCGCCGCGCCGGTGATGACCATCGGCCGGCTGCACTACGACGGCGGCGGCGACTGGTATGCCAACCCCTCCAGCCTCCCCAACCTGCTCACCGCCATCCGGACCCGAACCGGACTCAAGGTGACGGCGGTCGAGAAGGTGGTCACCCTGTCCGACGACGAGCTCTGGAACGTGCCCTACATCTACATGACGGGGCATGGCAACGTGCACTGGAGCGATCACGACCTGGTGACCCTGCGGCGCTATCTGCAGCAGGGCGGCTTTCTTCATGCCGACGACAACTACGGGATGGATGTGTCCATCCGCCGCGAGCTCCAGCGGCTGTTCCCGGATCATCCCATGGTCGAAGTTCCGCTCGACCATCCGATCTACCACCTGGTGTACGATTTCCCCAAGGGCATTCCCAAGATCCACGTGCACGACGGCAAGCCGGCGCAGGGCTTCGGCATCTTTCTCGATGGACGGCTCGCGGTCTACTACTCCTATCAGAGCGATCTGGGTGATGGCTGGGAGGACTTCGAGGTGCACCATGACCCACCGGAGAAGCACGAGGCCGCGCTCCGCATGGGAGTCAATCTGTTCGCCTACGCAGTGGGATACGGCGGGTGACGGCACCGGCCACCTACCTCGCGCTGCAGCGGGTGGCGCGGCCGCTCCGAGCCCGCGCCACCATAGGCTGGACCGCGCTCGCCGTTGGGGCGGCGGCCCTGGTGCTCGGGGTGGTCGCCTGGATCGTCCGGCTGAGCGGCCTGGAGGCGCCTTACTGGGTGCTGCTGGCCTGGGCCGGCTCGATCTCGGTCTTGGCAGTGGCAGGGTGGCTGGCCTGGCGCGCCCGGGCCGGGCTGTCCGCGGGTGGAGTCGCGGGGCGGCTCGAGGACATCGGCGCGTGGCGCCGCGGGTCGCTCACCAGCCTGCTCGATGAGTCGGCGCACGGCACCAGCGGCGAGCTTCTCCGGCTCGCCGATCGGGTGCAGGCTGAGGACGTAGGGCGGCGCGGCGCCAGCGCGGCGGAGCCGCTGGCGCAGCCGGTGCGCCTGGTCGGAGTCGCAGGCCTGGCCGTTCTCGGCGTCGGGCTGGCGGCGGTCGGATCGGCAGGGCCGGTGCGCGGGCCCGCCGCGGCGCTGTGGCACCCCGGCCGGGCCTGGGAAGCTACGGTGGCACCGGTTCGGGTGAGCGCGGAGCGGGAGGTGCTCGACCGGGGCGACTCGACGGCGCTCCGGCTCGAGGCCTTCGGCCGCCGCCATGCCATCCTCTGGCTGCGCGCGCCGGGCGAAGGGTGGCGGGCGCGGGGCGTGACGCTCGACACCCTGGGCCGCGCCCGGATCAACACTGGCGCGCTCCAGAGCGACCTCTACGCCCGGGTCACCAGCGGCACGCGCGCCTCGGACACCGTGCTCGTTCGAGTTCGCCTGCCGGTGTTTCTCGGCAGCCTCAACGTCATCGCGCACTACCCCGGCTACCTCGGCATGGAGGCCGAGCCGGTGCCCACCGGCGGCGACACGCTGCTCCTCCCGGCCGGCACTCGGCTCGAGACCAGGGGCCAGGCCACCGCGGCGCTGGCAAGCGCGGCGTGGACCACGGGGGCGCGCACGGTCGAGCTGCGAGTGGACGGCGGCCGTTTCAGCGGCAGCTTCGTCCCGCTGAGCTCCGGGGCCTACGTGCTGTCGCTGGCCACCAAAGGCGGCGCACCGCTCACCTCCGACACGGTCCGCCTCCCGGTGCGCCTGGTCGCCGACAGCGCGCCGCAGGTCGACCTCCCGGTGCCGGGCGCCGACACCCTAGCACCGATCAGCCTTCAGGTGCCGCTGGTGGTCGACGTTCGTGACGACCACGGGCTCACCGGGGTGGCACTGGAAAGCCGCCGCATCAGCCGGCTCGGCGTGGTGGACGCCATCCGGCGCGAGCCGGTGCCGCTGCCCGATCCGGCCCCCGACCGGGCCATCCTCAACCACACCCTCGATCTCACCCGCCGCGGCCTGCTCCCGGGCGACACGGTTCGCTACTGGGCGGTGGCGGCGGACAATACGCCGCAGCGGCAGGTCGGGCGCTCGCGCGAGTTCGTGCTGCGCCTGCCCACCATGAGCGAGGTGCGCGCGGCCCAGCGGCTGGCCACCGAATCGGTGTCGAGTCGCCTCGACTCCATCGCGGCCGCCAGCAAGCAGCTCGAGCGGCAAACGGACGATCTGGCCAACGAGCGGCCGCGCTCGACCGACGGCCGCAGCGACAAGAACAGCGAGTCGCTCTCGTTCGAGCAGTCGAAGAAGGCGGAAACCGTCGCCAAGTCGCAGCAGGATCTGATGCAGCAGGCGGAGTCGCTCAAGCAATCGCTCGAGGCGCTTCGGAAGAGCGCCGAGGCCGCGGGGCTCGGCGATACGGCGTGGCAGCGCGAGCTGGCCGACATCCGCCAGGAGCTCGAGCGTGCCATCTCGCCGGAGCTCCGAGAGCGGCTTCAGGAGCTGCAGCAGGCCCTCAAGGCTCTCGACGCCGAGCGCACTCAGGACGCGCTCCAGCACCTGGCCGATGCGCAGAAGGAGGCCCGCGAGGCGCTGGAGCGGAGCCGTGAGCTGTTCCGCCGCGCCGCGCTGGAGGGCGACCTGGCCAACCTCAGCAAGGAGTCGAGGGACCTGACCCAGGAGCAGCGCGAGTGGAACCAGCAGATCCCGTCGGCCGACAGCACTCGAGCCGCGCAGGCCGAGCGCGATCTCGCCGCCCGGGCCGACTCCTTGAAGTCGGCGCTCGACCGCCTGGGCAAGGCCATGGACGACTCGGCCCGGCGCGAGCGGCTGAACGAGGCCGGCCAGCAGGCCCAGCAGGCATCCGGCCAGATGAAGCAGGCCGCGTCGGCCGGCCAGCAAGGCCGGCGCCAGCAGGCGCAGCAGAAGGGGCGGCAGGCCGAGCAGTCGCTGGAGCCGCTGGGCGATCAGCTGCAGCAGGAGCGGGAGGGGCTGCAGCAGGCCTGGAAGCAGGAAGTCGTCGCGGCCATCGACCAGGCCCTGGCCGAGACCAGCCGTCTGGCCGAGCGGCAGCTTGCGGTGCAGGACCAGCTCAAGAACGGCGGCGATCAGGTGGGCCGGCTCCGGGCCGAGCAAGGCGCCATCGAGGAGGGCGTGCAGCGGTTGCTCGAGCACATGCGGGAAGCCGCGGGCAAGAACGCGATGGTCTCGCCGGAGATCGGCAACGCGCTCGGCGGCGCGCAACGGCAGATGCAGCTCACCCGCGAGGCCATCTCGAACGCCTCGCCCAACGCCCGCGAGGGCGCGGAGCAGGCCGGCGGCGCAGTGGACGGGCTCAACTCGGCGGCCTATCAGCTGCTCCGGGCGCGCGGTGACGTGCAGGGCGCGGAGTCGGGCACCGGTCTCGCCGAGGCGCTCGAGCGGATGGCCCAGCTGGCCAAGCAGCAGGGCGGGCTGGGGCAGCAGGGCGAGGGGCTGCTGCCGATGGCAGGGTCGGGCGCCATCCGCGAGCAGCTCCGTCAGCTGGGGGCCAGGCAGCGGGCCCTCGCCGAAGAGCTGCAGAAGCTCAAAGGCGGGGGAGACATTCCCGGTGCCGGGGAAATGTCCGACGAGGCCAAGGACCTGGCCAAGCGACTGGAAGGCGGACGGCTCGACCGCCAGATGGTCGAGCGGCAGGAGCGGCTGTTCCGGCGCATGCTGGACGCCGGCCGCACGCTCCAGGGCCGTGAGGAAGACCAGCAGAAGGAGCGGCAGAGCACCACGGCCACCGACGACAGCGTGCATCTTCCGCCGGCACTGCGGGCCCGGCTGACCGGCGACGATGATCGGCTGCGGGTGCCGAGCTGGGACGAGCTGCAGCAGCTCTCCCCCGAGGACCGCCGCCTGGTGGTCGATTACTTCCGGCGGTTGAGCGAGGCAGGCCGCCAATGAACCGCGCCTGGTGGCTCGCGGCGGTCCTGCTTGCTCCGCTGCCGCTCGCGGCCCAGCAGGACTCGGCGATGGCGCGCGCCTTCGAGCTCGAGCGCCGCGGCAACTACAGCCAGGCGGTCGACGCCTATCGCGCGGTGCTGGTCGCCCGTCCCGCCGACGCCTCGGCGCTGCTCGGTCTCGAGCGCGCCCTGACCCCGCTGGGGCGGGAAACCGACATCCTGCCCCAGGTGCGAGCCGCGCTCGCGGTCCTCAATCCGTCTCCCACCACCGGCGCGATTTTCGGGGTCGCGCTCCGGGCCTGGGCCGCAGCCGGCGCGCCGGATAGCTTGCGGAGCGTGGCGGAGCGGTGGGCCGCCATGGCCCCGGGCGACGAAACCCCGTACCGCGAATGGGGCGCCGCCGCGCTCGCCGAGCGCGATCGCGCCGCCGCCCGGCAGGCCTATACCACCGCGCGGCAGGAGCTTCATCGGGACGACGCGCTGGCGGCGGAGATGGCCCAGCTCGACTTCGCCGATGGCGACTTTGCGGGCTCGCTCCGCGAATGGCTGCCGGCGGTGCGCCGGGTATCGGGCTATCGCACCAGCGCCGTGAGCATGCTGACCCAGGCACCCGACTCGCTGCGCCAGGCGCTGCTGTCGCAGCTTGGACACGAGCACGACCTCCCGGCGCGCCGGCTGGAGGCCAATCTGCGTGCCCGCTGGGGCGATCCGCTCGGGGCGCTGGAGTCGCTCCAGGCCGCGCTGCCGGCCGATACGGCCCTCGCGGTCGAAGCGCTCCGCGGTCTGGCCGATCAGCTCCGCACGGTGCCGGGCCGGGACGGCCGCCAGGCGCTAGGCCGAGCGCTCGAGCAGATCGCCGATCGCACCCGCGAGCCCGAGCGCTCGCGCACCCGGCTGGAGGCCGCCAGGGCCTACACGGCCGCAGGTCAACGCGACGCGGCGCGCCGGATGCTCACCGGGATCGCCGACGATCGCGGCGCTCCCGGCACCATCGCGGCAGGAGCCTCGGCCACGCTGATCCAGGTTCTCATCGGCGACGGCAAGCTCGATGAGGCCTCCAAGCGACTGGCCGAGCACCGAAGCGACATGGCGGTGGACGATTACACCTCGCTCGAGCGACGCCTGGTGCGGGCGTACATCCAGGCCGGCGATCTGGCGCATGCCGACTCGCTCGTCGCCGGCGACAGCACCGTCGAAGGCCTGGCGTTGGCGGGGCGGCTCCGCCTCTACCGGGGCGACATTGCCGGCGCCATCGCGCGGTTCAAGGCGGCCGGTCCTTTCGCCGGCGAGCGCGAGGAGGCTACCGAGCGGACCGCCCTGCTCGCGATGTTGCAGCCCATCGAGGCCGATACCGTGCTGCCGCTGGGCCAGGCGCTGCTGGCGCTCGCCCGCGGCGATACGGCGCGCGCCGTGACGGGGTTGGACAAGGTGGGCGGGGAGCTGCCGCCGGACAAAGGCGGCGCCGAAATTCATCTCATGGCCGGGCGGCTGGCCGCCGCCATCGGGAAGCCGGCCGACGCCGAGCGGATGTTCAAGGCCGCCGACGTGCAGACGGCACCGGGTACGGCACCCGCCGCCGAGCTGGCCTTGGCCGAGTTGTTGCTGGACCAGCGCCGGCCCGCGGAGGCCGTGGCCCAGCTGGAGCACCTGATCCTGACTTATCCGTCGAGCGCGTTGGTTCCCCAGGCCCGTCGCCGCCTGGACGAGGCGCGGGGCGGGGTGCCGCAGACATGAGGCGCCGCGAGTTCCTGGCGCGCGGCGCGGCGGGCCTGCTGGCGCTCTCGCCGTCGTTGGCCCCATCGCTCGGCCGGCTCCGCCTCACCGGTTCGGCGCCCTGGCTGCTGGTGCCGATGGACGACGCCCAGAGCGACCATCTCAAGGCGTACGGCCTGACGTTCCGCCTGCTGGAGCGTGGCGGCCGGGCGGAGTGGTTCCTCAACTACCGCAGCGGCTCCTTCCTGCTCCCGGCCGACGACGCCATCACGCGCGACGCGGCCCTCAACGGCATTACGGTCGAGCCGCTCGACGATTCCCGGCTGGTAAGCATTCGTGGCGAGCTCCAGGGCGGCAACATGGACGCCGTCCCGCTGGAGAAGGCCCCCAAGGTGGCGGTCTACGCGCCGCCCAATGCCGCGCCGTGGGACGATGCGGTGACGATGGCCCTCAACTACGCGGGGATCCGGTTCGAGAAGGTGTGGGACCCCGAAGTGATGGGCGCCAAGCTCAAGACCTACGACTGGCTGCACCTCCACCATGAGGACTTCACCGGGCAGTACTCGAAGTTCTTCCTCAACTATGCCGGATCGCCCTGGCTGGTCGATATGGTCGACCGCAACCGGGCCATGGCCCGCCAGCTGGGGTATCCGTCGGTGCCGGCGCTCAAGCGGGCGGTGGCGGTGACCATCGCCGAGTACGTGCAGCGCGGCGGGTTTCTGTTCGCGATGTGCACCGCCACCGAGACGCTGGATCTGGCGCTGGCGGCGGACAATGTGGACATTGCGGCCTCGTACGCCGACGGCACCCCGATGGATGCCGACGCGTCGCAGCGGATGCGGTGGAACGAGGCGCTGGCGTTCCAGGGGGCCACGCTCGAGCTCAACCCCACCATCCCGGTGTACTCCGACATCGACGGCCACCAGGTGAACTCGCCCGACCGGCGGCAGCCGCTGGGGTCGTTCACCCTGTTCAACTTCAGCGCCAAGATCGATCCGGTCGCCACCATGCTGGTGCAGAACCACCGGCAGGTGATCCCGGACTTCTACGGCCTGACCACGTCCTTCACCCGGAAGACGCTCAAGCCCAGCGTCACCGTGCTGGCCGACGAGCCGGGCGCCCCGTGGGTCAAGTACATCCACGGGGAGCACGGCGAAGGCACCTGGACCTTCTTCGGCGGGCACGACCCCGAAGACCCGCAGCACCAGATCGGCGATGTCCCGACCGATCTCTCGCTTCATCCCCACTCGCCAGGCTACCGGCTGATCCTCAACAACGTGCTGTTCCCGGCGGCCAAGAAGAAAGAGCTCAAGACGTAGCGCGATTAGATTGATGACGGACGGTCGGGCGATCGGACGGTCAGCCGATCGTCCGACCGTCGTTCCTTCACCCAGGACCTCCGTGCCGCTTTCCGCCTCCGAACGACTCGCCCCCGGCGTGCGGGCCTATCTGGCTCGGGAGATCGCCGACGCCGGCGGCCGCGAGGTCTCGTTCGTCGCCCAGTTGGACCGCGACGGCGTCATCACCGGCGCGCGGTCGGTGGCCCGCGGCACGGTGGACATGGTGCTGGCCCTGCCGGGCGTGGCGCGGCGCGGCGAGATGCTGCTCCACAACCACCCGAGCGGGCGGCTCGATCCCTCCGGACCGGACCTCAACGTGGCGGCCCGGCTGCACGATGGCGGCGTGGGGTTCGGCATCCTCAACAATGCCGCCACCGAGGTCTACGTCGTCGTCGAGGTGCCCCACGACCGGCCGGTGGTGCGGATCGATCCGTTCGAGGTGATCGATACCCTGGGCGAGGCCGGCCCGGTTGCCGCGGAGATGGGGCAGTACGAGGATCGGCGCTGTCAGCGCGACATGGCGGCCTACATCGCCGACGGCTACAACGATGGCGGCGTCCAGCTGCTGGAGGCCGGCACTGGGGTGGGGAAGTCCTTCGCCTATCTGGTGCCCGCGCTCCACTGGGCTCGTGCCAACGGCGAGCGCACGGTGGTGAGCACCAACACCATCAACCTGCAGGAGCAGCTGGTCGGGAAGGACCTGCCGCTGCTCCAGCGTG
>Ga0308176_10003015_pt1 | contig 10682 bp, 9 predicted proteins | sample PhyCR2_3_FD_203890 | JGI IMG/M metagenome (GOLD analysis project Ga0308176, IMG submission 203890) | Soil microbial communities from UC Gill Tract Community Farm, Albany, California, United States - DLSLS.C.R2 | ecosystem: Environmental > Terrestrial > Soil > Agricultural land | place: USA... | reverse complement strand
CGCGCCGGAAGCGTCATCGCGCTGCCGCTCCACGACAGCGTTCGAGTCCTGAGGGTGCTCGAGCTCCCGACGCGGCGGGGGCCGGCGCCCGAGGCCCGCGCCTGCTATGAGGAGCTGGGAATTGACGAGCCGAAGCCCGCGACATAGCGAGGCGTCCAAAGGGAGCGAGTTTCAATGACCTACGTCGTCACCGACGCCTGCATCAAATGCAAATATATGGATTGCGTCGAGGTCTGCCCCGTCGACTGCTTCTACGAGGGCGAAGTGATGCTGGTCATCAACCCCAACGAATGCATCGATTGCGGCGTGTGCGAGCCCGAGTGCCCGGCCGAGGCAATCCTTCCCGATACCGAGAGCGGGCTCGAAAAATGGCTGGAGCTCAACACCAATTTCTCCGCCGACTGGCCCAACATCACGCGCAAGAAGGACAGTCCCGCCGACGCCGACGAGCATAAGGGCGAAGAGGGCAAGTATGACAAATATTTCACGCCAGACGCCGGCGCCGGCGACTAACCGCCTCACATCGCACGAGATTTTACGCGGAGCTTTTCGGCCCCTCCGGCCGTTGTCATAATCGCCGGAAAAACGGGGGAAAGCTCCATGCGCCGACTTTTTTGCCTCGCGCTCGCCGCTTCCGGCTTGGCGACGCCCGCATTTGCCCAGCCGCAGGGCCCGGCAAACGCGCTGCCAAGCGCCGACGAAGTGGCCTCGCGCGACAGGATCACCGTAGCCGTCGGCGGCGCGATCGTACCCGATTATGACGGCTCGGACGATTATCGGATCATCCCGGCCGCCGCGATTCAGGGAAAGGTGAGCGGCTTCTCCTTCAGCACCCGCGGCACCTATTTCTATTTCGACGCGATCCCGCATCGCACCGCGAGCAAGGTCGAGCTCAACTTCGGACCGATCCTCGGCGTGCGTTCGAACACGCGGCGCAACATCGAGGATGACATCGTCAAGCTGCTGCCGAAGCGGAAGCGGGCGATCGAGGCGGGCGCTTTCGCCGGAGTCAGCCTGCACGACATCATCGACCCGTATGACACGCTCGCCTTCCGGCTCGACGTAACTCACGACATCGGCAAAGCGCACAAGTCGACCATATTCAGCCCGAATGTTGAATTCTCGACTCCGCTGTCACGAACCACCTATGCAAGCGCGAACGTCGGCGCGGAGTTCGTCAGCAACAAATTCGCCGATTATTACTTCACCATCACGCCGGCGGATTCACTTGCGAGCGGGCTTCCTGTGTTCAACGCCGGCGGCGGCATGAAAGACTGGAAGGCCGGAGTGCTGGTCAACCAATCGATCACCGGCGATCTGCTCGGCGGCGTCTCCGTCTTCGCCACTGGTCAATATACGCGGCTGGTCGGAGACTTCCGGCGCTCGCCGATCGTGTCTGAACGCGGGAGCGCGAGCCAGTGGCTTGGTGCACTGGGGCTTGCCTACACCTGGTAAGCCGCTTTCGTCCGTGCCCATCCCGCGGACGGCGAGTGCAGCGCCCATAAAGCGAGCATCGCGGCGAGTGGCAGCGTGTTGGGAACCTTGCTGAAATAGCTCAGAACCGGAATCAGGCTAAGGGCCCAAGTGGCTAGGAACTTCGCGCGGCCATGCCGCTCGCCCAACAGATATCCCAGCGGAACGGTCAGAAGCAGGGCGTCGTAGGTCATCAGATAAGGTGTGACCAACAAGGTCGCGGCCGCGAGCACCGGTACCCGCGAGTCCAGCCGGAATGCCCATGCCCTTGCTGTCAGTCCCGCCGCGACCAGTGCGATCGCAGCATGGACCGTCAATGCCGGGCCAGCGGGCACTCCGACCGAGCGAAGCATCGCGAAGGTGCTCGCCATCTCTCCCAGGGGCCAGCGTTCAGCCCTCAACCAGTCGGTGAATTGCGGAAGGAGAGCCAGGAACCCGCGGTAAGAATCCATTCCGAACAGCAGCAGAGCGAGAACGACGAGGACCGCGGAAGAGATGATTCCGCCGGCTATTGCGCGCCACTCGCGTCCGGCGAGAAGCGCCACAGGCAAGAGGATGGCAAGCTGAGGCTTGAAACATAACGTCCCAAGAATCGCGCCTGCCAGGAAAGGCCGGGCAGCCAACAGGCTCGTTCCACCGATGAAGATTCCCGACGTCAGGAAGCCGTTCTGACCGGTGATGAAGTTCGCTGCCGCGGCTGCCTGCGCGAGAGAAAAGCGCGGCTCGATAATCCGACGGCTGACGACCACGTAAAAAGCCGACGTCATTGCGATCCAGGCTGCGAAAGCGATCCAGAATGGAGCCAGGCCAAAGGGAAGAAGAATCAGCAGGAAAGGCGGTGGGTAGGGAAACGGCAGGATCCCGACATTGGATATGACCTGCTCTTCAACCGCGAGGTGTTGCGCAATGTTGTAGGCAGCCGTCGGATGGCCTCCGACAGCGAGGTGCCCCGCGGCCCAAAAGCTGAGGAAGTCAGTGAGAAGGGACCCCGAATGGGCCATGACCACGGCGGCAATTCCGCACAATACAAATGCGGCGGCAACGCCAATCGCGAGCAGCCTGTAGGCCGCCACGATCCCCTTGCCCCTATCCGCGCGCCCCACGACGAACGCTAACGCCGGCCGAGCAGCTTTTCGACGATCAGATCGGCTGCCTCATCGGCGCCGAGGTTGGTCGTGTCGATGTGGATCTCCGGGTCCTCGGGCGGCTCGTAGGGGCTGTCGATGCCCGTGAAGTTCTTGAGCTCGCCCGAACGCGCCTTCGCGTAGAGGCCTTTGACATCGCGCCTCTCGGCCTCAGCGAGGGGCGTGTCGACAAAGATTTCGAAGAACTCCCCTTCCGGAATCATCCGGCGGACCATGTGCCGCTCCGCTCTGAACGGGGAGATAAAGGCGGTGAGCACGATCAGGCCCGCGTCGGCCATCAATCGGGCAACCTCCCCGACGCGCCGGATATTCTCGATGCGGTCGGCTTCCGTGAATCCCAGGTCGCGGTTGAGGCCGTGGCGCACATTGTCGCCGTCCAGAAGGAAGGTGTGCCGTCCGCGCGCCACCAGTTTCTTTTCGACGAGGTTGGCGATGGTCGACTTGCCTGCGCCTGATAGGCCCGTGAACCATAGGACCGCCGGCTTCTGCCCCTTGATCCCGGAATGGGTTTCGCGGCTGACGTCGAGGTGCTGGCGATGGATGTTGAGCGAGCGGCGAAGCGCGAAATGGATCATTCCGCAGGCGACCGTCGCATTGGTGAGCTTGTCGATCAGGATGAACCCGCCGAGCGCCTTGTTCGCGCTCAATCCCTCAACTGAGTAAGGCTCGAAGACGATCTCGCGATCGGTCGCGATCGAGGCGACTCCGATGGCATTCAGCCCAAGCGTCTTCGCCGCCAGATGCTCGAGCGTGTTCACGTTGATCTCGTACTTGGGCTCGTGGACCATCGCCGTGACGAGTTGCGTGCCGAGCTTCATCCAATAGCCGCGACCCGGCAGAAGCTCGTCGTCGGCCATCCACACGATCGTCGTTTCGAACTGGTCCGCCGCTTCGGGCGGATCGCCGGCGGCAGCAATCACGTCGCCGCGCGAACAGTCGATCTCGTCGGCGAACGAGAGCGTCACCGACTGCCCGGCAACGGCTTCGTCAAGGTCGCCGCCCAGCGCGACGATGCGATCCACTTTCGTCGTACGGCCCGAGGGGAGCACGCGGACATCTTCGCCCGGCCGAACGCTGCCGGAAGCGATCTGCCCCGAGAAGCCGCGGAAATTCTGATCGGGACGATTGACCCACTGAACCGGCAACCGGAACTGCTTCTGCGCGTCGGCGGCCACATCGAGCGGCACGATGTCGAGATGTTCGAGGAGTGTCGGTCCTTTATACCAGCTCGTCGCGTCACTTCGGCTGATGATATTGTCGCCGCCGAGCCCCGAAACCGGGATCGCGATCCAATCCGATATTCCGATCTGCTTCGCGAACTTCCCATAGTCCGCGATGATCGCGTCGAAAGCGCCTTGGTCATAATCGACCAGGTCCATCTTGTTCACCGCGAGCACAAAGCGGCGGATGCCGATGAGCTTCGCCAGGTACGAATGTCGCCGCGTCTGAGTCAGCACGCCCTTTCGCGCATCGACTAGCAGCACTGCGAGGTCTGCGGTCGAGGCGCCAGTGACCATGTTGCGCGTATACTGCTCGTGCCCCGGCGTATCGGCGACGATGAACTTGCGCCTTTCGCTCGAGAAGAAGCGGTAGGCGACGTCGATGGTGATTCCCTGCTCACGCTCGGCCGAAAGCCCGTCGACCAGAAGCGCGAAATCGATGTTCTTGCCCTGCGTCCCGTGGCGCTTGCTGTCATGCTCGAGCGCCTCGAGCTGGTCGTCGAAAATCTGCTTCGATTCGTAAAGCAGCCGTCCGATCAGGGTCGACTTGCCGTCGTCCACGCTGCCGCAGGTGATGAAACGCAGAAGCTCCTTTTGTTCCTGCTCGGCAAGCCACGCTTGGACGTCAACGGGAGCGTTCAAAAGTAACCCTCCTGCTTCTTCTTCTCCATCGACGCGCTACCCGCGTCGCGGTCGATCGCCCGGCCCTGCCGTTCCGAAGTCCTGCTGACCAGCATCTCCGCAACGATTCCTTCCACGGTATCGGCATCGCTCTCGATTGCGCCCGACAGCGGATAGCAGCCGAGCGTGCGGAACCGGACCTTGCGCATCACCGGCTTCTCGCCGTTCAATGGAAAGCGTTCATCGTCGACCATGAGGAGCAATCCATCGCGCTCGACGGTGGGCCGCTGGGCTGCGAAATAGAGCGGCACGATCTCGATGCCTTCGCGCATGATATATTGCCAGACCTCGAGCTCGGTCCAGTTGGACAAGGGGAAGACGCGCATGCTCTCGCCCTTGTTCTTGCGTACATTGTAGAGGTTCCACAGCTCCGGCCGCTGACGCTTCGGGTCCCAGCGGTGGTTGCGGTCGCGGAAGCTGAACACCCGCTCTTTCGCGCGGCTCTTCTCCTCGTCACGCCGGGCGCCGCCGAACGCTGCGTCGAAGCCATATTTGTCGAGCGCCTGCTTCAGCCCTTCGGTCTTCCACATGTCGGTGTGGCGCGGGCCATGATCGAACGGATTGATACCTTCACTTACCGCCGCCGGGTTCTTGTAGACGATAAGCTCGATGCCGGGCTCCGCGCCCACCTTGTCGCGAAGCGCGTACATGTCCCGAAACTTCCAGGTCGTATCGACGTGAAGCAGCGGGAACGGCAGTGGGCTCGGAAAGAAGGCTTTCTTCGCAAGGTGCAGCATCACCGCAGAATCCTTGCCGATCGAATACAGCATGACGGGCTTGTCCGCCTCCGCCACGGTCTCGCGCAGGATCTGGATGCTCTCCGCTTCTAGTCGGTCGAGATGCGTCAGCAGGCGCACTTTCTGGACATCATCCTCGTTTAAAGCTGTTGGGAAACCGCGCATTAGCACGTGCGCCGCCGCTGACGAACGATTTGGGGGTAATTGCAAAAGCAACTTGGGTAAATAGATGCGTTCCATTCATCGCGCTACCGAAACGTTTCAGCGTTGACCGTTTATTCGCAATTAAACCAACGCTTTTCGGGCGTCCGTTTCCATGATTCCTTCCAACCGGGAACAGGTGGGAGAGGATTGATGGGTCGCCGCGCAGGCTGGAGCGCAATGCTCGTGGGCGCCATCGCCCTCACATCACCGCAAACGGGATTTGCTCAATCTTACGGTCAGACTTCGGCCGGCACGAGCTTCATAACCGGTCCGAACTTTCTCGGAACGCGTGCCGTACCGATCAGGGCGGATCGATTTGCCGACAGCCTGAAGCGAGCGCGCGAGGACGCGACGGCGTCTCCGGCCATGCAGCGCCTGATTGCGCCGGCGCGCAATCTTCCACCATTGCAAAAGCTGGCGTTCATCCAGCAGGCAGTGACCAGCAACATCCACTGGATTTCGGACGCGACCGAATGGGGCCAGCACGATTATTGGGCCAGCGCCTCGCAGACGCTCGTTCATGGCGCAGGCGACGCGAAGAACCGCGCCATCGTCAAGTTCCAGGCTTTGCGAGCGCTCGGATTCAGGAACTCCGACCTGTTCCTCACGCTCGCGCGCGACAGCGTGGGAGGACCCTTGACGGTTGTGACGGTGCGGACGGCAGGACGCTATTATATCATGGACGATACCGGTGCGCCGCCGTTCGCCGCGGAGCAGCGCCGCCTCGAATTCCAGCCGCAGGTGAGCTTCGGCATGTACGGAGCCTGGGTGCATCTCCAATCGGCGCCGTTTCCGCAGACGACTATCGCGTCGGCAAGGACTGACAGCGGCGTAGTCGCGCGAAAATAGTTCAGCAGAAGCGCCGCTGTGCTATCCCCGCCGCTCCGCAGGCGGAGTTGGAAGATGCGTGCGTTTCGGAACTTCGTGATCCTGACCGTCACCCTTAGCGTGGCGGCTTGCGCGCGTGAGCAAGCGCCTCCGCCGCCGGCATACCCTTACCCGCCAGGTACGGTGCGGCCGCCTTCGGGTGGTCGCGCGGTTTCGGCGGCAGACTTTGTCGGCATCAACGGATCGATCGACCTGTTCGTCATCCGCTCGTCCGAGCTGGCTCTTCAGCGCTCGTCATCGCGGCGGATCCGGGACTTTGCCTCTCAAATGATCGAGGACCACAAAGGCACGAGCGGTCAGCTATCTTTCGCGGGACGGCGGCTCAACCTGCTTCCTTCCGCAACGCTTCGCCCTCCGGAGCAGTCGATGCTCGACAGCCTAGGGTCGTCCAGCCAGTTCGACGCCGAATATGTCCGCGACCAACGCGCGGTTCACAGGCAGGCCGTGGCGATCGACAGCGGGTATGCATCGCGCGGCGCAAGCCCGACGTTGCGACCCGTTGCAGCAGCCGCGCTTCCGATCGAGCAGCGTCATCTGCGAATGATCGCCTACCTTTAAGCACCTCCGGAGCCGTGCCGCGGCGATTGCGGTAAAGGTCGCGGTAACCATGGTCCCTAAGCCTATTTTCGCTCTGTTTTGCGAAACGCGGACCCATGGCGATCCGCAACCTCTCCCATATCGCGCTGGCAGCCTCAGCCGCCGCTCTGGCTCTCATGCCCACGACCGCATCGGCGCAGGCCATGGCCGGCAGCGCGAGCTCCCTTGCTTGGTCGAAAAGCGAAGCGATCCTCGGCGCACCGAGCGCCCTGCAGGCCATTCTTTCCCAGCAGCATGCGGCCCCGCGCGTCGCGGTTGCCCCGGCCTCTTTCTCGATGCCGCAAGTCACCAGCGCCGTGCTGCGCGTACCCGCGTCAGACGAAGGCATCCACAGCAACCGCCCGGACGTGTTCGGCTCGGTCGCGCTGCGCGTCGATCACACGCCGCTCGACGCACGCTGGCATTCCGTCGAGCACACGCCCGTCAGCGGAGGCGCGGCGCGGTTCGCGGAATCCTTCAAGCATGCGTCGCCTCTGAAGCAGCTCGAGGCCGTGAACTGGTACGTGAACGGCCGGGTGCAGTTCGAGGACGACATTCGGCATTTCGGGCGCGCCGACGTCTGGTCGTCGGCAAACGACACGCTCCGCAGCGGTCGCGGCGATTGCGAGGACTATGCGATCGCGAAGATGCAAATGCTTCGCGCCGCCGGATTCCCGGACCGCGATTTGTATCTCGTCGTCCTTCGCGATCTGGTCCGCCGCGCGGACCATGCGGTGCTCGTCGCACGCGCGGCCGGCCGCATGGTCGTGCTCGATAACGGCACCGACGAGCTGATCGATACGGACAAGGTCAGCGACTATCGGCCCATCCTGACGTTCGCCTCATACGGCGAGTGGACGCATGGGTATCGCGTCGATCGCGCGCCGATCTATATCGCGGAAAATCGGGCTGTGCCCGCGGCGCCAGTGGCGCCTGCGGAAGGCGGCGATCAGCGCTCGCGGAGCGCGTCGCTCCTGGCCTTCAACACCGGCTTCAAGAGGTAGGTCAGGACACTCTTCCACCCGGTGATGATCTGCGTGTTGGTCATCATGCCCGGAGTGATCGGAAGCGGGTGGCCCTGGGCCATCAAATAACTCTTGTCGGTCTCCACGATCACCGTGAAATAGGCTTCCTTCTTCGCCTCGTCGTAGATCGAATCCGCTGAAACCTGGACGACCCTGCCTTCAAGTCCGCCGTAGATCGAGAAGTCGTAGGCGGTGACCTTCACCAGCGCCTTGTCGCCGACCCTGATGAAAGCGATGTCGCTCGGCTTGACTCGGGTTTCGACCAGCAGCTTGTCGCCAAGCGGCACGACTTCCATGATCTTCTGGCCGGGCTGGACGAACGAACCGATCGTCGTGACCTGAACGTCGTTCACGACGCCGTCGACCGGCGAACGGATCTCGCTGCGGTTCTGCTTGCCTTCGGCGCCGCGCAGCGACTGCTCGTTGACCGCAATCTTGGCGTTGACCTGGCTCCGCTCGTCGAGTGCCTGCTGCTTGAACTCGAACCCGGCCTGTGCGGCCTGAGCCTGCGCCTCGCGAACGGCAGCTTCCGCTTTGCCCTGCTGCTCACGGGCCGCCGCGATTCGTCCCTGGATGTCGACGACCTCCCGCTGCTTGTCGAGCAGGTCGGTCTCGGGAACGATATGCTTGGCCGCCAGCGGAGCCATCATCTGGACCTGGTGCTGGGCGAGCGCGAGCGTGCTCGTAAGGCTGCTGATCGTCGCCGCAGCTTCTCCCGCGTCGCGCCGCGCCTGGTCGGCCGTGGCCTGTGCGGCAGCAACCTTGCTGCTGAGCGCCGATTCGCGCGCCGCCCGAAGCGCGGCCTCGCCCGCGCAATCAGGCCCTTCGCACGCGACATTCTTGCCCATGCCTTCCGCGGTAAGGCGCGCCGAACGCGCCTCCAGCGATTCGGTCTCGGCCTGGATTTGCCCGACCTGCGACGCATTCTCCGGATTGTCGAGGCGAACGAGGAGCTCGCCCTTGTGGACCCGCTGCCCCGAGCGGACCAGGAGCTCGCTTACGGTCGCCGGATCGGCCGCGGTGATTGTCTGGAGCTTGCTCGACGGAATGACCTTGCCTTCGCCGCGCGTCACTTCGTCGACCTGCGCGAGGCTCGCCCAGATGATGAACATAAAGAAAGCAACGGCCGAGGCGACGATGATCATTCGCGCGCCGGTCATCGGCTTGCGATGCCTGATCGCGGGTCCGACGAATGGAAGGGTAGCCATGTTACGCTTGCTCCGGATTTCCGTTTATCTGCTGCCCGTCGTCGTCCCCGCGGCGGAGGCGGTCGCAACCTGATGCGCGGGCGAAGCGGCACTTTGCGACGCAATCATCCGCGCAGTCGCGCTCCCGCTTTCATCGGGAGCCGGGATGTTCAGAGTCCATCCCTTGGTTGTATCGAGCAGGCCGCCCACATCGTCGTCTGCACGCGGAATGGGCGGACCGACCTGTGCCTGGGCGAGAGTCACCGAAGCAGCATCCGTCTGATCGGTCGGCGACGGCGGGGCCGGCCGCATGCTCAGCGGATCGCGCGGCTCGCCGATGTAGCGGCCGGTGAAGGCGGCGGGCTGACCCCATCCCCCTGGCCAGCGATAGAAGATGTGCTGACCGATGTCGGCGACCTTCGCGAGCAGAGGCGCCCAGCGCGGAGCAACATAGTCGGCGTGATAATGGGTGGCTTCGCCGACCGACGTCTCGACGTAGCCGGAGAGCGCCGCGCGGGCGATCACTTCAGCCTGATGCCACGCGTCGGCAGCCGGACGCCGATAGAGCGCGCCATCGCAGACGAAGGTGAACTGGCAGGTGCCGCTGCCGGCGCCTTCATAAACCACGCCGCAAATCGATTTCGGGAATGCCGGGTGGCGCAAGCGGTTGAGAACCACCTGGGCTACCGCACGGCGTCCCTCGACCGGCTCGAACCCAGCCTCATAGTAAACCGCCTGCGTCAGGCAGAGGAGCGCACGCTGCTGATCGAGCGTGCTGCCGCTGATCACGAAGGGACGTGCCGAGTGAAGCGGCCCATTGGCGAAAGGCAGGGCGGCGTTGATGATCCGCGCCTGGTCGCCGACTGCCTGCATGTCCGCCGCCGCCGATCCGCTGGTCGCCTGGATGAGCGCCGCGGCCTTCGCCGGAGGCAGGTTCGCGGTGACCGTCGCCGCCGTTGCGGCCTCCCGCATCGAAAGAAGAGCTGCTGCCGCTGCTCCGACGGTCAACAGCGCCGCCGCGCTGGCGAGCGTCGTCGACCGACGCGGCCAACGTGCCTTGGGCAAATGAAGCGAGATCGCGTTCACGTTACTGGGCCGCCTGTTGCGCGCTCGCGGCCGAGCTCAGATGCTTGAGGATCTGGTCGCGAGGACCGTCGGCGAGAATCTTGCCGCCGTCGATCACGATAAGCCGGTCGAGGATCGACAGCATGTTGTGGCGGTGGGTCGCGACGACCAATGCCTGGTCCTTGGCAAGCGCGGTCTTCAAATGCTCGATGAAATAGAGCTCGGTCTGCGTGTCCATCGAGCCGGTCGGCTCGTCGAGGAACAGCAGCTTCGAAGGGCTGACGAGCGCCCGGGCGAGCACCAGGAGCGACCGCTGTCCACCCGACAGGCGGCTTCCGCGCTCGCCGACAGGCAGGTCGAACCCGGCCGCATCACGTGACAGGAAGATGTCGGCGCCGGAGCGAACCACGGCGTCGACCAGCTGCTGATCGTCCGCCTGCGCGGCGCCGAGCATCAGATTGTCGCGCACCGTTCCGCTGAA
>Ga0308176_10003014_pt1 | contig 10684 bp, 10 predicted proteins | sample PhyCR2_3_FD_203890 | JGI IMG/M metagenome (GOLD analysis project Ga0308176, IMG submission 203890) | Soil microbial communities from UC Gill Tract Community Farm, Albany, California, United States - DLSLS.C.R2 | ecosystem: Environmental > Terrestrial > Soil > Agricultural land | place: USA... | reverse complement strand
ACAAGATGTCGTGGACCGTGACCACGCCGCGGCCGTACATCACGGCCTCGGGATTGCACGAGCCGGCAGTGCGAATCGTCGCAGTGACAGCTGCTATGTCCGCCCACGCGACCCCGTAAGTGTGCACGTAGCGGCGCGCGACAAGGGCGAACTGTGCGGCGGTGAACGATCCCCACGGAGCGACGAACTCGTTGTCCGGTCGCGTGTACGACGCGACGGGTCCGTCGGTGAGAGCGCTTGCTTGGCCACCGGTGATGAGCACGGTGCGGCACTGACCGGTGACGATGGCTGCGGCCGCGTCCAGCAGGGCGGGAATCCCTTGCGGGTAGGTGTCACCGACCCAGGTCGGGTGAATGCCGAGCACGCCGGCCCAGTCGATGGACCCTGGGTGGAACACCGTGCCCCCCGGACCCGGCCATCGCGCTGCGATGCCGTCCACGTCGGAGAGTTGGATTCCGGCGTCCTCGAGCGCCAGCTTCGCGGCCTCGACACATGCCTCGAGCGTCGACACCTCGAGCTGTCGCGCCTGCCGCGTGATGCCGACGCCGACGACGCAGACACCGGCGAACGGACTGCTCACACGGCTCGCGATCCGGTCCACCGAGCCCGCCGCAGGTCTGCCTTGGCCACCTTGCCGACGGCGTTGCGCGGAAGCGTGTCGATGAACTCGACCTGGCCGGGAACCTTGATCGACGAAAGACCCGCGGCACGACACCACTCGCGCAGGTCCTCTGGCTCCACGGAACGCCCATCACGCAGTGCCACGACCGCCAGCACCGACTCACCCCACTCCTCGTCGGGCACGCCGATCACCGCGGTCTCGAGCACCGCGGGGTGGCTGAGCAGGGTCTCCTCCACCTCGCGCGGAGCGATGTTGAGGCCGCCGCGGATGATGAGGTCCTTCTTGCGGTCGACGACGTAGATGTAGCCGTCATCATCGACACGGGCGATGTCGCCCGAGTGCACCCACCCGTCCCGCAGCGTCTCCGCAGTACGCACCGGGTCGCGGTAGTAGCCCTTCATGATGTGCGGTCCGGAGAAGACGATCTCGCCCTGCTCCCCGACGGCGACATCGCGGCCCTCATCGTCCACGACACGGACGTCGAGCCCGTAGGACGGTTGCCCGCACGACGCGAGCAACTCGGGCCGGCCCTGCAACCCCGTCAGGTGATCCTCCTTGCGGAGGATCGTGCCGATCGAGGCCACCTCGGCCATCCCGTAGAGCTGGTTGAAGATGCCGCCGAAGCGGTCGACAAGCTCGCGAAGTCGCTGCGGCGGAATCGGCGCTGAACCGTATCCGAGCGTCTCGAGCGTCTTCAGGCGCGCGCCGTCGGGGATCTGCTCGAGGAGTCGGAAGAGCATCGTAGGCACGACGAACGAGTGCGTGATGCCGAACTGCTCGACGGCGCTGACGAACCGCTCCGGGTCGAATCCGCGGCTGTCGGCGAACGCAAGGCTGGCGCCCGCCATGAGACACGGTACGAACGTGATGTTGACGCTCGAGTTGTGCGGGATCTGCAGCAGGTAGCGCGAGTCCGCTGTGATGCCGTACTCCATGCAAGCGACAGTCGCGTGCTGGATCGCAGCAGCGTGGTCGAACAGAATGCCCTTCGGCACGCCGGTCGTGCCGCTCGAGTAGACGATGCAGAAGTCATCCGTGTGCGCGATCTCGTGCAGCGAGCACGGTGGGGCCGGTGACGCCCCTTCGAGCGCGCTGTGCCAGGCGACGTCATCGATGTCGACGACCGGAACTCCGAGCTCGTCCGCGAGCTCACGGCCGGCGGCATCCACCGAGGAATCGGTGAGCAGAAGGCGAGGCTCGGCGTTCTCGAAGATCGAGCGCAGGTCCTTCTGGTCGAGCCGGAAGTTGAGCCCGACATAGACGCCGCCTGACTTCGCGGCGCCGAGCAGCAGCTCGACGACCTCGGGCCGGTTCGCCACGAGGATGGCGACGCGGTCGCCGCGCTCGACGGCGTACCTGCTCTCGAGCGTCGAAGCGATCCGGTTCGAGCGCTCGTCGAGCTCGCCGTAGGTGGTGACGCGCCCGTCGCCGTGCAGGAGTGCCGCTGACTGCGGTCGGCGGCGGGCCGCACGCGCGACGGTGAGTCCCACGTTCATGACGAGATCCGAGCGAACGCGGGCAGCATCCGACCCTGGGAGCGGATCCAGCTGACCTCGACGGCATCGCCGATGGCGACCTCGTCGGGTGACTGACCGACGATCGTCGTCAACATGCTCCATCCTTCCAACAGATCGACTACCGCGAGCACGTAAGGGGTTTCGAAGTCCTCGTCGGGAGCACGGTGGACGGTTGTGTGGCTGTAGACGACGCCGTGCCCGTCGCTGGCGCGCCACTCCCAGTCGCGTCGCTGGCAGCCTGGGCAGACCAGCTGCGGCGTGAAGAAGCTGCGATCGCACCGCGAGCAGTACGGCCGGACGAGTCGATGCTGCTCGGCGGCGTCCCAGAACGGCGCGGTGAAGCTGTCGAAGGACGCGAGGGCCGTTCTCATGCAGGCGGGTCCTGCAGCAGCAGGTGCGCCGCCTCGCGCACCGTCATACCGTCGGCAACGCCGCGCGCACGGGCCGGCTCGTTGCACGCGCTGATCAGCCCACGTTCGTAGGCGTCGGACGCGTCACCGATCCGCGCGGTTTTCGCGTCGGCAGAGGCACCGGGCAGCCCGTGCGCGCCGGTGATGGCCAGCCCCGCGATGCCAGAGTCGTTCTTCGATCGGCCGCCGTCGGAGCAGATGAAGCCCCACGGCGCCGCCTCCAGCAGGAACGCCGCTCCGCTGCGCCCGGTGTGCCCGGCCGTGACGAGGACGTTGCGGTTGCGGTCCGCCTTCGTCGCGAACACGATCGAATCCGTGACGACGACGGCGCGACCGCTCTCGTGCTCCGCGACGGTTGTACGGCGGACCTTGTTGCCGACGCTGGTGTCAGTCGGATCCCGGTCGAGCAGCAGCTGCGCCGCCTCACGCACGGGCATGCCGACCTGCAGGCCGCACTGCTCCGCGAGGATGTTGAGGAACGAGATCGTCCCCGACTCGTACTGGTCCTCGCCGTTGCCCAGCTCCGCGGACATCCCGGCCGCTGTTGCCGCCGGGATTCCCAGCGCCTCGAGGTAGCCAAGACCTGCGATGCCCGCGCCGTCTATGCCTATGCACGCGTCATGCCCGATCACCGCTCGCGGCCGATGCGGAGCGACCAACCGTGCGGGCATCAAGCCCAGATACGACGCTGCGACGACGACGTCCCGACCGGTGTGTTCGGGGCCGACGTAGCGAGCGGAGTCCATGGCGACGATCCGACCGCGATCGCTCTCGGCGAGGACGACCTGCGGTCGCTCCTTCTCCTCATCGATCAGGTAGCTGTCACTCATCGGTCTCCTCCTCCGCCGGTAAGCGTCAGACCCCAGCGCCGGTCAGAACCAGCCCGTCCGTGGCGAGTGACCGGCCGCCCTCGCGCCTCAGCAGCTGCCACGTCTCGTCGAGGTAGGTGGCTCGCTCCACGAGGGCGCGAATCCCCGGCACAACGTCGTCGGGCAGCGGCGACGCACCGGTCGGCGTGAGGGTGACCTCGAGACGTGCGGCGTACTCGAGCGTGTCGTGCAGCGCGGCGGCGCGACCGAGCGACGATCCGACCGTGATGGCTCCGTGCCAGGGAATCAGCACCGTGCTCTTGTCACCGAGCGCGGGCGCAATGGCCTCGAAGCTGTCGTCCGGGCTCATTACGCAGTCGCCGTAGAAGAAGGTGCACAGGTTGTGCCACATCCGCGGCGGTCGCTGAAAGGCGGTCATGGCCGTGATCCAGGCGCCGTGCGTGTGCACGATGGCGTTGACGTCGGGACGCAGGCCATAGATCCCGCTGTGGAAGTCGACGCCCAGACTGGGATAGCGGCCGCCGCTGAGCACCCTGCCGTCGCGGTCCACCTCGAGGACGTCGTCGGGCGTCATCTCGCCGAACGTGCGGTCGAACGCGTTGATGAAGTAGGTGTCACCAGCGGGGTTGCGGACGCTTACGTGACCGCCGATGCCACTACCGCAGCCATGTGCGGCCAGTCCGCGACAGGCGAGGACGATCTCCTCACGAACGTCGACCATGGGTCCTCCTGACGAAGTTCCAGCGCCAGGCGATCCAGTCGCTCGGCAAGGAAAATCAAGTCGAATGATGCGCATTAAAACATCGCGCGAAGCGCATCGTCAAGCGAAGAGCCGTGAGGGAGACGCTCGTGGATCGCTGGCGGTGGGGCGCGGTCAGGGCGCGATGTCGACCCAGCGCAGCGGTTGCGACACAGCCGTCGGGAAGTGGCGGTCCGTGTATCGCCGGAACTCGTGTACATGCGCGCCCATGGCGTTCGCCGCCGCCTCGGGGTCCCGAGCCTGGATCGCGTTGAGGATCCCGCGGTGGGCCTTCAGGACGTGCCGGCGCCGCTCCAGCGGGAATCCGACCCCTAGGCGCGTTCCATCAGTGATCAGGTTGAGCGACTCGATCAGCATGGAGAACACAGGGTTTCCAGCAGCTTTGGCGACCAGCGTGTGGAAGTGCTCGTTCTCCTCGAGAAACAGGTCCACGTCGTCCAGGTCCTTCGCCATGTCCTCCACGGACGCGGCGATGAGCTCGATCTGCTGGTCCGTAACACGCTCAGCCGCCAGCCGGGCGATGGCGGGCTCGAGCGTCTCGCGAACTTCGAGGATCGCGCCGAAGGGAGTGCGATGCAGTTCCAGGAACAGCCCCAGCGTTCCGGCCAGATCGTGTGCATCGGCCTCGGCAACGACCGGCCCGCCGCCGGGGCCCGGCTTGACGGTGAGGACACCGTTCATCTCCAGGAAGCGCAGCGACTCGCGCAACGTCCCCCGACCAACGGCGTACTTCGCCAGCATCTCGCGCTCTGCAGGCAGCTTGGTGCCAGGCCGGTACTGCTTTCGGCTGATCTCCTCGACGATCCGCTGCGCCACGGTCATCGCGGTCTTCGTCCGGCGGTTGGACCGGACGCGGCGCGCGCCGAAATCCTCGACCACTTCAGAGTTGCTCATGAATTGAGGATCCTAGATGCCACAGGCAGCCGTTGCCACCGTGACGCGCAAGGTTCAGTGAACTCCACCCCGTGGCCGGAGCCGCGGCTGCGCGACCCGCTTGTCATGCTTTGTTCGCGTTGCGCTCCTGGAGCAGCTCGAGGAGCCCCTGGAGCTCTTGGTCGAGGCCCACCTGCAGCGGCGTGTCGTGGCTGCTCGAGATCAGGCTCTTCGCCATCCGCACCGCGGCCGGCGTCAAGGCGGCGATACGACCCGCCACGTCGTCGACGTACCTCGCCAGGTCGGTGCGCGGGACCGATGCCGTCGCGAGTCCACGCGCGACCGCCGCCGGACCGTACAGAGCTGTTCCCAGGTAGATCATCTCGAAGGCACAGGCGACTCCGACCAGTCGCGGGAGGCGTTGAGTGGCGCCGCCGCCGGGCACAAGCCCGTGCGTCAGCTCCGGCAGGGCAAGACGCGCTTCGTCGGCCATGACGCGGACGTCACAAGCCAACGCCATCTCGCACCCGCCACCGAGTGCATAGCCGTTGATCGCCGCGATCGTCGGCTTGGGGAGCGATGCCAGCTGCTCGATGTCCCTGCTGCCGGACAACCGCTGACGGCGCTCCTCGGGTGTCTCTGGCCCGCCGGCCTCCTTGAGGTCCATCCCGGCGCAGAACGCGCGGTCCCCGGCGCCGGTGAGCACCAACACCCGAATCGAGTCGTCCGCGCAGACGACGTCGTAGATGCGGTTGAGATCCTGTCGCATCTGCTGGTTGCGCGAGTTCCCGGCGTCGGGTCGATTGAGCCTGAGGGTTGCGACACCGCGCTCGTCCACGTCCAGCGTCGTTGCCTTCAACCCCAGGCCGGCGGTCCGCGAGCTTCCGACCGTCACTCCCCCGACACCTGCTTCCCGGCATGGTCATAGGCATAGAAGCCGCGGCCGCTCTTGCGGCCGAGGTGACCCGCAGCGACCATGTTCCGCAGCCCGACAGTCGCCCGGAACCGGTCCCCGTGTGCGCGCGTGAGCCCCTCGACAGCGTGCAGGTACGTATCGAGGCCGTTGAAGTCGCCGAGCTCGAGCGGCCCCATCGGGTGGTTGAAGGCGAGCTTGATGGCCTTGTCGATGTCAGCCGCGGTCGCGAGCCCTTCTTCCAGCATCCGCATCGCCTCGAGGCGAAGGATCGCGGAGATGCGGCTCGTCAGGAAGCCGGGGCTGTCCTTCTGGCACACGACGACCTCTTTGCCGAGGCCTTCGGCAAACGCGCACGCGCGCTCGACTGTGACGTCGTCGGTCTGCAGTCCACGCACCAGCTCGACGAGGCGCATCATCACCGGCGGGTTGAAGAAGTGCATGCCGACGACGCGAGCCGCATGGTCGCCCATCAGCGACCCGATCGCGGTGATCGAGAGCTGCGAGGTGTTGGTGCCGAGGACCGCATCGGGCTTCGCGTGAGCCACGGCCCGCGCGAACACCTCCTGCTTCACCTCGAGCACCTCCGTCACGGCCTCGACCACAACGTCGGCTCCCCGGAGCGCCTGCTCCATCTCCGCGGTGCAGCTGAGGCGCTCGCGCGTCGGTTCAACACGATCGGAGTCCAGTCGGCCTGATTTCACAAGTCTGGCGAGGCTGGCCTCGATGATCTCACCGGCACGCGTCAGCGATGCGTCGGAGACATCGGTGAGCGACGTCTCGTGACCTGCCATCGCGGCCAGCTGCGCGATCCCGCTGCCCATGATCCCTGCGCCAACAACGGCGACCTTCATCCGGACCTCCTGAGTCATGAGCTGCGGCGGAGTCCCAGCTCGAGCTCTGCAATGAGTGCGCGATGCAGGTCGTTGCTGCCTTCGACGATCTGGAGAACCTTCGCGTCCCGGAGCAGTCGTCCGACCTCGTACTCGGGCGAGACACCGTAGGCGCCGTGCACCTGCACCGCGTCATTCGCGGCCCGGAAGGCGACGTCGCTCGCGTACATCTTCGCCATGCTGGTCAGCTGTCGGGCCCGCTCCCCCCGCTGCAGTGCCTCCGCCGCCTCCTCCAACAACAGCCGCGCAGTGCGGACGCCGACAACCATGTCCGTGACCTTTGACTGCACGATCTGGAACTCGGCGATCCTGCGACCGAAGGCCTCCCGCGACTTCGTGTACTCCGTCGCCTGGTTGAGGCATGCCTGCGCCACCCCGACCGCCCGCGCGGCAACACCCAGGCGACCGCGCTCGACGGCGGTCATGGCGACCCGGAAGCCGTCGCCTTCCTCACCGAGGACAGCGTCTGAGCCGACGCGGACCTCGTCGAGGACCAGGTCACCGGTGCACAGCGGACGGAATCCGAGCTTGTTCCGGTACGGCGCCACGGAGATGCCGGGCGTGTCCCGTGGGACGAGGAACGCTGTCACGCCTTTGTGCCGGGCGCTGCGGTCACTCGTCGCGAACGTGATGAAGAAGTCCGCGATGTCGATGTTGGTGATCCACGCCTTGGCTCCGGAGATGACGAAGTCGTCGCCGTCACGCCGGTAGGTCGTCGACATCCCGGCGACATCACTGCCCGACCGAGGCTCGGTGACGCCGGCGCCGCCGAAGCTCCGACCCTCAGCCAGCGGCACCAGCCACCGCTGCTTCTGCTCCTCGGTTCCGAATGCCTCAATGCTGGCTCCGACGAGACCCGAGGGCATCGAGATCAGACACGCGAGTGCGTTGCACGTCACGGACATGCGCTCGACGACTCGGGCGAACGTCACGTAGTCGAGCCCGGTGCCGCCGTACTCCTCAGGAAGAACGCCACCGAAGAACCCGAGCTCGGCGACCCGCTCGAGCAGGTCCCGCGGCAGGTACTCCGCGGCGTCGTACTCCGCGACCCGCGGCGCGACCTCGCTCTTGGCAAAGTCGTCGACAAGGGCAATCAGGGCTTCGGTGTCAACCGATGGCAGCGTCGTCATCTCGACCTCCTATCCCGGATAACCATAGTCATAGATTTAGACAAGTCAAGCGTCGCGCCGGGACGAATTGCGAGCAGGCCGAATCGGGTCAAGCGGGCTTGCGTCGCGCCGATCGCTTTAGCCAGCGACCAGATCTGTCGCGCTGTGGGTCCGGTCGAACGCCTCGGCGGTTCCCGCAGCGCGCAGTGGAGCCTTCTGCAGCTTTCCGGACGGAGTCGTAGGGAGCTCGTCCACGAACCGCACGTATCGCGGCACCGCGAATGCCGGTATCCGCTGGTCGCAGAACGCCCAGAAGTCCGCAGGGGCCATCGAGGCGTCGTCAGCCAGCACCACCGCGGCAAGCACCTCGTCCTCCGACGACATGCCATCCGCCGGGACGCCGATCACGGCGCACTCAGTGACCAGCTCGTGCGAGAGAATCGCCTGCTCGACCTCGTACGAGCTGATGTTCTCGCCACGGCGTCGGATCGCGTCCTTGAGGCGGTCGACGAAGTAGTACCAGCCGTCTTCGTCCCGACGCAGCCCATCACCGGTGTGAAACCAGCAGTTGCGCAGCGCCTCTGCGGTCTTGTCCGGCATCCCGAAGTAGCCGTTCGACGTCGTCCAGGGCACGCGCGGGCGCACGACGAGCTCACCGACCTCACCGACCGCTACCTCCTCGTCCGTCGCAGGATCGACCAGCTTGACGTCGAACCAGTCGGCCACGGCCAGACCAGCCGCGCCGGGCGGCCGCGGTTTGCCGTAAGGCGTGAGGATCGGCATCGAGATCTCGGTCAGCCCGAAGTTCTCGACCAGCTCCTCGATCCCGAAGCGCTCCTTGAACCTGTCGGCAACGCCGGTGGGGTTCGGAACTGCCCACACGCATCGAAGGTCGTTGTCGGCATCCTCCTGCGCCGGCGGCTGCTTCCAGAGGAAGTCCGACATGACACCGACGAGGTTCGTGACCGTGGCACGGCTGTCGCGAATCCATCTCGTCCACCGCGACGCGCTGAACTTGGCGTGCATCACGAACCGCGCCCCGACGATCATCGCCGGGTAGGCCGCGAGGAACTGCGCGTTGCCGTGGAACAGCGGCCCGACCGAGAGGTAGACGTCCTTCTCGGTCAGCCGGACGAGCGAGACACCCTCGTCGGCGAAGAAGTAGAGCTGGGAGTGCGACATCGCGACCCCCTTGGACAAGCCCGTCGTCCCAGACGTGAAGAAGATCGCGGCCAGATGGTGCGGCAGCGGCGCCGCCTCAGGCGCCGTTTCCGGGGCGGTCGTCAGCTCGGTGAACCCGCGGGCGTCGTACCCGGCGTCCCGCAACATCGCGACCGTGGCCTCGACCCCGGCGTCCGAACCGGTCGTGTCGCCGACGACGTACACGGTGCGCACTGTTGTGCACGCGGCCTTGGACTCCACGAAACGTGGCGCGTACTCCGGGCTCGTCACCACGGCGGACGGCGCCACGGTCGAGACCTGGTGCTCGAGGAAGGTGCCGCGGTAAGCCGTGTTGATCGGCACCTCGGCCATGCCCGCCAGGGAGGAGCCGAACCAGGCGAGCAGGTACTCGACTCGGTTGTCGAGCATGATCACGATGCGGTCACCAGGGGCATGGCCATGCGCGGTCAGCCCGTGCGCGATCCGCCTGCTGAGCGTGCGTACCTGGCGATACGTCATGGTCACACCGGCGTCGGGAACATCGAGGAAGACCTTGTCGCCATGCGTCTCCGCGCGCAGCTCGAGAACCTGCGGCAGCGTCCACCGCGAGCGCTCGGCGAAGGTCGGCACGTACTCGTCGTACGCGAGCGGGGTCATCGCGTCGCTCCGCGACGCGGGAACTGCGGCGCACGCTTCTCCATGAAGGCTGTCGCCCCTTCGATCATGTCCGGTGAACCAATGGCCTGGACGAGCATCCCGAGCGAGGCGGTGTAGTTGTCGCGGCAGGCGTTCCACCACACGTTGGAGGACAGCTTGGCGACCTCCAGGTACCGAGGGCTCATCCGCGCCAGCTCGGCCACCATGCCCTCAACGGCCGACTCCAGCTCGTCATCGGGGACGACTGCGTTGATCCACCCGAGATCGAGCGCCTCGCTGGCGGAGTACTGGCGGCAGAGGAACGCGACTTCCTTCGCCCGCTTCTCACCGATCGAGATCGCGAGCAGGTTCGTCCCACCGAGCACGGGTGCGCTCCCGATCCGCACCCCGGTCTGGCCGAAGCGCGCCGACTCGGCGGCGATGGCGAGGTCACACGCCACGACCAACTCGTTGCCACCGCCCGCAGCAACGCCGTTGACCGCCGCGATGACGGGCTGCGGCGCGTTGCGAATCGTCTCGAACAGCTCGAGCGACCCGAAGAACAGCGTTCGCAGCCGCACCGGGTCAGGCTTGCTCAGCTGACCCAGGAATCCGCCGGCGCAGAAGCTGTCGCCTGACCCGGTGATGACGATGGCGACTGCGTCCGTCTCCGACGCCTCCTTCACCGCCGAGACGATTGCCGCTGACATCGCAGGGTCATAGGCGTTCTTGCGCTCGGGATGGTTGAGCTGGATCCAGAACGCGTCCCCACGTCGCGAGGTGATGATGTCGTCGCTCACGCCCGCACCTCCCGTTCGAGCAGTGCCAGCGCCGCGTCGGGGCAGCTCATACCAACGCGTACGCCGGCGTCGTACGCCCACTTGTTGCAGGCGCTGATGACACCGTCGTTCCAAGTGCTGCGTCCGTCGCCCATGCGTGCCCGGCGAGCGTCAACCGTCG
>Ga0308176_10003013_pt1 | contig 10686 bp, 8 predicted proteins | sample PhyCR2_3_FD_203890 | JGI IMG/M metagenome (GOLD analysis project Ga0308176, IMG submission 203890) | Soil microbial communities from UC Gill Tract Community Farm, Albany, California, United States - DLSLS.C.R2 | ecosystem: Environmental > Terrestrial > Soil > Agricultural land | place: USA... | reverse complement strand
GGCGGAGCTGCGGGAGGAGAGCAAGGTGCTGATCGCGGCGGGGCGATCACGCGCAACGAGCTGCGCAGGCGGCACGGGATGGAGGAGTTGGCGGGGGGGAAGGGGGAGGAGCTGGTCGAGCCGAGGGGCGAGCGACGAAGGTCCGCGGCGGACTGATCAATGGGGCCGGGGTGACGGAACCCTTTGCGCGGACGGCTGATGAACTTATGCTGCGCGCCATGGCAACTGAGCCGAACGACGGCAGCTCCTGGCCCCCCGAGGTGGTCCGCGCCCGCCTGGCCGCCATCGTCGAGTCCTCCGACGACGCGATCATCAGCAAGACGCTGGACGGCATCATGCAGACCTGGAACAAGGGCGCCGAGCGCATCTTCGGCTACACGGCCGAAGAGGCCGTGGGCAAGTCGGTCACCATCCTCTTCCCGCCCGACCGGATCCAGGAGGAGGACATGATCCAGGAGCGGCTGCGGCGGGGGGAGCGGATCGAGCATTACGAGACGGTGCGGATCCGCAAGGACGGCACGCCGCTGGACATCTCCCTCACGGTCTCGCCGGTCCGGGACGCCTCCGGCACCATCGTCGGGGCGTCGAAGATTGCGCGCGATATCACGGACCGCAAGCGGGCCGAGGCGGAGCGCGAGCGACTGCTGGAGGCTGAGCGAGCCGCGCGGGCGGAGGCCGAGCGGGTCAGCCTGTTGAAGGACGAGTTCCTGGCGACACTCTCGCACGAGCTGCGGACGCCGCTGAACGCGATCCTCGGCTGGGCCCAGATTCTTCGCACCGGCGGCCCGCGGGAGTCGGAGCTGGAGGAGGGGTTGTCGGTCATCGAGCGCAACACCCGGGTGCAGACGCGGATGATCGAGGACCTGCTGGACATGGGCCGCATCACCGCCGGCAAGGTGCGGCTGGACGTGCAGCGAGTGGACCTGGCGGACGTGGTGAACGCGGCGATCGCGTCGGTGCGGCACTCGGCCGACGCCAAGTCGATCCGCCTGCAGGTGGTGCTGGACCCGCTGGCCGGACCGGTGCGCGGCGACCCCAACCGCCTGCAGCAGTGCCTGTGGAACCTGCTGACCAACGCGATCAAGTTCACGCCCAAGGGCGGGCGCGTGCAAGTGAGCCTCGAGCGGGTGAACAGCCACCTGGAGGTGTGCGTCTCGGACACCGGCGAAGGGATCAGGCCCGAGTTCCTGCCGCACGTGTTCGAGCGGTTCCGCCAGGCCGACGCCTCCACCACGCGCAAGCACGGCGGACTGGGTCTGGGCCTCTCGATCGTCAAGCACCTGGTGGAGCTGCACGGCGGCACGGTGCGGGCCAAGAGCGCCGGGCTCGGCCAGGGGGCGACGTTCTGTATAGACCTGCCGGTGATGGTGGTGCACGACGCGGGCCGCGGCTCGCGCCAGCACCCCCAATTCACTTCGACCCAGCCCGCGGTCGACCACCCCTCGCTGGAGGGGATTACTGTGCTGGCGGTGGACGACGAGGCGGACGCGCGGAATTTGTTGAAGCGCCTTCTGGAGGACTGCGGGGCGAAGGTGCTGCTGGCCGCGTCGGCGGGGGAGGGGCTGGCGCTGGTGCGGTCCGGACGGCCGGACATGATCGTCAGCGACATCGGCATGCCGGGGGAGGACGGCTACGAGTTCATCCGCAAGGTGCGCCAGCTCAAGGCCAACGAGGGCGGCAGGACGCCCGCGGCGGCGCTGACGGCGTTCGCCCGCGCCGAGGACCGGACGCGGGCGCTGCGGGCGGGCTACCAGACGCACGTCGCCAAGCCCGTGGAGCCGACGGAGCTGACCGCCGTGGTGGCCAGCCTGGCGACGCGTCGGTAAGCGCGCGGGCGGGCGGCCGCTGCTGTGCTGCGACTGAGAGCGTGCCGGAGGACAGGGCGGAGCTGCGGGAGGAGAGCAAGGTGCTGATCGCCGGCGGGGCGATCACGCGCAACGAGCTGCGTAAGCGGCACGGGATGGAGGAGTTGGCGGGGAGCAAGGGGGAGGAGTTGGTGCAAGCGAGTGGGCTGAGGCCAGCGTCGTTAGCCGGCGCTCGGTCAGTTGCGTCCGAGAATATTCATGTAGCTGTCGCCCGCCGGACGATTTAACATCCGCCGCGGTATTGGCTTACCCCGAGCTACTGGGCTTGGTCTGCCCCAAGCTGTGCCTGTACAATGTACGCAATATGTTAGGTCTAACAGCCTCTTCGCTTGGACGTCTTGCGCGCTGGCATCGCTATGAGTCGGAACAATCGCCCCACCGTCGTTGATCTTTTCGCCGGAGCCGGCCTCTTCGGACACGCCTTCGAGCGGGAGGGGTTTGAGGTGGTCTGGGCTGTTGAGATCGACAAGATGGCAGCCGCCACACATCGGGCAAACTTGCCGAGCCGGGTTGACGTTGCGGATGTCCGCGCCGTCATGCCTGCTGGACGGTGCGATGTCCTGATCGGCGGGCCGCCGTGCCAAGGCTTCTCTACTCTGGGCAAGCGCCGTCCCGACGACCCCCGCAACTTTCTCTGCATGGAAATGGCCCGTTGGGCGCGCACGCTCCAGCCGGAGATGGTTGTGATTGAGAACGTCGCCGCGTTCGTCGGGTCACCCCCTCACGAGCTGCTGCTCAGGGAGCTGGCTAAATTGAGCTACCAAACGCGCGCCATCCTCATCGACGCCGTCGACTTCGGAGTGCCCCAGCATCGTCGACGATCCTTCACCTTCGCTTCCCGGATCGGCATACCGACTGTCAAGCGTCCGTCTGGTCGCCACCCGCGGACGGTTCGAGAGGCGTGGTGCGGTCTACCGCCTGAACCTGATGGCGAAAACTGGCACTACGCACCCAAGCCATCTAAGCTCGCACACTCTCGAATGAGGGTTATCCCGCCTGGCGGTGACAAGCGAGACGTCATGCTGAAGCGTCCCAGGCTCGCTGCACCGTCTTGGTGGCGAACGCACGGAGAAGTGACGGATGTCTGGGGCCGCCTCGAATGGGATCAGCCCTCGAACACTCTGCGCACGTGCCTTCTCAACCCGTCGAAGGGGCGGTACATCCACCCCGAACAACACCGCGTTATGTCGATCCGTGAAGCCGCTCGCCTGCACAGCGTTGCTGACGAGTGGGCGTTCGTGGGCACACCATATCAAGTGGCCAGGCAGATCGGAAACAGCGTGCCGTTCAACCTGGGTCGCGCCGTAGCCCGTGGAATTCGCGACCAACTCATCTAATCATCATCCGCGTCTTCGGCAGCTTCCTCGTGATGTTTGTTGTAGAGGGCGATGAACTCCTGGTGCGCTGCCCGCGTGTCGGTGAGGACCTCCGTAAAATCGCGGACCTTCCACGGCGTGTCCGGTCCGGCGTCCTTGACCCGCTTCCGCAGCGATGCGACGCCCCGGGCCTTGGACGCGCTCGGCCCACGCGATCCGATCAACTGCCCCCTTACGCTGATCTCCGGATGGTTGTGTTCTGCGAGCCACGTTTCCGCGGCGTCCATGTAGGAAAGAAGCTGGTCGAGGTGCTCTGACTCCAGCTTTACGTTCGGCGCTTTAAGTTCCATGATGACGAGCCGACTGAGGGTCGTATTGCCGATGAGGGACACGAGATCCGGGCGCTCGTCTTTGTTCTCGTCGACAGTGCCCGCATAGCTGCCGATTCCCAGTTCTTTCGCGAGGCGGGTAAACAGCGTCCCGAGCGTGACGTCGGCGGTCAGGAATTGGGTGTAGGTCGGGTCCACCAGCCAAGGTGCCTTCTCGAACATCTGCTGGATGACCTTCTCCTCCTTTTTGGATTCGAAGTCGACCGCCTCCACCACTTTCCTCAGCGCCTCGATCGCCTTTAGGCGACCGTGGGCCGTACTGACGAACTGGTCCATTTCGTCGGCCATCAGCCGGGTAATCTCAATGGCCACCTTCTTAAGGTCGGGATGCGGCTGGTCAGCCAGTGCGCTGATGGCGTTGAGGATCTTCCCGTGGCCGAGGCTGCGTAGGAGCGGGGGCAGATGCGTCTTATAGATCGGATCGTTCACGCCCTGCTTGCAGCCGCCCTTCAAGGTAAGTGCGAAGCGCCGCGCCATCCTCTTATCCTTTGCTGAGAAGTGCGGGTACTTGGCAATCTCGTCATTAGTGAACTGGTCCTCCTTCACCACCTTCGGCGCGTCGGCATCACGTTTCTTTTGCGCCTGGTAGCAGCCTTCCTTGATTTTCTGGCTTAGGAACTCGTACATGCCCGAGAGCAACGGCGACTCCCACCGGAGCGACTGGCGGTCCGTCGCGATGTAGTCGGCCTGCTCCTCGTCGATGAAGTCGGCATGCACGATGCCATCGAGGTAATCGGTCATCCGAAAGCCGTGCATGTTCGTGTCGGCAGCCAGAAGCGACGGCGCGGCCGCTAAGCGCTTATGGGCGTAGACACGCACGCCGCGCCGCGATGCGGCCAGCGCCTCCTTCTCGCCGGTGAACCGTAGGCGATACTTGAACGTTATTTCGCCGCCGCCTTCGCGCGGCAACGACTGGTCGACGAACTCGTCAATGTCCATCTCGGGGTTGGGCCATGCGAATGCCAGCGTCTTCTGTTCAGGCTCGATCTGTGTGCCGTTCATCGTGATTGGAAAATCTTCTGGTTCGATGAGCGAGAAGTGCTCGGCAATTTCCGCCTCGATCGTCTCCGCACGGCTCTTCAGCGGGTCGTAGAGGAGCCTTGACAGCACCACCCGGGTGCCGCTTTCGGCCAGGCCCCCTCCGTCCTCCAGCCGTTCGTCGTCGATTTCGATCTCGTCCGTGGCCCGGTGCTGGATTAACTTCTCGTAATCCATCACGATCCTGGTGGCGTGGCTCTCTCCCTTTTTCCGTGTTACCACCTCGATGATCTTCGCCACGCCGAAGCCGGCAAGCTTCCCTAACCCCTTCCGGCCCATGATCGCCCGTCCCGCACTGGTATAGCCCGTAAACTCTTCGTCCTCCCGCCGCCGCCGTCGTCCAGCGACGAGGAATTTCTTGCCCAAGTCGGGGCGTGACATGCCGATCCCAGCATCCTCGATCGTGATCTTTAGGTGATCGGGGAGCGTGCGGGTCGCAAGCGGTTCGACGAAGCTACTAGTCCCTTCCGCCTTAAGCTTCTCGATTTCATAAGCTTTCCGCATAGACTTCCGCGCTGCGTCGATGGCCGCCTTTTCCATCGTGATCTTTGCGAACGGCGAATCCGCGTCGTACGCATTCGCGACGAACTCGACCAAGACGCGGGGCAGGCTCGTGTAGAGATTGAGCCCGAGGTCCTCAACGATGTGTGGGGCAACTTTGAACTTCAGTTTGTCCTGTGGCGGGGGTGTCGATGCGTTGCCCTGTTTTCCCATGGCCGGAACATAATCCCGGCCCAAAGGCGTAACAAGGCAGCTAACGGGTCGGATTAATGGCCGATACCCTAACTCCCGAACAGCGAAGCCGGTGCATGTCTCTTATAGGGCAGAAGGACACCCTGCCCGAGATGACGTTGCGGCGACTTGTGCATCGATTGGGGTACCGATATCGGCTTCACGACAAGCGCCTTCCTGGCTCCCCAGATTTAGTTTTCCCAGCGAGGGCGAAAGTGATTTTCGTGCACGGATGTTTTTGGCACTGGCATCGCGTTCGCTGCGGCAAATTCTGCATGCCAAAATCGCGGGTTCCGTACTGGACGATGCGATTGCAGCGCAACGTAACCCGCGATGCGCGGAACAAACGCGACCTTCAGCGTCTGGGCTGGCGCGTGCTCACTCTATGGGAGTGTGAGCTGCGAAATCCCGCTCGAGTGGCCGCCCGCGTTAAGCGGTTCCTCGACGGGTGAGTTCGCAAGAGTAGGAGTATTGCGCTATGCAGTTCATCTCGCACTTTGAGCGCCGTGGCTACGTCGAAGGCCCGCTGGGCTTCCCGGTCAAGGAGTCGGTCGCCCGCTCTCTGGACGAATTGCTCAGGGGGCTGCCGAAGGACTCGGCCTACGAATACCGCCGGCTAGCCCGATCCGCCGCGAAGGTGGACGTCGAGGCGGAGCAGCGGTGCGACGTGTCGGCCATCACCACGGACGACAAGGACCTGGTCGGCGAGGTGGTGCTGCCCAAGGGGATGGACGCCCGGTTCTACGGGCGGGTGGTGACGCTGGCCCACGATTACGAGACGCCGTTCGGCGCCGCCAACCTGTGGATCAAGCCCGCCGCGCGCGGCGTGCTGGCGAAGACCAAATATTTCGAGAAGCCGGAGGATTGGGGCGACGGCGAGCCCTGGATGCCGTCGGTGGTGCTTCACCTGTTGAAACAGACGCCGCCGGCATGCACGGGCAAGAGCATCGGGTTCCTCCCCCTGAGCATCCGCGAAGCGAGCGAGGAGGAGGCCCGGCTGCGGCCGGAGTGGAAGGGCGCGCCGGTGATCGACCGCTGGGCTCTGCTGGAGTACGCGATCGCGCCGGTGCCGTGTAACCCCCACGCGCAGACGATCGCGGTGAGCAAGGGATTCAAGGACGACGAGGCGTTCGCCGCGATTAAGGCGGCGGCGCGGGAGCTTGTGGAGGGTGGTTGGGGGGGGAGTGACGCGGTGGAAGGCGGACCCTTCGACGATGCTCAGGGCAGGGACCTGGCGGCGGTAGTGTCGGCGCGGGCGGTGGCCGAAGCGGTGGCGCGGCGGCTGGGGTTCGACGATGCGAAGTTTCGGCGGTTGGTGGAGGCGGGGGTGGCGGACCGGCTAGACCGGGCGATGGGGAGGGTGTAGGACGGGTTAGTCGCCATCCTTCTCCAGGCCCGCCAGGCGCACCAGCGCCTCCACGCACTGTTTCATCTGCCCGTTGCTCCACTGGTGGCCGTCGAGGGGCTTGCCGTCTTTGGCCAAGCCGTAGCTGCCGTCGGTGAAGCTCACCAGCATAAAGGTTTCACCGGCGCGGTTGGTAACCGTCAGTACCGTCTCGCGGATGCTTTGCTTGGGTGGGGGCGTGGACATGGCTGAACCTCGGCTCCTTCGGGGTCCGGCTGGATCGCGGTTTACCAGACAACTCTCAACGGCGGCCACAGCAATACGGGTGCCATACTGCACAGCCTGGATCAGGTTTTTCCCGATTTGGGGCTATCGGCCGAAACCCCGCATGGGTTACCCTAGCATCCGCGTCGTACCACTCCCCGGCCATTCACCTAAGGCCACTTGACTACAAAACCGAAGACGGCTTGCCGCATCCTGATCGTGGAGGACGATCAGATGGCCCGCGATGCGCTGGTGCACCTGCTGAGCCGCCTGGGCTATCACACCGTCGCCGCCTGCACCGTCGCCGAAGGATTGGCGCGCCTGGACGGCCACGCCTGCGCCATCCTGGACCTGAACCTACCCGACGGACACGGCACGACCATCCTGCAGCGAATCCGGGCCGAGAACCGCCCCATGAAGGTTGCCGTCGCCACCGGCACGAGCAGCGGGGAGCTGCTGGATGAGGCGAAGAAGCACAAGCCCGACCTGCTGCTCCGCAAGCCGATCGACGTGAACGTCCTGCTGGCGTGGCTGGAATCGGCGGGTTGAACCCACACCCGCACGCCACGCGGCGACGGCCGCTACCGTCCTTGTTCAAAACTGGGTCTTCGTCACCGCCGGCGATGCGGTGGCCGAGCGTCCTTTCCGTCGCCGACTGGAATGGATCATGGCCTCCGACGAATCCCGCGCCCCACGTGCCGCCAGCGCCGCGAGGGTGGTGGTGACGATGACGGCTCCCGATGGTGACCGGCTCGAACTGGTGGCTTACCCGGACGGCGGCTGCGGCATCCTGCGCAGCGGCAAGCCGGTGCGCGGTTCGAAATCCACGCCCTGCCGTATGGAGGAATGCGGCGACGAACTGCTGCGGCTGGCGGGGCTGCTGCTGGAATAGGGCAGGCGGGGGCCGGGCGATGAGCACACAAGATGTCCAGTGATCCGGTGGTGAGACACGCATCAGGCGCACGTCTGGCGGGAGATCGACGCACGCGATCGATCAGGCCAGAGCGGCGGCCGGAGATGCCATCCCGCTACCCGTGAGGCGCGGTCCCGCGCCTCGTTGTGATTCCATTCTGACATTCGCGCGACGCAGCACGTCCGGAGCGTTAGTGCCCCGGCCGCGCCCGCGTCTGCGCTCATTCGCAAAGGACAATTCCAATGGACAAGAAATGGGTCAAGCTTCTCAAAGAGTTCCAGGGCAAGCCGGCGGGCGAGGTCGTGCAGCTCGACGCCTCCAAGGCCGATACGCTGATCGAGCTGGCGCACGCCGAGGCGCACGAGGACCCGACGGCGGGCATCGTCGAGCAGGCGGTGGGCGCGCTGGACGAGCGGATCAAGCAGGCGGCGGAGCTGGCCGCCGACGCCGCCTTCCAGAAGGTCGCGGGGGCGCTCAAGTTAAAGGGCGGCTCGAAGCGGCCGTCGATCCAGACGCACGACAACGAGCTGGACGACCCCACCGGGGGCTTTAAGCACATGGGCGAGTACGCCAAGTGCGTCCGCCTGGCCGCCCAGGGCAAGGCCGTGGACGATCGCCTCCAGCGCGTCGCCAAGGCCGCCCACGGCGCCAGCGAAGGATCGGACGCCGACGGCGGCTTCGCGGTCCCCGTGCAGTACGCCGGCGAGGTGTTCAACGACATCCAGAAGCAGGATTCCCTGATGGACCTGTGCTTCCGGATTCCGATGACCTCCAACTCCATCAAGCTGCCGGCCATCAACTACACCAGCCAGAGCGGCTTCGGCGCGGCGGCCTACTGGGTGGGCGAGGCGCAGGCCCCTTCCACCAGCAAGCCGGCGTACCGCCAGCCCCAGCTCACGCTCAACGCCCTCTCGGCCCTGGTGCCGGTCACGGCCGAGCTGCTGGAGGACGGGATCGCGGTGGCCCCGATCATCAGCTTCCTGGCCGGGGAGGCGATCACGTACAAGCTCAACGACGCCATCCTCAACGGGGATGCGGTGGGCAAGCCGCAAGGGATCATCCCCCACGCGGCGACGGTCACCGTCTCCAAAGAGAGCGGGCAGGCCTCCGCCACGTTCAACTTCGCCAACGCGCGGAAGATGCGGGCGCGGATGTGGGGGAACCTGGGACGGGCGGTGTGGCTGCACAACGTTGACGTGGAGCCGGAGATGTTCGGCATCTCCGACACGGCGGGGAACAACCTGTACTGGGCCCCCGGCACGCTGAGCATGGCGCCCGACATGCACTACGTGATCGACCAGGTGGTGCTGGCGGCGGGGATGGTGTGGAAGTTCGGGGACATGGGCGAGGTGCTGGTGCTCACGGGTACCGACGAGAGCGTGACGGCAGTGCTGGCCGGGGCAGTCAGCTCTTCGCCGCCCAACGTCACCGCGAGCTGGGAGGATGCGGTGTAGGTCTCGGCGTGGGGCGCGGCTTTAGAGCCGCGGGCTTGGTCTTCGGAGGCGTTTCCTGCGGCGGGCGAGCAGCGCGAGGGGTGCGGTGGAAAACAGCACGGCGGCGGGGGAGGGTTCCGGGACGGCTACGAGACTGCCGCCGCCGGCCAGTGTGTAGGTGCGGCCGTCGAGGTATACGTTGGCGGGGCTAGTGGCGTCGTAATAGATGGTTACGTCCGCTGAAGCGGTGGAGAGCAGGGGGAGCTGGGCGAGCCTGCCGTCGAGCAGCAGGTCGCGCACGTATAAAGCGGCGCCGGGGGCCGCGTTGGCGTCGGCGACGGTCAACGACTCGCCGGCGGCCACTTCCACCACTCCCCAGGCGAAGTTGGCGTCATAGCCGCTGAACGTGGCGCCATGGTCCACGCCCGGCGTGGTGAGCGTGTGGCTCGGCGAGCCGGAGAAATGGAGTTCGGCGTCGCGGGTGTTCCACGTGGCGGCGAGACCGCTAGCGTTGAGCAACTCCCCGCTCAGGAAGAACCGGTCTCCCGCCCCGCCGACCAGCGCCCCGCCGGAGCCCACGGCCAGGTCGCCGAACAGGTTGTCGGCCGGGTCGGAAAAGTACGTTCCGCCGTTGGTGAAGGTGCCCGCGAAGGTCACCTTCGTGCCGGTGATCTTGAAGGTGCCGTTATTGACGACGTTGCCCGTGAAGACCGCCGGGTCGTAGAGCACCTGGACGGAGCCGCCGGCGGCGTTGTTGACGTCGCCGTTGACCGTGCTGATGCCGCCGGTGAGGACGAGCTTCCCGCCGGGGGCGTTGGCCAGCGCCGAGGAGCGGAACGTGCCGAAGCCGGAGATCTGGCCGGTATTGGCCAGCGGGTGGGGGCCGTTGTCGAACGTGCCTTCGGCGAGGCTGATGACGCCGGCGTTGGAGGCGAGCCCCGCGACCATCAGCAGCTTGTTGCCGGTAGAGGCGGTGAGGAGTCCGGCGTTGGACGGCATGGCCGATCCGATCGTGAGCGTGCCGCCGACGGGTTCGATCGTGCCGGTGTTGGACAGCGCGTTGGCGACGGTGCCGGCGCCCTGGATGGAGCCGGCGTTGTTGACGGCGCCGCCGGTGATGGATGCGCCGCTATTGATCTGGATCGTGCCGGCGTTGGTCAAGGGGCGGATGAGGTTGAGCGTGCCGGAAGGCGCTAGAAGACTGCCGCCGTTGAGCAGAGGCGCGGTGATCGCGCCGGGGCCGCGGACGACGCCGCTGCTGGAATTGTTGAGAACGGCCGGACCGGCCACGAGGCTGGAGTTGAGGTCGATGGTGCCGGCGTTGGTGAGTCCGGAGCCGGTGAGTTGGAGTTGCCAGCCGGCGGAGAGCGCCATGGAGGCGGCGTTTAGGT
>Ga0308176_10003012_pt1 | contig 10690 bp, 8 predicted proteins | sample PhyCR2_3_FD_203890 | JGI IMG/M metagenome (GOLD analysis project Ga0308176, IMG submission 203890) | Soil microbial communities from UC Gill Tract Community Farm, Albany, California, United States - DLSLS.C.R2 | ecosystem: Environmental > Terrestrial > Soil > Agricultural land | place: USA... | reverse complement strand
CGTCGTGAAGGGCGCGGGAAGGAGACGATCCATGTCGGGCAACCGGTTCGCCGCCAAACCGAAAGTCAGGCCGTCGCAGGTCATCGTGGCACTGGCCGGCGTCGCGCTGACGGCGTACTGGGGGTGGACGTACGGCGGCCCTTACCAGTGGCTGGCCGAGATCCAGCTCCACTGGGCCAACAAGTACGACCCCGAGGTTACGTTCGTGCTCACGCTGGCGGCCGTCGTGATCCCGCTGCTCCTGCTGCAGTCCGCGGCGGCAAAGCTGATCGCGCTCACGTCGCCGGACGTACCGCCAGAATCGGGAGGGACCTCTGCCCCGGCGATTGAGACCATGAAACCGCCGGCCAAGCCGGTCGGCGCCAACGGCCTGGCGTTGATCCTGGTCCTGATCATCGGCGGGATCGGCGTCGCGTTGGCGGCCGTCGGCGATTACGAGTACCGCCGCGGCCGCTCCGCCGGGGCGCGCGTGGACGTGGACGCCGCCGATTGCGAGGCCGGCAAGCTCCCCGCCGCGACCTGGCTCGCCGTCCGCGGCAAGGCGCTGCAGGACTCGGCCATCGGCGTCAAGGAAGGGCACACCTCGCCGAGGTACTACATCCCGGTGATCTCGCCACAGTGGAAGCCCGGCGGCGGCGTGGGCCTGTACCTCGAGTCCTCGCAGACCAACATCGCCCCGTCCAACTTTTCCGAGCGAATGGCGGGCCGGTTCGGCCCCCCGGGGCCGCAGGTGCCGGAAATCTGGGAGGGCATGACCACTGGCGAAAACCTCCCCGGCCTGGTCCGCACCCGCTTCGAGCAGACGACGCTCAAGCCGGCATCCCGGTACCTGATCGTCGAGTGGGGGAAGACCCCCTCGATGCTGATCACCGACGGCCGCGACATGATGATCGCCGGCGGGATCGTCGCGGCGTTCGGCCTGCTCGTCGGAGGCGCCGTCGCCCTCATCGCCCGGCTGCGCCGCAGCCCCCGTCCCGAGCAGTTCACGGGCTCCGGCCCGGTCATTGATCGCTAACCGCCGCTGTGCTAGCTTCCGACCTCCCGGGCCGGCATCCCGGGATCGCACTTCGCCGATACGAAAAACTCGTCGCCCCGAAGGAGCCCACCATGACCCAGGTGAAACGCGCTCTCGCGCTGTGTCTCGTCGCGTCCGTCGCGCCGTTCTTATCGGCCGCCCCCGCGGACCTTCAGCCCGACAGCGCCGCCGTCCGCATCCGCTTCGGCATGCGCGACACGCAATCCACCGACTGGTCCGGAAAGATCACGCCCTCCCAGGGCCGCGTCACCGACATCCGCGGCTGGCGCTGGGGCGCCGGCGACGCCGCCAACGTCCCCGCCGGCACCTGGACCGTCCACACCAACCGCGTCCCCGCCCAGGGCGAGGCCGCAAAGAAAGCCGTCAAGGCCGGCCGCCAGATGCCCATGGCCGACAACGGCGTGGTCGTCACCCTCGCCGGCGCCGGCGACGGCACCAAGTTCGACGTCGAAACCCAGCAGGGCAAGGCCGATTTCACCCTCGGCGACATCCCCTACGGCAAGCGCCTGGTCTTCCTCGACGGGCAGATGGAGATCGAGCGCACGCCCGCCGTGGCGCCGCTGGCCCAAACCACCTCCGACGAGGACTACCCCGCCGCCGCCGCCGCCAGGGACGGCGCGATCTACGTGGCGTACCTGGCGTTCACCCGCGGTGCCGACTTCCAGGGTTACCGGGAGCGCCTGGCGACGCCGGAGGTTTCGCCGGAGAGCACCGTGCTTTCGGTCGGTCGGATCAAGATGATCACCAAGCCCCAGGACATGGACTACCTCACCGAACCCACCGGCGGCGAGCGGCTGTACCTCCGGGCTTTTAAGAATGGCGCCTGGGGCGAGCCGATGGTCGTCGCCGGCGGCCCCGAAGAGTATTACCGCCCCGCCGTCGCCGTGGACGGCTCCGGCAAGGCCTGGGTGTTTTACCCCGCCCACACCAACGCCGACGCCCACTTCGACAACGGCAACTGGGAGGTCATGGCCCGCGCCTTCGACCCCGCCGCCAACAAATTCGCCGACCCCGTGAACGTCAGCCACGCCCCCGGCTCCGACTTCATGTGCGCCGCCGCGGCCGACTCCCAGGGCCAGGTCCACCTCGTGTGGATGGGCGCCAAGGAAGGCAAGTTCCACGTGTACACGGCCAGGCAGGACGGCGCGAAATTCACCGAGCCGGCCCGCGTGAGCAACTCATCCGCCAACGAGTGGGACCCCGCCATCGCCTGCGACCCCAAGACCGGCAACGTCGCCATCGCCTGGGACGCCTACGACCGCGGCGACTACGACGTCCACCTGGTCACCAGCGGCCCGGACGGCAAGTTTTCCGACCCCGTGCCGGTGGCGGCGACGAATAACTTCGAGGTCCGCCCATCGCTCGCCTACGACGGTGAATCGCGGCTGTGGGTCGCGTGGGAGCAGTCCGGCGAGAACTGGGGCAAGGACTTCGGGGGGCTCAAGAAATTCGGCATCCCCATCTACAGCGGCGAGCAGTTCGGCGGCGGGCGGTCGCTGGGCGTGAAGGTCCTGCGCTACGCCAACGATTGGCTCAAACCCGCGAACGTCATGGACGCCGTGCCCACCGGCGCCGTCGGTAACGCCGGCGCCGGCGGGGCGGCGGGGGCGAAGATGCGGAACATCCGCCGGGCCAACATCGCCCCGTGCTACCCGCGCCTGTGCGCCGACGACCAGGGCCGCGTGTGGATGGCCTTCCGCGGCCGCCCGGCGGGACCCCAGTGGCGCGTGAACGTCGGCGGCGTGTGGTTCGAGTACGTCACCCGCTACGAAGGCGACCACTGGATGCCCGCGGCCTGGGTGCCGCGCTCCAACAACGTGCTGGATAACCGCCCCGCCTTGGTCGCCACGCACGACCACCAGGTCCTGATGGCCTACTCCGGCGACGGCCGCGGCGACGTCCAGCCCGAGCGCATCGGCGACCCCCACGCCGGTGAAGGCGTGGGCGCGACGCCCGCCGACGCCGCCAAGCTCCAGCCGGGCGCGCCGGGCAACCCCCCGGCCCCGCCCGAGGCGCGCCCGCCCCAGCAGGAAGAGCAGGCCGCGCCCGCCGCCAAGGGCAAGAAGGGAAAGAAGGGCAAAAAGGCCGGCGGCGGCGGCCGCAACGCCCAGGGCCCCGACCCCAACCAGGACATTTACGTCACCCTCCTGAGCCCCACCGACGCCGGCAAGAACCCGCCGGCCAACCAGCTCGAGGCCATCCAGCCCGAAAAAGCCGTTGACCCCCCGCAGCAGGCCGCCGCCGAGGAAGCCGCCGTCAAGACCATGCGCGACTACCGCTCGGACCTCAACGGCCAGAACCTCCGCATCTGGCGCGGCGAGTTCCACCGCCACACCGAGTTCTCCCCCGACGGCATGGGCGACGGCGGCATCCTCGACCTCTGGCGCTACGTCCTCGACGCCATCAGCTTCGACTGGATCGGCGACGGCGACCACGACTATGGCAACGGCCGAGAGTACACCTGGTGGACCACCCAGAAGCTCGTCACCCTCTTCACCGTCCCCGACCACTTCGTCCCCATGTTCAGTTACGAGCGCTCGGTGGTGTACCCCGAAGGCCACCGCAACTGCGTCTTCGCCGTCCGCGGCGTGCGGTCCCTCCCCCGCCTGCCGCTCTCGGCCGAATCCAAGTTCGCGCACGCCCCCGACACCCAGCTCCTCTACCAGTACCTCAAGCGATTCGACGGCGTCTGCGCCCCGCACACCTCCGGCACCAACATGGGCACCGACTGGCGCGACCACGACCCCCTCGTCGAGCCCATGGTCGAAATCTACCAGGGCGACCGCAACAACTACGAGCGCCCCGACGCCCCCCGCTCGGCCGACCGCGAGGCCAAGCTCAAGAACTCCACGCCGGAGGTCGAGAGCTTCGGGGGCTACCGCCCCAAGGGCTACGTCAACAACGCCCTGAAGATGGGCTACCGCCTCGCCTTCGAATCCTCCAGCGACCACATCTCCACCCACCTCAGCTACTGCAACGTGTACGTCACCGAACCCTCCCGGGCGGCAATCCTCGAAGGCATGAAGAAGCGCCGCGTGTACGGCTCCACCGACAACATCCTCGCCGACCTGCGCGTGACCGCCGGCGGCAAGGAGCACTTCATGGGCGAGGAGTTCACCGGCGACAAGGCGCCGACGTTGCGCGTGAAACTCGTCGGCACCAGGGAGCTGGCCGACGTGGTCGTCATCAAGGACGACCAGGTCGTCCACGAGATCAAGCCCAACCAGAAGGAAGTCTCCTTCGAGTGGACCGACCCCAGCCCCACCCGGGGCAAGACCAGCTACTACTACGTCCGCGGCGAACAGGTCCCCGACATGCCCGGCGTCACCGGCGAACTGGTGTGGATTTCACCGGTCTGGATCACGTATCAACAGTAGAGGCGAACCTCGTTCGCCCTCGCATCTGATCCCAGCAACGAAGGACGCCCGTCATGCCCGAAAAGTCCGTCTCCACAGAATCGCTCGCGATGGACGTCAAGCCGCAGTACACCGGCCCCAAGCTGCGCATGGCGATCATCGGCTGCGGCGGCATCGCCCAGACCCACCTCAAGGTCCTCGAAGATTTCCCCGACGTCGAAATCGTCGCCGGCGTGGATCCTAGCCCCGACCGCCTCCGGATCATGGAGGAGAAGTGGGGGGTCAAGAAGACCTACAAGGACTGGAAGCAGATGCTGGCGGAGGTCAAGCCCGACGCCGTCAGCATCTGCACCCCCAACGGCGTCCACGCCGCCCCCGCCATCGACGCCTCCAACGCCGGCTGCCACGTCATCGTCGAAAAGCCCATGGCCATGAACCCGCAGCAGTGCGAGCAGATGATCGCCGCGGCCAAAAAGGCCGGCAAGAAGCTCGCCGTCGGCTTCCAGTTCCGCTACCACCCCAACACCGAATTCCTCCTCCGCGCCCGCGACGAAGGCACCTTCGGCAACATCATGTTCATGAAGTGCCAGGCCCTGCGCCGCCGCGGCATCCCCAACTGGGGCGTCTTCGGCCAGAAGGAAAAACAGGGCGGCGGCCCCATGATCGACATCGGCGTGCACGTCATGGAGATGGCCCACTATCTCATGGGCTCCCCCAGGCCCGTTGCCGCCGCCGGCAACACCTGGACCTACCTCGGCAACAAACCCTCGCAGGTTACCTCCATGTGGCCGGACTGGGACTACAAGACCTACACCGTCGAAGACCTCGCCATCGGCCAGGTCCGCTTCGAAAACGGCTCCGTCCTCCACATCGAAGCCTCCTTCGCCGGCCACATCGAAAAGGACGAGTGGAACTTCACCTTCATTGGCGACAAGGGCGGCGGCAAGTGGGACCCCCCCATGATCTTCACCGACCGCGCCGGCACCATGGTCAACGAAGTCCCCGGCTGGATCTCCACCAAGACCGACTTCGGCGCCCTCTTCGCCTCCAAGCTCCGCAACTTCGTGGACGCCTGCCTCAAGGACACGCCGCTCCGCGCCCCCGGCGAAGCGGGCCTCGCCGTCCAGAAAATGCTCGACGGCGTGTACCGCGCGGCCGAAGCCGGCAAAGAGGTCCCGATCAAGTAGGCCTGCGTAGGGTCCGCTTCGGCGGACCATAATCCTAAAACCCGAAGAAATCCTCCACCGCCTTCACGCCGTCGCTGATCGCGCCGCCCACCGCGTCCACCACGCCGCCCGCCACGTCGCCGACGCCGGCCACCGCGCTCCCGAACGCCCCGCCGATGTCGCCGTTGAGCAGCTTGTCGAACGCCCCGCCGAAATCGTCCGCCGCCTCCGACATCGACGACCCGATGGTCGTGAGGAAATTGCCGGGGATGCTGAGCACGTCGCCCGCGGCCATGCCGATGTTTCGCAGGCCCGGCGGCAGGCCCTTCGCCCAATCGCGCAGGTTGTCCCCGAGGTAGCTGAACGCCCACCCCACCGCCGTGGGCACGATGAACGGCGCCCCGCCGACCACGCCCACGACCCCGTGCACAAAGCTCCCGACGTTGTCCGGATGGATGACGCGGTCGAAATCGTTGACCGTGTTCCAATAGACGTTGGCGATGTCGATCGAATGCTCCACGCCGTCCAGCCTGTCCGGCGGCAGGTCCGTCCCCCCCTTCGCGTACGCGATCATGAAGTTGTTGTACCCGTCGGGGGTGTGACCCCACTTCTGTTGGAAGACGTCCACCGGCATCAGGTAGTCGCCGTTCTCCGTCTTGTCCCCGGTCCACCGCCCGGCATTGGGATTGTCATCCCCGTTGGGGTCGCGGATCTTCACGTACTCCTTGGCGTCGGCGCCCTTCACGAACCCCGTCACCAGAACGTAGTGGTCCTTCGTGTTGAACGGCCCCGAACCCCCCTCGCCGTAGGGGTCGTCAATCGCGACCTGGACCGCGTGCCCCTCGGCCAGGTGCTGCTTCAGCTCGTCGATTGAGCTGTTGTTGTACATCCCCGCCTCGAAGCCGTGCTCTCGTGCGTACTTCACCAGGTCCGACGGCGCCGTGCCGAAGCTGTTCATCCGGCGGATCTCGCCGTCGATCATCCCGGTGTTGTAGTCGTTGGACCCGCCGAGGAAGTTGAGCGCCATCGCCAGGCTGGTGGTGCCGCAGGAATTCTGGCTGCCCTGGTCCAGGTGCATGACGCCGGAGTAGTCCTCCACCGGATAATTCGGGTCGGGAGCGCCGCCGCCGAAGATCTTGAACACGTCGTCCAGCGAATTCGGCTTCGTCGGCGCCGCCGGCTCCGGGTTGAAGATCGAGCTCAGCAGGTCGAGTCCCGGCAGGATGTCGGATCCAAAAATACGCATGATGTCCTCCAAATCGGCGTCGCCCGCCGTTAGTTCGGACGGGCATTCGCCTCCGGGAGGAGTTTTCGACGAAATGCTCGGCGCGTTGCGTGCGCGCGGAACCCACCGGCGATCAGGCCTGAACCCCCGTTGCGGAAATGAACACGCAATCCGCCCGGCGTATTCCCCCCGCGTCACATCACCGTGAGCGAGACCATCGGCAGCACCCGCTCCACGTCCTCCCGCCGCAGGTACCCCGACACCGGCACCATCGCATTCGCCACCCCGCAAGCCGTGCCCAGCCGGCAGGCCTCGGGCACGTCCTGCCCGCGCAGGACGCCGGTGACGATGCCGGCCGCCATTGCGTCGCCGGAACCGATGGGGCTCACGACCGGCACCTTCGGCGGCACGATCCGCCAGAAGCTTTGGCCGTCCGACACGACCGCCCCGTCCGCCCCCATTGTGACGACCGCCCACCGCGCGCCCGCGTCAATCAGGCGGTGAATCGCGGCGCGCAGCGCGTCATCCCCGCCGATCGGCGTTCCCAACGTGGCCGCCAGTTCCGAGCGGTTCGGTTTCACGAGCAACGGCCGCTCCGGCAGCGCAAGCTCCAGCGCCCGGCCCCGGGCGTCGAGAATCACGGGAACGTTTGCCGGCCGCTGCAGCCGCACGCACCGCGCGTAAAAATCTTCCGGGCCGCCCGGCACCAGCGAGCCGGACAGCACCGCACCAGTCAGGCGCGACACGTAACTTTGAATCTTTCCCAGCAGCGCATCCCACGCCGCCGCTTCGACCGGCCGCGGCTCTTCAACTAATTCGGTGGCCGTATTGTCGGCGCCGTTGATGACCGTCACGCACGTCCGCGTGCGCGGCTCAACCTCCACGAAATCGTGCAATATCCCGGCCCCGTCAAGTTCCGCCCGGATGAGCTCACCGGTGTCGCCCCCGAGGAAACCCGCCGCGACGGGCTTCTCCCCGATCGTGTGAAGCACGCGCGCGACGTTAACGCCCTTGCCCGAGGCCGTTTCGCGCACGTCCACCGCCCGATTCACGGCGTCGATCGTGACCCGATCAAACGTCATCGTCCGCTGGACAGTTGGGGTGGTGCCGAGGCAGAGGATCATGGCGTGCAAAATGTGGCACGGGCGGCCCGCCCGTGTCTTTGCCTTTCAACGACAATCACGGGCGAGCCGCCCGTGCCACAACTACAGCTCAACCAACATCTCCACAATACTCGCCCGAAACCCGCACGCCGCGAACAGACCTTTCGCCGGCTCATTCCCATACGCCACATCCAGCCGCACTTGCGGTACGCCGATCGCGCGAAACTGCTCCACCGCCAGCGTCACCATCTGCCGCGCAACGCCTTCGTTGCGGTATTCCGGCTCCACCCACAGGTCGTGCAGAAACCCAAACTCCTTCACCCGGTAAATCCCGATCTCCGGCTCTACCGTCCCCACGATAAACCCGACCAGCCTCCCGCGCTCGTCCCCCGGCACCTCCCGCTCCGCAACAAGGAACACGCTCCGCGCATCCTTCGCCCGCGACCGCAGCCACGCGTCATACCGCCTCTCCGGATTCGGCAGAAACCCGTACTTCGCCGGGTCCAGCTTCTCATGAAACGCGCACACCTTCGCCACCATCGGCAGCACGTCCGGCACGTCGTCTGGCATCGCTGGTCGGATCGTCATCGCCAACGCTGACCGTAGCGCCGCCCCCACAGCCTGTCAACGCACCGCCGCCGCGCACTACAATGCCGCCACACAGGAGGACCCCCATGCCCCCCTTCAACGGCCTCGGAATGAACCTCGGCAACCTCTCCCGCCTCTCCCACGCCAAAACCCGCTCCATCAGCGCCGAAAACTTCACAGGCGAAAAAGGCAAAGGAGGCATGGCCACCGCCGGCACCGGCTCCCACGCCTCGCGCGAGCTCGGCCGCGGATGGAAGGTCTCGCCCAGCATCGATGTTAAGCCCGGCGAGACGCGCACGCTGGCGGATATTGCCGGCCCGGGCGCCATCCAGCAGATCTGGATCACCCCCAGCAACAAGTGGCGCGACAACATCCTCCGCTTCTACTGGGACGGCCAGGACCAGCCCTCCGTCGAATGCCCCATTGGCGACTTCTTCGCCTCCGGCTGGAACCGCTACTCCCAGGTCTCCTCCCTCCCAGTCTGCGTCAACCCCGGCCTGGCCTTCAACTGCTACTGGGAAATGCCCTTCCGCAAGCACGCCAGAATCACCATCGAAAACCGCGGCCACGACACCGACGTCCTCTACTACCAGATCAACTACACCCTCACGGACGTGCCCGAGGATGCCGCCTACTTCCACGCCCAATTCCGCCGCGTCAACCCGCTCCCCTACAAGCAGGTCTACACCATCGCCGACGGCATCGAAGGCCGCGGCCACTACGTCGGCACCTACATCGCCTGGGGAACCCACAACACCGGCTGGTGGGGCGAAGGCGAGATCAAGTTCTACCTCGACGGCGACACCGACTGGCCCACCATCTGCGGCACCGGCACCGAAGACTACTTCTGCGGCTCCTACAACTTCGAAAACCGCGCCACCGGCACCTACCAGGAATTCACCACCCCCTACACCGGCCTACAGGTCATCCGCCCCGACGCCAGCTACCAGTCCCAGATGCGCTTCGGCCTCTACCGCTGGCACGTCATGGACCCCATCCGCTTCGAACAGGACCTGAGAGTCACCATCCAGGCCTTAGGCTGGCGCAGCGACCGCCGGTATCTGCCGTTGCAAGACGACATTGCCAGCGTGGCGTACTGGTACCAGACCCTGCCGACGGCGGAGTTTCCGGAGCTGCCGGATAGGAATTATCTGGAGATTATCTGATGACCGGCGCGGCAGGGCAGAGGGCACCGCGAAGTGAGGAGTTGACGCCGCCGCGCCAGCGCGAACTGATCAACTTGGACGTCGCGTGTGCCGAGTGCGGGTACAACTTGCGTGGCCTGCTCTCGGACGCCCGGTGTCCGGAATGCGGGGAGCCCGTTTCTAGTTCGCTTCGTGTCTTCCTTTGCGGCGGCAGGATCGATCGCCCGCTTTCCGAAAGCAATATCCGCTGGCTGACAACCATTGAGCGCGCGGTAGGGTTTCTTATCGCGGCGGGATTGGTGCCACTTGTGCTGGGGGTTTGGACATGGACGGGGGGCCTTGAATTCACAGACCGCGTTGCGCTCGCGGGGGAAGTGTCGGTGCGCGTTTTAATCGCTTTCTCGCTTGTGCTGCTGAGCCGCCGCGAACCCGGCGTATCTCCGGCGCGTGACTCACCTTGGTCTCGCCAGATACTCCGCTGGTCGGCACTAATCCAGGTAGCATCGCTCGGTGTGGGTGCGGCAAATCTGAGTGGCTCGCGCGAGGAATGGATAATATGGGCAGTGGCCATTGCCGGGCTGCTGCTTTGCCCCCTCATCGCGACCCCGATGCTTTACCGATACCTGTCACGTTTAGCGGCGCGGCTACCGTCTCCGACTCGACTGCCGAAAGAGGCCACTGCGTTGGTGGTCGCCTTATTGATCATCTCAGTCCTGTTCCTGCTCATCGCCCCTTCGCGGGGCGGTCCATTCATCGCCTTCGGCGCGGATCCCGCCGTGTGTGTGATGGCCGCGGCGCGATTTGCCGAGCGTGGCGATAGGGGCGTCCTTGACCTGCTCATCATCCTCATGACGGCCGGTGTTTTATGGGCAGGTTCGTGGTTGTTGCGGTTTGGTTGGGCACTGAGAGGGGTGTTACGGCAGGCGCGAAACGATCAGTCGCCTGCCTGAGCACTGCGAAAGGCTCGCCCGAAAAAGCCCAGCCAATTGGCCCCCCTAATCCCCCGCGCGGCGGCGGGCCCCGGCCCCCCCGCCGCGCGCGCCGCCCCCCCCCCCCCCCCAACCCCCCACG
>Ga0308176_10003005_pt1 | contig 10696 bp, 10 predicted proteins | sample PhyCR2_3_FD_203890 | JGI IMG/M metagenome (GOLD analysis project Ga0308176, IMG submission 203890) | Soil microbial communities from UC Gill Tract Community Farm, Albany, California, United States - DLSLS.C.R2 | ecosystem: Environmental > Terrestrial > Soil > Agricultural land | place: USA... | reverse complement strand
TGATCAGCGTGTTGATTGTCGAGGACGAGCCGCTGATCGCCGAGGCGCACAAGACATATCTCGAACGGCTTGACGGGTTTTCGGTTGCAGCGGTCGCGCACAACGCCCGCGACGCGATGCGTGCTGCCGTCGGGGCCGCCGCGACTGAGACGCCGATCGACCTGACACTGCTCGACATCGGGCTTCCCGACGCCAACGGTATTTCGCTTGCGTCGGGCTTGTCGGGACTGCGCCCAGCGCCCGACATCATCGTCATCACGTCGGAGCGCGACCTGGAAATGGTGCGCGCCGCTGTCGGCCACGGCGCGCTGGCCTACCTGCTCAAGCCGTTTACGTTTGCGGCGTTCCGCGACCGGCTCGAGCGCTATCAGCGCTACCGCGAGGCCCTGCCTGCCGGCACCGACGCGGCGAGTCAAGCGGAGGTCGATCGGGCGCTCGCCGAGTTGCGGGCCAGCACCGACAGGTCCGCTGCTCCGAAAGGTGCGGCGGTAGGTACGAACGACGAGATCGCGCGCGCCGTGCGGGATTCCGGCGACGGAACCACCGCAGACGCGGTGGCCAAGCAAGTGGGAGTTTCGCGAGTGACGGCCTGGCGATATCTCGAGCGCCTCGCCGAAGACGGCACCGTCACCCGGCACACCGACTACGGCAAGGCGGGCCGGCCGAAGACCCGCTACCAGTGGCGCTGACGGCTAGAGGGTCGGGTTAGACGGCTGCGGCCTGCAGCCCGCGGAGCTCGGGCACGGTGGTGACGTTCACGGTCATCAACTCCGTCTCGTGCGCAGCCGCGTCGACACCGACGGACATGACCGTGACGGAGCCTTCGTGATCGGCGATGTACAGCTTCCTGCTGTCCGGGCTGACGGCGACGCACGACGGTTCGGCCGTCACGGTCAGGGTGTCGACGATCGAAGTGGTCTCCGTGGACAGCACGGCGACGTGCTCGTAGTCGGCGATGTAGACGCGGGCGCCATCGGGGCTGACGGCCATCTGCATCGGCGCACCCCCGATACCGACCTTGGCGGTGATCTCATTGATCGCGGTGTCGATGACGTCGATCGAACCGCCCCAGTGCGTATCGAACATCGCGACGTACGCCAGGGCGCCATCGTGGCTCAACGCGATGTCGCGGATCGGCGACGCGACGGGGATGTCACGGATAACCCGCCCCTCGACGACGTCGACCACTAGCAGCTTGCCGCTTTCGGCGTCGGAGGTGGCGACGTAGACGAGGCGGCCGTTGGAGCTGGCCTGCAGTGCGTCGACGGTGCGACCCATACCGTCGCCGAGGTCGATCGTGTTGATGCGACCGAAGGTGTTGATCACCGCCAGTCCGACACGGTCCTGCTCGGCCTGGCCGACGAAAATACGGGTGCCGTCCGGGCTGATCGCGACGTCGGTCGCGGTGCCGGCGACCGGGTAGGCCGCGATGACACGCTCGGTATCGGTGTCGATGACCGCGACCACGTCCTGGCCCTGCGCCGAGGTCGTCACGTAAGCACGCCGTTCGGTGGCGGTGACGAAAAGCGGTCCACCGCGAACACCGACGGCGGCCGCGGCCATGGTGTCGGCGTCGAAGACCGAGACACTGTCGTCGCCATAGTGAGTTGCGACCAGCGTGGCGCCGTCGGTGCTGACGGCGAGATCGGCGATCGCTCCGCCCGGGACGGCAACGGTGCCGAGCACCACGAAGTCCGGCTCGACGACATCGGTTACGTCCGCGGGGACAGTGTTCTTGTGCATGACAGTGTTTGCCCTGTTCATCGGTTGCTTGTGCCGGTTGTGGTTACGCTCCGGCGGGTAGTTAAGTCTGACCGCGCTCGTTCGGCGCATATCCCGGTCGAGTGTAGCGACGAAAATTCGGACGCCGAGAGGCATTCTCCGGCGATAGCCGCCAGTTTCGGACAAACTCTCAGGCACCGCTTAGAAAATAATTCGTTATGAATTCGTGACGCTGCCTTGGCAAGTGCGAAGAGCAGCTTGAAATGCGGATATCCCTTAGCGGCAACTGTTGGATATCGGTGTTACCAATGAGGTCCAATAACGTCCTCTTAGCTTTCGCCCCGAAAATGAGCCACAAATCACATCGCGACACGCTAGCAAACTCGTGTGGGGACGCCGCGGTGTCAGCCATCACATCGGGGCGTAGTTTTCCGACTGGTCGCTGGGCCGACGGCGTCGGGAAACGAACTTTCGCTGGGCCTCCACAGGTGCGTGCCGACAAATCTCCGGATTCGGCCGACGAGCGGATGCCGGCCCGTGAAGTATTCGAAACGGCCATCGCGTCCGTGGAGGGGAACACGAACCGCTGACTCAGAACGGCAGCCGGAGCCCTCCGAGCACATTGGCGATATTCGGCAGCGCAGGCATTGGCGGCGGGGGCGGCAGCGCCGGCATCGGAGGTAACACAGGCATCTGCGGCGGCGGCGCCATGGGCAGTGCGGGCAACAGCGGCGGCGGCGCCATGGGCAGCTCCGGCAAGGACGGTGCCTGCACCGGCGGCGCGACCGGCACTGCTGCCGGGATCTGAGGCGGGACGAACGCCGGGGCCGGAATATCGACCGGCTTCGGCAATTCGGCGGGAATCGGCGCATGCACGGGCGGATCGAACTTCGGCGGCACGACCTTCGGGAGGATGTTCGCCCGTGCTAGCTCACCGGCCGGCATGTCTGCCGGGGCAGGCTTGGGCAGCTCCGCAGGAGCCGGTGCCGGCTTGGGCAGCTCGGCAGGAGCCGGTGCCGGCTTGGGCAGCTCGGCAGGCGCAGGCTTGGGCAGCTCGGCCGGCTTCCCCCACCACGGCGCCGTCAAGCCGGTGGCCGGTTTCGCCGTTTCCACTGCCGGTGCAGGCGCCGTAAGCGACGGCGCGGTGGCCGCAGGAGCTGCCGGTGCAGCTGCGGGGGCCGGTGACTGCAACGGTGCCGGCCGGGCCGCGGGCTGCGGGGCCGACGGTAGCGCCGGGCCTTGTTGGGCAGCCAGCGGTTGGGTGTTCGCCACGGAGTTCGCCGGCGACGCCGACGTGATCGGCGCACCGGTCGAGTCGAACGAACCGGTGTTGACGGGTGGGCCGCCGACGCCGTAGGGGCTGCGCTGGTCGATCGGCGCTGTTCCGAACGGACGTATGTTGGCGGCCTCCTGAGCACCGTCGTCAACCCCGGTCGGGATCGCGATGATGAAGTTCATGCCGGTCTGCACCGGGTTCGGGAAGTACAGGATGCTCGCCTGGGTGGGCTGGCCCGGGCTGATCGTCCGGTTGTAGCCCGACTCCACGAGCACCCGCGCAGGCGCGTCGAGCATCGTCACCACCGGGCTCGGCACTCCGGCGTCGGCCAAGGGCATCAGGAGCGGCAGCCGCTGGCTCGGGATCAGGTAGTAGTCGGTGTCTCCGTAGGCGCCTTGATACAGCGCATTGCCGAGCCCGACGCTCTGGTAGTCACCGTGTAGATATTGGATTCCCGCAATGGCGTTCGCGGTGGCGAACGGGTTGAGCGGGTTGTTCGGGAAGTCGGACCAGCCGTCGTACTGGCGGGCGATGTCGACTGTCTTGAAGTCGGTGTTGGTGGGTGTGGCCCCGTCGAAAGTGACTCCGAGGATGGGGATTTGGAGCCCCTCGAAGCGTTCCAGAATGCCGCCGTTGGGTCTGTTCGGGTTGCCGATCATCACAAAAGACAGCGGCAGCGTCGAGCCCGCCGCGGCGAGGTTGCCCTTTTCGATCGACGCGATCCGGGCGCTCTGCGAGTACCCGAAGATGACCATCGATTCGCCCGCCGGTTGCGCATTGATGGCCTGATCGAGATTGGTCACTCCCTGCCCGACCGATTGGTCGAAGGGCATGGTTCCCGACACAGGCATGAACTGCTCGGGCGTACCGACCGCGGTGGGCGTGCACGACCCGGCACCACAGAATCCTGTCAGCAGGATGTAGTCGTTGTTCGCATCGCTTGTGTAGCCGTTGACGAATTCGGGGCTGTCCTGCGGGGCGGTGAGCGGATGCCCAGTGCCGCCCATGATCAACGCGGTCGCCGTGAGGGCGACGAGAGGCGCCATCGTCTGTGTGCCTGCCAGCACGACCGTGGAGGCAATCGACAGCACGCAGACACCGAAGGAACGAATTAGTCGACGCACGCGAGCCCCCAGAGGCAGTAATTTCAGTTGAACGTCCCCGCGCGCAAGCCGTTTCTCATGTGGCTCGTGTGAATTCTGCGACTCATTTGGCCTATTTTCAACAAAACGCCCAAATCCACGCCTCGAGACAATGGACCGTAGATGCTTCGAACCTCAGCGTCTTTCGCTAGTTTCGGCGTGGTGCCCGACCTGATGAACCGCCAAATCCTCCTACGTCGTCGCCCCGAGGGGCTGGTCAAGCAGGACGACACCGAGCTGATCGCCTCGGCTGCACCCGAGCCCGCCGAGGGTGAGGCGTTGCTCCGCACCACCTATGTGGGGATCGACGCGGCGGCACGGACCTGGCTCGACGACCAGCCGAGCTACCTTCCGCCGGTGCAACTCGGAGAGGTCATTCGCGCGGCCGGCATCGGAGAGGTCGTGACATCTCGTTGCGACGCCTACGCCGTCGGCGACGTCGTCACCACACTGACCGGCTTCCAGGAATACGTGATCATCCGCGACGACTTATTCAGCACGCCCGTGGTCGGGCTGACCGACCAGCTGGCGGTCATGTCGATCTACGGCCCGACCGGTGCCACAGCGTATTTCGGGATGACCGGTATCGGTCGGCCGCAGCCCGGGGAGACGGTCGTCGTCTCGGCCGCGGCGGGGGCAACCGGGTCGGTGGCCGGGCAGATCGCCAAGATCGCCGGGGCCCGGGTCGTTGGTATCGCGGGCGGGCCGGAGAAGTGCCGGGCGGTGGTCGACGACTTCGGATTCGACGCGTGCATCGATTACAAGGCGGGTGACCTGGCGGCCGCACTCAAGGAGCATTGCCGGCGTGGAGTCAACGTGTACTTCGACAATGTCGGCGGCCCGATCCTCAATGCCGTGCTGGGCCGTCTGGCACCGAAAGCGCGGGTTGTTCTCTGCGGCGTCATCTCGAGCTATCTCACCGGCGAACACCCGGGACCGGACAACTACGTGAACCTGCTTGCCAAGACCGCACTCATGCAGGGCTTCAACGCACTCGACGAGTGGGGCCGTTTCGACGAAGCGTTCGACGCGCTGCGAGCCTGGGAGCAGGAGGGCCTGCTGGCCCATCGCGAGACTGTCTTCGACGGACTCGAGTCCTGCGTCGACGCACTCAACGGGCTGTTCACCGGCGCGAACATCGGCAAGATGCTCGTGAAGGTCAGCGAACCAACGCCCGTCTAGAGATGTTTCAGCGATGAGGCGGATACGCGTCACGGCTTCGATGCTCGCGCTGACGGCTCTGCTGGCCGGCTGCGGGCTCGGCGAGATCGCGCAGCGATTCGACCGGGAACCGTCCGCGACGGTAGAGGCGCCGGATCCGGCGACTGTTGCCGACGACGTCGTCGCGAAGGCACAGCCGAGCGTGGTGAAGGTTCGCGGCGAGGCCGAGAGTTGCCAGAAACTGACGGAGGGCAGCGGCTTCGTCGTCGCGCCCAACAAGGTGATGACCAACGCTCACGTCGCTGCCGGTGCCGAGACCTTCTCCGTGGATGTCGGTGACAAAACCTATGAGGCACAGGTGAATTCGTTTGATCCTCAGGTCGACATCTCGATCCTCAACGTACCGGATCTGTCGGCGCTGCCGCTGCCGTTAGCCGAGTACACGGCCGGAACCGGCACCGACGCGTTGGTGCTCGGATATCCCGCCGGCGCTCGTTCACGGCCGGCCCCGCCCAGATCCGGCAGGTCACCGAACTCAACGGGCCGGACGTCTACCGGACAGCACCGGTGACGCGTCAGGTGTACATACTCGCCGGGTCGTTTCCGCAGTCCGGTTTCAGCGGTAGCGCCGTTGTCAACCTCAATGGTCAGGTTCTCGGCGTGTATTTCGGTGCGGAAACCACCGATTCGACAACCGGCTTCGCTTTAACCGCCGCCCAGGTGGCCTCGCAGATGGCGAAAGCCGACCGGACACAGACTGCCGACACCGGAGCCTGCGTCAGCTGACAGTGATTCCCTCGACGTCCGGATGACGCGGCGCGGCCTTCCGCGCAAGCGTCCGTGTCAGCGATACCGTCGATGAACAACTGTGAGCACAGAACTTCGGGGGCAACGTGACTACGTCATCCGATGAGTCATCTGAATTACCGCAGACCGGGAGGAATACCTATCGGTACCTCCGAGGCGGCATGGTCGTCGTCATCGTCATGCTGGCGGCGGGGGTTCTTTTCGACAGCGTGCCCACAGACTGCTGGCAGGGATCGATCAGCGCCTACTACTACACCGCCGTGCGCAATGTCTTCGTCGCGGCGCTGTGTTGTCTGGGCATCATGATGATCGTCTACAAGGGGAGCAAGGACAGCGAGGACGTGCTGCTCAACCTGGCAGGCACGCTCGCTTTCTTCGTCGCGTTCGTCCCGGTCAAACTTCCCGAACATCCCGGTTGCCAGCAGATCCTGCCCACTGCCGACGATAAGTGGAACGCGATCGAAAACAACTTCGGCGCGGTGATCGTCGCTCTAGTGGTTGCCATGGGCATCATCGCGTTCGTATATCTCGTCGACAAGGGCTCGCGCGCGGAGACCAGCTTGTGGGGTAACAGACTGCGCGTGCTTTCGGCGATCATTCTCATCTGCTTTGTCGGGGCGTTTTTATTCTTTCCCAAACCATTTGAGGCGCTCGCACATTGGGTGGCAGCGGGCTTGATATTCGTCAGCATCGGCGCCGTGGTCTTCATCAATGCCTACCTGGTACGCAACCAGGACAAACAGGATGCCATTGATCGTCGCCGCCATGCGTAGGTTTTCCCACCTTCAGGGCGACGCATGGAACATTCCAGTGTTCGCGCTCGAGACGGCCCTGCTCCTCGAATTTGCGGTGTTCTGGGCACTCCAAACCGTCGAACTATGGGATTACGCCGACCGCAACACGCTTATCCCCGAAGAGAAGCAGGCAACGATGGCTCCTCTGTGATCCGAGGTCGCCGCTTTTACGCGTGTTGTACGCCGAGGACCCGCAGTATGTCCGGCTTCATCGCCTGCAACTGCGACCCCCAGTAACCCCAGCTGTGGGTTCCGTCGTCCGGAAAGTTGAACTTCGCGTTGCGGCCGCCCGCCGCGGCGTACTTCTGCTGAAATTCCTTATTGGTGGACAGCGTGATGGTCTCCAGATACTGGGCGCTGAACTGTGTACCGAAGTTTCCGTCGTTGGCGTCGAGATCCGAGAGCGCCCCGTTGCCGCAGTAGACCCACACGGCCGTGTTGTTGGCCGCCAACCTGGCGACGTTGACCATCGGATCGTTGCGGCGCCACGCGGGGTCGCTCGTCGGTCCCCACATGTTGGATGCGTTGAAGCCGCCCGCATCCTTCATCGAGAGGCCGATCAAAGTGGGCCACAGGCCCTGTGAGGGATTCAGAAATCCCGACAGCGATCCGGCGAAGATGAACTGCGTGGGGTGCCAGATGGCAAGCGTGAGGGCCGCGCCGCCCGACATGGACAGCCCCACGGCGGCATTGCCGGCCGGATCCTGCCCCTTGTTGGCGGCGAGCCACGCCGGGAGTTCCTGGGTGAGGAACGTCTCCCACTTGTAAGTAAAGGTTCCGTCGCTACCCGTCGCCGGCTGGTACCAGTCGGAGTAGAAGCTGGACTGCCCGCCGACGGGCATCACGACTGATATCCCGGACTGGTAGAACCAATCGAATGCCTCGGTGTTGATGTCCCACCCGCTGGCGTCGTCCTGGGCGCGCAGCCCGTCGAGCAGATACACCGAGTGCGGCCCCCCGCCCTCGAATTCAACCTTGATGTCGCGCCCCATGGACGGCGACGGGACCTGGAGGTATTCGACCGGTAGGCCGTCGCGCGAATACGCCGCTGCCGGTGGGGCCTGAATCACGATGGCCGCCAAGGGCAATAATGCCGCCGATAGCACGGCTATCGCATAGGTCCACACACGGAAGGTTCTGCTGACCACTCGTTCCACCACCGCCACCACACCTCATCCCGTCTTGGGGCACGCCTTCGGCAAGCTAACAGCGCCATTCGTCAGACCCGACGACGCAGCGCGGCACGTGATCAGCTTGTTATCAACAATTCCCGAGACTGTGAGGTTGGTCAGCGCGAGCAGTCGAGTGACACCGTGATCGTCCGCTTGACGACGACGGGGACGAAGTCACGATCGCCTCGGCCGCCGACTCGCACGAGCTCCGTCCGCTCGCGCGGATTGCGGACGTCGACGACCTCACATTGGTTCAGCGGCGCGCTGCCGACGCGATCGAGGTTGACATCGAACCCCTCCGCCTCGAGTTGACCGATGGTGATGGCCGCCGATTCGGCGTGCACCGTCGCTGCGAGTGTCAGCGCCGCGACCGCGAGGCCTGTAACAACGAGCGAGGAATCGATGATCTTCTTCATGAGGAACCCTTGTTCGGGCGGACCGATGCCGCTTCTGGTTGACGACTTCATGCTGCGTCGAGCAGGCAGGACACCGCTTGGAGGTCATATGGAGATTCGGTGGAGATTGCAGGAGATGCCGACGTGCGGCTGGTCAGCCGGCAGACTCTCGGCCACCAGGGATCTGAGTCGATCGGGAGGACGTCGTGATCAGGGCTATCGGATTCTCGGTCGGTGTGCTCGCTTTGAGCCTCGCAGCCAGTGCAATCGCGTCGGCCGATAAGCCGCTCGGACCGCCCGTCGTCGCAGCGACCTTCGGCCTCGGCGCCGGTCCGATGCACGACGTCGCATCGGACCCATCCACGCACAAGGCATATGTCACCAGTGAGGGCGACGACTCGCTCTACGTCGCTGATTCCAAATCGCGGGTCACCAGCATCAGAGTGGGAACGGCGCCCAGGTTCGCGGCCGTGGACCCGACCACTCAGACCGCGTACGTCACGAGCGGGAACTCCGTGTCCGTCGTCAACATCGGGTCGGGATCGATAACCGGAACCATCGGTGTCGGCGCTAGTCCCGAAGGCATTGAAGTCGATTCGTCCACCCGCAAGGTCTACGTGGCGAACTCGGGAGACGACACGGTCTCGGTGATCGACGCCGGGTCCCGAAGGGTAGTGGCGACAATCAAAGTCGGCAGCCGGCCGGGCAAAATGGGCGTGGACCCTACGACCCATCTTCTCTACGTATCAAACCGCGGCAGCGCCACCGTCTCAATCGTCGATCCTGCGAAGTCGGCGGTTATCAACACGATCGAAGTGGGTCGGAGCCCGAACGATGTCGCGATCGATCCGCCCACCCGCACCGCCTTTGTGCCCAACACGGACGAGGGCTCGGTCTCGGTGCTCGATCTCGACGACCGTACCGTCACGCAGACCATCGCCGTCGGGCTTCAGCCGAGCGCGGCGACAGTCGATTCAGGCGCCCACACCGTCTTCGTCACCAATTCCGGCGCCGCATCCGTCTCGGTGATCGATTCCGAGAAGCGGGCGGTCACCGACACCGTCGACGTCGGCGACGGCCCGCAGACCGTCGCTGCGGACCCGTCCACGCACACCGCGTGGGTGGTCAACTCGAGGGGCAACTCGATCTCGGTCATCGGGCGGTAGCGTACTTCTACGCCGCGAAGGCAGAGTCGACCGCCCATCAGCTGAACTGCGTCTGCGGACTCGGCAACGCGACACCGTCGACGACGATGTCGAGCTTCTCGTTGTAGAACGCCACCAGGCCGGCGATCGGGGCAACCGCAGGCAACGGGTAGTGATATGTCCAAGCCAGGTCCGGGTGCACCGCGTCGCCGACCCGTACAGACCAGTAGCCTGATGTCGTCCCCTTATATGGGCACAGTGTCTGGGTCGAGCTGGGCTCGAGATGCTCGAACGCTACATCGGCGACATCAATGTAATACCTTGTCGGCAAGCCGGTTTCGAAGAGCACGACGGGAGCGGCGGTGTCGGCGAGCACGATATCGTCGAGCTGCACGCGGACGTGGCGGTGCGACCGCAGTGCGTCGACTCGTGAATACGGATTGCGGGGATGGCCGTAGATCGGTTCATCCTCCTCGAGCCAGCTCAGCCGATCCCACTCGAAGCGCACCATCCCCGCGACGGGACCCTCGCCGTCGAACACCCGGGCCGCCGACTCATGCGTCTGGCCGGCACCCACCAGCGAGTGCAGCCGGGAGGACCCGAACTGCACCTTCTGCGGGTGGTTCTCGTCGCGCAGGAACTCGGTACGCACATCGGTGAGCGGGATGTAGTACTGCGGGTAGTAGGGCACTTCCCAGACATAGCGTGCCGCGGTGGTGTCGAAGAGCAACTCGTGGCCGAGAAAGCCCCGGACCCGCCGCGGCGCCGGTTCGATCCTCCCGCGGGCGACGGCCATCTGGGGGTAGTCACGGTCTTTAGTCATTCCGCCATCATGTCTCGGGAATGCCGCAAGCACATGTCGGCTTAGTAGCTATGGAACTCGAGTACGGCTGCGCTGGAAGGACAAGGACATGCGAGTTGGAGTGGTGTTCCCGCAGACGGAGCTCGGCGGCGATCCGGGCGCCCTACGCGCTTATGCCGAGCGCGTGGAGGAACTGGGCTTTACTCACATCCTGGCTTACGACCACGTCGTCGGTGCGGATCGGTCAGTCCACGCCGGCTGGAACGGGCCGTACGACGTG
>Ga0308176_10003004_pt1 | contig 10696 bp, 10 predicted proteins | sample PhyCR2_3_FD_203890 | JGI IMG/M metagenome (GOLD analysis project Ga0308176, IMG submission 203890) | Soil microbial communities from UC Gill Tract Community Farm, Albany, California, United States - DLSLS.C.R2 | ecosystem: Environmental > Terrestrial > Soil > Agricultural land | place: USA... | reverse complement strand
TCGATCGGGTGCTCGACCTCGGCCCGACCCATGTGTCGCTCTACGGCCTGACCATCGAGTCGCACACGCCGCTCGGTCGATGGCACTCGCGGGGCGACATCGATGCGTCGCCGGACGAACGGTACGAATCAGAGTTCCTGTATGCGCACGAAACGCTCAGCGCCGCCGGGTTCGAGCATTACGAGGTGTCAAACTTCGGCATGCCCGGAAAGCATGCACGGCACAACTCGGCATACTGGCGCGGCGTAGAGTACGCCGGACTCGGCCCATCGGCGCACGAGCTTCAGAACAACGTACGCCGGTGGAACGTGCCCGCGTACGTCGATTGGTTGCGGTTCGCGATCGCGGGCGTCGATCCAATCGGAGGGCGCGAGGAGCTCACAGCAGACAATCTCGAAGCGGAACGCGTCTATCTCGGTCTGCGTACGACTGGGGGTCTGGTCCTTTCGGACCGTGAAGCGAGTCGGGTCGCTCGTTGGATCGAAGCCGGGTGGGGAATGCTGGATGCAACGGGACGCTTGGTGCTGACTCCGCTCGGCTGGCTGCGGCTCGATGCCCTGGCGGCTGACTTGACACTCGTCCGAAGTCATTACTAGCTTTGGAGTTATGGCATCTGAGGAGCTTTCGAGACGCGAGCGCCGCGTGCTCGAAGCAGTGATTCGCAGCTACGTCGAGACTGCCGAGCCTGCCGGTTCCCGTACCCTCTCCCGGCGGTTCGGGCTCGGCGTGTCCCCAGCGACCATTCGCAACACCATGAGCGATCTGGAAGAGAAGGGCTTTCTCTTCCATCCGCACACCTCGGCGGGCCGAGTTCCGACGAACAAGGCGTATCGCGTCTATGTCGATTCGCTGCTGAGCTTCCCGCCCATTCGTCATGCCGACACGGATCGGCTGTCCGAAGAGTTGGGTGGCAGTCACGGCTCGTCGGCCATCGAGACGATCCTCCGCCGCGCGGCGCAGACCCTCGGCGTGTTGACGCAGGAGCTTGGCGTCGCACTCGGTCCTCGGCTCGATCGTTCCATTTTGCGCCGGCTCGAATTAGTGCGCGTGAGCAGCGATCGGTTGCTCATGGTGCTGACACTCGAGGCAGGCGTGATGCGGACGATCTTTGTCGAGGTGCCTGGCGACATCGCCGACAGCGCGCTCGCATCCGTCACCGCAGTCCTCAACGAGCGGCTTGCCGGGCTCACGCTGGAGCAGATCCGGACCTCCTTGCAGGCTCGGCTGCGCGATGTGACCACCGACCGAAGTACATCCGACCTCCTCAATATCTTTATCCAGGAAGGCGAGCAGCTGTTCGACGCCGCGCTTCCGTTGACGGAAGGCCACGTCGTTCTGGGCGCGGCGTCGGTGTTGGCCGAACAACCCGAGTTCTCGGGAGCCGACCGCATGCGGCAGCTGCTCGCGCTCACGGAACGACCGCAGGCGTTGGGTGAGGCGATCCGGAAGCGTGTGCAGGCTCCCGGCATTTCGATCACGATTGGCGCCGAGCATGATGATCCGCGGCTGGAGGATTTCACCGTGGTGACGGCGGAGTATCACGTTGGTTCGCTCGCGGGTGTGATCGGTGTGATCGGGCCGACGCGCATGCCGTACGACAAGGTCATCTCATTGGTAAGCCACACCTCGCGTCTGCTCAGCGACCTGCTCGACTAATTCCTGAAAATCATGGCGGATTTTTATTCGGTCTTGGGCGTCCCGCGCACGGCGTCGGATGACGAGATCAAGAAGGCATATCGCAAGCTCGCGATGACATATCATCCGGACCGCAACAACGGCGCGAAGGAGGCCGAGGAGCGGTTCAAGGAGATCACGGAGGCGTACGACGTGCTGCGCGATCCGCAGAAACGTGCCGCCTTCGATCGATACGGTGAAGCGGGTCTGCGCGGCGGCGGCGCGGGCTTCCACCATGTCGATCTTTCCGAAGCGCTCGGCATCTTCATGCGCGACTTCGGCGGATTCGGTGGCGGGCTGGATGAGCTGTTCGGCGGTGGACGCCAAGCCAGCAACGGCCCGCGAGCCGGCGCGGACGTCAAGCTCAGCGTGCCGCTCACGCTCGCGGAAGTCGCGACGGGCGTCGATAAGAAAGTTGTGATCAAGCTGCTTGATCCGTGCGACCGCTGCGAGGGATCGGGCGCGGAGCCCGGCTCGAAATCGCAGACGTGCAATACGTGCTCGGGGACGGGCGAGGTGCGTCGCGCACAGCGGTCGTTCTTCGGCCAGTTCGTGACCGTCGCGCCATGTCCGACGTGTCACGGTGAAGGACGCATCGTGCAGTCGCCATGCAAGAAGTGTCGAGGCGAGGGACGCCTCCGTGGCGATCACGAGATCAACGTGCAGATTCCGCCGGGCGTCGCAACCGGGCAATACATGACGTTGCGCGGCGTCGGCAACGCTGGCACGCGCGGCGGGCCGCGCGGCGACATTCACGTGCTCTTCGAGGTGGCGGACGATCCGCGCTTCGAGCGCGACGGCGAGGATCTCTACACGGAGTTGCTCGTCACGTACCCGCAGCTCGTGCTCGGTGCGGAGCTCAGCGTGCCCGCCGTGTCGGGACACGTTCCGCTCAACATGCCTGCCTCGACGCAGAGTGGACACGTCTTTCATCTCCGGGGACGTGGCTTGCCGCGCGTGAATGGCGGCGGCACCGGTGATCTGCACGTGCGCGTGCAGCTCTGGACGCCCGAGCATGTCACCGATGAGGAGCGCAAGCTCATCGCACGCCTCGGTGAGCTGCAGCCGGGCGTTCCCACCGATAGCCGAGGCAAGGGCTTCTGGGCGAAGATGAAAGAAGCGCTCGGAGCGTGAGCGCCAACGACGGCTGGGTCACGGTTCGCGTCAAGCCCGGCTCGCAGCGCGAAGCAGTCGCCGCCGCGATGTTCGACGCGGGCGCGCAAGGGTTGCAAGAGCTTGGCGACATTCTGATCACACATGTTCCCGATCAGGCGACCGCCGATGCCGTGTTGTGCGCCGTGCTCGCTGCGAGCGGCGACGCGACCGTCGAGACGGCGCCACTCGTCAACGTCGATTGGTCGGAAGCCTGGAAGGCGGGCATTCGCGCGCAGCATCTCGGCCGTCTGACGATCGCGCCGCCGTGGTTGGCCGACGAGCTCGATCCGGCGACGACGATCGTGATCGAGCCGGCGATGGCGTTCGGCACGGGCGAGCATGAGACCACTCGCGGCGTCGTTCGACTCATGCAGAAAGTCATTCGCGCTGGTGATCATGTCGCCGACCTCGGTGCGGGGAGCGCTGTGCTCGCGATTGCGGCGGCGAAGCTTGGTGCGGGCCACGTGGCGGCGATCGAGATCGATCCGGACGCGATTGGCAATGCGGAGGAGAACGTCGCACGGAACGGCGTCGCAGATCGGGTGAAAGTCATTCAGGGTGACGCCGCCGCGCTGCTGCCGCTCGTGGCTCCGGTGCGCGTCGTGTTCGCCAACATCATCTCATCGGTGCTGCTTGCGCTGCTCGACACGATCATCGCGGGAGTCGCGAATGAGGGACGTATGATCCTGAGCGGCATCCTCATCGTCGAGCGCGATCAGATGGTGCTCGCCGTCGAAGAACGTGGCTGGCGCATCGAAGCAGAAGACGCCGAGGGGGCGTGGTGGAGCGCGACGATCGCGCGATGGTAGCGGCGCCGGTCGCGTCGTTCTTCGTCGCCATGCCGTTCGCGCCGGGCGATGTCATCGATCTCGACGACGCCGTCGCACATCATGCGCGCGTGAAGCGGCTCGAGCGGACCGAGGTGGTGCGATTGACCGACGGCGCGGGCAACGTGGCGTTCGGGCAGATCATCACCATCGACAAGCGCGCGGTCTCCGTCGAGATTGATTCGGTTCGTCAGGTCCCCGCGCCGCGTCCGATTCATGTGCGTGTTCCCGTCGGCGATCGCGATCGCATGTTGTGGCTGGCCGAGAAGGTGACGGAGCTCGGTATCGCGTCGTGGCAGGCCGTGCGGTTCAAGCGATCGGCGAGCGTGTCGCCGCGCGGTGAGGGCGACGCCTTCGCGGTGAAGGTGCGCGCGAGAATGCTCTCGGCGCTTGAACAGTCGGGCGGCGCGTGGCTGCCTGCGATCCACGACGACGTCGCCGTCGATGCACTTCGCGTCGACTCGTCGCAGGCGCCACTGCTGCTCGATGTCGATGGAATTCGGATCGGAGACGCGATCGCTGGATCGCGCGACAGAGCGCCGATTGTGCTGTTTGGTCCGGAGGGTGGTCTCGACGGCGCAGAGCGCGAACGGCTCCTGGAGCACGGGTGGCAGCCGGTGCGACTCGCAAACACAACGCTGCGCTTCGAGACGGCTGGCATCGCCGCGGTCGCGATTCTTCGCGCGATGATCTAGCGGCGGCTGTCCCGAGCGGCCTATCGTCTAGCCTGCGCTCTTCGACCGCTGTGCGTCTGCGTTTCGTCTAGCGTCTATCGTCCGCGGTTCGTCTCAGGTCTAGAAGTCCAACGTCCAGCGACTGTTTTCATGCCCGATTGCATCTTTTGCCGGATTGCCCGCGGTGAGATTCCATCGAACATCGTCTATGAGTCCGACGACTGCGTCGCGTTTCGTGACGTGAATCCGCAGGCTCCGGTGCACATCCTCGTGGTGCCGCGCGCGCACGTGTCGTCGTTGAGTGAGACGTCCGATGCATCGCTCGTTGGACGGCTGTCGCTCGTCGCCGCTGAGCTGGCGAAGAAGGAGGGAATCGCTGACTCTGGCTATCGGACCGTGATCAACACGAATCGCGATGCGGGTCAGACCGTCTTTCACATCCACCTCCACCTGCTCGGCGGACGACCGATGGGATGGCCGCCGGGATGAATCGGCGCTTTGCGGCGATTGCATTGCAGTGATGCGACCGTCCGATTTTTCTTGACAGCGGTTCACGTCGCCACATAAGTTAAGCGGCCCTTTACACTTAACTGGCGCATGGCCGCGCCTTGGAAGGGGAGAACGAGCTTGTCGGAAGTCATCATCCACGACGATGAGAACTTCGAACGCGCGCTCAAGCGCTTCAAGAAGAAGTGCGAGAAGGCAGGCATCCTTTCGGACCTGCGCAAGCATCGGCATTACGAGAAGCCCAGCGAACGCCGGAAGCGCAAGATGAACGCGGCCATCCGGAAGAACCGTCGCGGGCGCCACGCGTGACGGCATCGCTCGTCGAGCGGCTGCAGAGCGATCTGAACGCAGCGCGAAAAGCACAGGACAAAGCGCAGGTCACGCTCCTCGGCACGATCATCGCCGACACGCGGAATCGTGAGATCGAGCTCAGGCGCGACCTCACGGACGCCGACGTGATCGACGTCCTTCGCAAGGGCATCAAGCGTCGTCGCGAGTCCATCGAGATGTATGAGAAGGGTGGCCGCGAAGATCTCGCGAGCGCTGAACGCACGGAAGCGGAGTTACTTGGCAAGTACCTGCCGGCGGGCGCCTCGGATGACGAGATTCGTACAGCGGTTGCCGCGGCCATCGCTGGCGGCGCGAACAACGTCGGCGCCGTGATGGGCAAGGTGATGGCGCAGTTCAAGGGTCGGGCAGAAGGCGGAACGATCAACGCCATCGTGCGCGAGGAACTCAGCAAGAAGGTTTGATGGTGTTGTGAACGCCCACGCGCTCGGTGTACTGGAGTTTCCGCGTGTCCTCGACGCGGTCGCGGGATTTGCCACGTCCGACCTCGGCGCAGCGCGCATTCGCGAGCTCTCGCCCAGCCCAGAAACAAGCGCCCTCGAGCGCGAGCACGCGCGCGTCGAAGCGATGCGCGCGGCAATCGGTGGCGACGATCCGTGGCATCCGGATCCGATTCCCGATCTGAACGGCCCACTCACGCGCCTGCGTGTCATCGGCAGCATCTGGAACGGTGCCGAGTTGATCGCGGCCGCAACGCTACTGCGATCGTCGCGACAGACGCAGGCGCGCCTTCGCGATCCGAAGCGCCCCGCAATCGTGCGCGCGCTGCTCGCACCGTTGATCGACGCGTTGATCGCATTGCCGGCGCTCGAAGAACGCATCGCGAAAACGGTGCAGGACGACGGCACCGTGAAGGACGACGCATCCGCGGCGTTGCGTCGCATTCGTCGCGAGCTGCGCGCGGCGCAGGGCGAGCTCATTCGAATTCTCGAAAGAGAGATGGAGCGGCTCGAGCCGCATCATCGCGTCGCCGACATGTCGGTGACGATGCGCAACGGACGGTATGTCATCCCCGTTCGCCGCGAGGGACGCGCGGTTGCCGGCGGCATCGTGCACGACACGTCGGCTTCGGGCGCGACGCTGTTCGTCGAGCCACCGGCCGCGGTGGAGTTCGGGAATCGGATGCGCGAGCTCGAGGTCGACGAATTCGAAGAGGTCGAACGCATTCTGCTCGAGCTCACGGACGAACTGCGTCCGCATCGCGAGCCCATGATTCGCACGCTCGAGGCACTCGTCGAGCTCGACGCGCTGTTCGCTCGCGCGCGCTTCGCGGTGAAGTACGCGTGTGCGCCGGCGACGCTCGCTCCCTCGCGCGACGGCTTCGACCTTCGGAACGGCCGGCATCCGCTGTTGCTCGTGCAGGGCGCGGACGTCGTGCCCTTCGATCTGGCGATGGACGCGAGCGAGCGCACGCTGCTCGTCTCCGGACCGAACACTGGCGGCAAGACGGTTCTGCTCAAGGCGCTCGGACTGATTTCGGCGCTCGCGCAATCCGGCATTCCCGCTCCCGTTGGTCCCGAAAGCCGGATTCCGATCTTCGATGACGTGTTCGCGGACGTCGGCGACGAGCAATCCATCGAAGCGAGTCTCTCGACCTTCAGCGCACACCTCAAGAATCTCGCGGAGATTCTGCGGCTCGCGACATCGAGCTCTCTGGTACTCATCGACGAACTGGGCTCGGGCACCGATCCAGTCGAGGGTGCCGCGCTTGGCTGGGCGATTCTGGAATCACTCACGACACGCTGCGCCATGACCGTCGCGACGACGCATCTGGGAACGCTCAAGGAGCTCGCGTCGCACGTCCGTGGCGTGGTGAACGCATCGCTGCAATTCGATGCGGCCGCGCTCGCGCCGACGTATCGGTTGATCAAAGGCATTCCCGGACGATCGTACGGCATCTCGATCGCCCGACGCCTGCGTTTGCCCGACGATGTCGTCGCGCGTGCCGAGGAGCGGCTGCCGCAGCAGGAGCGCGACGTCGCCGCGCTCATCGAGCAACTCGAGAAGCGCGAGCAGGAGCTCGACACGCGCGAGGCCGAAGCCCAGGCGGTGCTCGAGGACGCGCGTCGCCGCATCGCCGACGTGGCCAAGCGCGAGCGCAATGTTCGCGAGCGTGAACGCGCGGCTGAAAAGCAATCGCGCCAGGATGCGCGGCGTTATCTGCTCGACGCGCGTGCCGAAATCGATCGGACCATAAAAGCGTTGAAGGCGGCCGGCGCCGACGCGATCGACGAGGCGGGCCGCGAAGCGCGGCAGCGCGCCGAACAGCTCGCCGCGCGGCAGAACGCGGAGCTCGAGCGTCTCGAGCGCGAGGAGGCAAACGTCGCCAAGCGCGCCGCGCCCGTGCGGCGTGTCGCTGGCGAGGTCGCCGTCGGCGACACCGTCGAGATGACATCGCTCGGTGGAAAGCTCGGCCGAGTGATGGAGCTGCGCGATGGCGACGCGGTAGTCGCGGTAGGCGCGATGAAGCTCACCGTCGCCCGCAAATCGCTCGTCCGATCGGAGCAGCCGATCGCACAGGAGACGGCTGGAGTCTGGACAGGGGACCTCCCCGAGATACACGTTCCAACGGAGATCGATCTGCGCGGCATGCGCCCCGATGAAGCGGAGGCCGCTGTGCTGCAGGCGCTCGACGCCGCGGTCCGTGCGGATCTCAAGGGCCTGCGAATCATTCACGGGAAGGGGACTGGAGCGTTGCGCGCACGCGTCGAGGAAATGCTACGCAAGGACACGCGCGTGCGTGGCTTCCGCCTCGGCGCGTGGAACGAGGGCGGCGCCGGGGTGACGATGGCGGAGTTCGCGTGATCCCTGACGACGTCATTGATCGCGTTCGCGAGGAAGCCGACATCATCTCGATCGTCGGCGAGTTCGTGAAGCTCAAGCGCGTCGGCAACAGCTTTCGTGGGCCGTGTCCATTCCATCACGGCAAGAACGACAACTTCTCCGTCACGGCCAAAGGCTACAAGTGCTTCAAGTGCGGCGAGTCGGGCGACGTCTTCACGTTCGTCGAGAAGCATCTCGGGCTGGACTTTCTCGAAGCGGTGAAGTACGTCGGTGCGAAGAGCGGCATCGAAGTCCGTGAGGTCGCGCGCAGGAACCCCGAAGAGCGCGATTCTCGCGAGCCGCTCTGGGAAGTGAACGCCAGCGCGGCGGAATTCTTTCGCACGCAGCTCTGGGAGTCGGATGCGGGAAAGGCGGCGCGCGCCTATCTCGCGTCGCGCTCGATCGGTCACGAGGAAGCCGATCGCTTCGGGCTCGGCTACGCACCACGCGATACGTCGATGCGCGACTCGCTCCGAGCGCTTGGCTTCGACGATGCGCGACAACTCGCCGCGGGCGTGCTCGTCACGAGTGATGAACGCCCGGAGCCGCGGCCGCGCTTTCGCGATCGCGTGATGTTCCCCATCTACGATTCATCGTCGCACGTCGTCGGCTTTGGCGGACGCACGATGGGCGACGGCACGCCGAAGTATCTCAATTCCGCAGAGTCAGAGGTCTTCGCGAAGCGATCGCTGCTCTACGGCTTGAACTGGGCGAAGCAGGCGATTCGCAAAGCGGATCGACTCATCGTCGTCGAAGGCTACTTCGATGCGATTCGCCTCATGCTCGCAGGCATCACCGAGGTCGTTGCGCCACTCGGTACGGCGCTCACCGAGCAGCAGGCGACCCTGATCCGGAAATACACGAAGAACGTCTTTCTGCTCTATGACAGCGACAAGGCAGGACTGAAGGCGACGTTTCGGTCCGGTGACGTGCTCCTCGCGCATGACATCGCTGTCCGAGTGATCTCGCTGCCGGCTGGAGATGATCCGGACACGTTCGTCGCGAAGCATGGCGCCGACGGCTTCGAGCGCGCGGCCGCCGCGTCGGTCGACGTCTTCGATCGAAAGATCCAGATTCTCGAGCGCGCGGGGTGGTTCGCCGATCTCGGCAGGAAGCGCAAAGCGATCGACATGATGCTGCTCACGATTCGCGTCGTGTCGGATCGACTGATGCGCGATCTGTACGTCTCGCGCGTGAGCGAGGTTGCGAGCGTGTCGCGCGAGATGATCCTGCGAGAGCTCGCCACTGCGCCGCGCGAGCGGCGTACGCCGGTCGAGACTGGCGGTCCGCCGCCATCCGACGCCCCGCGGCCTGGCGATGACACGGCGCCCCGCGTGCGTCGACGCGACCGTCGCACGGATCATCGCGCCCTTGGCGTCCGTGCCGAGCGCGAGGTGGTCCGCGTGCTGCTCCATCAGCGGCGGTATATCGAGACGGCCGCTGAGCGCGTTGGCGCAGACAGTTTCCTGGATGATGCCTATCGTGCCATCTTCCATGAGCTGACGACGCACGATCCCGACGCGCCGCTCGACGAACTGGCGACGGCGCTCGATGACGACGCGACACAGGTGATGCAGGAGTTGCTCGACGAACAGGGCGGCCTCGATCGCGCGGAGCAGATGCTCGACGCAAGCATCAACGCGTTGACGTCCCGTGGCATCGCCGCTCGCATGGCGCAGATCGATCGTGAGCTGCCGCTTGCATCGTCCGACAAGAAGGACCAGCTCATTCAGGAGAAACGCCGACTCCAAACCGAGTTGCAGTCGCTCGGCCGGCAGCGGTGGAAAGCATTCAACCCGAATTGATGTCGAACCATTCACCAATGCGTGGAGGGCCAGTGCACCCCGACGTTGCAGCGCTATTGTCCGTGCAGGATGATGACCTCGTGATCCATGACCTCGAGACCAGGCTCGCCGAGCTGCGGCCGCGGCTCGAGAGCATGGCGAAGGAACGTGACCGCGCGATAGCCGCGCTCCAGCAGGCGCGCCAGACCAGCGAGGCGGAGGAGCGCCGGCGGGCCGACGTCGCCGCACGCGTCGCGCAGCACCGTACGCTGCAGCAGAAGAATCAGGCAACGCTCGCGAACGTGACGTCCATGCGCGAAGCCACGGCCGCAACCGCACAGCTCGAGCAGGCCAAGCGGATGATCGACGAGGATGAGCGCGAGCTTGCGATGATCGGGCAGCGGCTCCAGGAAGCGAACCGCGTCGCGCAGGAGCGCGAGCGTGTCGCCAACGAGCTCGAGGCGGCACAGGCGCAGGCGCGCGAGTCGCTGGCCGCGGACCAGACACAGCTCGAGCAACAGCTCGGTGAGGCTCGCAAAGCGCGAGAGGAGAAAGCGCGCGGCGTTCCACGCAATCTGCTCCAGCGTTATGACCGCATTCGCTCGCGGAAGCGTGTGCACGCCGTCTTTCCGCTGCGCGGACATTCGTGCGGCCACTGCGACACGATGATCCCGCTGCAACGCCGCAGTATCATGGCGGGAACGGGTGCGACCGAGATCTGTGAAGGCTGTGGAGTGATGCTGTACGCAGCGGATTGATGGTTGTTGCCCCCACGTGCGAACAATAGCTTTCGCGCGTGTCATCCACCTCAGCGGTCTACACCCGTCCGAAGGCACGCTGGCTGCTTCCCGAGCCGCCTGATCCGGCGGTCGTCGAGCAGCTTCGGCAAATACTGCATCTCCCG